>BNJV01000048.1_pt1 | contig 88804 bp, 118 predicted proteins | sample 8540591 | NCBI WGS metagenome assembly BNJV01 (sample SAMD00202457, study PRJDB9452) | human saliva metagenome | host: Homo sapiens
ATATTAGCATAAAGTGGGTTGACGAAACGTGACATGATATAAATAATATAGTTAAGATTACAACCATAAGTAAAACCAGAATGTAATACTTGGGCTGATCAAAAATGACATAATCATGGAACCAAAAACAATAATCGGCAACGTAAAAACAGACGAAGAAATTGATTAATGCCAGTTTGAATTTGATAAGTATCACTTGTCAAACGAGTAACCAAACTAGATGCTGTCAGGTTATCTCGCTGAGCTTTTTGGCAAACGCATGATTTTTGATATAAATCTTTGGTCAATTGACGCGTAAATCCTACTGCTGCTCTTGAGGAATAATATTGAGCCACTGACTGCTACTATAACACCAAATAATGCCAAGGTAACCAACAAAAAGACCATCATATAAAGATGCGTGTTATCTTTTTAGGAATTGCTTGGTCGACAATTCCTGCGATCAACATCGGCACTAATAGCTCAAAACTGCTTCTAACAATTTAAAAAGCGGTCCGAATATGATTCTTTGATATAACCTTTAAAATATTTCAATAAATCTTTCATACAATCTCTTTTCTTATACAAAACTAGTTTTATTGTATCATAATCTAGTATTCTCACGCTTTGTTGGCTGGATACACTAAATTTATAATTCAAAACTACTACTTTTTATGTTATCATGTTGACAAATGTTATCCTCTCATTTTTGAAAACAAATAAAAAAGAGAAATTTCCCTTCTTCTTGTCTTTTTATCCTGAACATATGCACGCAAGCAGTCTCAATCTGTATAGGTATCTTCATCTCTATTCAGAAACGCATAGGACAAACCAATCAACAGTCCTCCACCAATCCAATTGGCTAAATGTGACACTAAATGCCTTAAGATATTTGAAAGATTGAAAAACCTCGATTTGTAGCAATTTTATTAAAAGCTACTAAAAAGAAAATGATGCAAAAATTAGCAGCTAAATGCTCATTGGTCAGAAAAACAAACATGTAAATATGCAGAAATCACAATCAAATTTTTGCAGTCGAATTTTTCAAAAAGTAAATAGGACAAAATCGCAATATTCACAAAAATATTTTGCGATAATTCCTTCAAAAAATAACAAGCTGACTAGGACGAGATAATTTATGCTCTGCAATTCCAGCAAGAAAACCATTCGACGTAAGATGAGAAAAAGCACTGGTTTGATTAAAGAGGAAAAGCAATAAAAAGAGCACCCACCAAATTAAAAAAGTACAATACAATAAAAATGAGCAAAGCCTTTTTCCAATTTATCTTCTTCAAAATGTTCCGCTGTTAAATACATCATATTGGACGTAGTTAATTCAGCGTTTAAAAAAGAATATAAATCAAACCCCAAGTCAAATAGTAAATGGAAAAACAAAAGCGACCAGTCCCTGAACAAGCCCATTCATAACGTCTGCTGCGATCACTCCCGCCGCTGTACTCAATGTTAAAAATGCCCCTGCAAACATCGAACGAATTGCATACTTCGCTTTGCTTTTGTTAAATAACTCTTCTTTTTGTGACATGAATATTCAATTTTGCAATAAACAACGATTCTGACATTCTCATCTCACCCTTATTTTTGTCATAAAACGATATGTTCATTATATCACAAACTTTTAGTTATAGGAAGCGTTTTTCTTTATAGACCCATAAAAATAAGCGAATACACTAATTTCATTGCCGAACAAAAGATTGGGATAAAAATCCCAATCTCTCATCTAATTACAAATATTATCGACGACGATTCGCCCAAGCAACATCCAAATTTAACACTTCTTGTGTTGTATATTGTTGACGATAAGGATTGTGAGACCTTGTTAGATGCTGTAGCGCTAGTTGTTTGCATATTTGGTACATCGTATTGGGTCAAATTATACTGTTGAATCAAATTATTTAGCTTGACGTTATAGCTTGTATCCGTCGCATAGACACCCGTGTTAAAGCAGCAGTTGCATTCATATAGCTGTTCGTGTTGCTCTTCCAAGCGTACGTGTAGCGACTATGCTTTTTAAAATTGCTACATAGTCTTGCAAAAGATGCAAAATAACTTGGATAAGATCTAAACTCTGCATTGATCTTATAAGTATTTCCTTTCCATCATCTTCTAGTGTAGCCATTGTTGCTGACTGCCCAGCATATCGGCCTTTGATACCAAATAAATTATGATGAGGAGCAGCTGACAAGAGCAGACCGTCCAGAATTACTTTTTCCAGAATTGCCTGTGCAATCATAACCGAAGCGTACAAATTATTCGCTTGCCCCAATTGACGAGCAGTTTCACCAATTTGTGAAATAAACACTTCTGTTTGAGTCAATGGACGTTGGTAAGCCTCATCATTGGCACTAGCTGGGCGAGCTTGCTTGGACAAAAACTGCACTAACTAATAAAAGCGGTAACCGCTAAAGTCAAAACAATAAAAACTCTTTTTCAATTTTTCTTTCTCATAGTTCATTTCTCCAGTATAATATATTTTATATTATAGCATAAAATATCTCATTACTTAGTTACAATTTAGTGACAGATTCATTATAAAAACCGAGAAAAGTCTTCCTGATTTTTCTTCAATTCCTAAATTTTTTCCAAAATCGCATCCCAAGCCGCATCTAAACCATCTTTGTTTACAGATGAAAAATAAGAAAATCATCATTTTTATCAAAATCTAACCTTTTTTAATGACCGATTCGTGCTTGTTCCATTTACTGCGTGGAATTTTGTCTGCTTTTGTAGCTACAACGATGACGGGTATCTCATAGTATTTTAGAAATTCATACATTTGCACATCATCTGCACTTGGCTCATGCCGAAAATCCACTAAACTTACAACTGCTCTGAGATTTTCCCTCAGTCGTCAGATACTCCTCAATCATTCTACCCCACTTAGCTCGCTCTGTTTTAGAAACTTTGGCATAGCCATAGCCTGGGACATCCACAAATCGAAGTTGATTGTCAATATTGAAGAAATTCAGCAGCTGCGTTTTCCCTGGCTTACCAGAAGTTCGCGCTAAGTTTTTTCGATTTAACAATGTATTGATAAAGGAAGATTTTCCAACATTGGATCGCCCAGCAAGAGCAATTTCAGGGAATCTCATCCTGAGGATAATGATTTGTTGGCTGCACTCAACAAAATCTCCGCATTGTGCGTATTAATTTCCATACAACACCTCACTTAAGCTGTTCTCAAAAATCGGTTTATCTCGTTCCATCAACTGCTTCCTTGGTAATCCGCACCACTTCACATTTTCTTGACTTGGTACTTCAAACATGACATCCATCATAGTTTTCTTCAATAATTGAACGCAATCCACGAGCACCCTGTCTTACGTTCAATGGCTTATAGCAATTTCTTGGAGGGCATCATCATCAAACTCTAATGTAACATCATCATAAGAAAGGAGAGTTTGATATTGTTTTTACTAGGGCGTTCTTTGGCTCACGAAGAATTCGTGACCAAATCCTCAACTGTCAAAGGCTCAAGCGCAGCAAACACTGGTAAACGACCAATCAATTCAGGGGATGAGTCCAAATTTTTGAATATCTTTCGGAAATAATTTCTTGCATATAAGAACTATTTTCATCAATAGCTTTGTTATTTTGACCAAAAACCAATAATCTTTTTCACCTAGACGTTGTTTGACAATTTCTTCCAATTCCGTCAGCACCACCAACGATAAAAAGAGATATTCTTAGTATCCACTTGAATCATTTCTTGCTGTGGATGTTTGCGACCGCCTTGAGGAGGTACACTAGCTACAGTCCCTTCAATGATTTTTAAGCAAAGCTTGCTGAACGCCTTCACCAGACACATCACGAGTAATAGAGACATTTTCGCTTTTTCTTTGCAATTTTGTCAATCTCATCTACATAGATAATGCCACGTTCTGCACGCTCAATATTAAAATCTGCAGCTTGCAAGAGTTTTAAGAGAGAATGTTTTCAACATCTTCTCCGACATATCCAGCTTCTGTCAAAAGCCGTTGCATCTGCAATCGCAAAGGGAACATTTAGACTTTTCGCTAAAGTTTGAGCAAGAAAAAGTCTTACCAAGAACCAGTTGGACCAATCATAAGAATATTGGATTTTTGTAATTCGACATCATCCTCTTCTTCACGATTATCGTGAAAATTGATACGTTTATAGTGATTGTATACAGCAACAGCCAGCGCTCGCTTTTGCACGATCTTGCCCTATTACATAGTGATTTAAAATGTTAAGCAATTCTTGTGGTTTTGGTACCTCCGACAAGTCTGCCAAGACTTCTTCTGCTAATTCTTCTCTAATAATTTCTTGTGCTAATTCCACACATTCGTTACAAATAAATGCATTATTTCCTGCAATAATTTTTGAACTTCTTCTTGAGCTTTTACCACAAAAGAACAATAAACCATCATTTCGCTCGTACGGTGGTAGAGCATCTTTCACTCCAATCTATTCATTACAATTTCTTTTTCGTTCGTTTAGTTGTTTTTATTATTTAAATAAGGTCATATAAAAAGCATGAATACTATTCACCAAATTTGTAAAAGCATTCAGCCAAAAGAGAACTGATAATCCATACCGCTTTTTACGAAAAAGCCTGTGTAGCCGCCATGACACAAACGACACACAAAAAGAGCCGTAAAAATCCGAAAATACTACGTTCCATTACGACTCCTTTCTCTGGAAGGTTGTTACAGTAAAAATCATACTCATTCTTTTCGTCTTTGGCATAAAATTGACGAGAACACTCCTGAAATTTTCGTCATGATCAAACTCTTTCGGGAAAATAGGTATCTCCTTGTAAACTAGCATGAATACGTGTCATAACTACCTCATCAACGAAAGGCCCAAATATCAGAAAAATTTGACCACCACCAATAATATAAAGCTCTTTTTCCTGCATCTCATACCATTTTAGAACAGAAGTGACATCGTGAAAGATCAATACTGTTCATTTTCTACTTGATACGACTTATCTCTTGTCAAAATAATCGTAGTACGATTAGGCAACACTCTACGGTTCATCCGTCAAATGTCACCCGCCCCATTAAAATAACCTGTCCAGTTGTTGTTTCTTTAAAATGCTTAAGGTCGGCTGGTAAATGCCAAGGCAATCTATTGTTTCGCCCAATCAAGCTCATCCTCATCTTGTGCCCAAATAGCTACAATTTTCTTCGTCATTTCCTCATCCTTTGAATTGATAGTTCTATTTTATCAAATTTCAGTAAAAAGGCTGATTTTAACTATCAAATTACCAGACAATTTATATTTGCCTTTGGAAAATAGTAAATAAAGCCTCTTCGTTTATTAGTTTTTGAAAAACATAATAAGCCTGGCGAAAACTCAGCTTTCTGTGAATTCTTTTTATTTACATTCTGGGAGACAACTGGAATTGCATAGGAAGCAAAACCAATTTGTATCAAAATAATAAACTTTTTACATTCAGAGAAATTTTTGTTTCATTATCAAATTGCTAAATCAAATTTCAACTGTGGCTTAACAGGATCATACATTGATCAATTCAAAATCGTCTGCTTTAATATCAAAAAGTTGGTTCCATCTGGAACATTCAATATCAAGCGAGGTGCACAGTCCGTTGGTTCACGCGGAGCAATTCTTCTGCTTGCTCGAATTGATTATCATAAATATGTAAATTATTGACAAAATAAAAAGAATTTGCCAACTTTCCACCCAAAAATGCTTAGCAATCATCATTTGCAATGCGACATACTGCATGGCATTGATATGGTGAGCTACCAACATATCATTTGAACGCTGTGTCAGAGTTGCATCTAGGTAGATTTCACCATCTACACGTCGGACATCAAACATAGTCTGAAAAGCACAAGGCAATAATCCTTCTGTTTCTTCAAAAAGCTTCATAATCCCAAAGCGAGATAATATTTCGACGATTCCAAGGATTCGTCTCCAGCTGTTTTAAGATTTTTATTGATAATATCATGTAACAACAGCACCGTATCGCTCACTCAACAGTGCGAGTGAAGTTCCTACTTCCCAATCATTCCAATAATGAACATTGTGTTTGTTTTCTAAAACTTCTAAGCTATTGGATTGATCTTGATAAATCCAGAGGACTTCTTTAATCGCTGATTTGATAGCAATCGGACGAAGCGTTGTGATAGGAATTCTCCCTTGCTCAGATCTGTACTCAGCAAAAGAACCAGTGATATACTTAGAATTAGCAACTTTCCCGTTTTTATAGCGTGGGGCGTGCATTTTCAGAAAAACACCTTCATGTAAAATTTTTCGAATATTTTCTTTTAAAAATGGAATCTGCTTTTGTCATGACTTTCCCTTTTCTAATCTTGCTTTTTCTAGTATAACACAAAAATAAAAATCTCCTACAAGTTAAAAACCTCATAGGAGATTATTTTTCAATATCGAATTTTTGGGCTCCATAAATCGAATATTGTCGGTGAAGACTAAATGCCACGACACAGACTATGATATGGAAAATTGCTAAAAACCAAACACCTCACAACCAATCAGAATCGGTCCCAAGAAAGTGGAGGGTAGCACTTGAAAACTGCAGCATATCCTAGCGCCGCAACCAAGCTAACTGGAAGACCAAATAAACCTGCCAGTAGAACGCCTAGACTTGCCCCAATGGCAAAAAGCGGTGTCACTTCTCCACCTTGAAAAACCTGCTGATAAAGTCAAAAACTGTTAGAAGTAATTTAAAGAACCAATCATATAAATAAATAGATTGTCCAGCAAAACTAGCCGTAGATTAAATTTGTTCCCGAAGTCCCTGAGTATCGACCTTTATCCAACAATAAAAGACGATACTTAAGACAATTCCCCATCACCACAATTCGTTTGTAGGGATTTGGAAAAATAGTTGCCGCTTTCTTTTACTCCACAAGAGGGCATAAGCAAAATACATTGCCACAAAGTCAAATAAAACTCCAAGGAGCACTAATTTAATAACAAGTATTGGAGATAGTCCCAAATGAGCAGAAATTGGTTGCATAAATTTTTCAAGACCTAACGCATGTGATGTCCAAGCAGAAACGAGAGAGGCTATCATGGCAGGATACAAAGCAGTCAGACTGCAAGTTTCCTGCAACCAAGACTTCCATCGCAAACAAAACTGCAGCCACGGTGGCGTTTGAAATAATCCAGCAAAACCAGCAGCCATTCCTGTAACTAAAAATACTTTTGAAGTATTAGGATAGAAAAGTTCTTGCAAAACCAGTGAGAGACTGTGGCACCCTAATTGTACTGCTACTCCTTCTCGACCGGCCGATCCACCCAAAAAGATGCGTCAACCAAGTCGTCACTATAACAAGAGGGATTAGGCACTTGGGAATGTGATTTTTCTACACCATGACCCAACTTCCAAAAATCAGGTCATTCCTTTGCTACTTTTCCCACCATATTTCTGATAGAGAAATACAATCACTAATCCTGCAAAAAGCTAAAAAGGAATCAAATAAAGCGAATGCAAAGTGCGGACTTCACTTAAAAATATAAGCGTTCGCCCAAATATCGTATCAATAGTTCCAATTACTAGCCCCTATAAGAATGGACAATACCGTAATAGCTATCACTTAGATTTTCCGATATTGACCCACTTTAACCTATGAATTTTTCATTTTATCATTCCTATATTAGATATGCCGCTCTTGGATAAGCACGTGAATGTTTTAAAAGATCTGAAAAAGTCTGCACAAAAGGGTGTCTTCATACTGTTTTTCCTGCACACTCATTTGCAACTTTCTCTAAAATAATTTGCTCACGCTGAGTATCCAATACTGCTTTCCCAGTCTGACGTTTGTAGAGAGCTACTTGGCTCACTAACGCCATTCTTTTTCTCTAACAAAGGTAATCAAGTCTATATCTATTTGATCAATTTCTTTTCTAATTTCTGCTAAATCCATAGCTGCCTCCTAATTACTTTCTATCTTATCAAAATCTTTTTACAATATGCTAGTGGTCGTCCTATCTCTCACCATCGAGCTTCAGCACTTTTTCATATACCTTATCATTCCATTTTACCAGTCCATCGTTTTTGATAATCTAAATAATGAATCCTGTTTTTAAATAATTTGGAATAATACCTTCAAATTCCTTTTTATTTTTGACTTGGAATAATGCAGACACAAAGACTGAGATCTAACAATACCTCATCTTTTCACTTTTGCTGCATGATAACCATCAAATACATAGCCCTTTTTGAGTTCACAATAGTTTCATACCGAAAATGAAAGCTAACACCAGGTATAGCTTCTTCCAGATCGACTTTTGTGGGATTTCTTTCTAGCAATCGTTCCATTGCTAACCTATAACCAGATGTCGTATTAGACCACCCAAACATGACATAGTCAAAAATAATCCGCTGGATCACCTGCTGCATTTCGTTTATCTTTTCGTACTACTGTTCACCAGTCAATCCAGCTTTGTAGCAGACAGTAATTTCCCCAGTTTTTAATATCTTTTTAGCAGTTTCTACAGTACAAGTATGGCTGAGATGGTTGAAGTTACACATTACCGTCTACATTAAAAGTGCTAGCTTCTTCGTTTATCCTCGGAATAAATGGAAACTTTTCCTTGCTATTCTCTATATAAGAGTACACTTGGTGTTGCAAAGCAAATATTTTCACACTCGATTTTGGTCGTTCTACCATACATTTTTCATATGCCACGAACTTTGGCAATCCAATTCCCATTTGTTAATTTCAGGATAATCTACTAAGGCTAAATGGTAAACTCTGCCATTGAAGGCTAAAAATCATTTTTACAAATTTTTACTTTCATACATATAATACCTTTTTCATCATTTTTCACATTTATGCTTATTCTATTAATTATACACCTATCAGTCATAAATGGTTCTATAATTATAGATAATGATAGAAGTTTTGACTAGCTTCAAACAATTTTATTTTTCAACAAAAAGCCTCGAAAGAAAATAACTAAAAAGTGTTTCTTCAGGACACAATCTGCTTTTTGTGTATTAGGATAATGATTTTCTACGTGAGAAAAACAGACATGAATCCAAAAGCAAAAAGCTCGCCAATAGATAGCCGATAAAGATTTTTTAAGTGACCACTGTAAAACATAAGGCCAACCATATTTTGGAATATTTAGTAAGCAAAAGGACTGTCCTTAGCACCTGGAATAGGCCACTTGATAACCAAGCCATTAAACAGAGCAAAACCATGTAAAGTAAGGGAACACTCGTCCAAGCAATAGGGTCATACCATCGATATTGTAAACGTTTATCAAAAAGCAAGGTATCTGCTAAAAACCACAATGGGACAATGTAATGGCATAGAAAAATTTTCCAAGCGATAAAAATCAGTTGCTAAAGGAGCAAGCATAAAATGATAAATGACACAAGTAATCATGATACACATGGTCACACCCACCCTTTTATCCGAAAGAGTGATTTCGTTTGCCAATGATTTTCAGAACGCGCCATTAAGTATAATAAATATGCTGTGAAAGCTGTTACGATAATGTTAGACAAAAACGGTATAATACATGAGCATGCCAAAACCACCATGCTTTGTAATTTCAAGATAAACTCCCACAAACCCTAAGAGAAAGAGCACCATACGGCTATAAAAATTACATTTCGCTTCATTTTGACCTCAGATTTTCTTAACAAATTCTGACTTAAGTTTCATCGCACCAAAAACCATCAATCTTGCAATCAATATTATGGTCGCCTTCTACAATCCGAATATTTTTAACACGCGTCCCTTGTTTTAAATCTTTTTGAGCACCCTTCACTTTTTAAATCCTTAATTAGAGTAACAGTATCGCCATCCACAAGTTGATTGCCATTTGCATCAATCGCTTTGATACCATCATCATCTTCTTCATTGACTTCAGCCGGATTCCACTCATAAGCACACCTCAGGGCAAACGAAATAGTAACCCATCTTCGTAAACATATTCTGACTGGCATTTTGGACAATTTTGGTAATTGATTCATCTTCTCTCCTTGCTAATACTTAGAATTTATGATGCCTTCCCATTTTTACTATAAAATAAAAATTTGACAAATGAGAGAAATTGACTAATTTTTTAAAAGAAATATGATGGTTTAAATAATCTATCATTACTTTTCTCTTTTGTAAATTTTTACCTTTTGATACTTCATTAGGCACTATTCTTTTGATTTTCTACCAAGTAAAATAAAATGAACCTCTACGTTGTACAAAAAACGATAACAAAAGCTCTGGATTAATATCCCTAGTATAATTTTAGATAGTTAGCCAATTCAGGAAATGACGAAACATCAGTTTTCAAAGACAAATCCCCATAAAATGTTCCAATATCTTCCTCTGGAAGGAATAACGTGCATCACCAAAGTCTAGAATAGTTAATTTATCCTTGTGAAAAAGAATATTGTCAGCGTGCAAATCGTTATGAATAAAAAGGGCAGGATATGCTTGCTTGTTTTGCTCTCCAAAATACTTGTGTTTATTTGAAATAATTCCCAATAATTTTATAATTTGAAATATCCTTTTCTAATTCCTTTTTCGTAAGAGAATAACCTGATATGCAAAACTAGAAACCAAATCATCATAAACTGGAATTCTCTGATATTCTATACAACTTTCCTTTGAGAAATCATGAAATGGACGATCTTTTTGGGCTATCTGAGGAATTATATTCTTCTCAAAGGAAATGGTTTTTCCTTTTAAATAGACAGATTGCATCACATATAGAATACCTTTATTAACATTTAATGAGAAGATCCACTCTCCGTCCTGAAAAGGAAGGTAAGCAAAAATCATTTAGTTCTTCCTCATACAACGCATTCTACAAATTGAATTTCTCTTTCAAATAAGATTTTGCCTCATAAAAAGTGGAAGTCTGAGAAGATAAAGAATACGCACGACAACTCGTTCATTCATTACATAATTTAAAATTTTCAGTCCCGCCTGATAATGGACGCAATGATATATCTTCACCACTATAAATCTCGAAGTAAGTTTTAATTAATACTTTCATTTTGAAATGGTTGAAAAAACATTTCCACTCCTCCCAACTTTCACACTAAAGTATACCACAAAGTTCTATGGTTCAGTTTCCTCGAGTTCCTGAGTACGCTTATAAAACACAGCAACGGCTTTTGATAATTTTGCCTCCTGAAAACATCTAGCTTCAAGGCTAGCCGCCCCTACCATCTCAAACGAATCTGATATAACCTTTTTCTATTAAAATTCAAGCCCTTTGCATCTAGATAATGAATAGGATTTGCCGTATAAAAACTATCAACATCAATCAATAGAACCAACAACTCTGCCTGCACCATGAATAAGCTGTGTGCTCAATGTATCATCATTATTACTAACCTTTAACTCAACAACAAAAACCATATCATTTTCATTGATGAGGGGAACACTCTCCGATTAAACAAGATAAAGATTAATTACTTTGGGGTATGCATTTTTATATGGCTCATTTGATCCATAAAATCATTTGTATTCTCTACCAAGCCTCAATATACTGCGTTATTACACCAAAATTTTGAAGCAAAATAAAAAGAAATGAAATACAATTCCTTTATGTTTCACTTCTTTCCTTTTCGCAATTGTTCTAACGTTTCTGGAAAACGATCGGCACTTCTGCTGTAAATTCCATGATTTTTCCCGTCTTAGGATGAGTAAATCCAAGCGTTCTGGCATGCAAAAATTGCCCATTCCCCTTCAAGGTTTTTCGTGGTCCATGCACGCCATCCCCTGCTACCGGATGACCAATATAAGCCATGTGCACACGGATTTGGTGGGTACGACCTGTTTCACTGCAATTCTACTCAAAGTATAATTCCCAAAGCGCTCTAAAACGTGAAAAACGAGTGATTGTTGGTTTGCCTTTAGCTGTAACAGCTTGCTTCTTTGGTCGATCTTTTTTCACTTCTCCCAATCGGTGCTTCAATACACCTCTATCATTTGGCAAATTGCCATGCACAATAGCCCAATACCTCCGCAAGGATTTTTTATCTTTTAATTCCTCAGCCAACTTGATATGGGCATCATCGTTCTTAGCAATCATAAGTAAGCCTGATGTATCCTTATCAACCGATGGACTATTCCAGGTCGCAAAACACCATTGATGCCAGATAAATCCTTGATATGGATACATGAGGGCATTGACCAGCGTACCGCTCGTATGTCCAGCGCTTGGATGTACCACCATCCCTTGAGCCTTATTTACGACTGCAACATCTTCGTCTTGGTAAACAATATCTAGAGGTAGATTTTCTGAAACATATTCCAGTTTCAGGATCTGGCAATTCGTAAGTAATCACATCACCCACCTTAACGGCATACTTTGCTTTCTTCACTTGTCCATTGACTAAGATTTGCCCACTTTTGATTTGTTCATTGGCAAGGCTGCGGGATAATGGTGTCAGATCAACAAGCGCCTTGTCCAACCTATATACCACTAATTTCTACCTTTTACTTGCATTGTCTTCTTCCTTTAACATCATCACTACTTACCACCATCACCAATCGTCAGATAACTCATCCGCTACATTAAAGATTGCAAAATTGATAAAATCCAGCTGAAACATATCGACGACAAAGCCTTGACGCACACGGTCAATAAAAATTCCCAATCCCTCCTGCAATAATCAGCTCAAGCCAGACAGCAGCCAGAAAGTAGCCTTTGATTTTGCTTGCACACATACCAAATAGCTGCACCAATCACCACTAAAGTAATCACCGCAAACAACCACTGCTGGTTTTCCAGAATTGAAAATGCCGCACCTGTATTTCGCAAATAGGTCAAACTCAAAATTTGTGGAATGAAGGGTTTTACTTCACCTAATTGATGTTTTTGACAATTTCAAATTTTACCCATTGATCCAAAGCAATTAAAGGCCACAATCACAATCGGCACCATCACTTTTTCGTTTCATTTTTACCTCTTTTTGCAAAAATATTTTTCCATAACAGCAACAGCTGCACCGACTGGTGAAAGATCTACTTCTTCTCGTTTAACATAAACCATACGATTTTCCAAGTTGTCTTGTAATCGAATCACCGTAATACCGTTTACGCTATTACTATCCAAAAATCCAGATCACTGTTGCATAAGCATCTGTCGCTCTAAAATGCCATTCAAAGTGGCACGATCAGTTACATAAACATCTGAGGACTAGCACCAGTATCAACAAAATTTCTCTGAATAATAGAGATATTCATCCTTTTCCTGCGTAAAACGAACCGTCGGTAGATCTGCCAAATCTTCCATAGTAAGCTCCTCTTTCCCAGCTAAAGGGTGATCTGCTCGTAGATAGATATGCGTCTGAAAAGGAATCAAATCTACCACTTCTGGTCCCAGTTTATCGATCCGTTGCATCATTCCTTTAGTATTTTGATTGTTCAGATAGATAATACCAATCTCACTATGCCCCTGAGCCACTTCATCTAAAATCTGTACTGTAGTAGATTCAAAAGATTCGGAAAATTCTTATCTTTTTGGATAGCGTTTGGCAAATTTTCGTTATCAGAGGCGGCAAGAAATCATAGTGCTGGCTGGCAATGGAAAATTTGTCTTTTCTTCCTCTGGATTGGCGTATTGATTTTGAAATACATCAAATCCCTTTTGACCAATCTCTTGGGCTTTTTCGTAAAAATTCCATCCCTCGACGTGTCAGAAATGTGCCACTGCTCGTTCTATGAAACATTTTTAAAGCCCAACTCTTTCTCATCTCGAACTGCAATGGACAAGCTCGGCTGGCTGACATACATTTTCTCAGCTGCTTTCACTGAAAAGTGCCACTGTTGGCAATCGCTACAACATAACGCAGTTGTTGAATATTCATACTTTTATCCTCTTTCAAGCGTTTTATCATTATACCATAAATCAAGCATAACTAACTGTCATACACTAAGGATTCAATAAAGGCATTCTCCTATTTTCCCTAGTATAACATTCTTGACACATGTTTGCCTCCTCTACTTTAATGACATAGACAACTTTCGTCATCACTTGAAACCCTAATCGTTGGTAAAGTTTGTAAGCGCCTGTATTTTCCTTGTCACTACAATTTGAATTTCAAATCATTCCGTTCATACACGTCATTCATTATTGCCGACATAAGATAAGAGCCTAGTCCTTGTCCCTGTAGCTCTTTTTCACTGTTAGACCAAAGAAAAATTGAAATCTGTGCTCATATCAACAGAGCAAGATGCAATAATTTTCCCATCTTTTTCAATACAAACAAAAGAGTATTATCATCTAAAAATAGCTTCACGTGCATAAGTACGGCTACTTTCTAAAGGATTTTCCAAACGCTTCTGCTTTGAAAGTTGCAATCTCTTCGACCAAGTTCAAATCTGCCAAAAACAACTTCTAAAACCCGCTCTCTTTTCTAGCGCAAATTGCCTGCGTGGCTGCTCAGCCACAACTCAACATCTGTTATGTGAAATTGAAAATGCTCCAAAAAGTTCGGGTGTTTGGTCAGCTATTTCTGTCACATAGTCAACTTCGGATAAATTGTACTGATGTCGCTACATTTGCAAAATTCGCTTAGCAAGGTACGAGCAATTCCTTTGCGCCGATAGAGCAGTATCACATAGAGTGAAACTTCAGCTTCTTTCTTGGTTCATCAGCATAAACGAATAAATAACCTACTAACTTAGCTGCTTCACAGGCTAAGAGCAGGCATATCTTTTATCTACGTATGTAAGTCGTATCAAGATAGTACGATAGCTTCCATCTGCTGATGACAATCTCTCGTAATTGCTAACAGTTGTTGGCGTTCTTTTTCTGTTACATTAGTTCTTTTTATAATATTCATCAATTCTCTTCTTAACTCTTTCATTATACCATAAAAGACAAGGCGAAAACTTTGACAAAGAAGACCATTCAAGATAGCATGTAAAAATGAAACAGAGGGACAGGAACATAGCAAATACAACACTTATTATACGGCTAAAATGTTCAAAGAACAATGGCATTGCATTCAAAAATGATAGATGAAGAGCGCGACTGTATGGATATTCACCTGAATTAGTCGCTGTTCACTCTAGTGTCGAGCGTGTCATTGAGTTGATGATTACCAAAAATCTCACCGAATGCCTCAACCATCCTTTGGACGACCTTGAAGTTCAAAAAGAGCGGTGAGGAAAACCTTATCAAACAAAAATAATCTCAATAGCTTGGTTGTCTACTGAGGTTTATCTATTTAAGGTATAAAATACGATTTAAACTATCGTTTCTCTTTGAGACAATGGAACACACTCAGTAGATAAAAGAAACTCTTAAAGAAGTATCAGCTTCGGGGAAAAGAGCGAACTTGTTTTTCATGCTACGTTGGTAGAAAAGAGCATCTCGATATGGTATAATAAGACTAAAAGGAGGCAAGTAAAATGGACTTATACAAAAAGTGGAAGAAACCCTAAACAAGCTAAACATTCCATTTGAAATCGTAGAGCACGAACCAGCGCTTTAAACCGAGCAAGCCGACAGCTTCATCGAAAGTATCGAGGGTGTCCGCACCAAAACCATGTCTACTAATAAAAGAAAAACTGCCTACTATTTACTCATTATGGACGACAAAAACGCTTGACATGGACTTGTTTAAAGAACTGGTCGGAGCCAATAAAATCCGCATGGCATCATCTGATAGTCTGTTTGAAAAATGATGTTGCCAGCGGGTGTTGTTTCTCCTTTTGGATTATTAAACAATGTAGACAAAGATATTCAAGTCTATTTTGACAAAGAAATCATGTCGGAAAAACGAATGAGTTTTCACTCCCAATACCAATGAAAAACACTCTTTTTAGACACAACGAACCTACTCAAATTCCTAGAAGCTACGGTTACGACCACATATTATTGAGTTATAGGTTGGGCAAAAACTCAATTTCTAGTCAAAATGAAGCAATGAACAGAAAAAGCTTAAAATCAACGTTTTTGATAACTTGATTTTAAGCTTTTTACTATTTTTGGAAGGTATTCAGTTTCTTTTCTCTTCCTTATTCCACCTCGCCATACCAGAAATTCATGCCCCCAGCTACATTGGTTACATCAAATTCTTGCGCACTTAAAAAGCTGGACACGCAGCCGCAGAACGTGTGCCAGATTGACAGATGACGTAGTATGTCTCCTGTTTGTCGCCTGTCTCAAAAAGTGCTTAATGGCAGATTTTTGCCGTCAGCACGTGTCCATTTGAAAACTCATAACCTTCTCGCACATTAAGAATGGATAAGTTTTCTGTCTGATATTTTTATAAAATTCAAGCAGGCATGCTGGATGCTAGTTTTCCATATTCTATTCCTCTGGTTTTACCATTTGTGTGCAAGGCAAAGGCGCCGTCTAGATTTTGAACAGAAAAATCCTGCTTGTTTGAGAATGCGCTCAGCAATATAGCTACGAAGTCCGCTAGACAGCTCACGATATAGTCCTGCGACTTATCTAACTCTCCTAAACGCTCACGCAATTTCACAAAGGAATGTGAACCGTATCCACTTTCAAACGACCTTGCTGAAGCTCACTGGCCGTCCGCACATCTAGGAACCTCTTACCAGCAGCTAGTTCATCTTCCAATTCATACCACTGGATATTGTCACTCAAACCTTCTACCAAGTTTAAGGCTGCATATCCCAGCATATTGACCGGATCTTTAGCAGAGCCAAACGGTGGCGCATAGGTAAATTCCAACTCTGGCAAATCAAAAATGGTTAGATTACCTTTGATAGCCGTTGCCAAAATATCAATCCTCTTATCAACGCCTTTTTTTCCCAACACCTTGTGCACCATAAATTTTGCCACTTGTTGGCTCAAAGAGGAGTTTCAAGGTCACATCAGTTGCACCCGGATAGTAGCCAGCATGATCCTTACCACTGACATGAATAACTTGATAAGGCAGGCCATTCATACGAAGAATGCGCTCGCTCAGCCCTGTTGAAGCTGCCGTCATGCCAAATACCCGAACGATAGCTGTACCAATGCTGCCTTTATTCTTGCGAGCTACTCCAGCAATCACATCCGCAACTTGAGCGACCTTTGACGATTGGCAGGCGAAGCCAATGAAATCAGTGCATCTTCTCCTGTAACTTCTGCTTGACAACAATCGCATCACCGACCGCATACATATCAGGTTGACTGGTTTCATAACGCTTATTGACTAAGATACCGCCACGCAATCCCAACTCAATACCTGCTGTCTGTGCTAAAGCATTTCCTCTGGTTGCACCTCGACAGATAAAATGGTCACATCAGAAGCAATTTCTTGCCCATTCTCCAGCACTAATGACCTTTCCTTTGTTCTCAGAACCGCGTAGCAGACTGAGAAGTAACTACTTGAATGCTGTTTTTAACAATTCAGTTTGAACAAAAAGCAGTCATTTCTTCATCAAGCGATGGCAAAACATGCGGTGCTTTCTCCACAATCGTCACATTCAAACCACGCTTACGAAGATTTTTCTGCCATTTCAAGCCCAATGAATCCAGCACCAATCACCACAGCTTCTTTTTGGTTGTTTTTCCAAAGCCAACATAATCTTATCTAGATCAGGAACATTGCGTAAAGTATAGATATTTTCAGCTGTTTCCAAACCTTCAATCGGAGGTATAAATGGCTTTTGCCCCCGGAGATAAAAATCAACTTATCGTAACTCTCTGTAAATTCCTTTTCCGTTATGCCGAACCGTCACCATATGTTGATCTGGTGAAATAGCCGTCACTTCATGAAAAAGGTCGTACATCTAAACGAAACCGCACCTTTTAAACTTTCAGGCGTTTGTACTAACAAATCTTTCCGCTCAGCAATTTCCAGAAACATAGTAAGGCAGACCACAGTTCGCAAAAGGAAACGAATGGTCCCTTTTCAAAAATAATAATTTCAGCGTCTTCCATTAGTTGTCTTAAACGCGTCGCCGCAGACATTCCACCGCAACACCACCAACAATGATAATTTTCATTCAACTTCCTCCTTTATAGCTTTTTAAAACAATTTTTCCAATCTAAGCACTCATACCGCCTTGAACATTGACGACATCGTAACCTTTTTCTTTAACTTTTTTGCTGCCGCTTTTGAGTGACAAATGACATATATTGTCTCATTTGTTTTTCTATACACACCTCGTGATGTCATTATGCAGAGCATTCTTTCGTTCTTTATATGACCATTCCAATCTTCAAAGGGCATTCGTACATCTACTAATTGAATCTTCTTTTTATTTTTATCTAATTCTCTTGTAAATAAGTGAAACAACAGAAACTTTAGTTATACCCTCTTGAGGGTATAGTAAACTATAAACTACTTTTTGTCAAGAATAGTGTTTCAATCTTTGTATAGCTCTAGAAAATAGGCACTCTATGTAATTGTAGGTCTTTCTACTGAATGAAATATTTTGGATTTTTACAACATTTTATTTAAAAGAAAATCCCCCACCACTAAGTAAGGGATCTAAAATCTTTGTTCGCAATCGGATAAACAGAAACTTGTATCGCGACCTTTGCGTTCAAAAGCTGCACAACGCCTTCAACTTTTGCAAACAAAGTGTCATCTCCACGCGACCACGTTTTACACCTGGGCAGATGTGAGTACCGCGTTGACGGTAAAGGATTGAGCCACCTGTAACAGTTTGACCGTCAGCCGTTTTAGCACCAAGACGTTTGTGAATCACGTCCGTTAGAGCGTGAACCTCCACCTTTTTGTGGGCGAAAAGTTGCAAAGATTAGCAAGATTCATTTTTCAACATAATGTTTTTCCTCCGTGTTAGTTTTTCTGTGATAACTCTGTCTGGACGAACTCAGCTGAGTTCTCGATAAGTTTGCCACTCCTAAGAAGAATGATTCAAAGAAAAGTTGAGTCATTTCTCTTTGGTGAGATGGAATATCTGTAGGAATTTCTACCGTAAAAATCCACCTTCTTCTTCGTTGTAATTCTAAGATTGGTTCATAGCCTGCGAATTTTTCAATCGAATTGAGTAAAAATTTATGAAAGCGTGAAACCGATGCACACACGACATCAAAGCCGTGATGTCGCCACTTTCGGCGTCCAGTACTTCTGCACCCTCAGCTCACCATCTTCGACTCGTTCAAAGACTGCTTGTATCATGTGCTCTCCTTAAAATTAAGCATTGATTGCATGATGACAAACCTTAGTATATGGTTGACGGTGACCTTGTTTACGATGGCTGACCTTTTTAGGTTTGTGCTTGTGGGTAACAACCTTTTTGCTTTCCTTTGTTTTTCAACAGTTCAAACAACAGTAGCTCCAGAAACAAGTGGGGTTCCGACAACAGTGTTCTCACCACCAACAAGAGACAACTTCGTCAAATGTTACATCTTGACCAGCTTCAACGTCCAATTTTTCAACGTAAACTGCTTGACCAACTTCAGCTCTAACTTGTTTGCCGTCAGTTTTAATGATTGCGTATGTGCTCATTATGCACCTCCTATGAATTTTACGGGTTTCCCCTAATTTTGTGAAGACTCGTCTAGCATCGTGGGATGAACCACTTCTCTCTCACTGAGTGAGCACTACGATGTTCGCGTGCGGTTGCACAGGAATGTGCATAGTCAACTCTATAAGTATAGCACTTCTCTTCTCTTTGACAAGCCTTTTTACTCAATGAAAACGAATTTTTATTAGATTTTCAAGCATTTTATAGGTACCGTCTAACCTTACTCATATAATCTCGGTATGCTTGATCAAACTGAGTCAAACACCACCTCTCTTCAGAACGGATAATCCAGTGCCCTGACGGTTGGAAAATGATAAGAATGATAAAGAAAGTGAGCGACTTAGTCAACAAAGCCATTCCCAAAAAGCAAACAAAGTAAGCTACATACATGGGATTACGGGAATAGCGATAAAGGCCCTTTGTATTCATGCCGTTTGCATCTGGTCTAGCGAAATCCCTCATACTGATAGCACACAAAGCCAAACCAAGCAGGTAAATAGCCACTCCAGCATAAAAGAAAACAGAAAAATCAAACTTAATTTCAAGCAAAAAGAAGTTATGAACAAAGGCTAGATTGCTCAATTGATAAATCATATAAGCTATCTTTTTCCTTTTCCTTGGACTGGTGCAAAAATAAGCTGCACGTGACAAAGCATTTTTGCCGAAAATGACTAGTAAAGGAAAACGAATCAGCAGAAAAGGAATTAAGAGAAAAACAGCAAGCATAAACATCACCTTCTCTCGCTTTTACAACAGCCCCTCAATCAGCTCATCAACTTCATCAGCCTCTGCTTGTGGTGTGATTTCTGTAATCATGATGCCTGCAACGGCGCGTTCTACCAAACCTTCAACATCTGAGCGAGCCTCGTGCTGCTCGGCATTCTTGATTTTCGGATTGGTTTTAGGCCTGTCTGGCGCAAAGATGGTACAACAATCCTCAAAAGGCTGGATAGAAACTACAAAAGTATCAATCAGCAATATCAATAATTTCTAACTTATCCATAGTTCACAACTGGACGAATAATCGGAGTGTTTGTCACAGCGTTGATCGCTTGCATACTCTCTAGCGTTTGGCTGGCAACTTGCCAAGACTTTTCTCCGTTGATGATAACAAAGCCCACCGCAGTTCTTCACGAATGCGATCCGTGATCCGCATCATAAAACGACGAGTTAAGGTCATAAAGATAAGCTTCTGTGCTTTCGCTTTGATTTCTTCTTGACTCTCGTAAATGGTACTTCAATAAATTGAATATTTCCACCAAATTTAGTTAATTTACGTCAAATCCTGCGCTTTTTGAGAGCACCTGGACTTGTATAAGGCGGGCTCATAAAGTGAACCGCTTCAATATCCACTCCACGTTTGAGTGCTAGATAGCCCGCAACCGGTGAGTCAATCCCGCCTCAACAACATCAGCATGCCTTTTCCGGATGTCCCGACAGAAGCCCGCCTGCTCCACGGATTGTTTCATAAGACAAATAAGCTGCTTCCTCACGTATTTCCACTTGTAGGAGTAATATCTGGCGCTTTCATCTTGACTTTGAACATGTGGGATGGCATCAAACACGGCATTTCCAAGAGTTTGATTTAGCTCACGACTATCCAATTCAAAATTGTGGTCGCTACGTTTGCTGGCAATCTTAAACGTCATTCCCTCTTTATAAATTTCTTCATAATTGTCTGTACTGCTTCAACCAAAAGCAGGAAGCTGACTTCTCAACTTTATAAGACGGAGAAAAATTTTGAATCCCAAAAAGTTGTTTGAGGGATTCTGCGACTGGCTGATAAGCCGTTCCATGAAGATAGACATGTGCGCGATCTCGATCTGCTTTCGCTACGAATCTCTGGATAAATAGACAGGACTGCTTGCATATTGCGTTTCAATTTGTTAATGAAGCGCATTCGATTTTTCGCTGGTTGAAAGCTCGCCATAGCGAATCATAATCCTGAATATTCCATTGTTTACCTTACTTTTCTAGGTTTTTCATAAATGATTTTGAACGTTGTTAGGAAATTGCTCCATCTGACCTCATATCGTTCTCTGCATCCAGACTGATGACTGAATAGCCGTCTGAGCTAGGATTTTTCAACACCCATGTAACATCAAAGTTCCAGCTGGTTTGCCCGCTTTTAGAGGAACAAGCACTCGTAGTAGAGATATAAATGTCATACTCTTCAAAGCATGAACTACCACTCACCTCGTACGCCTTTAATTCCGAAAGTCAAAATATGGGGAGCAAAATTTTTCTGTTCCTGAAAAGAATTGTTACATCAGGGTATTTAGCTAGCTCTTCTAGGATAATCCCTTTCATCTTGGCTGTCCGTGTAGTGAAGGCTCCTAGATTTTCTACAGATAAACGCAAAGCTTTTTGCCATTGCTGCAATACCAGCCAGGTTTTCAGTCGTAGAACGCTTATCTGATTCTTGACCACCACCATTCAACAGCGGACAAATTTTCTTGCCAGATTTGATATAGAACAATCCAACACCACGTAAACCATGAAAGTGATGATAGAAAACGTCGCAAAGTCCACTCTGCTCTGTCACATAATCTTCTGTCGGAATCTTTGCTGTTGCTTGAACCGCATCCACATGAAAAGAAACTGTTGGCCTGCTCATACTAAAAGCTTTGGAAATAGCTTTTAATCGGCTGAATAGAACCAATTTCATTGATTGATAGCCATCACAGAAACTAAGGTCGTATCCGGTCTGATTAGTTTTGCTAATTTTTCAACCTCTACAAAACCTTTTGTTATCAACAGGTGCAAAGTCTACTTCAAAGCCTTGCTTTTTCAGCCAGAGTGCAGATTCTTTCACTGCTGGATGCTCAATATCAGATACAATGACATGCTTGCCATAGCGTGCTTTTCAAAAGCCACACCCTTGATAACCCACTATCTCCTTCTGTCCCTCCAGACGTATCTCCTGAGAAGATTTACCTAAAAGACCTGCAATCTGCTTGCGTGATGCATCTAACAGCGTCGCTTGACTACCCAAACTATGGAGCTGGAAGGTTCCCCCAGATTTTTGAAGCAACTTCAGAGTATAGCCAGCCTCTGGGTGAGGCTTTTAGAAGTTGCCGAATTATCTAAATAAATCATCTTAAACCTCTATATTTCAATACCCTTATTGTAACATGAAATAGAAATAGGGACAACAGAGAAAGTCGATAAATAAAAGCTCTCATAGGAAAACTTGAGAGATAACAATTATATTATTTTCTTAGTAGTCATAAAAATTCATGTAAAAAGAACAGATAATTCCTGTTGTTGTTCAATAAGGCTTTGTCCGATTGTCGTTGATTTTATCAAGGTCTCGCTCGCGAACGTGCTCAATCTCTTCTTCAAGGAAGATAAATCTAAAAAGCTTCCTCAATCATTTTTGGACATTTTGAAAAGGTTGATGTGTCACAATCTGAAACCATAAGAATTATTAAGCAAGGAATAGCCAGCAATTCCTGTTTTCTTTTGATAGGCTTCGCACAAACCACCATCAATAACGAACAGCATTCCTTCACCTCGAATCGGTGATTCTCCCTTCAGCGTTTTCACAGGTGTATGCCCATTTTACAATCCTAGAATCTTTCCAGAAAAAGAGACCAGATTCTTCTAAAAATCAACTTGCAAATCTTAGCAGAATTTCGATAGGAAAAATAAGGATTTTCCTTTTCAATATGCGTTTCCTTATCCTCGATAAAGTAACGCTCCAAGGTGGTCATCTTGTCCTTGCCAAACAAAGGAGATAATTTGCCGTTCCAACAATACCAGCTAAGGTCGGTTGAAAAGTCATCTTGGATGTCTGGATTTTTAGAACTTTCTCGGATGTGGTATTCAAAAAGTCGAGTAATTCTTTTACCAGTATAGCGAATTTCATTGATCTGCAAAGGTTCAAAAGTCTCCGGATTCTCCCAAAGGAATGCAACCATGAAAGAAGATGGTTATTATAAATCTTATACATGAACCCTTTTTCATCAATGTTGACTCTTGAGTTGAAGAGATATTTGGAAAGAATCCACTAAAGTAACAACCACTTCTTCTTCCTCATCCGTTAATTCCTCTGGCTTTTTGGGGATTAATCGTTTGAAAACAAGTATTAGCTAAGAAATGCTTCTTTCCTCAACTAAAATACTCTCTTCCCAATAATCAATCTTATCAACGTCACATTTTGAGCCATATCAAACTCTGGTCGCCTTTGAATAAGCTGGCTTTCCAATTTAAACTGGATGATCGCTAATGCTTGGTGGACTTTTTCCAACTGGAGCATTTCTTTCGGAGCATAACTATCGCTTCTTTTGCCTAAGTTAGGTTTAAACTTTGCATTTTCAGAATAAGTCTTTTCTACGAAGAGACGAGCGGTCTTAGATTAAGACCATAAGCTCGTTCAATATCGTAAAGATAACCATATCCAGCAGCTATTCGCAAAAGAGTAAGCAAACATTCTTTCGATCCAAAAAAAGCTCCCATCCAGATGATGTCGTGGTTTCCCCATTGGATATCAACAGAATGATAAGCCATGAGTTCATTCATTACTTTATCCGCTGCCGCTCCACGGTCAAAAATATCACCAACTATATGAAGATGATCAATAATTAACGCTTGAATTACCTTTTGAGAGCCAAAATAAAACGTGCATTTTGCCTCACCCAAGTCTATCAAATAGTTCTGAATTGTTTCAAAATAAATATTGTTATTGTAGATTTCGATCAGTGTAAACCATTCCTCCATAATGTAAGTATATTGTGGTGGCAAAGCTTTTCCTTACTTTTAGAGCGTGTGTACTTGGCTGCACAAACGCGAGCAAGTGAAATAAATTTTGAATGATTCTTCCATACCAGTTTTTATCTTTCAACGGATAAAGGATCATCATTCAAAACTTCCTGAGGGATATGCAATCAGCAAGGTCAGCTTATCTTTTCCGCTTTTGTTAACTCTTCTCCAAAGCAGTCGCTGATCGTTCAAATTTTCCTGCACAGGTTCTTAGGATATAATCAAAAGCTTCAAACTCACTGCTGAATATCGCTACAGGGTAAAGTTCTGTTCCTTTGGGTAAATTCAAAAATAGCTTCAAGATTGATTAACTCTGTGATGACTTTTTGCTTGGAATCAAACTCTTTTTAATAATATTCGTTTGTATTGCTCCATTCATTCACCTCGTTCATACACCACATCAACTCTGAATCCTTCGTTGAAGCTGAGACTTCAAATGTTCTTCAATAATACACTGTCTCTTCAATGGATTTATCGGTAATATTGATAATGTAGCTCTGATATTTTTGGAAAACCTTCTTAGAGTAGTCAATTTCTTATAAATTTCTACATCTGTATAGCTTGTAACTTGTGTCAAAACCAAGAGCATCCAAACGATTGCTTCTTATTTTTGGATAATTCTATCTGGATCGCAACTCGTCCAATCATCCTCTCTTTTATCTACCTATCTAAAATTTGTGGCAGCGGAACTCGGAATCAAAGGAAGATTTGACGCTGCTAACCTTTATTCGCCAAATAAATACTAAGCGGTGTCTTAGACGTGTTCGAGAAACCCCTAGAATCACAAAGGTCTGACTCCACCTTGTGGATTCTTACCATCATCATATTTAACAGCAGATTCAATATCAGCAGATATTTTATTGAAATACTCCTTGATCCAAACGTGGTGGAGAACTCCAGGAACCCCAACTCGTTGAGTGCCTGTCTTTGGATAACCTCAAAGAATGGATTCATCAAATCTAGGTAAAGACAAACTGATTGACTCTGCTAAATTCCTCGCAGTGGCTGCTAAATGACTATCTACCAAGGTACTGATTACAATTGCATCATCTTTGATAGCATCCCTGCAAAAATATCTAATAAATTCAGATTCCTCTTATTAATAAATGGAAATCGATAACTATTATTGAAAACCAAATCTGGGTATTGTGAGCCATGACGGCTGATACTAACTTTTGGGACGTTCCTCGAGAACTGCAGAAATAGTGTAAATAAGTAATCTCTTTTTCCTTGAAAACTCCTTTTTATCGGTTTACTTCGCATTTCTAGCTTCTTGAATAATAAAAGTTCAATAAAGTCGACTTGGCGATTGTTCCAATTATGTGTCCTTGTCTGATCATCCACAACAGGTAGTGAATCAATGGCGAAATCCTGTAAAAGCGCTGCAGCTTCAAGAATATTCAAATCCTAGACGATTTTAATATGTGGCATTCTCGTCACACAAACGGCTACTGGTGTCACGTTTATATTAGCACTTTAGTGCAGCTCTTAATAAATCTTTTCGCGATAAAATACCTATCGTTTCTTTTCTTCATCTATCACATAAAGAACATCCGCATCATACATAAATAATGTAATGATGGCATCTTGAATAAATCAGATCGTGTGAGAAACCAATACAGGAGAGGTCATTACATCCTCTATACTCTTCTGGTACGTATCAAAGAAAAAGAGCAGTTTCAAATCAGAACCAGAATATGTATAGCCAACTTTCGTTGCTTTTAAAATTCTACCTAAAGTTAGATAAACTCGAGACCGCAAAAGTTGCCCCAGAGGCCACATCTAACAGCTCTGATATTTTTCTCCGCTGACTGGTTGATTCTTTTACAATTTCTACAATCTCTTTTTGTCGCTGCGATAATTTCAATTGTTACTCCTTTTCAAAAACTCTAAGCTCAATAATCAACTTGTTATGTGTCATATATTATAACAAATAAATCCAAAATGTCAATATTTTCATCTATTGTTTTCTATTGACAAATATATATGCTGTATATTACAATATATTTGTCGTCGATCATGACGCATATGCTGTTGACAAATTGGAGGCAAAAATGGATAAATGGATTTATTCCTTTAACAGAAGGACGCGCTGGCGACAAAGCATTGCTTGGTGAGTAAAGCTAATTTGGCAGAAATGACTCATTGGGACTCCCTGTGCCAGAAGGCTTTTACCATTACAACCCAAAGTTGTTCACCGCTGTTGAGAACTCCTTCCTTTTTGAATCTATTTTAAAAAGGAAATTTTGAAAGCGATTACTACTTTGGAACCCAAACTAATAAATTTTTATGGAAATGAATCTTCACTTCTACTGGTCTCTGTTCGTAGCGGTGCATTTCTATGCCTGGTATGATGGATATGATTCTCAATCTTGGTCTAAAATGACTTGTGTGTTCAGACTTTAGCAGACACAACAAATGCCAATTTCGCTTTACAATTGTTATAGACGTTTATTGCAGATGTTTGCAGATGTCGTCTGGTATTCCAAAAGAAGAATTTGACGCTGCTTAGCAAAAGACCGAAAAACAATTGAATAAAACAGTCAACAACTTCTCAAAAAGAAGAGCATCAAACACTGATTCAACAGTATAAAGAAGTCTATCAAGAACACTATCAAAATTTTCCACAAAACCCTAAAGAACAGCTCTATGCTGCTATTAAAAGCTTGTGTTTAAATCATGGAATAATCCACGTGCTAAAAGCTTACGTGAACCAAACCACATTCCACGATTTAGGTACTGCAGTCAACGTGCAGAGTATGGTTTTTGAAACAGCGACCAGAATAGTGGAACGGGTGTCGTTTTCACAAGAAATCCCTGCCACTGGTGAGCATCACTTATTTTGGTGAATTTCTGATTAATGCTCATGGAGAAGATGTCAGCTGGTATTCGTACCCCAGAACCCAGTGATGCTCTCAAGCGAATACTACCACAAGCCTATGATAACTTTTGTAATTATGCCAAAATTCTTGAATAACATTACAGATATGAGATATTGAATTTACCATTGAAAAAGAGAAACTGTACATCCTGCAGACTCCGAAATGGAAGCGTACTGCTAAAAAGCAAGCTTAAAAATCGCTTTGGATTTAGTCGATGAAAAATGATTTCAAAAGAAGAAGCTTTCCTACGAGTCAGTCCTTCTGCTATTAACCAACTAATCCACCCTGTCTTTTTGAAGAATCTGCTTTGAAATCAGCTCATTGTTTGACTCAAGGACTTCCTGCCAGTCCTGGCGCAGCAACAGGAGAAATTGTCTTTACCGCTGAGCGGGCTAAAGAACTCATGCACTAGGAAAAAGGTTATTTTGGTTGCCAAGAAACTTCTCCCGAGGATATTGAAGGAATGGTGGTCAACAAGCAATTGTGACTAGTCACGGCGCGGAATGACTTCTCATGCTGCCGTTGTAAGCTCGTGGTATGGGGACTTGTTGTGTCGTAGGATGTGGTGAATTATCTATCAATGAATACGATAAAACAATTTGTATGCGCCAATACGATCCTAAAAGAGAGGATATCATTTCTGTAGATGGTACTTCCGGCAAACTCTACACGGACAGTATTTCAACTACTATGATTGACAACAATGACGAATTACAGTTGTTTCTTTTCTGGGCAGACGAAATTGCTCAACTGAGCGTTCGAGCAAATGCGAAACGATTCAAGATTTAAAAACAGCTATACAATTTGGCGCCAAAGGAATTGGTCTTGCTCGCACAGAGCACATGTTCTTTTGGTGAAAAACGAATTTAGAAATGCGCAGATTGATTTTATCAAACGACGAAGCAGAAACAAACTCCTTTAAAAGAAACTCTGGCTTTCCAAGAAGAGGATTTCTATCAAATGTTTCAAACAATCCAGAATAAAGCTATGATTATCCGTTTGTTAGATCCTCCTATGCATGAATTTCTACCAAAGAATAAATCGGAAATTGAGCAATTAGCTGAAAAACTACAAATCTCTGCTGAGACATTAACACAGAAAAATTGCCTCTGCAAGAAACAAATCCAATGTTAGGACATCGTGGTTGTCGTTTGGGAATTACATAACCCGAAATTTTATAAAATGCAAGTAGAGGCTATTTTCAATAGTGCCATTCGGTTAGTAAAAGAAGGCATGGTTATTAAGCCAGAAATTATGATTCCTTTAATCGCAGAAAAGTCAGAGTTGCTGTTAATTAAAAGCCTTCTTTACCAACATATTGATAGTATTTTCAAGAAACATCATATGCAGCCATTTCCTTATGAAATTGGTACAATGATTGAATTACCACGTGCTTGTTTCATAGCGGGATCAGCTAGCTGAGGAAGCAGACTTCTTTAGCTTTTGGTACCAATGATTTGACGCAAATGACCTATGGTTTTTCTCAGTGATGACATTGGCAAAATTTATTCAGCATTATAAACAGAAAGAAATTATGTCGTTTGATCCTTTTCCAAACTATTGACCAGACTGGAGTTGGGGAACTCATGAAAATCAGCCATTTCGAAAGCCCATCATGAATCCAAATCTCCCAATTGGAGTTTGTGTGAAGTCGGAGGATCCTGCTTCTATTCCATTCTTCCAAAAATATTGGCACTTACTTATGTTTCTTGTTCACTTTATCGTGTACCTGCCACTGATTAGCCGTTGCACAAGCAACTATTTCCTAGTCCTTCTTTATATACATCGCTCTTTTTCATCTGACAACAAGGACAGATAAAGATTGAGCTGATCATCCTCTAGTAGAAAATTACATTTTGCTTTTCAAACGCTTTTTACACACAATTTTCAACCTTTCAAATAAGACAATTTTAAATAAAGAGGGTATAATGAAACGAGAAAGGAGATTAATCAATTTACCATGGAAAAATTATTCTCGATAAAATTTCGACTACTAAAGCAAGACACACACCTACCCGGCCACCATATCAGGGACTCTGCTTTTCAGGAAGACCTGCTACAATTGGGAGTATTCTTGGAATTATCATCGCTACAATCACAATCATGACTTTCATGCAAGAATACTAATAAATCTAGTAGAAACCAAAGAGTAGTCAGACGACACAAACAACCATTATCAAAGAAATTCAAAAGGAGACAACAGTCGGATCGAAGCGCCACGACACTGAATACGACTAGTCAAGGTCAAAACAGAAACAAGTAGTGCTAGTTCTGACACTAAACAATCCAGCAATACATCAAGTAATACTAGTTCTAGTCAAACTAGTACAAGTAATAATAGTATGGCAAGGATACAACAACATCATCAAGTTCTAGTACTGAAAAACGGAAGCGTAACAACAACCATCAGACCAATGTCGAGAAGTTGTTCAAGCTTCCGTCTTAGATTAGCCCTCCAAAAGCCCCTTTCATAAAGTTTTCAGAGGTTAAATGCTCCAATGTCGATAATCTCCGAATCCAATCAGTTTAACTGGAATATCGTTCTTGGCGAATCGCAAGAACGACACCACCACGTGCAGTTCCATCAATTTTTGTCAAGACAATCCCGTTACTGGCGTCATCTTTGAAAAATTCCTTCGCCTGAACGAGGGCATTTTCTGTCCCGTCGAAGCGTCCAGAGCTAAGAAAGTCTATGTGGTGCAGCAGATCTACCCGTTTAATAATTCGTCCAATCTTTTTCCAACTCTGCCATGAGATTATCTTTGTTTTGCAAACGTCCAGCTGTCATCAATCATGAGAATATCTACATTTTCAGCCTTGCTTGCTCCATGCCATCACAAAACAACGCTGGCTGGATCACTTTTTCTGGACCTGTCACAACAGGAACATCTACTGACGCATTCTACCAGTTGAGGCAACAGCTCCAGCTCGGAAAGTATCTGCTGCAAACTCAACATGACTTTCTTACCAGCTTGTTTATATTTATATAAGCCAATTTCCAATGGAAGTGGTCTTTCCAACCCATTCACACCTACAAACAGCATAACTGTCAGACCGTCTTGTAAATTGACTCGTTAAATTGACCATCTTTCTCATAAATGTTCACTAACTTTTTCAATGATGACTCGACGAAGAATATCTGGCTTTTTAGCATCAAGGCGAGCTTCTGGCGTAATTCCTCAGTCAGACTGGAAGCAACTTGCACTCTGACGTCACTAGTAATCAAGAGTTCTTCTAACTCTTCAAAAATTCCTCATCTACAGAACGGAAAGCTGCAAAAGAAAGCATTAAGGCGGGCTCCAAATCCTGTCCGTGTCTTTTTGAGACTGCGGTCATACTTCTCCTGAACAGTTTCTTCCTGAATCGATGCTCCCCTTCAATTGGTTCACCCCAACTTTCCACCGTAGTAGATGCTTTTGAACTGGATACTAGGCCATTTGTCCCAGCTTTTTCTTGTTCTGTTTGTAGGCTTTAGCATCCGATGGATGTTCCTGTAAAACTGTAACAGCACCTGCTTGCTGGGTTGGAGTCTGAGAAACAGCTTTTTCCTTGTTTACGGGTTGTGAATCTGCCATTTCACTTTGCAATACATTGCTTTCTGAACTTGTGAATCACTTTCATCTGACTCTATCCTTGCTTCTGTCCTCGGCTGTTTCCGAATCCATTTCTCCTACTTTTTCTTGAATGGTTTCAAGACGCGTTTTATCCCTCAGCGAGCCGTTCTTTTAGTTCTGTCTGGAGCTTTTGTTCATCTAGACTCAGATTGGACATTCTGCAGAAGCCTTTTTCTGCTTCTAGGTTCTTTCTTTGTGTTATCCTCGATACGACTTCTACAGGTTCTTCAGGAACATTTTCAGCTGGTCTTTTGGACCAAAAAGGCGATTAAATAACCCCATCAGATTCCTCCTTTATTTCAGTACATTTTTTCATAGCCCAGCTACAGCATCTTCATCATTTGTCATTGGTGTCACCACATTGGCAACCTCTTTGACTGCTGCCACTGCATTTTGCAGTTGCTACACCAAGGCTCTGCTCATTTTATCATAGATAAATCGTTAGCTTCATCTCCACAAGTCATAACTTGGCTTTTTGTTCAATACCCAAGTGGGCAATCAATTTTTCTAGCCGTTTGCCTTATGAACACTTCTTCGGTGACCATTCTAATAACATATCACGTGACTTAAAAACTCATATTTATCAAATAAGTCATCTGAGGCTGAGCAATTCCAGCGATCAAGTGAATCTGGTGCATATGCTGTTACACATTTATTATAGTTTGTTGGCTAGATAAATCTGCCAGGAAACCGATTCAAATGTTAAAAGCAGGATTGCAAGCTTTGATAAAGCGAGTTTATGATCCGATTGAATTTGGTAAACAGTTCCGTCACAGATTGCATCCAACGGCAAGCCCAACTTTTCTGTTACCTCAAAAATACGTGCCCACATCATCATAGGAAAAAGACTGTTTTATCAAGAATTTCACCTGTGTTACGTTGAACCAAACCACCATTAAAAGTAACAGTATATTCATCCGGTTGATTCGCAAGACCCAGTCCATTTATTCCATTGCTTTTAAGAGGCCGTCCTGTTGTCAAAACAATCTTAGTTCCTTGTTCTTGAGCCAGCTTGAGGGTTGCTAAATTTCGATCAGAAATTTTTGTCAGAATTTAGCAATGTTCCATCTAAGTCTAGAGCAATCAATTTTATATCTGCCATTATAACCCTCCATATAAGTCATCACTGAATGTGCTGCATGGTGGCCAATAACTTTTGATTACTTCCAAAAATCTCTGGACGAGCATTTTCAGGAGCAATGGGATAACTCTGCTACTTGCATCATATGCAGATCATTCAAATTATCTCAAAAACCATGACTTGATCCATTTCAAGATTGAGCTTCTTGCCAATTCGACAATAGCTACTCCTTTATCCACATAGTCTAAGACAATATCAATGGACTTATAACCCGTCGTCATAGCTTTTAACACCAGGAACATGTTCATTGACCCAAGCCTCACCAGCAGCAACTGTTTCCTTCAGAAAAGTTGTGGTAAATTTGAAAAATTTCATCTGTAATATCCTCTAAAACAAGCAACTTTTTGAATATTTTCATTATAATGAGCACTAAAAGCTAAATAAGTTGGATCAACTGTTTCTCGAACATAACAACACTCCTGTTAGAAGCAATTCATTAGTGTTGACATAAGGAGATGTTTTAAATTTTTCAAAAGCTGATAGGTAAAAAGTCCTTGGACATGTTGCCTCTCAAAAGCTTCTCCACGGAATTCTACTAAACTGCCATTCTCTGCAATGAAGATAATCATCTCGCACATCATCAAATAGCTTTTCTAATGACAGCAAACCACGTCCACTAGCCACTGCAAAATAGATACCTCTTTTAAAACGAAGCAATAAGTTCTTGAGTCGAACCATATCAAACTGACCTTTGTCATCTAAAAAGTGCCATCCATATCTTGTTGCAACCACTATATTCATTTTACATACTTTCTAAATCTTTTTAATTTAACGGAGACAATCTTTGACACACCAGATTCTTGCATCGTCACTCCTATACATGGAATCTGATGCAGACATCGTGCCTTTACGATGTGTCACTACGATAAACTGACTGTCTTTGTCAAAACGATTGAGATAGTCTCCAAAACGTTTGACATTAGCTTCATCAAGGGCGGCTTCCACTTCATCCAAAATGACAAATGGAATCGCTCTAACGCGAATAATGGAGAAGAGTAAAGCCAGAGCTGACAGAGCTTTCTCACCACCACTCATCAGATTGAGTGATTGATTTTCTTGCCAGGTGGTTGAACAGAAATTTCAACCTGCAGTCAAAAGGTCACCTTCGGTCAGAATCAAATCTGCTGAACCACCGCCAAACATCTGTTTGAAAAGTCACTTTAAAGCTTTCGCGAATCGCTTCAAAGTCTGATTTTGAAGCGTTCTTTTTACTTCATCGTTCATTTCTTCAATTGTATCCAAAAAGCAGATTTTTGGCAGAGAGTACATCATCTCTCTGGGTATTGAGGAAATGGAGACGTTGACTAACTTCTTCAAACTGATCCAGACCTCAAGATTGACTGGTCCCAACGCTCGAATGGCTTTCTCCAAATCCTTAACTTTGCCTTCAGAAATTGCCAGATTTTCTAGCGCATGTGCTTTCGTTTACTAGCTTCATCAAAGGACATCTGATAATCATCTGTCAAAATTTGTCAAAAGACGACGAAGGACATCTGCAATCTTATCTTTTCAGCTTCTGTTTTGGCTTGTTTGCGAATCAAATCCTCATTTTGTCGGCGAGCTTGTTCCAGATGATTCGTTAGATCTTCCGTCTGACCTTCCAAATCATCCAATTCAAAACTGCCGACGAATAGTTGTTTAGTTCAAATCAATTTTTCTTGTTCTGCCTTTTGCTAACTGCTCTTCTAAAACAGAAACATCTACTTTCGAAACGTTTTTCTTCCTTTTGTTCCATCAAGAATTGCAGTTGAAATCTCTTTATCCAATTCAGCTTGTTCATTAGATAAACGGGTGAGATCTGCCTGAACATAACGCTGATGACCTGTCACTTCCGTACGAGTCAAACGAAGCTCAGATAAGCGTGATGTTAACTTATCTAAACGTGCTTGAATAGCATTTTTATCTGATTTAATTTGCTCGATTTCTGTTTCAGTTTCGGTTTTTCCTGCTCAATTCTGCGTAAGGCGCCTGATTAGTGTTTCTTTTTGTTCTGCCATGTCAGGAAGCACTTCGCGAGATAGTTTGCACGTTCTTGCAAAGTCAGAAGCTCAGATAAATCTTCAACTTGTTTGTGCGTTTTGCTCATAAGCTAATTGAGCCTTTTGTTCGGCTAACCGTGCTTCTCGCCATCTGTTTTTATTTCTTCTAAAAGATTCGTGGATTGAATTGACAGCGTGTGCAGATCTTCCACTCTTCTCTTGTTCTGCTAAAATCACATTCTTCTCAGAAAGTTCTTTTTGCAAAGCATCAAGCTCGGTTTGATGAAAATCGTACTGTTATTCCGATGAGTGACCGCCTGCATAAGACCCGCCTGTCCGCAATTCTGTTTCCATCCAGCGTGACAATTCGTACTTGATACCGAACCTTGTGAGCAGCTGCTCTGGCATTTTCTACTGTATCAAAAATAGCGGTTGTTCCCAGTAAATTTTGGAAAATATTCTCTAAACTCTTATCATAATGCACCAAAGACGAAGCCAAACCAAGAAAAACCCGTGCTTTTTCAATACTTGCTCGATGATAATCTGCTAGGTACCGTGCTTTTAATTGTTGTCAACGGTAAAAAGTCGCCCGTCCTGTTCGATTGCGTTTCAAGAATTCAATTGCCTGTGTCGCAGACTGCTCATCTTCAACGATAATATGCTGGCTACTCCCGCCAAGTGCAATTTCTAGTGCGGTTTGATAATGCGGATCAAAATTCAACTTCTCACTAACAGCACCAATAATACCACCTAATCGGTCTGCTTCTTGCAGAACACTCTTTACTCCAGCATAGAAATGACTATGATTTTTCAGAATAGCTTCTAAACTACCAATGCGTGCCTTTTTATTCTTTACATCATCCATCATCATCAAACATTGCTGCTTGACTTCGTCTGATAATCTTCTTTCACACTTTGAACTCGCTTAAGCTGCTCCTGATAATCATTAACAACTGCTGAACCAACTGTCGAGCTGTTTCCAAATCTTCTAGTTGACTTGCTCGTTTGCTTGTATATTTTTAAATTCTCTTGTAGCTTAGCAAACTCGCTTCAGCTTACTTTCAGATAATTGTAATTCATTGGCTAAACGGCTTTCCAAAGCAGTTAGATCATTTGACAAATCTGCTTTCTTCTTGCATCAATTGAACAAATTTACCGCGTAATTTTTCCAATCATCTGGTCGGGATTATCCGAAAAAGTCTCAATTTCAGCTTCCAATTTATGAATAGCCTGTTGATTTTGTTCCAACTCTTTCGAAAAACCAATCAGTTGCTCATCCTGCCATTCTTTTTGAGCCACAGCTCGTTTTTCTTCTAGTCCCTGTAAACGTTCTTCATTTTCTTTCCGACTGCTGGCAGCTTGGCTGAGACTCCAATTTTTGAAAACTTCAATTTGACGTTTTAAATCACTAATTAAACGTGTTAATTCCAATAGACTTGCTTGATCATCTGCTATTTGTTTTTGCAAAACATGTCGTTTTTCTTTCAGAAGAACATTTTTCTTGCTCCAACTGCAGTCCCGTTTTATTGTAATAATCAGATAAATCTTGTTGAATGCCTGACTAATTGTTCATTCGTCGTATTTAATTGTTGTTTTATTTTTCTGTAATTTGCAGCAATCAACACATCTAGGTAGAGGGAACGACGCTCCTCGTCTCAATTTCAAAAACTGCTTTAGCTGTTGTAGCCTGTTTTTCAAGAGGCTTCACTTGACTATCTAGCTCATAAAATGATGTCTTCTAAACGATCTAAATTATCCTGCGTTTGAGCTAATTTACTTTCTAGTTTCCTTGCGCCGCGTCTTGCATTTTTAATACACCTGCAGCTTCTTCAAAAATAGCACGGCGCTCCTCTGGCTTTACTATTAAAAATCTCTTCCACTTTACCTTGAGAAATAATAGAAAAACTATCTCGTCCCAGTCCAGTATCCATAAATGTCATGAACGTCTCGTAAGCGCACTTTTGCCATCAATTTTATACTCGCTGTCTCCGCTGCGATAAATATGATTCTACACGAATTTCATCTGCTGCTTGTTGATGAAACGATCTTTATTGTCCAAGACAACAACAACAGAAGCATAATTTAATGGCTTTCTACTTTCTGTACCAGCAAAAATGACATCCGGCATTTTACCACTGCGGAGGCTTTTTACACTGGATTCTCCTAACGCCCAGCGCAAGCTTTCTGTAATATTCGATTTTTCCTGATCCGTTTGGACCAACAACAGCAGTCACTCCTCGGTCCAAAAACAATCTTAGTTTTGTCTGCAAAAAGATTTGAAACCTTGAATTTCAATTTCTTTTTAAATACATGAATGATTTTCCTTTTCATATGCATTTTTGCGGCTTCCTGCTCCGCTAGTTTCTAGAACGACCTTTTCCTGTCACCAACCACTCTGCCGTCTACTGAGACAGATACAGTATTCTTTTGGCATGTGCCGGACCAGTCTCTGAAACGACCTGATAGAGAATCGACATCACCATTTACTTGGAGCAATTTTGTAGCTTTGTCTTGTAATCAATCACTTGCTCAAAAGTCCCCAGTTCCACCTTTTGGAATCATAATCTGATAAAGGAAAGTCCGAACAGCTACTGCCTCTTTATCTAACAAAAGTGCTCCTAAAAGGCCTCAAATAAATCGCCGAGAATGGTATCACGATTTCGACCACCTGATTTTCTCTTCGCCACGCCCCAATTTGATAAATTGATCAAACTGACAATCTCGACTAAAAACCAGCTAAACTTTTCTTCACGTACAATTGTCGATCGAAGTTTTGATAAGTCTCCTTCTGGTTTCTTCGGATATTTTTATACAGATATTCTGAAATCAATAATTGTAGAACAGCGTCTCCTAAAAATTCCAAGCGCTCATTATGTGAAATGTTTAAGAGGCGGTGCTCGTTAGCATAGCTAGTATGCGTAAAAAGCTGTTTCCAGCAATTGCTCATCTTGGAAGGCAATTCGAATTGCTGATTTAAAAACTTTATGTAAATCTCTCATTTTTCTCCCTTTCAAAAAGAAATTTTTACTATTCAATGAAAATTACCAACTTAATGCTGTTCACTGTGAACTTTATCCACCACCCCAGTTATCTAGGAGATAGTTGAATCTAAGGATAAAATCCACTGGTAAGGCCAAAAATCGGATAAATCTTTGGAGTTGCAAACAAAAACTGATGAAGTCAATAATAAAGAGAACGGAAAATTGACAAAAATTATTTTCTTTATCTTGTGGTTCACAGAATTGAGATCTGACGAAGTTTAAAGAGATTCCCACAAGGTATAGGTGTGTAAACAAATACTCTATCATTATATCAAAAATCCTTGATACTCCAACGATACCAAGAATTTGATAGCAAAGTTCACTAGAACCGAAATGAATTTTCATTCCTTATCTGGAATAACTTTGAATAAATAGTAAGTTATAAAAAGAGTGAGTCCCACCAAAGAAAGTTTAATCCAAATAATTGGTGCAAAAGAAGATTGAAATTCCCATTAGAATATAAATGGAAACAAGAATTTTTCTTTTACGTTCACGAGTAATAGTACCTGTTTCAGAAAGTCTGCTACATAGATTTGATACAACTTAGTGTGGTACAAACCATTGTTCAAACCGCTTAGAACTGCGTGAAAAACAAGCAACAGCCAACAATAAAAAGGGAGTCGTTGGCAACAATGGTAAAACAACACCTAAAAAGTGCTAATCCTAATGAAGTAAAACCAATCATCAAATAAAAATTCGCATAACTTCTCCTAAATATTGGTTAAAGGTGTCGCCGTATCTGGTGAGGTATCATACACATGAAAATCATGCTCCACTGCCAAGTCAGCTTTGTGCCAATTGATTGACCATTGTAATATGAGCCAATTCTTTAGTATTATTTTCCTTGCTGAGATGTCCTAGATAGATTTTCTTTGTCCGAATCCCAAGAGTGCGAATCATAGTTTCAGCACCATCATCATTTGACAAATGCCCTTGATCAGACAAAATTCGCTGCTTTAAACTCCAAGGATAAGCACCACTGCGCAGGATTTCAATATCATGATTTGATTCAATCAAATAGCCATCTGCATTTTCAATGATTCCTGCCATCCGATCACTGACATAACCAGTGTCCGTCAGCAAAAACAAAAACTTTTTGTCATCTTTCATCAATCGATAGAATTGTAGTCAACCCATCATGACTGACCCCAAAACTTTCAATATCAATATCACCAAATGTTTTCGTTTTTCCCATTTCAAAAATATAGCTTCTGACTGACATCAATCTTTCCAAGCGCTGTTTCCATGGCATTCCAAGTATCTTGATTAGCATAAATATCTAAAATGATATTTCCGTGCTAAAACACCCACACCATGAATATGGTCTTTATGTTCATGCGTCACCAAAATAGCATCCAAATCCTCTGGCTTACGATCAATTTCGCTCAACAAACTAGTAATTTTCTTTCCGGATAAACCTGCATCAATCAACAATTTTCTCTTCGGGGTTTCTAAATAGAAACAATTACCAGTAGAACCCGACGCTAAAAATACTGTACTTAAATCCCTTCTCGTTCATGCTATCCTTCTAATCCATCTTCTTCCCAATCATCATCTTTGACAGCTTCTTTGTCATAAGGCAGAACGATTGTAAATGTCGATCCTTTACCATATTCACTCTTCGCCCAGATAAAAACCGTTATGCTGCTTGATAATTTCTTTAGCAATGGCCAAGCCCAGTCCCGATCCACCCTTGTGCACGACTTCTCGCTTTATCTACACGATAAAAATCGATCAAAAAATTTTTGGTAAATCTGGGAAATTCCTAAACCTTCATCTGATATAGATAAAATCATTTGGGTCTCAGTTGTTTTCATACTCACTGTAATCTTACCACCATCAGGAGAATATTTAATGGCATTATTGATAATATTATCAATAACTTGTGTCATTTTATCTGTATCAATTTCGACCCAAGTAGAATTAATTGGATAATCTCGGATAATTTCGTACTTTTTATCATCGTTCTGACTTCTAATCTTGTCAAAACGATTCAAAATAAATGTGATAAGCTGCTAAAATTTGTCAGTTCAATATCCAAATGGCTGAGTCGCATTATCAATCCGCGACAAACTCAGTAAGTCCGAAAACCATTCGCATCATCCGATTGGTTTCATCTAACGAAACCTGTAATGAAATCTGGCGCAACTGGCTCCAGACAAAGCGCCTTCATCTAATGCTTCTAGATAAGACTTGACACTGGTCAAGGTACGCAATTCATGACTGACATTAGAAACAAATAGTCTCCGCTCACGTTCCTCTTTTCCTGCTCCGTTGTATCATGCAACACTGCAACCAACCCAGAAATAAAGCCTGACTCTCGACGAATCAAGGCAAAGCGAACACGCAAGCTTAAAAATTCTCCATTTTCATCCTGTGAATCAATGGTCAGCTCTGGAACTTTCGTAATCAAGTCCCGTAAATCATATTCATCTTCAATCCCCAACAGTTTTAAGATATTCATCTTTCGTGCATCAGATTCCTTGACTCCCAACTGCTTGGTCGCCATATCATTGATCATGATAATTTGCCCACGACGATTGGTCGCAGGACACCGTCCGTCATGTGGGACAAGATACTTGATAACCTCTTAGTTTCTTGTTCTAAATTTTCATGCGTTAAGCGAATCACTTCAGATAAATCATTGATACTATTGGTAATGTCAGTGATTTCTGGACCACTGCATATCTAAAAACTTCTGAATAATCTCCCGCAATTAAGTCTTTTCACTTTTTGATTCAATTGGCGAATACGAACATTATCACGTCGATTTTTCCAAGGACAGCAACGTAATGACCAAAATAAATCCTAAAATGAGTAGGACAAATACAAAAATCTTTTGATACAACAAATTGTCTTATATTATCAATCATTGTTTCTCATATAATATCCAACACCACGCCGTGTTAAAATATACTCTGGGCGGCTAGGAATATCTTCAATCCCTCAAACGGCGAATCGTTACATCAACAGTCCGCACATCTCCAAAAATAATCATAACCCCATACTGTTTCTAGTAGGTGTTCACGCGTCATCACTTGACCAATATGTGAGCTAGGTGGTGTAGTAATTCAAATTACGGTGTGTTAAATCCAATTCTTCACCATGCTTTTTCACAACAAAAAGCATCCGTCAAAAATCTGCAAATCTCCAATCACATACTTTCTGTTGGAGCAGCTTCTGCTTCTTGATTTTCAATTGTCAAATCTGTACGACGTAAAATAGCTTTGACACGCGCCTGTAACTCACGATTGAAAACGGCTTTGTCATATAATCATCTGCGCCAATTTCGAGACCAATGACTTTATCAAATTCGCTATCTTTAGCAGACAGAACGATGATTGGTACATTACTCGTTTTCCGAATCGTTCGCGCTACCTCTAAGCCATCTATTTGAGGCAACATCAAATCCAAAATCAAAATATCTGGACGTTCTGCTTCAAACAGCTCTAACGCTTCACGACCATCGAAGGCTGTCACTACCTCACCCTTCTTTTACCATGTTAAATTTTATGATATCTGAGATTGGTTTTCATCATCTACAACTAATATTTTTCATCTTATTCACCTTTTTCTATCTTTTTTATTATACCCAAAATTTCCTTAAAATTCACCAATTCAACTCATAAAACAGTATTTCTTTACTTTACAATTTTAGAACAAATATGTTAAATAGGTAACACTTCGTCTTCGTGAAGGTATTTCTTCCTTGAGTATTAAAAAGGGGTTGAGACAACAGTCATCCCCATTCATTAACTGTTTCGAAAAACATTCCAAAACGCATTACAATTGTTCTAGTTTTTACTGCTACTTTAGGATGCCCCTAATACAGCAAACATCTGAACTACTTGATTTTTATTGAGTCTCCCCTTCTCCAACGAAACACTCCATAACCTAAACCTGTACCTACTAATACACATATAAAATAAATCGCATGATATAGTAAAAATCCATTCATGCCAAAGGTCAGAATGGTGCAAAAAACATGAGCATCACTAGAAGCAAGAAACGATGAGAAAAACCGTACAAACCCGTATAGATAGCTGCCACAAGGACTAGTCATGAGGGTGAATAAACAAAAATATTTTGAATCATCAACCCTTTCGTAACAATTCCTTCATCGGTATCGCTTGGACAATTTCATAAAAATAATAAATAGAAAAAGAAGAGTGCAGCTAAGGAAGAGTACGTTTCATTTTCTTACCTCACTTATTTAGGACTTCTATTTCAGGTATTTCTGTATATTTTTGATTTGTCGTTTTGAAAGCTTTTAAACATTCGTGCCGAACCATTTACAGGGAGAGCGATCGCTAGGAAGATAGATAACCGATTTTCGCTCATCGCTTACTAACAGTTTCTCCGGATGCAAATCATTGGCAAAATCTTTTGAAATAATCAAATCCAAGTAGAATTCATATACACGACGCCCAAAGTTTTCATGCAGATGTCGTATAATTTTGTAGCGAGACCCTTTTCATCTCAAATCTGGTGTTGCAATAACAGCTTCCAAAATCGCTCCCGCCAAGTCACGTTCTTCATAGTAAAGTGTTCCAAACATTTCTCATTGATAACATTGTCTAAATAAGATTTGCTGCAATTATCGGAGTACCACTAGCTGAGACTTTCTAAATATGTCAATCCCTGCGTTTCACTGGTTGAAGCTGAAATACAAAGAAATCAGCCGCTTTATAATACAAAGCAGTTTCACTCGGCGCAATCATTCCTGTAAAATAACCATCTCGTGATGTTCAAACCGCTGGCTTGTGCCTTTAAGTCCGACAAATAAGGTCCATCTCCTGCTACTACCAGCTTCACATTTGGATTTTCTTCTAAAACCTTCGGCAGAGCAGCTAAAATCGCTTGAATGTTTTCATATGACGTCAGCGTGACAAACTCAGCAGCATGGTTTCTTGGTTCGAAATACCTAATTTTTCACGCAAATCAGCAACATTCTCTTTAGTAAGTTCTGGGCGTTCAAACCTTGGCCAGTTCAATTCCAGTCGGAATAACGCGCTTTTCTACTTTCACCTGTGTATTTCATGGAGTAGGTCATAGACAATCTCACTTGGGCAAATCACACCATCCAAATCACTCATGAATCCACGAACAATATATTTGACCATACTAGGGCGAATGACCATACCTTTAGCAATATACCGTACATAGTCTTCATATTGCGTAGTAGGTAGGTATGAACAACAGGGATTCGCAACTCCGCTCGCAATCCAAACCCCTAATAAACCCAAAAGAAAATTCGGTTTGAGTATGGATAATATCTCATTGATATTGACGTGCAATTTCTAAAGCTGTTGAAAAACCTCGATAAGCAATTCGTCGATCTTTAAAAGCAAAGAACGGTACACTTGGAATTCGAATAATTTGCCAATCTTCATAACGATTGACATCCTTGTCTGTTGTTGTAAAAATAAAAACAGTATGACCAAGCTTTTCTAATTCTGTTTTTAATGTCCGGATACTGGTTGCCACTCCTGAAACCTGAGGAAAATAGGTATCCGTAAAAAGACCAATTCGCATGCTACATCTCCAATACTTTTTGATAGGCTTCCACTAGCTTATAAGCAACGTCATCAATGGAACGACTCTGAGCCACTTTACAGCCAGCTTCTCTCTATCCACCTTTCCATCAAAATCTCTGGATAGAGTCTACAAATTCATCTACATTGTGTCCCAATTCAGCTGATTGCTCATCAATCCAGCCTTCATATACAGGAATATCTCGCAAAACTACATGTTGACAACTAGCTAAAGCTTCAACACAACAATCCCTTCCGTTTCTTCATAGCTCGAGAAAAGACTGCTACTGCCACTCATAGCTCCTTCAAAAACAGCACCTTTGAAATAACCCTGAAATTCAACATTTTAGGATGATTAAAAAGGACAAGATTTCTAATTTTCCGTGGAATAATCCATTTATTAATACTACCCAGCCAAATAAAGCGAACATCTGGCATTCTATGTGCCACTTCTACAAAATCTTCAATGCCCCTTGCGCTCTGAAATAAAGTCCTGCACAAACAACACTTATCTCCTTCTTGAATATGAAAATGATTCCTAAACACTTTCTTCTTTATGTGATTCTTTTTATATTTCTGGTCAATTCCATTAGAAACAGCCACAATTGGTGTTGTCACACCATAACCCTGGAATCAATTTTTGGAATACTCAGATGGTGTATCGATAAAATCTGCCATTTGATACATATGAGCTAGATACTTACCAAAAGCAGAGGCAAAAGATTTGTCTAATAAAAGAAATTACGAAAATCTTCCTTAGTCGAGTGCCCATGCATAATCACCTTTTTCCCTTGCTTGGCTTTATGCAAAAGCGCAAACTCCTAGGTCCATAGGTATTGATGCACACATCATAATCTCCTGAAGGGTCTGTTGTGTATGGAATTCCAGCCAAATCTAGAGCTTTCACTTTGATGTTGCAAGGCGCGTCCGATACCTGACTTTCCAAAACTGCTTGCCTCAATAAAAGTAATACTTTCATGTCTTCTATTATGCAAAAGATGGAAAAATTAAAACCAAGCAAGGGCAGTCCCATTTGTAAAAGAAAGAAAAAGGCCTGACGGCCTCTTTATTTCCTTGTTGAACAACGCTCAATCAGACCATGTGCCAATACCACTTCGCGTTCTAATTCTTCTTTTCGTGCATAATCTTTGTCAACATACGCATACTAATTGCACCAAGGTCATCTAGGCTGACCAATAGTTGTCAAATTTGGGCGAGTAAAACGTGCTACCTGAGAATCGTCACTAGTAATGATTTCAAAATCTTCTGGTACATTCACACCTTTATCTGATAGACACCATTCAGCAGTCCAGCTGCATCACAAAAAGCTGTTGTTGCTTTAGAAGCAATAACGCGTTCTGCTAATTGATAACCATCATCATAACTATATTTTAGACTCAAAGACTAGCCCTTCGCTATAAGAAACATTTTGCTTTTCAAAGCTTCTTTTGTAGCCAGCCAAGCGAATCTTTACCATTAATATCATCTACTAAAGGTCCACACAAAAAGCAATTTTCTTTGGTTGCCTTTTGTAAGACATTCTACCGCATCCATATGTTGCTGTTTGTAATCAATATAACACTTGGCAAATTGATGTTCAACGTCAACTGTTCCTGCAAGTACATTCATGTCCTTGAACGAGAAAACTCAGAACGAATTTTTCTGTCAGATGACAACCCATAAAGATAATACCATCTACTTGCTTTGAAAACAGCGTATTAACAACAGAGACTGTCATCATCTTCACTCACTAGCTAGGACATATTATACTTACATCTCTGCAATATCATCAATTCCTTTCGCAAGTGTCGTAAAAATAACTGCTAGTGATGTTTGGAATGACAACTCCTACTGTAGTCGTTTTTGCTGGTCAAGTCCACGTGCTACCGCATTTGGTCGATAGTCAGGGCGGTCAATGACTTCTAAGACTTTTTCTTGTGTTTCCTTTACATTTTTATTACGTTTCACACGGCTAACGGTCACCATTGAAAACTCCCTGCCTCACGGGCGACATCATAAATTACAGTATCGTCTGTGTTCATAAATAATCCTTTCTATATTGAAATATCGTTTTACATTCCTACCAAAATCATTTTATCACTTATTGGAAACGCTTTCAAGCATTTTGATAACTTTTTGAAAAATATTGTTTTTAAGCAATACATTAACATTTTATCAATTACTTTACAAGATTTATCTAGTTGTTGCAATTTCTGAAGTAGTTTTATCGTTTCCTTGATTTTTACTCGTGCAAAAATAGAGGGTAGAAAGAAGGTAATAAAATGACCAAAATTAATCACATGTATTTCTCATCTAGAAACAGACAGACGTTGCTGTGATTTCTGATCCTACCACGATCAATTGTAACAGGATTTTATAGTGATCCTCATGAACGTCAGATGCTCTTTTTATTTTCACAAACCATGAACCACTACTCTTTGTTCCAGCTCTTGAAGTAGAGAGGAGCTGTGCATTGTCGATTTTCAGAGTTGTGGGTTATGTTGACTCTGAAAATCCTGGAAAATCAAAGAAAACTTACCTGCTGGCAGTTTCGTAAAATTACAGTTGAGTTTGATAATTTGATGACCAAATACAATGGTTTACGCACTGTTTTTGAACAAGCTGAATTTACCAATTTAACTCCTTCATCAATCGTCATGCGTCTCATCAAATGTATCGATGAAATTAAGAGTTTGCGCAGGAGAATACGTGGATAAAGCTGTCAGCATTGGTTTTGATACTATTTCTCTCGATAAGACATAGAACAGATATCATTGCTCAAATTGGATTTCGGTATCAAACAACTTGGCTATATGAGTTTGAAACGCTGGTTTTGACAGGTGATAATGTTGCTAATCCACATGGAAATATCCCAGGTGCCAACAGAATTGAAAACAATGCCTTGCTTCTATTTGATCTTTGGCTGCATGGTGGTAAATGGTTATGCTAGTGATAAGGACACGACAGCTGCGCTGGGAAACCAGATCAATTTAAAAAGGAGATTTACACCAACACTCTGAAGCTCAACGGGCTGCTCTAGACTTTATCAAACCAGGTGTAACCGCTCATGAAGTCGATCGTGCTGCTCGCACGGTCATTGAAAAGCCGGTTATGGAGAATATTTCAATCATCGCTAGGACATGGTATTGGTATGCTGAGTGTTCACGAATTTCCATCTCATCGGTGGAAGGTAACGACATGGTATATCGAAGAAGGCATGTGTTTTTCGTCGAACCTGGAATTTATATTCCAGGAAAAGTTGGTGTTCGTATCGAAGATTGCGGCCAAATACGTCACTAAAGATGGCTTTTGAAATCTTTTACAAGTACAAGCAAAAGATTTGCTCTATTTTGGATTAAAAGACCGAAATTAGACTTACTATCATAAAGTGGAAGCGAGAATATAGGCTGTCAAGAAACTATTTGACAAAGCTTTCATCTAATAAAGTTATCAGATTCAATTTTAGAAATATAGATAAACGCGCTGGCCTCAAATTATGGGAGCGCACTTCATCTACTCTGTTTATAGCGTCAGTTAAGTTACTATTATAAAATTTCAGGAGTATATACTGAACTCAGCAAATGAAAATCAACATTTTCTTAGAGATAGATTTTGTTCACTTTCTACGTTTTTGTGCGTTGAAGACAAGAATACGCAAAAGGATTTCCTAAAAGAGTTCCTCTGCACTATAAATAACTCTGAGATTTGACTGATAAGAATCCAGTTTGAAATAATTTCTCTCTTCAAATCATCAAGCTTAAAAACCATGCTGATTTATCTGTTTTGACAAAATCATGCCCAAAAAGTCGGCCAGCCTCAACAAGATGATTTCTAAACATGGCTAAAGCTCTCAACATTTGGTATATGATGAAGAACGCGACTAACCACGATGATATCAAATAAATTAGTTTAAAGTATTCAGTAACAACCTGTTCCAATAACTGAACATTCTCAATGCCTTGCTTCTCCACTCAAAATGAGCCTGTTCAAGCATCAGAAATATCACTAGTGTTACTGAGCTCTGGATTGGTTTTGCTAATGGTAGCATGACCAAGCCTGTACCGCCCCCAAAAATCTAAGATATGCTTTGTCAGAAAAGTCTACAACTTGATTTTCTGACTCTTGACGAATGAGATCGGCAAGAAATTTATTCTTTGGGAGAATCAAATGATTCTGCCTTTTATGATTAAAAATGATGTTCCATGCTTTTAGTTTAACACAAAAGTAAGTTATTTCTTTCCAGAAAAAACTTAACTGGTTTTCTAATTTTTCAATAACCCCACTTAGAAATTGCCAGCAGGTTATCATCGATACAAGAACTGCAGAGTAACTAGCCCTCCAATTCCACAAGTTTGAGTAGAGCATTCTTCCAGATTTGAGTGACAAATGCCTCGCAAGACTGTCACAATCTCAATATAATATTTTGAATAATCAGTTACTGTATCAGATTATTTTATTAGAAAAAGCAAGGCTGAGATAATAGTATCTCAGCCTCATCTACTTTTAATATATCCTCATTTACTCCGCAACCATTGGGGTGCTTACTTTGCCAATGCCAAGCATCTTGGCACATACGTGTAATATCAAACTGTGCTTCCCAGCCCAATTCTTCTTTTGCTTTAGTAGAATCAGCATAGCAAGTGGCAATATTTCATCAGGGACGACGGTCAACAATTTTGTAAGGAATTGGTTTGCTCGCCGCTTTTTCCATATTTTGAATGATTTCTAACACAGAATATCCTTGCCAGTACCGAGATTGTAGATATTCAATCCCGCATCTCCTTCAAACTTTGAAAGAGCAGCGACATGTCCTTTTGCTAAATCAACAACGTAATATAATCGCGAATACCTGTTCCATATCAACTGTTGGATAGTCATTACCAAATACTTGAAACCTCTCTTTTAATTTTCCCAATAGCTGTGTCACATATGGCAAGAGATTATTTGAATACCATTTGCTTTTCACCCAAATCACCACTTTCATGAGCACCGATTGGATTAAAAGTACGAAGGAAGAAACAACATTTCCAATCTGAATCCGCTTTTTATGGATATCTGCCAACACTTCTTCAATCATTAACTTGGTGCGCCCATAAGGATTGGTGGCTGAGAGAGGAAAATCTTCTAAAATTGAACAGTCTGAGGTCACCATAGACAGTTGCAGAAGAGCTGAAAAATGATATTTTTACAATTGACTTCTTCCATGATGCGCAAAGTAATGTCAAGGTCCCTGTAATGTATTTTCGTAATATGTTAGTGGAATCTGAGTTGATTCACCAACTGCTTTAACGCTGCAAAAATGAATAACGCCTGTTGGTTGTCTGTCTTTAAAAGATTTCAGTAAAGTTTTCTTGTCACGAATGTCACTCTGGTGATGGAATTTTTGATCAACAATTCGTTCCACAACTTCTATACTACTGCTATTTACTAAATTATCAACAATAACAACTTCATGTCCGGCACTGATTAACTCAATAACAGTATGAGTTCGATAGCCAGCTCCACCTGTTACTAAAATTTTATGTTCTCATGATTCTCCTTTAAAGACAAAGCTCAATAATAGTTTATTTTCAACACTTTTTGAGTCTTTTAGCTATAGTTGGCTTCGACAGCTTCTTTTTCAGCTTCACCAATTCTGGTGATCTGTGTACCACTTGATTGTTTCTTTCAATCCAGCTTCAGTTAGTGAATTCGGTTTCCAGCCCAGTTCATCCCGCAACTTGCTAGCATCAATCGCATAACGAAGGTCGTGACCAGCACGATCTGTCACATGATCATAAGCATCAGCAGGTTGTCCCATTTCTTTGAGAATGAGCTCCAGCACTTCCTTATTGTTCTTCTACCGTCAGCACCAATCATGAAGTTTCGACCGATTTGCCCCTTGGTCAGAATCGTCCAAACACCTGATGAATTGATGATCATTTGTATGAATCCAGTCACGAACATTCTTTTCACTTCACCGTAGAGTTTTGGTCTGATACCACTCTGAATATTAGTAATTTGACGTGGAATGAACTTCTCGATATGCTGGTAAGGCCATAGTTTGAACAATTAGAAATAGTCGCTTTCACGCCAAAATGAGCGCACCCAAGCTTTTAACAATCAAGTCTCGAAGCTGCCTGGTAGATGAATACAAGGCGAACTAGGATTGTATTTCGTTTCTGGGTGAATTTTTCACCCGGTCCTTCACTCGTGCCCTGAAGATCTTCACGAAGAGGAAGATCTCCGTAACTTTCGTCAGTCGATCACATGGTGGAAAAACGAATGTTGTATTTAGCGAGCTGCTCAAGCGTATAAGTTCCAACAAAGTTCGTATCGATAAATGGACGTGAGGATCATTAGACGAATTGTCATTATGACTTTCTGCTGCATAGCGAACAATAGCATCCGCATTCTTAGCTACTTGGTCAACACTCTCTGCATCTGCATGTCTCATACAACTAACTCCACCTCGATCGCCTAGAAATTTTCCAATGTTAGCTCGATTACTAGCATAAGTTAGCTTATCCAGAACCGTGATATGCACATCTGGGAAGTCATTGACACAATGAACAAAGTTAGAACCGATAAACCTGCCCCACCTGTTACTACAATATTTTATATTCAGTCATGAAAAGATTTTCTCCTATTCTTGTCTTGATGTCTTATAACATATCTTTTGTCAAAGGCTTAACATCTTTGAGGAAAGGATGATGCTTATCCGCTTCAGAAACTTCTGCCTGGTCAAGATTTTCCCACTTGATGCCCAGATCTGGGTCTGCATAGTTAACAAAGGCATACTTAGGTTTTAATTCCAAGGCCCAGTAATCATTGACTAACTATAGAAACCGATCTGACAATACTTGAAAGCTATTTGCTACACCGCGAGGAACGAAAATTCTTGCTGGCATCAATGACCGTTTGGTAGGTATTCCTCATGTTTCCCCTTCACGCAAGTCAACCCAAGATCCGAGAACTTTCCCACCATCTGCGACAGAAATGTATTTATCCCAAGGCTCTGCATGAAGACCACGAAGTACATTTTTACGGGAAAAGCTGATATTGTTTTGTAGCTACCTTCTACTAAAAACTTCTGAAAAACCTAGTGGAAGCATCTTTTTGAAAGTTTTCCTTGAACCAGCCACGATTGTCTCCATGAACTGGAATATCAAATCCAACATACCGGAATAGTCTCAATCTTTAGGGCTGTTAATCAAAAATTGTTCCGACATGTCTTATTCTTCTCCAATCAAACGTAGTAAATAGTGACCATATTCATTTTTCTTAAAGATTGAGCCAAATCATGAACCTGCTCTTTGGTAATATAACCCATACGATAGGCAATTTCTTCCAGATTTGCCTACTGGAACATTCTGCATACGCTGAACATGTTTCGATATATTGAGCTGCTTCCCAATAAGCTTTCGTGAGTGCCTGTATCCAACCAAGCAAAAACCACGTCCCATCAGCTCAACAGACAAATCACCACGTTTTAAGTATGCCTTGTTGACATCAGTAATTTCTAACTCTCCACGTGCACTTGGTTTGATCTTCTTTAGCAATTTCTACAACATCGTTATCATAGAAATAAAGTCCTGTAACTGCATAATTAGAACGTGGTTGTTCTGGTTTTTCTTCAATAGAGATCGCATTCATATTGTCATCAAATTCAACCACACCAAAACGTTCTGGATCTTTCACTTGGTAAACCAAAAGACAGTCGCTCCTTTTTCCTTCGAAGCAGCTTTTTGAAGCATTTTACTAAGACCTGGTCCATGATAAATATTATCACCTAAAATTAAAGCCACATGATCATCGCCGATAAAGTCGGCACCAATAATAAAGGCTTGAGCCAAACCATCTGGACTTGGTTGCTCCGCATAAGAAAGTTTAATACCAAATTCTGAGCCATCACCCAACAAATCCTCAAAACGAGGGAGATCTGTCGGAGTTGAAATAATCAAGATATCTTTGATACCAGCCAACATAAGGGTTGATAACGGATAATAAATCATGGGTTTATCATAAACCGGCATGAGTTGTTTAGACGCGACTCTAGTTAAAGGATATAAACGTGTACCCGAGCCACCTGCAAGGATAATACCTTTCATAATGAGTTTCCTCTCTTAATGTATTCTCTTCATTTTACCATTTTTGAAAGCGGATGTCACTTATTACTTAACAACCAAAATTTAAAGCAAACTCCTGTAACTGTTTTGATATTTCTATTCAACCAGAAATCATTGTTGACTCAATCATATAAAAATCGTCTTGGTTTCTTTTGACACAATGATGCTCTTTCATCCTAATAGTGAATGCGCTCAAAAAGAACTCTCGTCGCCAATATAAAGGAAGCCTAGTCCTAATGTCATCCTGCATATCCAATTGCTCGAAGCTCTGAAATCTTCCACCATTTTGGGTTCCCTTCCCTGACTAGTTCCATGAACTTGACCTGTAAACTCAGTACAGAGAAAAATCATAGTAAAACATAACGCTCTGTTTGTCAGGATTTGTAAAACCAGAAATTCCCTTTAAAACTAAATTAAGAGCTGTCAATCCTGTTTCTCTTTCAACTCTCGCACAGCTGCTTTGAAAAAGATTCTGAAACTCAACTTTCCCACCTGGTTGAATCCAGCCTTTTAAAATTATCGTGTTGCTGATTGAGTAAGAGAATCTGATTCCCCTTTACACAAATATTAACCCAATTTAAAATATTCTCTGTCATCTACTTTCTTTTCAATCGATCTTTTAGTAGAATAAGCACCAGACTTCAGCTACCGCTTGTTTTCTTGTCCTCAATAATGGTTATTTATATATATTTAAACGGATTTGTAGAAACCTGACTGGCTAAAAATTCAACTTCCCAGCCCCTCTTTCTACTTTCCAGTCTTGAAACTTTTTCAACTAATCTCTACAAAAAGCACTTCTATATGATGACCCGGATCCAAAGCTAGAAGACCCTCACTTAGCATATCTTGTGCTGCTATGGTAGTAAAGTATCGCCCGTAATATAAACTTGTGCTCCCTTTAGCAAGCGCCCTCTTTGTACAAGGATTGACCACTGCCACCACAAATTGCTACTTTCTCAACCATTCGCTCCAGATCCGTAGCCATATAACTCACCAAACGCAGGCTATCCAAATCAAAACTTCCTTAACCTTTGATTGCAAATTCTCTCGAAAGTCTGAGGTGCGATTTTACCAATACGACCAATACCGTGCCCGGGAGCCGTTTCTGGGCTAAGATATCCGTATCTGTGATCTCCAGTAGATCACAGAACCAGTCATTAAGACCATCATCTACATAATATCAATATTGGTATGGCTGGACATAAACTGCAATATCATGCTTAATCAGATTGATGTAAAATCTGATTCTGAGATCGCTCCGCCACCAAAGTCTCTAATAGGACGAAAATCGGAGCATGCTTAACCAAAAATCAAATCCACCCTTTTCAATCGCCTCTGCAACGTGTCGCTCGCGGATATCTAAAGCCACCAGCACACGTTTAACTTCCTTATTTAGAGTTCCAATTTGCAGTCCTCGAACATCTCCTCCTCGGATAAGTCCTGAGGGCAGTACGCTTCATAACGATTAATAAAATCACTGCACAGCATGGAGTACCTCCTTGATCTTGATGGGATAGCTGAGCGTTCCACAGATTTTTCTCTGAATTAGCCAGTGCTTTTTCCAACTTATCTGCTTCCCAGCGCCATCTATCTCGAAAAATTGTCGATTGTTCTTCATCAGATAAGGTCCAAAGCGTTCTTGATCAGCATTCAACACTCTGCTTCCCTGCTCAGCTATTGTGATCTCGTAGAATTTCCCATTTTCTTCCACAAGAGCTTCTTTAATAATTTGAAAATCAGTGACCACACAACCATCGGCGAAGTTCATCTTCTCGATTGTTGGGCTGAAGAATCAAACGCCTAACAGATGCCAATTTAGTACTACCACGTTCTACAAATATCTGCAATTAGCCTTTCCTCCCATCCCTGCAGATAACGATATCATCAATCTGATCTCCCACATCAAAAGCTGCCAAAACCATTTGCTAAACGAACAACAGAAATTTTATCAGATAAACCATTATCCTCACATCTGCAACCGCAGACTGATATGGTCCTTCAACAACTCTCCAGCAACAGCTGACACATACGCCCTTTGCTGTATTAAATCAAATGGGTAAATAGGCGTGATCACTCTCACATCCAAGATTTTATCCCCTGTGGAACAAAAACTAGCCACTTTCTCCAATCGTTTTGAGATATCTTTACTTGCATGATAACTCATTTCTAAAATAATCGTTTTATTTTTATATATCATTTTAAAGAACTAAAAAGAGCCTACTCCTAGAGAATAATAACCCCACTTGTCGATGTCAAGTAGGGGAAAATATTACGATTATATCTATGTCATACTCAGTGTAAAGTTATGGAAATGTACATTACAATTTTTATTCACTCTGTACTTTGAAAAATCTTTTGTCAACAGCTCTTTTCCTCGACCACTATATCATACTGGATTAGCTTTCAGATCTTCTGCAAAATTTGCCTTCCTTCTGCATCCAAAATACCAACACTTGCCTTATGTAGAAACTTCTGTTAATAAAGCATAATAAGGGGACACTTTTTGAATTGGTCTGTTCTAATAGTAAAAGCTGAAATCACTTGAATTTACAATTGGATAGTTCAATTTCGGGGTTTCATAATCATACTCCATACACAAAATAATCTGTTAAATATTGACTCTGGATTATTCTTAAAAAGCTGATTGAGGATATAATCCTGGTAATGATCTCCATAGAAAAACAACCGTAACTTTCTTATTGATTTTCGAGACCGATCAAGAAAATCTTTTGTAGCGACATCTGTGTGGTGCAGCATCCTCACATAATGGATAAAGTCGATTATCAGCATCAGAAAAGCCTGCATAATGGCAGAAGCAGTCACAGTGATTAGGTTCTGTCCAAGCATATGACTTGCATCGTCATAACAGAAAAGAATTGACTTTGATTTTCTTTTTAGATTATTTTAAAATCTGCTCATATGTTGTTTTGTCACTATATTTCCACTAATCTGATCACCTTTCAATCCTTCGTTCCATAATGGATAAATTTATTAAACCCTTAGATTATATAGATAATATTTCTAGAATAGTTGCTTGGTGAAGCTAAGTGGATAACTGTACGATTCTTTTCGATTATAAAAATCACTGATTGATGGAAAATTTGTTCATTCCGGGCACTACTTGCATAGATGATGAAGTGGATGGAGACAAATTATGAGGTAAACCAGTCAATGTCTGAAATTCCATATTGGCAGTACTGCCGCCATAGCCATCTGATTTCATTAAGCCACTTGTAGTTTGATTTAATTTCTTGAATATTGGGAATTGGATTTTCTGACATTGTAACCCCTTCAACACGAGAGCAGGATCAGAAAAACTTTCACTCAGGAGATAGATTACTGTCTGATTTTCAATTTTCAATTCTGGATTGATTATAATTTGCAGCATATGCTTATATTTTTCCTCCAAATTTTTAATTGTGGAATATTGTTTAGGACGTGTCATAGTAACGTACTGACAACTGCGCAAACCACACAAATGTCAATGAACGGATTTGCGAATTAACAGTATTTCCAAACCATGTTAAATCGTGATAATTATTTAAGATAGAGACAACTGGAATATTTTCAGTAATTTTCCCATCCTTTTTAGAAGAAAACACCTGAAACAGCCCTAAGTAAAAAACAATTGCAATATAAGCAAAAATCATACGGATATTTGTGCTTAGAACCATCTTATTTGGTAGAATCTTTTTCTAAAAATCCAATAAAGAAATCCGAGAAGCAACAAAGTCAGAATAACATAAATAATATAATGACCATTAAGAAAATCAAGTAATATTTTTGGATTTCGCAACCATACAAGATCACTTACTAAAATGGGTTCCTGACGTGTGAAATTTTTAAAGCACTGAGCAACAGAACCTCCTATTCCCACTATTAAAATGAGAATAGTCGGTAAAAGAAATCGGTTAAAAACCACATACAGCCAAATGAAAGTTATAAAAAGACAATAATTTGAAACAAACTGGCGCCAGCAAATAAGCGAAGGTCTAAAACTGATATATCCCCTCTAATACTATTTTGTATTGTATAGTTAAATATCATGGCTAAAAACGGCGCTAAATAGAACAGTAACGGAAAAACTGTTTTTATTTTTGTAGAGATCTCTCATTCCTTTTACTGCTAAAAACTAAGCACAGAACCAATCGCAAATATCAAGAATATTAGACTAGTGAGCGAAAAACAAATAATTCATTTATCTGGAGTTTCTCTTCATAAAATTTACTTAAAAATCCTGTCTTTGTAATAACATTCAAAAATTTATTATCAGAAAAGACAAGGGATAACAAGAATTGAGTCTAAAAAGCAAATCTTCTATCCTGTTTGAATTGCTTTCATCAATGTATAATCCTTCAAAGTCAGTCCATCTCTTTAATTTAAAAACTAATTTATACGAGAACAACCATGACGGTAATCACAAATAATACTGGTAAAAATATAGCTGTAAAAATGATTTTGAAATATCAACTTAAATGACGGATCATTAACATTTCTAGTCACTTGCAGTAAATAAGAAAAACTAGATGTATAAAAAATAAATAATAATAGCCCAACTTATCGGTTTCTTATATAACAAATTAGAAATAAGAAAAACTAATACCAAATAATAAAAGACTAGATAGTAAAACTTACTCCTAAAAAGGATAAGTCATTATATTAGTATGACTGTTACTATACTAATATTTACAATAGTCACATCAAGCATCAAAAAGCTAATCAGAATAAAACTAATTTGCTCAAAAATTTTTCGTAAAAATTTCATTATACTCTTACCAATGAATCGAGCAAGTCGTTTTACAATGCTATCTTTTAAAGTTTCTTGCTGTTTTCACTAATTGATTATTTAAATATTGCAAAATCTAATAATGATGGATATGACTGTGATAAAGGCATGATTTGAAAATCATAATCGTCCCAAACAACATACACCAGTAAATTTTTCTAAAATAGTTGACTTCTCCTGAGAGCGAATAACAACTCAAGTTCTCTAAACGCATTTTTAAAGAAAGGCTCTCAAGGCTTTCATACTTAAACCACATAAAGCCACCGTAGACTCTCGTCAGAGTTGCTGTATCAGTAAATGTAAATGATTTGCGACAAGATAATGTTTTCCAGATTTTCCCCATCTCTTCTTTAAGAGGCTCCTGATAAAACAAACCATTTCGGACTATGCTTGGAAGGTCAGGTAGGATAAGACCCAAACCAGAACAACGTTTCAAAGCATGGAGACTATTATTGGAATTTTTCAATCATCATATCCAATCAATTCGTTTCGCATCCACTCATCCAAATCAACCGTTTCAGTAACCAAAGTATGGGTAGAGATGGCCAATATATTGGTATGCTTTTAATTGTTCAGTTTGAGCAAACATGGCTAATAAAGGGTGCTGCTCTTGTGTTAATACTATTTGACTTTTGCCAGAAATCCCATTTTTACATAACAACTGAGTTGCTTAGCTATCTTTTGATCGGTGTTGTTAGTAAATACTCAAATTGAGGAAATAAATTCACAAATTTAGGGATAAATTGCTCAAAATTGCCAAATTTGTCACATGAATATGTAGTACAACATCTTTAGAATAGAAGTTGCTTCCTTAGGCTCTCAAGAAGCTTCCTTTTAAAAGATAAGGAGCATCTGGGAAAAAATATTCACGCATATGCTCAATGATTAACACAACAGGATAAGAAGAAGTTGCTTTTATCTTCTCTAAAGATAGGCAACCAAAAATGGATTGCCATCAATCGCTTTTACTTTTTAAAAAGGAACTTTCTTTTCAAGAATAGTTTGTGGTTTATAATAAGAAAAGTCAGGATACCAGCTCTCCTGCTTCTTCTTGGCGAGTATCATAGAATGTCTGATAATGAAATCCTTCTTTTTGAAAATACATCGTAAACTGTGTCTCGTATTGATCTATAACACTCTGAACATCTGTAAATTCTTTTTATTTGTGACCAAAACCTTTGAAAAACCTCTGTTCCAAGCATAGATTGTTTAAACGATACAAAATAACTTTGTAAGTGCTCTTTAAAATATTTTATCTTTCGGAAATTGTCATTTCCCCAGAAATCAACTACCTGATTTTGCTTCCATATCTTCATATATTTTTTGCAAATCCCATAGGGGGCCAAAACAAGTATCATTCATAATGGTAGAGAGAATCATAGCCTTGTATTTTGTCAAAGCCAATGAACTGCATCCCATCACGCCAAGCTGCAAAATCAAAATCAGTATTGTCTCGCTCAATCACGATATCAATATTTAATTCTTTTTGCAACTTAGTCTTGTCATCTTTTTCTAAAAGGTGCTATTTGAAATAAAGACAACCGTAGAAAATAACGGTTTTATCTGTTTTAATTGGTGAAAATACATGACCACTCACTTGATGTAGTTTGTTAAAATGAGTATACAGTAGTATTCGCTCCATAGAATCACCTTATTCTATTGTGAAATTATCCAACTTCCATTCCGCTGAATCAAGCCAGTCGCAGAGTCTTTTGCTGATATGTCATCATCAGAAATATCGTTACGATTGATAAGGATAATGGGAGTATTCTTTGACTGGCAAAAAGCAAGGATTTGATCATGATGGTCTCGGACTGATACTTGTAATTTAAAGCTGATATCATTTACTTCAGCAAGTGAACAAGTATATACAAACTCTTCTCGCCTTTTTCCGTTTGTCATATCATCAAAAAGAATTATCATTTGTAAATCCAAATACTGCGGTCAATATCAGTCAAAGAAAAAGCGATATAAGTCGGAATATCTTGTTTTACCTGATACGAAATTTCAAATTTAATTTCTTGATTCGGAGTTATTTGTGCAGGAGTCAAGAGTTCAACCTTTAAATCAGAGATAGCTTCATGCTCTGCAGTAAAGTCGTCATTTAAGGCTTTTTCTGGCTGGCATTATCAAGACTATACTGATTTTGCAACATCATCCGGTGCACCAACCACTTTGATTAGCCCGTCTTCAATCAAAACTGCTTTATTGCAATATTTTTCACTGCATTCATGCCATGGGTTACTAGGATAGTGGTTTTTCCAGATTTTTGCGTTCCATAAAATAATCATTGCACTTGCGTTGAAAAGCTTCATCACCCACTGCTAACACTTCATCAAGAATGAGAATATCTCCCTGGGCTTTAATAGCAACCGAAAAGGCTAAACGGACTTGCATTCCGCTAGAATAATTCTTCAGTTTCTGATTCATGAATTCTTCAAGTTCTGCAAATTCAACAATATCATCATACATAGTGTCTATCTCTTCGGTAGAAAATCCAAGCATGGCACCATTCATATAGACATTTCTACCCGTTAGCTCAGGATTGAAACCAACTCCTAGCTCAATAAAGGAAACTAGCTTTCCCATCAATAGTCACTCGTCCCTTCTCAGGAAACATAAATCTCTGAGATAATTTTTCAAAAGCGTCGACTTACCCAGAACCATTTCGACCAACAATCCCAAAGAAATCACCTTTTTCAACTTCAGAAATATCTTTTAACACATGTTGCTCTTTATAACCCTTGATTCCTTTAAAACGATTGACCAAACTAGTCCTTAAACTTTGAGTTGCTTCTGTTTGGCAAACGAAAAAATTTACTAACATGATCAACTTTTTACTGCAATATTATTTTGACATTATAAAAATCTCCGCAAACCTCTTAGCATTTTTATTAAAAATATAGACCAAAGACAAAATTAGAAACTGGAGAGCATAAGGAAATGCTGCAAATCCAAGGGTATTAATCAAATCCCAACCTCTCATACTTCCAGAATAAACCACAAAATGTCGCAAAATCCTGAATAATCTGTGCCAAAGGATTGAGCATCATCAATTTAGCGATAGTACTTTGTCCACGCTGAAGAATAAATGTTAAAGAGTAAATAATAGGCGTTGCGTACATACCAGCCTGCAATACAACTTCCCAGATCGGACCAATATCCCTATATTTAACAAATAGAGTAGATAACGCCAAAGAAACTCCTGTAGCCATTAAAATCAATTCCACAAACAAAGGAATAATAATCAGCAACCTGCATTTATAGAAACTCCATTAATCAATGCAAATACAAAAGACTACTAAAATATTTATTGCATAGTTGATGCTGCACCGGCAATGGCTGAAAAACGATAATTGATTTGGAGAAATTTAATTTTTCTCAGCAAATCTCCACGTGAAACAATAATCGATAGCATTCCCATATTGGTAGCTTCTGTAAAGAAACTCAAGTTACCATCCCTAGCTAAACAATCCTACTGCATAATGGGAGTTCCACTCGTCAAATTTCAAAAATCGAACAAATACTAAAATACATAATTGTAAATAGCATAAAGGTTTCAAAATGGACCATAGATGGCCAAATTAGACTTCCCTGATACCGTAATTTAAAATCCGTTTTAATCATCTCGCGTAAGAGAATCATATTTTTCGACTAAATAAGTCCATCATTACTCCTTATAAGCAAATTTTTGTAAGGATTAGAGTGGTAAAGACCAAAGTATGGAAGGTGCGATTTTTTCGAAACCATATTTCCGTAGACGCTTATATCGTTCGTCAAAGGTACTTCCATAATCGTTACAAAATTTTTCTACAATTTCTTTATCAGCAGGGCTCAATGGTAACCCCAATAAGTTTTTGCTTGTTTTTGACTCGCTTGGATGAATTTCCAATACTTGCAAAAAGGATATGCGCGAATCCAATTTTGCATTCTTTTTCTGAATGTTCTTGCACCTAAAACATTATTCGAGTGTTGCCGATACAATTCTCCTGCTTTATCAATATAAACCAGCTTTGCCAAAAGCTGTAGCTAATAGAGCTAGATACCAGTCGTGCATGAGTAAGTCGTACTCTCCTGCCCAGTCCATAAGTCAGCCAGAGATTGATTAATCATCGAAACGCCGCCAGTCACAGTATTTTCTGTTAATTCTTGGAGCAATTCTGTATTGGCATGATCCGATTGTGTTTTGAATCATACTTCCATGAACAATATTGAGTTCCTGATCTACTACTTTTAAATCCCATATAAACCAGTAAAGGGCTAGCGTATTATCATATTTTCCTGCTTCTTTCAGCTGCAGCTCAATTTTTCAGGCAGCCAAACGTCATCCTGATCGCTAAATAGATAGAAATCTGACGTTTGATATTTCAAAAGATGAAAGAAACTTTTAATAACTCAACATTCTCGACACTATCAGGATTCACAAAACGAATGCGATTATCTTTTTGACAAAAATCTTGAATAATCTCACGCGTCCCTGTCTTTAGATCCGTCATCTCGAATTAACAGCTGCCAGTCTGTATAGGTCTGCTGCCTAATGCTCCTCAATTTGTTCTGCTAAAAATCGCTCACCATTGTAGGTGGACATGAGAATCGTCACTTTCATGATAAAAATAATTCCTCGTATTCACCCACAATTTTTCCCAGGTGTAGTGTTTCTTTCATATTTTCTTTGGCAGCTTGCCCTAATTGGGAGAAATCAGCTTTCATATCTACTTGGTCAATCAATTTCTACTAAAGATGCATCTGCTTTCTGCCAATAGAAAAGCAGTTCCCTTTGCAACTTTGACGATTAAAATCGACATCTAAAACCAAGTTCAAATCCGTTTGCGCCAATGCCTCCAGCAAGCCAGGATTGGTTCCACCGACTTCGTGACCATGAATATAAGCAAAGGCATGATTACGAATGCTTCCAACAATTCCTGATCATAAACCGTTCCAACAAACTTAATCCGCTTATCTTGGTCAAAACTCTGTTTTATGTTCGCAACTCGTCAAAATAAACATTCCCTTTGATGATTGCAGACAATCAGTAAATCTCGTTGCGTCTGTGACTTCATAAACTCACGGATGATACTTTCATAGTTATTTTCTGGAACAAAACGACCAACAATCAAATAATAATCTTTTCTTTACTCTGCCATATGGTTAATCACGCACTTTTGTAGTCTGATCTGTCAAAGAAGATAAATTTAAATCTGTTCCATAAGCGATAAAAGTCGTTTTAGACCAAGGATAGATCTTGTTGATGTACATTTCAATTCCTTGATTATCTGAAATTACCAAATCTGCATGTTTAGTCATCAACTTTTCAGAATACTTGAGATAAGCTTGAACTGGTTTTGCCCACTTTGCACGCTTCATTCCAGACCATCAGGATTGATGTAAAATATACCACCGGCATGGTGAATTTTTCGAGCAAAGGTAATAAAAGCTCCGATTGTATTTTCCCTAAAATATAAAACTGGTTGAATCTGTTGCTCTTTCACTAACTTCAAAGCGTAGTTGATTGCCATCATATCATAGGCAATAACTACGAGCTGGACCAAATTAGTGCTTGAATCGTAAAAACAATCTACGCCTTTGTAGTCAAAATGATGATAGGCTTCTATCTGACAAGCAAGCCACATGATACTGAATCTGTGGTGAAACCTGGTGTCCAAACTCAAATTTTCTACAAAAAGTTTCAAATCCACCATATTTTGCAGGGAAGACCACGACTTCCAATAATGAATACATGCTGCATGATTTTTCCTCACTTCAAGATTTTACAATCTATACTATTATACTTTATGAACAGTTTGTAATAATAAATAAAAAGGCGGTTAAAACAGCTAATAGTTTGAACTAGAATACTGATTTATCCGTCTTTTTCTGATGCGACTACTATCTCAAACAGAATGATTTTATCATTCTGGCTCCTCTACTCTTTTAGGATTGAAACATAATTTTTCTTTAATCAAAAAGAACTTGTAGGATAGGCAGAAACAGATGACTCAAATAAAAATTTCAGGTGATACAGAGGAATTTCCATCAGTAAATGTCAGGTTTTCAATCCGGTCCAATATCTCATGATAAACTTCCTGAACAGTATAAAGGCTGCGAATCTTTTTCTAGATTGAGCTAAAGAATTTTCTTTAACTGTTCGAAATGAAGCCAAAGCTTCTTTTTATTCGCTCAGTGAGAATTTCCACATTTCCCGATGGATATAGCTGCCCTTCTTCAAAAATTTCATGAAAAGCTGACAAATGCCCCCAAATTATCCGGAGATAATGGCTGGAATTCCGTTCATGATAGCTTCAATATAAACCAAACCAAAAGTTTCCATAGCTGAAGGGAAGACAACAAGATCTGCTGGCTGTCACTTCTTCCTCAAGGCTGGTCTCTATGACCTAAAAATGAATATTTTTAAGGTTCTTTTTCTACTATGTAAGCCTCACATTTTTCTTATATTCTTCATCCCAAGCACCAATAAAAATCAACTCTGGACTAGGATGAGGTAACTTACCATAAGCTTTAATCAATTCTAATTGGTTTTTCCGTTCAGTTAAACGACCAACGGACACAATGCGACGTTTTGCATGCGTCTTTCCCTTAATTCCAGTAGAAATAATTTGTGTAAAGAGCGCAAAAGATAAGATACTCTGCTTGGGTAGCAATTCTTTTCAGCTGCCTTTGAAAAGCGCCTCTTACAGCATTTCCTGTGAGTAATCAGTTATGAAAGTTAATTTTCTTTTATAATAGCCAATCTCCATTAGGAAATTCATGAATCAGCCAAAAAATGTGAATATTCTCACAGGCTGCTGCAACTGCTCCTTGAAACATATTAACTGTATTCGTAATGACTAATTCAATTTGTTTGTCTGTACGATTTTTCCTAAGTGCAGCAATATTTTCCTGATAGGATATAACTCTTTCGTTATGGGTTCCTGGTAAAACCACCTGGTGCATCTTCCCACCACCACTTAACAGATGGCAAAGCTAGTGTTTCGATACCTAGCAAGTTTGCTATATAATCCTGCTGAACTGACACATGGTAGTCGGGAATAGCATTGATGATGGTATGGCCCGTTTGCACTAGATATTCCATCAAATGAACAGTGATATTTCTGCACCATTGTCTAGTGTTCCTGTTGGGAAATAAATATATATCATAGCTTATCCTAATAAATTCCAATAAAATGTACCATTAAATACAGAGAAAATCAGAAGTTGACAATCAAGGTACCAACCATTAGTCTATTAACTTTTTTCTTTTTATCTCCAATACACCAAGATTTGCGACTGTTGGTAGTAGTACAAATGAGAAAGGCGTGAAATAGCGACCTGAGCCCTACTGACACTGGTGCATTTTTACCAAGGACAATCGATGTCCACTGTAGATACATAATAGAGATAACAGCAATAACCTGCACTACAAAAAGATAACAAGATATAACAGTGTAGCTCGACTCATAAAATCCTTTTGGGATTGCAAGAAAATGATGATAAGTATCAACATCAATAAAAATTAACCAAAGCGTAATTGGATGGTGAAATTTCCCAAGAATCCAAATATCCCAATCGTCAAAATTGTATTCAAAATCACTATTTAGACGCTGTTTAAAGAGAGTATTACAAAAACCCTACCGTAATGCGTTAATCCACCTTGATTGCGAAAAGCCAAATGAAGTGCTAAGAAAAATGCAATAAATCCAATATATGAAAAGCATAGCGATAACACCCACAAAATCTTTTTGACTATAAAAACCTCTATTTAGAGCTGATAAAAACCTTCAAATTCAAAATCAATAAACGGCAATAGTCCCACAAAAGTAAGTTATTAGGCTTGGTTATAAAGAGTCCAATTGAAATAAAGAACAATTCAAGCAAATTCTTATTTGTAAATTTCTTTTTATAAGCAATATTAGTGAAAAAGCCAATTACCAGCATAATCTCCAAGTAGTTCATCACATCATAAGACAGTGACAGCTCTGCAAAGCATAATAGGCAAAAGAGAAATAAAAAGCAGAGCTTACCATATTTAAAATACTTAATAAGAAAAAGTAAATTCCTATAATGTAGTCAAAAGCATTAAAAGACGTCCCATCATGACACCACCACCAACAGAGGGATAAAGAAACTCCCCAAGAGTCATTCCAATTAACTGAGGAAGAAAAGAGAGGGATTTTTAGAGTGAATCTAAAAGAAAATGTTTCTTTTGAGTAAAAGCAATTTTTTAGTAAATAATTGTTTGTAGTCCTTAGGAGAAACATCTGGTGTAGCAGGAATCTTCTCCATCCATTTATAAGTTTCGGATGTGGGTTTATGAAAAACTTCAAGTCACTATGAAGCATGATTACTCATCAGGTACACGATTGATTGGCTGGACAATCACAAACGTCAGGATAAAAATACTTGCTAATATCAAGATTGTTTCAACTTTTATTGTTTTTATTCTTTTCAAAATATGTCACCATTTCATCTTTGTTATCTGAAACTGCAATTTTCTAAAAACAAAATGATAGGCATTTTCTGCCAATTTCTGCCGCAGTTCAGCTGAGAAAATCAAGCTGTCCAGCTTCTCTTTTCCATTCGTTCTCTTTGGCTAAAAGTCCCGTCTCGACCATCTATCACCATATCTGCAAAAGCATCTATATCACTAGCAATTGTAGGAACTTTAACCATTGCTGCTTCTAACCATTTGATTTCAGATTTAGTACGGTTGAAAAATTGAATCTACCAGAGGTGCCAAATTAATGTCTCACCTGACTAATCAACTGTGGCAAAGTCTTCCAATCAACATAATCATGAACAATAATCTGTTGCTCATACACTTTCATATCTGTCGGAATATCTAGATGTCCTACAATATGAAGTTCTATAAACGGATAAGCTTCTAGCAGCTTTTTAAGAGCCGACTTTTATCAATTCAAAGTTCTCGTTATGACTAATTGACCCTGAGAAATAGCTCAATCTTTAACTTGTTGGCTTTGCTGATTGTAATCCTGATAAAACATGAGCTAACTCCATCAATTCACTCAAGCTAAATTTCTATTTAACAAAACTGTAGCCTGATACTTGAGTAATTCTTTTTCAGTTGATTGTTTGAAGTAATGGCTCCATCACAAGCCGCCAAACATCTTTCCATAATTTCTAACCCGGCATCATAATTGCCCCTTTTTCTTTTCCGACAAGCCCTGTGTATAACTTAATTGATCTGTGTAAACTGTATCAAACACCAGTCATCAATATCAAAAATATACTGGCTTATTTTCACTCTTAGCCAAATCACACAGAAGCTGTAATTGGATAGACCAGAAGCACGATAAATAATGATATGGCTAGCATATTGAGCTTGCAGGGAAACCTGAAACTCAGAGGCATTTACTACCTTAACTAGCAAAACCGTTTTTCTAAGCTGTTCAGCCTTATTCAAAACACGATAACGGGTACATTGAGGAATGATATTTTCACTCCATCGATGATTAAGATGTACTGATTTCTTGAATTTCTTTAAATTTTTAATTATATTTTCAAGAATGGCAACAGGGTAATCTGTCTTCTCTTGAATATACTCTAACAAATCATCTATTTCAGATTCTCTTTCCAATCCTTGCCATAAAAACTGCTGATCGTCATAATTTCGTAAAGCAGTGTATTTAATCAGAGGGCTTCCAGCTTCTAGCATCTTTAAGGGTGAATATACATGGCTGAATCTTTATTTTTCATGAACAGAGTGCATCATAACGATAGCCCAAATCTGCAAAATGTTTGGTAAAAATTGTTTCATGTTTTCCAATAGCCTCATCACGCGAATCAGTATCGGTCAATTGTTCCCAATAATTATAGAACGCTTCTGACCGGAGTAGCAAAGGCTCAATAACTAGAAAATATGATTTGTAAATGTTCAGGGATATAACCGTACTCATTAAATCCTGTAATATCTTCTTGTGTTTCTCCATAAGAAATGCCCCAGAAATCAAGATCAATCATAGTTTGAAAGACTCGCTGTTAAATCTCTCATTGGACCAATATTAGTATCATTCACTAACATTAACTGAGAATATTGTTGCAACTTATCCTTTCCAAGAGCCAAAATTCCCTCACGAAAAGCTGCTGTATCAGACCATATTATCTCTTGTTAACACTTGACCATATTTCTCTAAAATTTTTATATCTTCTGCAAGCAACTCACCATTCACTACAATTAAAGTCTCATCAGCTAAAAACCGCTAATTTCTCCAAAAAGAGGATTTTTATATTGCTGTAAACGTCTTTCAGATTCAAAAATAACATAAATGAGCACTTTTTTTCCATTTACATTTGCAATCTGCTTACGTTGAGAATTGCGCAATAGTTGATAATAATATGTCTTAGGAGATTTTGCCTTTCTTTTCAGTCGAATTAGCTGCTGTTTCATCAGACTAAGAACACCTGTTATGTTTCTAGGGTCTCGAATAATCTGTCCCATATATTTTAGAGGTGTAATCATTGCATTTTCCTAAAACGATAGGAAATAGAACGACGAATTTCAAACTGCTCTTCAATCGCTTCATCTCTCTGATATTTAATCTTTTCACATTTACTTTTTAAAGCTCAATGCTCTCTTTTTGAATCACCTAACTCTTCTTTAATTCAGAAACATAGTCAGCTACCTTGGCAGTATGCTGGATTAAATCATCCAGCCGTCCTTCTAGAGTAAAGATGTTATCACTCAGAGCCTGATAAACTTCCTGAGAGTTTTTATCTAGATATTTTTAAAACATAAAGATAAACATCAAAAATGGTACTTGGTAGAATTTCTCTGAGATATAGAATTTTCAAGAACACGATAATTTAATTTCGTATCCTGAACATAGATTGGAACTGCTTTGCTTATTGATAATCAAATTAAGCAAAATCATAATCCTCTAGCTTCTTATAGTTGAGCTCACATCATAAACTACACCCTGAGCTACTTCTGTTCGAACCAAGAACAACTATCAATATAGCTTTTCTCTAAAAAGAAGATAAATCAAATGGATGACTTTTTAAATAAATTTTGTGTCTATCTGGGTCTATATAAATCACTATATGCAATATCTGCTTTTTCCAAACAAAGTTTCTAGATAAAGTTTTTCAATATAATTCTCATCTCAAAATTATCATATCCACAAAGAGGAAAAATGTCCCCTGAATCAGGATAGCCCTTTATTACGTGTTTTTAACTACCCCCATGTTCTCATGGCTTTTTAAATTGTGTTGGAAAAGGAGAATCTCTCAGAGTTTCTTGGATATCTGGAGCAGACTTATCTATTAGAACCATCATTAAAAACAAACAGTCTCGATATTCCTGTAGTTCTGCTTTTAAAAATGCTGCGCAGGCATTGCTCAATATAGTCTTCATGGTTGTAGCATGTCACAACGACAGATATTAAATCTTTCATACACTTTCCTTATCATATCAAGTCTAGTCATTAGAATTAGAATCTTGGCTTTTTATATAGGCATGATTAATCAACAGCTATCCATTTTAGGCCAAAAGAGCTGATACATATATAAATCTTCTTTGGTTTCTGAGTATTGTCTGAAATGGTTTTGGTCGTCTCTGACTCCTCATGAATCCGGTGACACATAAGTTTTTCAGAGATAAAAAGCAAATCGTCCCTTATATCCACTAATCTTATGCAGGCATACCAATCTAGACTGACCCCGCATCTTTTCATCAAGCAGAAACTCCTTGATCCGAGCCAGATTATAGGTAACAATGGGCATGAGATAGGATTTCCTAAAAGCTAATACTCGATTTCTCCAGAAATGGCTAGCTGGCATTATATTCAATACTTGAGCATATAATGTCTTGATTTTTAGATTTTATTAGCTAAAAATTTTGACCCATTTTTCTTCAGTAATCTGTATAAGCAATTAAAACATCTTTAAATTGCTCTATCTGCACAGCTTCTAGATAAGTTGGCTCATAATAATCATCTTGATGAGCAATAGTTGCATACTGGCTATCGACGAGACGAGGAAGTGCATTGTTCCAATCTTTACGCAATCCCTCCACCCTCTTTAGTATAAAAGGTATCTCGTATGTTTGGCAAGTTGCCTGATTGAATCAAGAGGGCTCGAACTATAGCAAATAATCTTCGATCTTATTGTCTGAGCCTCAGAGATAAAAATACAAGCTTCTAAAAACTCACTTTCCCCATAGCACAAATGACTCCAAGTATGGTTATTTTTCATCTTTCTCGCTTTCTAATTCGAAATTTTTGCTTTTATAATTGATAATTCTTGCACCAACTGCTTGATCTGCTCCTTTTTGTTTAGAAATAGCAATTGTATGAAGAAATACGATAATCAACAAGACTGCCAGAGAAAGCATTTGAGTCAATTCAAAAACCTAAAAAGCTGAGCAAAATAAGACTGAATGAAATCAAAAATTGAAATAATAATCACTAAAAACCAATCACAATCCACATAAAAGGCTTGCTCAAACAATATATGTTATTCTATTGATATTTCTAAACACAGAAATATATAAACAGAAGCAACCAGCATAGCAATAGACAAAATAGACATTATTCACTCTCTTTCATAAAAGCAGCAATCAAAATAGATGAACAAACTTCAATCATATACCGAATTGATTTGATAGGCGTTATAGAAGAAACTCCGCCAGAACGCTCAAACATATTTGCCGGAGCTTCTACTACTCTACTATTTTCGTTTTAAAATATGAACGATAGATCTGTTCTGGATGTTTAATAGGATGGCGCATCGCAAACTGTCGAATAATCTTATGATTGCCCGAAAGCGATAACCAGATGTGGTATCTAAAATTCTTTTTCCAGTTGTACATTTAATAAAAGCAGAAATAATCGTAATACCAAATCGACGCATAAAAGTCGTCTGAAATTCTGATACTTTATTTCCAACAAAACGTGACCCAATTACTAAATCTGCTTCATTCTACGAATAGATCCAAATAAAGATGCCAAAAGAACTGATATCATGCTGTCCATCCCCGTCAAACTGAACTGCAACATCATAGCCGTTTTCCAGAGCATACTTATAACCTGTCTGAACGGCTCCACCAATCCAAGATTCATCACAAGATGAACTGCATTCATTTTCATCAAGAATCTCTTTGGTGTGATCGGTCGAACCATCGTTGATGACAACATAGTCCAAGTCAAAATCAACCTGTTTTCGATATTCAACAAGTGCTTAAAACGGTGTTAAAATACTTTCCTCCTCGTTATAAGCAGGAATAATCATTAGAACTCTCATTGTCTTATTTTTCTTTCTCGTATCTATTAACCACATCAGGCTTTTCTTTTTGCAGCTGTCTTTTTCGAAATTTCATAAAACTCGGAATCAAGGAATTAATAATCCGATACCTCAGCATTGGAAAAGGCTTCATGACAACATTAAAATTTGAAACATATAGTATAGCTGCCACCTTCTTCCATCGGAGTATCCTTCCAGGGTGTTTTATGAAGATAATGGAGATATTCTTTTCCTAATTTATGTGTATTCCCTTTTCTCCACGGTCTTTTCTTCACCTAGATAATGTACAATAGCAGGATGACTAATTGCAACATCTAACTCTTCTTTGCTTATGAAAGTAGCTGGTTTAGATAAACGTTTTAATCATTATAAGGGTATGAAAAGTAAATATTATTATAACGAGGTGACAAAACATAAATTTCATCAATGCGCTAGCCCGTTGATAGCATCTTGGTCAGTTTGCAAATAAATTGCCATTATGCTGTTGATAAAATTCCAACACTTTCTTCCCAAGCCTACTGCATCTCTCCAACGCTGTAAATCTATCAGGAGAACACCAGCGTTACAGTACAGCTGATTTCCATTTTTAAAAATTCTCTTCGTTCTGCACTCAACAGTAGACTCTGGACCCATGCCAATTGACTTTCTAATAAATCCATGTTCCATAAATCACTTTAAGATCATCTAAAACTAAGGTATCTCCATCTAGGTAAAGAATTTTATCTAAATCGGAAAGGTAACAATTTATCTAATAATAATCGTTGCAATACAATAGATGACCGACCATTTGTATCAAAATCAAAATCATTATATTCTGTCAAATCATTTAACTCGAATGAAATGGATCGTATGGTCATAGTTCTGAGTAAATTCTGCTAATTTTTCCTTATTTTTCTCGCTTATTTTCTCGCCAACTAAATAAATTGCAAACGTTTTCAGCCGACTGATTATTCTTCAAATATAGAACTACATACATGTTGCAAACCCTGAGGTACAAAAAGCATCATTTTCAAGGTAAATAAGATATTCATGAAAACTTACATCTTTCTTTTTTCGTGATTTTTAGATATTTATATAGTCAGACACTCAGTTACAAAAATATCATCAGAGATTAAAAATGAGTTTGCTGCCCTATGAGATTCTGATTACGAATAAAGGAAGTGTAATAACTTTTGAAACAATAAAAAGTCAACATATAGGCTATCATCAAATAATGCTGTTTTTCTAAAATAGTCATGATAATATCCACTACTAAGGCTAAAACATTTAAAATTCCACCTATTAGCAATAAGTAAAAGGAACTTTTATATATTTGTAATTGAATACCATAAACAGCACCCAATATCTCTGTTCCTATCAGATAACCCAAAACAACAATCACAAATCCCAAAACAAATCCATAACCAAAAACAGAAGACTACTTGTTTGAAGAAAAACTATACTTTTCGCTCCAATGAGATAGAGAGCTGGGTGGTCAACGGTCTTAGAATGAAGAACAAAAGAGACAAGACGAAGACCGCATAAAGAGAACATTAAAATCTCTCTGCATACCAGTTGGAAGAATCCCATTTGTTATGCAATCGGTCAATGGCAATTTTAGATCATTGTAAATATAACTAGCAATCCATTAAAAACAGAGAAAACTATTTTTCAAAAATAGAACAACCTTGCTTCATCCTTAAAAAGGAAGGGTATCATTGGCACATCATGAAAATAGTATCTGTAGTAACCAAAATCTAAAAGGAAGAGTTAAAGCGAGGTTGATAAAACAAATCATCAAACTAGCATGCTAATCAGAGACTTTGTAAAACAGTAACAAGAGCAAAAATCAGCATACAAAGCGGCTTCGATAAAACTGAATTTTCCTGCTAAGTCAGAACGATTCTTTTTGCTGGAGTCCTGGAAAACATCTGAGATAGGCATCTGAGAGCTCGATACAGGACTAGCAAAAGATAATGCTGGACTTAGTAGATATCGAATCTGCCAAATCCATAAAAGAGGGAGATGACAAGTATTAAGAATACTGTAAAAAGCCTAGTGTTGTGATAAGAGGCAAAGCTGTATTTCCTTTTATGTCTGAATTGCAGATTTTCGAACCTGAAAATATCCCAAGACAAAAACTGCCCCCTAGGGCATAAGCAATGCTAAAACATCAGAATCCTGAACTGAGAAATCTTGAGCAAAACAGAAGGAGAACAACTGAAATTAATGAGGAAGAAACCGTTCCCAGCATATTCTATATATAATTACTTTTTGACTGACGGCATTGATATTTCTGATTTCTGGGACATTCTTCCTTCTCCAGTGTATTCTATTTGTATTATACTATACTGTCATTAAAAGTGAGAAATTCTTCCTAAAGAAATCTCAATTAAAAAGGGACGACAACGTCCGTCCCTCATTCATAAAATTATTATTTCTTTTCATGCTATAAAATTCTTTCAAAGCATCTTGCCAAGTTGGAATGACATAGCCAGTTGCCTTGGCTTTAGCTAGGCTCATGGTCGAATTCAATGGACGTTTCGCTTTCGCTGGAGACTTACTAGAGTCTACGGCAAAACTTCGACATCTGTGTTCTTTAAGATTTCTACTGCAAAATCATACCAAGTCGTATCTCTGTAGCATCATTTGACAGATGGTAATAGCTAAATTCTTTTTGATTTTCTGCTAGTAAGTCATGAATTCGGCTAACGTACGTGTCCAAGTTGGACGACCATGTTGATCATTAACAACTGTTAGGGTTTTATGTGTTTTGGCTAAATTTGCATGGTAAAACAAGTTCTTTCCATAATTTCCAAAGACCCAAGCAGTGCGAATAATATAGAAACTGCTAGAATATTTCTCAACAAGTTCTTCTCCCTATACGCTTCTTGTGCGACCATATTCTGTCTGAGGGTCTGGTTGATCATCTACTCCACTCCTGACCAACTGGCTTATCTCCAGCAAAAACATAGTCGGTAGAGATATAAACAAGTGTTGCACCATACTTTTCTGCTGCTTTTAGCAACATTCTCAGTTCCTGTAACATTGATTGCATAGTCCAATTCTTTTCCTTCATCTTCCGCCGCATCAACTGCTGTATAGGCAGCACAGTGATAGACTAGACTTGGCTTCACTTCGGAAAAGACCTTCTCAACCATTTCCCGGCATTGGTAATATCCATTTCTGCCCACGTCAACTGCCACATACTCTCGTTGCGTTCATCTAAAAAGATAACGAAGTTCTGTCCCAAGTTGTCCATTAGCATCTGTAATTAAAATCATTTGACATTCCTTTCTGAATAATAAACATTCAATGAACTTAATTATACCAAAAAGTAGAAAAATCTAGTTAAATATACTTATCTATTTATCTTTCTTACTATAGAGACAAGAATCGATAGCATTAGACTTTCTTTTGATTAGTGTACTGAATATATAAGTCAGCACAATAACTCACAGGTGATGATAAACAAACTAATCATAAAGGGGTAAAAATGTTCTGGTATTTGAAGCATATAAAGTCGGTGATAATGATATCAGCATGCGACTAGCAAACCTATTACAAATAAATAAATGAGCCAGACTCTTTCTCTCATATCTGGAATAACTAACTACATGGAATAAAAGAATCATCAATAACAATACACCACAAAAAGCAACTGCTCCTAAGTAAGTAATATTAAAAGAAAACGTTCCTGATTCTCTGGCTACTTTACTAATACCTGATAGAGTTCCAAATAGATTGTTCCATCCAAATTTTTTGTGAAAAATATTAAATAAGACAAAACCACTCAAAGAGATCGCTATAATATTTTTCTTGTGAACTGAATAAATAAAGCAAGACTATTAAAAATAATATAACAAACGAAAATGAAATAGATAACATCTTATCACCTGTTTCAAGAAAAACCTAATCCTACTTTTTGAAAAATATTTAAATTTGGAAAGTTAGAAACCAAGTGACAGCTTCTTTTGTAAATCGAGACCCATTTCCTGGCGATAGTTTTGCAGATAAAATTCCTAGAACAGAGAGTAGAAAAATAGATGCCATTCGTCATTCGATTAGCTTTTTAGAAACGAACAACTCAAAACCAAGCCACAAGAAGGCATCACGCTAATTGTTCTTGCATCACTGCAAAAGAAAAGAATACCTACTCTCATCCAATTTTTATTGGAATTCTTTTGAAAAAGTGAAAAATCAATAACGAAGCGGAAAATAAGTAATTTATATAAGTTGGAATAGAGCCTGCACTTAAAAATTCAGTTGCCGGAAGAAAAATGAGAAAATCAGTAAGGCAGGAAGCTGAGGTAAAAGTAGGAACCAATTTTACGGTTCCTATCAACAAAAGCAAAGAATAGTGCTTTAAAAAGCATCAAGTATAAAGAATTTTTCATGAACTGAGAGTGTCGCAGATTCAATTAGCAGTCTACTGCTCCCAAGTCAAATAGCGATCCAATCCAAACAGAAAGTAATCAAATTTAAATTCTTTGGCATATTTTAAAATGCAATTTGGTCTCCTACAGGAATAATTTTGATTGTTCATAAGATTGCATATGCGGATAAAAATAGAATCACCTTAGTCTTTTTACTTTCATAATATCTCCTTTTTAATAAATCCATGATAGGAAAATGAGCATCATCTTTTGCTCTCATGTACATAAATGGTGCGCTTCTTTTGTTTCCATGAATATTTTACCTATATATTTTCCCTAAAATGCCAATCGTCAATAATTGAAACCACTAGAAAGAGAATAATTGAAATCATTGAAAGGCCAGCCAGGATGTGGATCCCAAAAATCAGGTACGAATAATGACAATACTGATAAAGGAAAAATGCCATTACAAGCGGCAACAAACCTCCCACAAAAGCTGTGTCTGGAGCATCTGAAAAATTGATAATTCCTTCTAAGATAATTAAACAACTGCTAAAAATTCCAGCTCGTCTGACTGCTACGCGCTCAACGTTTTTGTATTCTAAATATTCTGTCTTAAAACCAACGCAAGAAGAAATCCTTTGAAAAACGATTATGCTCAGAAACTTCTAAAACGGCATCTACCATCTGTCTGCGAGACGAAAATCACGCGCTCCATCTACCATCTCAACGGCTAATTTTATTAATCAATTTTATAAAACATCTTGCACTACGAATCAGAGGTTCTCCTCGCGTGTTGTACGACGCGTCTCTACGCATCCATTCAACATTTTTCATCAGCATATTCATTTTGAATCAATAATACGGGTGGATCTTGCAAATCCGCATCCATATTACAATAGCATCTGTCCCATTGCATGCTGCAACCAGCATAAAGAGCTGCTTCTTTCCCAAAAATTTCGCGAAAAAAGAGATAATGAACATTTCTATCTGTTTGATTCAAATCACGTGGAACTTTAACGTCCATCTTTGAACCATCATTCACAAAGATATATTCAAAACCCTTCCTTTATCTGCTGTTTTATTTTTCCATTTCTGCATAAAATAATGGAAGTGACGCTTCCTCGTTAAAACAAGGAATGATGATTGAGATTGTCATTTCGTCCTTTCAAGTTTATCCTATTAAATAAAACCCATAACAATCGCATTATACTACATCTACGCTCCATTTCTACTATTTATAAAAGGAAGCATCCTCAATATGAAACGTTTTAATATTCTCATTTAGAGAATCATTAAACGTAAGTTATTAAATTCTAATACAAAAGCTAAAAACTGTGAGTATTTAAGACGCTATAATTTCTGGAGACTATAGCAAAATAGATGAGGAAACTAACTATAGATTATGTTTTCAGTAGTTTCTGATTTGTATATTCAACAACACACACTTGTCAAGGCTGTCAAATGTCCAGTTTTTCAAATTTCATCAATATCATCTTTTCTTTGGATTCATTTTAGAGACTAGCTCACTTTTGTATTATCTCTGTATCTTTATAAAACTTTTTATGTCTTATCTCTTTATCTAAAAAGCTATCGTAATCCCCTGAAAGTTTGGCGTAGTTTAAAAATCTTTTCAGCTTGAGCAACAGTTGGCTGGTACAATTTCTCTGCTTCTTCTCTATTTACAATTTGAAGTGCTGAAAAACACTCTTGTTTTAGCATGAATGAAATCATATTTTCAAAACTTAGGTATGAAAAATGAAAATAGCTATCCAAGTATTTTGAAATTTTGGGAGAGAATAATCTAAAAGCTCAATATAGCTAGAACATTATTCTAAAATGATGAAGAAAATTTAAATTCTTTCTTACAATGAGTTTTTAAACATACCAAAATCTTTTGTAGTCTTATTGAAAATTAGTTATAAATATCTCAAAATTGATTGGTATTTATATCTATCATAATCTATAGAAATAAAGAACTTCAGCTTACTCAGATCAGTCATCATCACTTCAATTACTTTTTAACTGGCAGTTACTTTGATACATTCCACCAGCTAAAAGCCACTGCTCAGTGACTTGAAAAGTCTTCGCCAAGGGAGGTTTTCTAAAGCTCTCACGAGCAGAGCAACACCTCCGTGTCTTGACTGTTATTCTTATGCTGTGAGAACCAAAAATGAGGGCTCTATATAAAATCATTGAACGCAACGTATGACAATATAAATTCAAAAGCTCAAGCATTGAAAAAGCAGTCAAATAGGTCTCCTAATATAGTAACTGAACTGATTAAATAATTGTATACTAAATTGTCTCAGGGATATAATAAATACAGTGTTACTAGGACTGATAGTCCTACTCCTGCTGGGAAGATTGTCAGAGACAAGATGAGCCCCAATATTTTAATGCCAATATCCCATCGTCATCCAACGATGGTTCTTGACTTAGCGCATGCATCTGAGCTGTCGTCATTCCACTTCGATCAAGGTGCGGTAATACCATAATACCGAAAAGGTAATGAGTAAGACAATTCCCATAGAATGCTGGCATGCTACCATTGTCGAAATGGGTTGCTATGAGCTGTGGTATAGGGAGAGGGAGGAAAAAGAGCATGACAATGGTTTGCCCAGACCGTTTTTGACTGACCTTTTAATGGATGCGAAGAAGAATGGATATTGACCCACATAGCCACAAAGAAAAGAAATACCATAGGCAAAGAAAATTTGTTCTAAGTTCCCATAGTCCTTGTAAATCAAAGGTTTTTGGCTTGCCAACTCCAAAACCAAGATGAGTCATAACAATGGCCTTTAGCGTCAATAAAGGCTCCAAAACGTTTCCTTTTCCATAATCATTGGTTCTCTTTTCATCAAACAATCCTTTCAATGTCATTCTATTCAGAGTGCCGGACTATGCTAGTCACACAATCCTTTTATTTGTATATCAGTAGTAACACATTCTGGTAATAAATAACTATCATGCTTGAGATATCTTCCCTCTACTCTACTATATATACGACTTTCCTGAAAAACCTTAGAAACTTGTGTGCTAAGGTTTTGTGTCAATCTGAAAAATTCTAGTAGAAATTCTACTAGATTTTTCGTTAATCAATCACAATCTGGCTTTTAATGGTCTTGCGTTCATCCATGTCTCTATGGGCTCATCGATCTGTCAAGCTATAGCTATGGGTGAGACACGTCCTGGATTGATGTTGCCGCCTAGAACAGCCTGAGCAAGAACTGCTTGTCTAGGTAGTAACAGAGGCTGCACCACCTGCCACCGAAATATTTTGGGTAAAGTTTGGAACCAAGGCATGGTTTATTATAATGAGGACGCCGACAAATCCCATGCGCCTCATTGCAGAACACCGAGCTTGGTCACTGCCGCAGTACCGGACACATTCAAGGGCGGCATCTGCTCCCTCCACAAAGGATTTCACGAACTTTTGGCAATACCTTCTTCACCACGCTCAGTTTTCGCGGCTGTCGCACCTGACTCCAAGGCCATTTTGTTGATGGTCTTCGTGGCGACTCCATAAGGACATTTGGGATGACACGCATTTTAGCTGCGATAACCGCACATTGACCAACAGCGCCATCTCCAATGACTACAACTTTGTCACCTTTTTGCACATTTGCAACACGCGCCGCATGGTAACCCGTAGGCATGACATCTGCCAGCGTCAAGAAGGATTTGAGCATGCCTTCACTATAATCTGAAGGTTGACCTGGAATTTTCACAAGTGCCCAGTTAGCAAAGTGGAAGCGAATGTGACTCAGCTTGTACACCGCCAGACCAGTTATTGCCTGGGTGATTGTCACAGAACCGTCAAAAGCCAGACGACAAGCATCACTGACCACACCCATGTGAAAGGGGCAATGACAAAGTCACAGCTTTTACCGTTGTAACGTCATCGCCAACTGCGACAATTCCGATGGCCTCGACGGCCACTATTTCATGTCCCTCTTCAATGTCTGGTTGCGGTAACTCCAAGGTCTGATCCGCAAACGCAAGTGCGAACGATGCGAGAATAACATCATCCGGCGCTTCGATTTGTGGACGTTCTACTTCTACTAGACCCGCGCCCAGCTTTGGTATAAATTGCTGATTTTCCATCAATTCTTCCTCCTTCTATACCTTAAAACATATTATAGATATACAGCAAGATAGTACCCCTTATTTTTATTGCTGCGCCTTCAGGTATTCATCATCTGATACAGCTTCATGCCACTCCGTATTCGTCTCCTGGAATCTCAAATGCTAAAAATGAGAACCAAGAATCTGATAGCCCCATGCAATGTTCAACATTAGCAGGAATCGTTGCTGTATCTCCAGGAAGAAGTTTAATAGCTTTTCTCCCAAATTCTTGGTAATATCCTATACCCTGCTTACAGATGATCATTGCCCACCACCTTTTTTCTGCAGTGTGGTATGCCAATGATTACGACAACCTGGCTCAAAAGTTACATTAAAAATCAGGGAAGCCCGTCATTTGCAATAGGTGCCAAATAAGATTGACCGTGCGATAGTTATTATAGGCAGTATTTTCTTGCCCTATTGGAAACAAAATAGAAGCTGATAGACCCTCTTGCTACTTTCTTCAGCGATCATTGTCCAAATATCCTTAGCAAGATCACTGCCCAAGCTTTTAGGCAATCTGCATAAAAGCTACATGCGTAATAATAACTGTAATTTCTTTTTGTAGCACACCATTCTTCTTTGCATTTTCAGGTGATAAACCAAGTTGATCGATTATTCAGAGGACATCAATGAGCGATTGATAATGATAGATCTTTGTTTTCATATCAATATTTTTATTGTTCCAATTCTCTCCAAAAAGGATATCATCATTAAAAAGTGCGCAAATTAGGTGCATCACCCATCTCGTCCGGCAGTTTGTATTATGTCATCATTTATCCCTCCTTATTCTCGAATAATGGCTGAGATTCTCTTTCAAATGTTGGGAAGGATCCTCTACAGTCAGCTACAAAGTTGTGCGATTGCGCGTCGTGAAATCACATTCCCGTAGACCGTTTTCCTTTCGGTATCAAATGATATACACTTGTATCTTCATTATCAAACCAGCCGGGTCTTATTACGTTATGATAATCCAGTTCTTCCACCAAGTCCTACTTCTCGATAAGGGCGCAAAAATACGTCGATCTTGCCATTTTGACCAACTCTTTCGCCATAAATACCGTGGGAAGTCACATAATCCGATTAACTGCAGCAGACTTCATTGCTGAAATAATCTTAGTGGCCATGGTTGGCAAATCACCTGACAAGGCAACTAAACACCAGGTCTGCACCTTTGAGTGCAGCTGTTAGCTATTTTATCGTCATAGATATCGCTGAGCAACAACTTCCCGTTTGTTCTGAATTGTTTCTTCTTTGTGATCTCGAAAACAAGGTCGAAGTATACATCTGGAATCTTTTTCAATTCTTTTGGAGACAATGCGACCCACGAACCTGTCACTCAAGGATAACTACTTTTTCATTTAATATTACCCTCATAATTTTAAGATAACCTAAATCAAACAGAGCTCTTCTACCTCCAGAAATAACTAGCTGTGGCACCACTCATCAACAAGGAAGGTCGATCCAGGATAAATTGCACGTTCTACTCCATGAGTTCTGCAACATCTGCAATCTCATCGGCTGTTCCTGGACGACCGGCAGGAATTTGGCAAACATTGTTTTATGAAATCTCCTCTCGGACCATTAAATTCATCTAATGCGAGTGGCTGTGACGATTCCTGGCGCAATATCATTGATTCTTGACGTTTTCCCCAACGTACCGCTTATACATCGTTCGTTTTTCATTGGCACGTTTGGCAGGTTAGTGACATGCAAGCTGTCTCAGTAGTATCCCACTTGCAAAAGTCCAGACTAGTAAAATCTTCTGCTCGTGTCATCACCAAGGCCTTGTCTTGTTCAGCAGTTAAAAGGCTGCACACGAAAGGCAAGGATTTGCTGGAAATAGTGAGGCCTCACCACCAGGTACAATAACTTCCCACCTCTTTCAAGAAGTACAGCTGTACCCGCTACAAGTCAACCTTTGAAAACCGTTTCAGTGGAAGCTTGAGAAGGTACACACTCATTAAATCAAGTATTGTGGAATAAACGATTGTCAAAGTAATAATTGTAAATTGATTGACGCGAACAAGATCCATCTCAGGACTGCGACATCAAACCCTGCGTTTCCTCCATAATTTGACTTTCACACGTTGGCATTCTCCAAATGAACGATCTGCTAATGAATTTCTCTTTCCTAGCGAGTCGGCGAGCAATTGCTGCGGAATTTGTCCAGCACTCCGTATATTTCGAGCATTACAATCTTTTGTCATTATTTTGACACTTCCTTTCATTTGCGTTAGATGGTAGAGCTCTCATAATATAAATTATCCAATACTTATTTTAGATTATTAATGGAAAAGTTTATGAGACTATGAGACACAAAACAAATGCACTACCTCGTATCGAAACTGCAAATACTAAATCTTAGTCGAGCAGCTGAGAATCTCTCTATTTCCCAGCCTTTACCGCTGCTTATGAGACAAAGGTACTATGAAGAAGAGGTCTGATTTTCATCTTTGCGCGTGCATGGGAAAAGGTATTACTGTCTCAACTCTAGCAGGTGAGAAAACTTCGTCAGTTTCACTTCTGTAAAGCATCCGTCGAGTTTTGCATCTCGCAATTGAGCAAAGCTCAAAAATCTGGGTGATTGCTATGGCGATTCCAATCAAAATAGGGATTACCTCAGAACTTTTCTCTATTATCTCTGAAGCTGATCAAGGCTTTTGGAAAGTCACATCCCAATGTTTTCATCTCCTAGGGTTTCAGACGCTCGATCATAACATGAGGCATTCATGAATCAAGAACTAGATGTCCTCTTGCTTCAGGAGGAGACTAAGTACATTTTTCCATCATAAGGTCATATCTACCTTTTGTGCCTATTCAGAGGAGCCCATCGCAGCACTGGTCAGGAGATTTAGAAAACGTACTACTGCTGTCAATGGGTGATCATCAACAGCACAAGACAGTTCAACAAAAGGTCATTTCATCAGTCCGAGTCAATCGAATCAATAGTCAAATCATGATTTCACACTTGTCCAAGTCGCAAGTGAAAGAGCGATTTGCCTCTCTCAGGCTATCTCAACGACCATTCCGGGCGGTCATGGGTTCCTTTTGATTGCCCTGAATTTTTAGTTATGTCATGGTTTTTCCGTGAAAATGCCAAAGCAAACCTTGTTTACTAATTCCTATATTTATAAAAGATTTTAGTCCTCAGAGTTAAATTCTAAAGGTTGCTAAAAAGACTGAAAATGGGAGAGCGACATAGATTTGACCATATCCTCCAATATCCTGCTGTTAATCAGCAGGAATAAAGTTACTGATCATCAACAGCTCGTTCTTCAATTGGAGTGTCATCATTGTTTGTTTTTCTTATCCAGTGAGCAATTTTGATCTCTTGATTTGATAATTCAAGTTAAAAATATCAATGTTCTCCTGAAAATGGCCCCGAGGTAGACTTAGGAAGACCAGATTGCCCTTTTGAGATATGCCAACGGTAGTAAAATCTGAGCTGGAGATTTTCCATACTTTTGCAGGCAAGATCTAAGAAGATTGCTTTCGTAACAAAGTTATATCCCCCATGCCCCAACGGATACCAACTTTTCAATATAGTATTGTAGGGCTTCACTGTTCTCGTATTACTGCGGTATGGAGGGTGGAGTTCACCTAGATATGCTGCTGGCTTGATGATTGCAGCTTCTAAAACTTCTTTAAGTATTCTTCAAAAGTTTGATATAGCAATGGAGCGCACTTTCCTTGTTTAACGGCTTCTTCCATGGCATGATAAGCTCCGAGGTAGTCACAGGTTGATTTGAAGCAAGAGCAGATTGATATAGTCTGTATCTGACCGTTCTAGCATCTTGTCAATCTGAGTTGCTCACATGTCACTGACCCAGGAGCTTGGTGTGATGAAAATATCTCACGAGGGATGCCTGATTCTTTCACAGCTTGTCCCCACCGAGCGCTCATTTTGATAAGCATGGGCAGTATCAATCTGCGCGATAACCAAGTTCCAAGGCTGTTCAGTTCTTGAGCATTCGCTTTCCCTTCTGGAGTCACTTTAAACACTCTAATCCCATTTGTGGCATATCGTAGCCACTGTTTAATCGTACATAAGTTTGTTTTGTCATTTTATTTCCTCTTTCTATAATTGATAAAACTTTTCGAAAATTCGATACGGTATCTTTCACCTCAATCTGCCTCTCGCCCTGTTTTTCAAACACACGAGTTCCAGGATAGACCAAGTTCCTTCTGGACACATGAGATAGCAGTAATCCGTTGTCTGAATTCCTAGCGAACACAGTTCCCCTTCTGGCTAAGACTAGTAGTGAAGATCATAAAATAAAGTACTCATATCTCACATTATCAATATCATTCAACCACTCTTCCTTGGTCTGACGACGCCTGATATGAACAGATACGTAATCATCAGGCAAAAGCTGCTTTAATTTGGGTATATTTTGATCAGTCAGCTTGCTGCATTCCTCCTGTGCGAGCTAATAATAGCCTCTTGATCCTCCTTTGAGAGATCTGTTTTGTTGCTCAATCTGTCCCAGTTCAACTCTGTCTCTAAGTTGAACTGGTTTGCTTTCTTCGAAGAATTACTGTTCATTTCGCTTTCCTTTCTCAGCTTGACTACATGCGGTTAATCTTACAATGCTAAGGATAATAACTGCTACATAGTAATCTTTTCATGTTCTTCTCCTTACTTTTTCAATTGTCTGTTCGTGACCACTAAAGTTGGACTCACGTTTAGCAATCAGCCATTTTGTCAATCTTTTCATAGCTGTCATGGTAACGAACACCTTTGTGTCCACTGAATCTCTTTGCCCTCCGCATCACTGAATGAGGACCACTTAGCAACAAGCAATGCCCTGTCACATGTGTGTCATCTGTAAAGGTCACTATCTGCTGACCAGTGATATGGTAGACTGTGTGAGATTAGCATAGTTTGTGAAGGCTTGTCAATTTCTTGACGGTCATGGTAGTCCTTGTTGATCAGCGATGCGGGAAATTGCAAACATCTTCTTTGAGTAATAAGGATCTGCTGGCCATATCCTTTGTGTCAGCAAAGGATTGAAAAGTGTCGACTAGTTCTTTTAGTTCTAACGGTTTTGTTAATTCATTTTGTATTCATCATGATTCTTCTTTCTATTTGTAAAATTGTTATATTGAACTTAAGTGATTTTGATTGATTACCCAACCTAGGAGTACAGCGGTATGAGCAGGAGATAAAAATGAGATGGAGACCTTGTTAAGACTGAGATACACCACTATTTAAAGCTGACCTGACTGCATATACTAGACCATAGCCAGAGTATGAGGTTTGCTAACGTCCTCATTAAGGGCTGAAAGTTGTCGCATATGAGTTGTTCTTTGAACGCACAACCACTTGGCTGGCGGAAATACTAATCCTTGACCAAGTCCAAGAGCCTTACTGCTTGCGATATAGAGATGGGACTTGCTTCACGTAGGCATGTATCATCAACGCTGAGACGGCAATAGACGAAATCCAAGATGTCAACCTCAGCCTGTTAAAGTCCCATTTAGCAATTAGACTAGCAGCAAGGCGAGTTTATTTGCATGACTGCAGTGAACTTGTGTCGGGTTCCTCCTGCCATTTGTAGCATTTTGTTTTTAGGATGGTTTGAGCCCACATTGAGACGTAAATGCTTAACCAATAGTGAGGCATAAATCAAAACCATAAGCAGATTTTTAGTTATGTAAGAGCCATTTTTCAATAGACTGATTGAAGAATCGGAGTCTTCTACTCGTTTTTCCAACTGCCATAGGGAGGCTACAACCACCATGGCAGTTCCTAAGATAATATTGACAGCTGAGGATATACTTGTCAGATTACTAATCCAGTAAAGCAGAAGACCTGAGACAAGAACCAGAGGCTACTTCCCCATATAATCAACTTTTTGGTCGATGAGACAACCGTTTCCTGATAGAATAATTGTAAAAGAATCAATGAAATCCTCCAAACGGAATCAAACTATAAAATACCCATGACCAACCTAGTAAATCAACAATCGAACCCACTGACGATGGGACCCATACTAGCCACTGTAAAAAGCCATTTACCCAAATCATGCTGTGTCTCTCTTTACTGCCTGGAAAGAGCTTAGCATAATAACGTGGGGAATGGAAAACCATACCAATTCCTAAACCCATCATACCTCTGGCGAAAGACCATGACCCCAAATATTCCAAGACAGACCTTTTAGAAGAGGCTAATATAAAATCATGGTCGCGAGTTGAAGGCTTTTTGTACCAGCCACCTCACCTAATTTGCCCCAGATGTAGAGTCGTTAATGCTACAAAGAATAATAATATAGGTTGAAAGCCTAACTGGTTAACACCATCTGAGATCTTTAATAATTTGAGGCAAAGCTGTGTTTAGCATAGTTGTATCAAGCCCCCTATAAAGTTGGCTAATAACAATGCCACCATGAACAAACGTTTTCGTGTCATCATATTTCCTTTCTGAAAAAGATTCAACTCTTTCCAGTTGATGGTATTAGTATAGCCTTTCCGACTTGTTTTCGGAAGACAGAAAATGCTATGATAGCATTAAGTCTCAGACTTTACGCTAAGGAGGCCGTCATGTATATCCAACAACTAGCAACTTCATCCAGTGGCGAAGCAGGCTCTTTGGAAAAGCAGCTGAAAATACTTTTATTTCTACTCCCTGCTATTGTCCAACAAATCAATCTTCTGGAAGAACGAGTGGTTTCATGTATTCAACCGGACTAAACAGGGGGTCTCACCTCCTGCTGGACAATCTCTCTATGAAGATGGTAAGAAGATTATTACTTTATCTGATAAGGCTTTAGAGCGGGCGAAACAAATCTTTGAAGACAGCATCATGACCATTAAAATTGGAAGCTCTCCTATCTTTCGTGCACGTGTTCTCATTGATGCCATGAATATGACGAGAAGATGAATTACAATTTCGTTATGGATTCCAAATCTGGTTCAGAGCTTAGTCAGTTTAAGCAATTCAGAACTTGGAAATCAATGTGATCTCTTGGAAGCTATCTTTTGTGACCTAGCTTGGACAGATCAATGCCAATTTTTTGAACTTTTCCAAACACCTATCTGTATTGCAGTCAATCAGCTCCATCCCTTAGCGAAGAAAAAGAAGGTATCTAGAGACATCCTTCATATACGATTATTCTTGCTCGAGAGGGAGCTATCAGCCAGTGGACGCTCTACGAAAAGAGCTCCAACTGTTGTCTCCTGATATCACTATTCAAGATGCACAGACAATTGGTCAATTTGGTTTCTGTGACAGAGTTCAACCCCTATATCTTTATCACTGGAAAATTTTCAAGATAACCACCCCAGTCTAGTGACTATTCCATTAGACACTCCTCATACATTACCTTATGGCTTTCATCTGTGCAAAAGAAACTTCTCAAGCAACTCTCGATTTTCTTTGATTATGTCAAAGAAAAACAAGGAAGAATTGATTGCTAAATGGAAATAATAAGAGAGATAACCATATGAGTTTGAATTTTGCAATATCTTTAATTGTTAATTAACGAATGAAACTTGACAGCACTTACGTTACTAAATATAATGTCTCTTTCTCGAAGTCATAATACCATTAGCCCTCTCAATTAAACCTATATCATAGAAGATAAAGCCTTTTGAACAAAGGCTTTTACTACTGGTAAATTAGTACAAAACTTCCACAAAGCAGAAACACTACCTAGAGTTCGACTTACCGTATCACCCATGACAATCCTCCCGAAACATGGAAAATCCTTTCGTTTTAATGTGTCCCATTCGTAAACAGAACCACACGTTCCGACATTGCTCGAGCATAAGATTCCCTATGGCATTTCAGATTCGTTACACTTTCTAATGAATCCTCTTTAAAATGACTGCAAATCAATCCCCATGGGGGCAGGTAAGCTGATAAATAGCGTGGTTATAGCTACTGCTCATACAAAATTGTATTTGAATGCGGTTGATGAAATAATTTTGCTGATTCTTTTCACACGAGTTCAATTCTTTTTCATAGATATGACAGACCTGAGCTCTTGTAGCAGAAAGTCATATCTTTCGGCTTGTAACGCTTATAGTGAACGGTCATCAATGTTTTGACAGGCGTCCTTGGCAGGTGCTCCAAATAATAAGCTTTTATTTCCTCTGGATGAGCCAGTTTAGGATAGAGTTTGTTCATCATCACTGCTTTAACGAAGTTTAGCAAGAGATTTATTGAACATCAGTTTACCGAAATAGAGACTAGAAAGATGCTGATTTTTAGCTAACGTGGTTGAGAATACAGAGCTTCCATCAATGATGGCCTTCTCAGCAATTTCACTGTCTAAAGACAAAAGCTCCCATGGCAATTTTGACCACCAAGTGAAACACCCGATTGCAAACAATTTCCCACACAGTTTGCTTTGATATAGTCTAGAATCTCCAAAGCAGAGTCTTCGTAGAAAAACACAATCAGAGTTGATATTCCTCGCCGTGGCCATTCAAAAGTGGGTAGAATAATGCGGTGACGATTCTTCTGCAAGATTCGTGCTTGACGAGAGATAATTCCACCAAGAACTGCCACCACCATGTATCAAGTCAAAAGCAGGAGGCAAATTCTTATCACCAAAGTTCGGGCGGAATTTCATGTTTAAACTCACTGCCTGTGGGACTTTCACTAGCTACACCCATGTTTAATCAGCTCGTACAAGCGGTGAAAACGCCTTACTCCACATGATGCGTGCGTCTGCGGGACTCACAAGGTTCGGAGAACCTTTTTGAGGATTAGTCCACCTTTCACCAACAAACTTGCTACACCAGCATGATGCGTCTGCGGAAATAAATCCACTGGCTGGACTTTCTTCAGTTCGTAGCCCAGTTCTTGATAGAGTTTGATATCACGCGCCATAGTGGCAGGATTGCAGGAGATATAGACAATCCGCTGGGGCTCCATGCTGACACTAGAAGTGATAAAGCTCTCTGTCAAGCCCTTTGCGCGGCGGATCGACTAGGATGACATCCGCCTTGATTCCCTGATTCAACCAAGTTTGGATGGCTTTTTCTGCAGGAGCGCAAACATAGCTGGCATTGGTGATATCGTTGAGCTCTGCGTTTCGTTGACTATTTTCCACGGCCTCAGGAATGACCTCGACTCCATAGACCTGTTGACCTGATCAGCCAGCGACAGGCTAATGGTGCCAATGCCCGGAGTAGGCATCCAGCACAATATCCTCTTTTTAAAATCAGCAAAAGTCAAAGGCCGTCTGATACAGCTTTTCTGCCATCTCAGTATTGACTTGGTAAAGGCTGGCGCAGCAATCTGGAACTGCTTGCCCAGCATGCTGTCAGTGATATAGTCTCGACCGTAGAGCGTTCGAATTCTCGACCAAAGATCGTATTGCTCCGGCTGGTCGTTGATATTTTGCATGATGGACTCGATAGCTGGGAAAGCCTCTGTCAAACGCTCCATTAACTGCTCCACTCGGAAAGATCTTAGGGCCTGACTGGTCACCAAAATCAGCATGATTTCACCCTGAATAATGGCCACGGCGAACAACCAGATTGCGAATCAGGCCAGTACCTTTCCTTTTCATCGTAAGGCTTTGAGGTCGAAAACGACGCAGTAAGTCGCGTACAAAAACGATGACTTGGTCGATAACTGGATCCTGAATATAAAAGTCCTCAATCGGTAGGAGGTCATGGGAATTTTTCCGAAAAAGCCAGTTTCCAGCTGTCCATTGACACGACGAACGAGGTATCCTGAGCCTTATTGCGGTAGCCCAGCGGCGGCTCCATACCAGAAGTCGGTACGACTCAACATTGGACAAAACCAGCAATCTTATAGAGACTGTCTTTTGACTTGCTCGCGTTTAAAAGGCCAGTTGGGATGGATAGCTCAGATGTCCTGCAAAGTCCGCAATTCCCGTACGCAGATAAGCCGCCTCAAGATTCTCATACACATGCTGGTCTGAAGTGCGAAGAAAACTCCTCTGCTGCCAAAAGCCGATATTGATCTTGAGAACCCGCATAAGGATCACTTGGTGCATTTTCATACAGAAAGCCAACCCTTCTTGCCCTTGGCTATGCCTTGCACCATCATGACTCAAATCTACAATTTCAACTTCTATCACATCATTCTAACATATTTTCTCTTTCTATCTGTTCTGTCATTTCCCAAAAAGCGACAGAATTATCACTTCTATTATATCATTATCTGAGTCCAAAGTTTTGCTAATTTAGTCTTATAAGCTTCAAAATCAACAAGCAATCCTTGACCACCACTACATATCATAAGCGTCTATCCAATCACCATTTTAGAATAGTCATCTTTTCAACACCATTACGAGCATTGGTAAGAGAAGATAAGCCATGTGTTGATAAAAAGCTATAAGGAATATTTGTCGAAAGTTAACGCAAAGACTTTTTCCAAGTGCTTCAGATCCTGTAAACAGTTTCGTTGGGTCTTTTATTTGCTGAATAATCGCACTCATCACCTCTTGCTGACGACGTGTACGTCCAAAATCTCCCTCATCATCCTTACGGAAACGTGCATAATTCAAAAAGTACGCCCGTCCATTCTTTGTTTACCAACTTTAATCGTCTGCTCTGGAACCACCATTTTTCATATTGAGGTCATCCGGCACCTGAACTTCACTCACTTTTTCACCATTGATGGTTGAGAAATTCGCATTCATTTTCAACACCATTTTGGAAAAAGAGTGTATCAATCGCTGTTGCAAAGTCAAAATCAACAAAAGCATAATATTTAATATCAATGTCAAAGTTATCTTTCTCAGCACCTGGCGTACCTAATTCAGCACCTTGATTATGAGTTTTTGCTCCCCCAACTAGCATACAAAGCAACGTTTAACTTTTGATCGTAACCTGTCCTTCTGCTCCATCAATGTGAACAAGCGTATCTCTCATGAGACTGACAGTTTTCATATTTTTTCACCTACATTTAAGACCATGATAGAGTCTGCACGTGTTTCAGAAGAAGATTGCCCCAATTCGTCCATCTGTTCCCCAAAATAAGAATATTCACATCATCTTTTGTGTCCTTGCCGTGAAGACTTCCGTTTGAGCGTGCCTTTGCGTTGGATTACTTTTAGAGGTATTTGGCCCTTTATAAACATAAAAGCATCCCCCGACAATTAGAATCAAACATGCAGCCAACCAACCTAGAATCCGCTTCACACGTAATTTTTCTATGTTGCTTTTCCTTTTAAAACAGGTACATCTTCTACAACATTTTTAACAGCATTAGTTGGTATGCGGCTCTGACTTAGCTCGTTTATCACGACTGATTTCTTTTCCTGGGTATCGGGCAGGCCTTGTTCAGTATAACCAAAAATTCTCAGGAACTTGTTGGTCAGAAAAGTCACTTCTACTGCTCGAGCTGGCTCGATTGTTTGGTTTCCTTCTTGCTTGCTAAGAAGATATTGATATTCTTTTTCTCGCGTTCATTTTAAATAATGGATATTTTGTATAGAATAGTCCAGTCTCAACTGCTCTGTGGCTGAGATTATCGATACCCATAATTTCTCAATCTACTTTCTGAAATGGTATAAAACAGTATAATTTCCTAAAATTTTATAAGTAATACCAATTGTTTCTAACTCTTTTATCCTAGATGACACTCAAATTCGCTTTTTCATTATTGATATCCACATGATATTCTCTGAAAAGCTGTCTTCAATGGACGGCTTTCAATCTTTATCAATCAATTCCCCGCCATGCAAAAGTTGCAAGGCTTTGTATAAAGCACCAGGTAGATTATCTGGCGAAAAGTTAAAGCAAGCGTCATTTTCTTTTCCTCGGATTCAATGGCAAATCCAAGATTGACTGTCAAGCAACCAAAAACAGTGAAATTCCCCATCCTTGAATATCTTCTGCA
>BNJV01000255.1_pt1 | contig 88775 bp, 90 predicted proteins | sample 8540591 | NCBI WGS metagenome assembly BNJV01 (sample SAMD00202457, study PRJDB9452) | human saliva metagenome | host: Homo sapiens
GATATTAGGTGTTGATGAAGTATGGGTAGGACAGAAGCTGCAATATTATATTGGGCTAATAAGGCTTATTGGGCTTATAGGGACTCATAGGGCTTATTAGGGCTGATAGGGCTAATAGCGCTCAAAGGCTAATAAGGCTAATAGTATTTTATTGGGCAAATATGTTTTATTTGGCTAATTAAGTAATAAGGGCTGATACTTTACAATATATTTTTTTTTGTTTCGTTATATCTTTATATGCAGTGGACTGATAGAATTCGTCAGGTAAAGATATTTCTGGTGGTTGCAGCAATTCTATTGCTGTGGCTTCCTTTACTTGTTTCTCACTCTTTGACACATGATTTGTCAGATCAGGAAAGGAGTAAGATGCAAGTTTGGGCGGAAGCAATGAAATCGCTTAGTGCTGCGGATGAGAACACGGATCTTAGTCTTGTGTTGAAGGTGTTAGATGAAAATCACACTATACCTGTTGTTGTTTTGGATAATGACGGTGTTGTAACAGAATACCGTAATATTGTTATTAAAGCTCGTAATGCAAAAGATAGCGTTAATTACGTTACTTCTTTGGGTCAACAGCTGAAAGCCTCAGGTCAGGTTATTCGTATCTCTTTGAGTAAGAATCATAACGATTATATAGATGTATGCTATGATGATTCATTGATGTTAAAGCGTATTGCGCTTTATCCCTATGTACAATTAGGTGTTGTTATGCTATTTGTTATTGTAGCTATTTTTGCCTTATTGACATCAAAGCGTGCAGAACAAAACAAAGTATGGGTTGGATTAAGTAAGGAAACGGCACACCAGTTAGGTACTCCTATCTCCTCGCTTATGGCATGGAAAACAATTTTGAAGGAAACATATCCCGACGATGAACTTCTACCAGAAATGGATAAAGATGTGAAACGTTTACAGCTTATTGCTGATCGCTTCTCAAAGATTGGTTCCGTTCCAGAGCCAGTCCCATCCAGTCTTAATGATGTTCTCAATCATGTTGTCGATTATATGGACCGTCGTACATCAAAGAAGATAGAGATGAAGACGGAGTTGCCAACAGATGATATAATCATTAATATGAATGCCTCACTCTTTGAGTGGGTGATTGAGAACCTCTGTAAGAATGCTGTTGATGCAATGGGCGAGAAGGTTGGAAGTATTACACTTCGGTTAGAAGAAACAGACAAGCGTGCTATTGTTGAGGTCAGCGATACAGGAAAGGGCATTAAAAAAAGAAAGACATAAGAAACGTATTTCGTCCAGGTTTTTACTACTAAGGAACGAGGCTGGGGATTAGGTTTGAGTCTTGCTAAGCGTATTGTTGAGGAATATCATCATGGTAAGATATATGTGAAAAGCTCGGAAGTAGGGAAGGGGACAACTTTTCGCATAGAACTTCGCAAAGCGTGAAGGTCAATATGATGGATTTCTTTTTCATGAGAATAATTATTTTTTTCATGAAAATAAATATTTCCCTTCATGAAAAAAAATATTTATTTACGTGCAAAATAATTAGACTTTTTACAATTACATATTTCTAATTTTTATTACTAATAGAGTATTAGATGAGTTGAGAATAGAAAGTTGTTTATATACTCGATATATTAAGAAAATGCCTTAATTTTTCTAATGATAGTGCAATGCAAGACCCTATTTCATATTATGTAGAAGAAATAGAGCATAAATCCTCTAACAAAGGGTGTCCTTACTTTTTTTACTTATAATTTGCTTATAATCAGAAAAATATTCGTAACTTTGCAACCCAATTATGGACTTAGAAACCCTTAAAATAGATTTGAAGGGTCTGGAAGAAGGTGTAAATCACCTTGAGTTCGACCTGGATGACGCTTACTTTAAGGCAGTTGATGCTCCTGAAGTGAGTCAAGGACGTGTGCATGTATCTCTTGATATTGTGCGCACAGGAGATGATTTCTTTACCCTTGATTTCCATGAGGCAGGTATGGTAATGGTTCCGTGCGATATATGTCTCGACCCAGTAGAGCAGCCAATAGAGACAACACAACGTCTCGAAGTTAAGTTAGGAAAAGAAAACTCAGAAGAGGACGACCTTGTGACGGTGGCCGAGGACGAAGGAATACTCGATGTTGCATGGTACCTCTACGAATTCATAGCTCTCGCAATCCCTATCAAGCATGTGCATGCACCTGGAAAATGCAACCCTGCTATGGTACGAGCTCTTGAAGAGTATTCTGCCGCCCGAAGCGGTGAGGAAGACGAGCAGGCGATGGATCCGCGCTGGGAAGCTCTATTAAAATTGAAAAAAAATAAAATATTAAACGTTTAAAGAATTATGGCACATCCAAAAAGAAGACAGTCAAAGACTCGTACACTCAAGAGAAGAACTCACGATAAGGCAGTAGCTCCTACATTGGCTTTATGCCCCTAACTGTGGTTCTTATTATGTTTATCACACAGTATGCCCAACTTGTGGTAACTATCGTGGTAAGGTTGCTGTCGTAAAGGAAACAGCTGAGTAAGCATGAGTAAGATTAATGCGATTATAACAGGTGTCGCTGGTTACGTGCCAGACTATGTCCTCAACAATGAGGAATTGTCTCGCATGGTTGATACTAACGATGAGTGGATTACCACTCGTACAGGTATCAAGGAACGCCGAATCCTCACCGAAGAGGGACTCGGTACATCCTATATGGCTCGCAAGGCAGCAAAGCTCCTGATGACAAAGACTGGTGCTGATCCAGACAGTATTGATGCTGTTGTTGTTGCTACAACGACTCCTGACTATCCGCATCCTTCAACAGCTTCTATCGTATTAGGAAAGCTGGGATTGAAGAATGCCTTCGCATTTGACTTAGCTGCTGCATGTTGTGGCTTCATGTATGCACTCGATGTTGCCTGCAATATGATCCAAAGTGGTCGTCACAAGCGTATCATTGTTATCGGTGCTGATAAGATGTCAGCTATTACTGATTATCGTGATCGCGCAACTTGTCCACTTTTCGGTGATGGTGCAGGTGCTGTGATGTTAGAGGGTACAACCGAGGAAGGCGTTGGTATGATTGATTCTTATCATCGCACAGACGGTAAGGGACTTCCATTCCTCCATATCAAGGCAGGTGGTTCTGTATGTCCTTCTTCAAGCTTTACAATTGATCATCGTTTGCATTACACTTACCAAGAGGGACGCACCGTCTTCCGTTATGCTGTTACAGCGATGGGTGACGACTGTGCTACACTTTTGGAGCGCAATGGCTTGACCCAAGATGATGTTGATTACGTAGTTTGTCATCAGGCAAACCTTCGTATCATCGAGGCTGTTGCAAAACGCATTGGAGTTCCAATGGAGAAGGTATTGGTTAACATTCAGCGTTATGGTAATACCAGTGCTGCTTGTATGCCACTTGTTCTTTGGGATTATGAGTCACAGCTGAAGAAGGGTGATAATATCATTTTCACTGGCTTTGGTGCAGGTTTCGTTAATGGCGCATCTTACTTTAAGTGGGCTTATGACGGTGACGCTGCTGCGGTTAAGAAATAAAGACTTTAAGTTATCATATAAAAAAGCGCATCTTTCTTTTCTTATAAGATAGGTGCGTTTTTTCGTTAAAGGGATTAGGAGAGTGGCATGGTGGGACTTTTCTACCTCCCCTTTCTCCTCTTATAATTATAACAGAACTTTTCAAACATTCCTTCCTGTGGAAGGAAATAGTGGGTGAATAGATTATATGCATAAAGCTGGATTTGTAAATATCGTTGGTAATCCGAATGTCGGAAAGAGTACGCTGATGAATCAACTCGTCGGTGAGAAGCTCAGTATTGCCACGTTTAAGGCACAGACAACGCGCCATCGTATTATGGGAATTGTCAATACAGAGGACACCCAGATAGTATTTTCAGACACACCAGGTGTGCTGAAACCAAACTATAAGATGCAGGAGATGATGCTCCAGTTCTCTGAGTCAGCTTTGGCAGATGCCGATATCTTACTTTATGTAACAGACGTTGTTGAAGATCCAGAGAAGAATATGGACTTCTTGGAGAAGGTTTCTAAGATGTCAATTCCTGTCATCCTTCTTATTAATAAGATTGATGAGAGCGACCAGAAGACACTTGGTAAGCTCGTAACAAAGTGGCATGGATTGTTGCCTAATGCAGAGATACTCCCTATTTCTGCTAAGAATAAGTTTGGCGTAGATATTCTTTTGAAGCGTGTTCACGAACTGTTACCAGAGAGTCCGGCATTCTTTGATAAAGACCAGTTGACAGATAAGCCAGCTAAGTTCTTCGTATCAGAGATTATTCGTGAGAAGATTCTGCGCTATTATGATAAGGAAATCCCTTTATTCTGTTGAGGTTGTTGTTGAACGTTTCAAGGAAGATGATCGCCAGATTCACATCAGTGCTATCATTTATGTGGAACGTAGCAGCCAGAAAGGAATTATTATTGGCCATCAGGGTATGGCACTTAAGAAGGTGTCTACCGAAGCACGTAAGAGCTTGGAACGTTTCTTCGATAAGAAGATATTCCTTGAAACTTTCGTGAAAGTGGATAAGGACTGGCGCAACTCACAGAAAGAATTGAAACACTTTGGATATAGTCCAGAGTAAGGGAAGCCTCCCCCAACCCCTCCGAAGGGAGGGGAGAGCCTAACGGGATAGGCTGGGGAGAGATTTTATTAGCCTTATTGGGCTAATAAGGTTAATAAGGCTCATAGGGCTAATACAAAGCTAATAGCTTCCTTGATAATAAGAAAAATAAATCGCCCTGACTGCTTAGTAGGGCACACTCGCACAATGCGAGGGCTGGGGAATGGTCATCCTCGGCAAATATTCATCGGATGCCTGACCACATCCGGCGCCTTTTCATAATCTTTCAACAGTGTTAGCACTGAATTATGAGGAGGGAAAGACCAATATTAATGGCAAATTTAGTAGCTATTGTGGGACGCCCAAACGTAGGTAAGTCCACACTTTTCAATCGATTAACTCAGACACGTCACGCGATTGTGAGCGATACTGCTGGTACAACACGCGACCGTCAGTATGGTAAGTGTCAGTGGAACGGACGCGAATTTTCTATTGTTGACACTGGTGGATGGGTTGTTAAATCAGACGATATTTTTTTGAAGATGCACTGCAAGCAGGTGCTTGTGGCAACGGAAGAAGCTGATCTCGTCCTCTTTGTTGTTGATACTGAAACGGGTATCACCGACTGGGATGAGGATGTAGCATTGATTCTTCGTCGCACTAAGCTCCCTGTACTCCTTGTTGCGAATAAGGTTGACAACAGCGGTGAGTATTATCAGGCAGCAGAGTTCTATAAACTCGGTTTGGGAGAGCCTATCTGTATTAGTGCTGCTACTGGTGGTGGAACAGGTGACTTGCTTGATATTCTGCTTGAGAACTTGAAGGATGTACCAGAGGAAGCAGTTGATCAGGATATCCCTCGTTTTGCTGTCGTAGGTCGTCCTAATGCTGGTAAGTCAAGTATTATCAATGCCTTCATTGGTGAGGATCGTAATATTGTGACCGAAATTGCTGGTACAACGCGCGATAGTATCTATACACGCTATACGAAGTTTGGTTTTGATTTCTATCTTGTTGATACTGCCGGTATCCGTCGTAAGAACAAGGTGAGTGAAGATTTGAGTTCTATAGCGTTATGCGTTCTATCCGAAGCATTGAGAACTCTGATGTTTGTATTCTGATGTTGGATGCAACACGTGGTATCGAGGCGCAGGATATGAATATCTTCCAGCTCATACAGCGTAATAATAAGAGTCTTGTTGTCGTTGTGAATAAGTGGGATTTGGTTGAAGATAAGAATCAAAAGGTTATTGATACCTTCGAGAATGCTATTCGTAAGCGTATGGCTCCGTTTGTTGACTTCCCAATCATCTTTGCTTCAGCACTAACAAAAGCAGCGTATTTTTTTAAGGTTTTGGAAACAGCGAAAGAGGTATATCAGAACCGCACAATGCATATTGGTACAACGAAGTTGAATGAGGTGATGCTTCCTATTATTGAGGCAACGCCACCACAGTCAGTGAAGGGTAAGTATATCAAGATTAAGTATTGCTCACAACTTCCAAACACACAGATTCCTTCTTTTCGTGTTCTATGCGAACCTGCCACAGTATGTTAAGGAGCAGTATCGTCGTTTCTTGGAGAACAAGATACGTGAGAACTGGAACCTGCATGGCTGTCCAATTAATATATTCATTCGTCAGAAGTAGTCGTAGGAGGTGTTGCCTATGAAGAGAATAATGTTTCCTTTTCTTTTTGCTTTGCCATTTTTATTGATGGCTTGCAGTAAGAAAAAAGAGGTAGACCAAGGAGAGTTGGCTGGTCGTGCAGCCAAACTCTACTACGAACAACTGTTGAAAGGTCAGTATGAAGCCTTTTTTAGGGAGGTGAGAATCGTTCTGAGAAGTTGCCTGATAGTTATCGAAAGCAACTCTTAACAAACCTCCGTCAGTTTATCGAGCAGCAGAAGAAAGAGCATGAAGGGATTGATTCTGTGTCATTGGCTTCATCTGTTTTCTCTGAAAAGGATAGTACAGCCAGTGCCTTTCTGCTGTTTCATTATGGCGATAAGACAACGGAGCAGGTTGTTGTACCAATGCTAAAGAAGCACGGAGTGTGGATGATGCGATAAGACATCGTTACCCATTATCTTTCTATTTACCCTCTTCAATTGTCGTGTTGGTGCTCCGCACGTGTGGTGCTGATGCTTAGCACCAATGGTGCTAAGTACTGATAATATTACAATATGCACTTGAAAAAGTCCTCCCGCTTATTAGTTTCGTCCTAAAAAAGGATAAAACCAATAAGCGGGAGGACTTTTTCTATTAAGTAAGGTAGTGTTGGGGAAATCCTATTATCGGCTTTTTTTCGTACAACTTATAGTGAGAGGTAGCTATTTACAGCGTACCCTTATTCTCTATATCCTTCACCTTCTTAAAGAGGTCAGAAGCAAAGACGAGGTCGTTAAGTTTCTGGTTATGTGAAGTGATGACAGTCTCTTTGTTGCCTTGCCATTCTTTTCTACCATCTGCAATGAAAACGATATTCTCACCAATACCCAAGACGGAGTTCATATCATGAGTGTTGATGATGGTAGTCATGTTGAACTCACGCGTGATACTCGTCAAAAGTTCGTCTATGACCAGTGATGTCTTAGGGTCAAGACCAGAGTTTGGCTCATCGCAGAAAAGATATTTTGGGTTCATAACGATGGCGCGAGCAATAGCTACACGCTTTTGCATACCACCCGAAATCTCACCGGGAAACTTCTGTTCAGCTCCAGTCAGGTTCACACGATCAAGACATTCCATAGCTCTTTTGTCACGTTCCTGAGCAGTCATGTCTGAAAACATGTCCAATGGGAAACGAACATTCTCCAGTACAGTGAGCGAGTCAAAGAGGGCAGCACCTTGGAAAATCATACCCATCTCACGACGCATGAGAATCTTGTCTTTCTTTGTCATGTTGACAAAATTACGCCCGTCATAAAGAACTTCACCCTTGGTTGGGTCAAGCAGTCCGGTGAGCGAACGCATGAGAACGGTCTTACCTGCACCACTCTGTCCGATGATGAGGTTTGTTTTTCCGTCTTCAAAAACGATGTTTATATCCTTCAGCACTTCCTTGTCGCCGAATGATTTGAATAGATGTTTTACTTCAATCATAGAGCCTCCCCCGACCCCTCCGAAGGGAGGGGAGCCCAATCTGCTTACTTGTGGGGGAAGATGGGCTTATTAATTAGTTAGTATTAACTTTCAGGAGTTGATTTATTCTCTCTAATCTCCCCTCCTTTGGAGGGGTTGGGGGAGGTTTAACTCAACATCTGTGTGAGGAAAACGTCACTGAAGAGAATCAGTACGCTTGAGCAGACTACAGCATCTGTAGATGCTTTACCGACTTCAACACTTCCACCCTTCACCGTGTAGCCCATATAAGACGATACACTTGAAATGATAAAGGCAAAGAAGAATCCCTTGATGATACTCATCCACATAAACCACGGATTGAAATCATGTTGCAAACCAGCAGTCAAATCTACTGGTGTGATGATATGTGCAAGGTAGGCTGTGGCGTATGCTCCAATGATACCTGTTGCTGCAGAGAAGATAACAAGGAATGGCATGATTGTGATGAGTCCCATAATCTTTGGTAAGATGAGGTAGCTGGCAGAGTTGATACCCATAATCTCTAAGGCATCTATCTGCTGTGTCACACGCATGGTTCCTAACTCTGAAGCAATGTTTGACCCAACCTTACCTGATAGGATCAGACACATGATACTGCTGGAGAACTCCAAAAGCATAATTTCTCTCGTCACATAACCCGACACCCAATGTGGCATCCAAGGGCTCTGCACGTTAAGTTTAATCTGTATACATATAACTGCTCCAATAAAGAAAGAGATGAGTAATACGATACCGATTGAGTCAACACCCAGCTGGGACATCTCTTTAACATATCGCTTTAGGAACATTCTCATTCGTTCAGGACGACTGAATGAGCGTCCCATTAATATAAGATAATTACCGAATGTTGTCAGCCATTTGAATAAAAGCATGTTCTTTCTATTTGATGTTCAAAATGCAAATTTAACCAAAATATCACAGAAAGAGAAAAGAAAGACATTATTTAATAGTCATGAAGGCTACTTTCGCTTTTTTTGTAAATAGTATCTTTGCCACTGTTGTATAGCTCTTTTAGGATTATATTTGTATCTTTGTGCGTAACAAACTATGAGTTGAAAGCTATGAAAAGTAATCCTGCAATATATGTGGAAGGGGTAGGTTGGCGTCGTGAGCGTGTGGCGTCGCTGCTACGGAGGCTTAAAGGGCATGACTATCAAAGGGCGGTGTATCTACATGATAACGCTCTGTACGGAAGGAAGACAGCCATTGTTGGGGAGGCTTATGCGAAGGACAGCAGCTGTAGCATCCGCCTATGTTGAGCCAACAGAGCTGGGGAGTGAGGTCGAGCGTTGTTGGAGAGAGATTCCTAAGCATTATCCAGAGGTGAGTGTGCTTGCCTTTTCAGGTTATGCCGGATCATATACACGGCATCCTCTTTGTGACGCATGAGATGGCTGTACACCTGGGGAAGGTTATTAATGGGTTCAAGGTAGGCTGTAATCGGGCGTATCGGCGGTTGGTGTTGGGGAGTTCTGAGGCAATGCCTCAGAAGCAAGGACAGAATGGACGATGCGGAGAAGGGGCTAAACAGCGAGGCTGTAAGCACCCAGAGCATGGCATGCTCTTTGCGCCGGGCTATCATGACAGCGTGCTAAGGGGGAAGGGACAGCTGGAGAATATGTTCAGATATATTGCTGATAACCCACGACGGCTGGCGATGAAGCGGGATAATCCGCAACTCTTTCGTGTCGTGAATAGTTTGAAGGTGGGTGAAAGAACTTTCTCTGCTATAGGAAATCAGTGGTTACTGGAGCACCCAATAAGACTGCAGGTGCGTTGTCATAATAATAAGACACCAGAGAATCTGCGCCTTATAGCCTTGCAAAAGGAATACTTCTTTGCACGAGGACGAGAGGGAGGAGTACTTGTTAGCCCCTGTATATCGGCTGGAGAAAAAGAAATAGCACGTGCTGCATTGGAGGAGAAACTCCCGCTTATAGTCTTGCTGGAAAACGGTTTCCCGCCTCTCTATAAACCGCCTGGGAAGTACTTTGATGCTTGTTGTGAAGGGCGACTCCTTATGTTGGCTCCATGGGCATATCATCACGAACGCAGGATTATCTCGCGAGAGCAGTGTCAAGCCCTTAATTCAATATCGGCAGCACTTAGTAATGAAGTGTGGACGACGGCATTCGAGCAGGAACTGTTAAGATATACTTCTGGCGAAGAATAGGGAATAGCCACCAAGTAAACAGGGCAGAGAACCTTTGTGAGAATGTCTTTTAATAGAAGCGTACACACGTAGCTATACATTTATCTGTATTGTTCTTTTGTTTCTTTTCACGTCTTTATGATTGCTATCTGCTTTTTATTTCGTAATTTTGCAGCGATAGCTTAAAAGAGAAAACTATGTCAGAATCAGATAATATTGTTGTGCGCCCAGAAGGCGAGGGAAGTATTCTTCGTACAGATAAACTGGTGAAGCGATACGGAAAGCGTACTGTTGCCAATGGTGTGAGCATCAATGTGAAGCAGGGTGAGATTGTGGGATTGCTCGGACCAAATGGTGCGGGAAAGACCACGTCGTTTTATATGACAACGGGATTGGTGGTTCCTAATGAGGGACATGTATATATTGACGATCAGGAAATTACCAACTTCCCTGTTTATAAGCGTGCTCGTGCAGGTATTGGCTATCTTCCACAGGAAGCGAGTGTCTTCCGTAAGATGAGTGTGGAAGATAATATTATGAGTGTCTTGGAGATGACAAAGCTGTCAAAGCAGGAGCGCATTGATAAGATGGAGAGTCTGATTCGCGAATTCCGATTGGAGAAGGTACGTAAGAATCTTGGAGACCGACTTTCTGGTGGTGAGCGTCGTCGTTGTGAGATTGCTCGTTGTTTGGCTATTGACCCAAAGTTTATCATGCTTGATGAGCCTTTTGCAGGCGTAGACCCTATTGCTGTAGAGGATATTCAGCACATCGTTTGGCGTTTGAAGTTCCGTAATATTGGTATTCTTATTACCGATCACAATGTACATGAGACGTTGAATATTACCGATCGCGCCTATCTTCTTTTTGAGGGACGCATTCTCTTCAAGGGTACTCCAGAAGAGTTGGCAGCCAATAAGATTGTGAAGGAGAAATACCTCGGTACAGATTTCGTTCTTCAGAAGAAAGACTTTCCAGTTGCTCGATCAGCGTAAACGTGCGCAGGAAGAGGCGAATGGTTTATAAGAGGAATATATCCTCTCTTTTAGATAGGCTATATTAGCCGTCAGAAAGGCGCAAAGATAAAGTATTCTTTGCGCCTTTGTTTATGCAAGAGTAAGTAAGTTGCGAATTATTTTCATGAAGAAAAATATTTTTTTCATGAAAAGAAATATTTTTTCTTCACGACCATAAATATTTATTTTCATGAAAAATAATTCGAGAAGGAGTTTTTCAGATATAAAGGGTAAGTACAAAATAAAAAAAGCAGCTTACGGTAAAACAGTATAAAAGAGTTGGCTGTAAGCAGCTTTGTTGATTGAAAAATAAACCCAATTATAGCCTTCCGTAGCCAATTATCTTGGTTAAAAAAATCAAATTTCCACTTATATATTATAAGGTTATGCGATTTTTTAAGTATCTTTGCACTTCAAAGTCTATAAGGGGTAATTGCGCCCTCTTGTGAACTTGTACTTTTGATAAATAATAATAAACATAAATATATAACATCAAAGATGAAAATTTCATTTGAGAATCCCGACAAAGTGAATGGCTTGATGACCATCACTGTTGAGGAAGCTGATTACAAGGATGAGGTAGAGAAAACTCTCAAGGATTATCGCAAGCGTGCCAACGTTCCTGGTTTCCGTCAGGGTCAGGTGCCTGTAGGTCTGATTAAGCGTCAGTATGGTCCACAGGTAAAGATGGATGCTATTAATAAGATTCTTGGTGAGAGCCTCCAGAAATATATCGCTGATAACAAGATTCAGATGTTGGGTCAGCCAATGGGTTCTGAGTCTCAAGAGGCAGTAGACTTGGAGAAACCAGCTCCTTACGAGTTCAAGTTTGATATTGCTGTTGCTCCAGAATTCAAGATTGAACTGAATGGTAAGAACAAGATTGACTACTACGAGATTGCTGTTGATGATAAGTTGATCGACCAGCAGGTTGAGATGTTCCAGAGCCGTTCTGGTCACTATGAGCAGGCTGAGGTGTTCGATCCAGAGCAGCGTGACTTGTTGAAGGGTGACCTCCGTGAGTTGGATGAGAATGGAAATACCCTCGAGGGTGGTATCACCGTTGAGGGTGCATCATTGATGCCACAGTATATCAAGGTTGAGGATCAGAAGAAACTTTTCGATGGTGCTAAACTTGGTGATATCATTACCTTTAATCCAACAGCAGCTTACCCTGATAATGATATCGAGGTTTCTTCACTCTTGAAGATTAAGAAAGAGGAGGTTGCTGAGCACAAGGGTAACTTCTCTTATCAGATTACAGAGATTTCACGCTTCGTTAAGGCTGAGAACAACGCTGAGCTTTGGAAGAGTGTTTATGGTGAGGATGCTGATATCAAGGATGAGGCAGCTTTCCGTAAGGCTATCGCTGACGGTTTGACAGAGCAGTTGAAGGGCGATTCTAACTACAAGTTCATTCAGGATCTCCGCGCTTACTGCGAGAAGAAGGTAGGCGATTTGACTTATCCAGACGCTATCTTAAAGCGCATCATGTTGGCAAACAACCCAGATAAGGGTGAGGAGTTCGTAGAGAAGAACTATGCACAGAGCATCAAGGAGTTGACATGGCACTTGATTAAGGAGCAGTTGGCTAAGGATCACAACATCAAAGTTGATGACAATGATGTTCGTGAGAGCGCTCGCCAGATGGCACGTGCACAGTTTGCTCAGTATGGTATGACCAACGTACCAGAGGATTACTTGAATGGTTATGCTGATGAGATGCTGAAGAAGCGTGAGAATGTAGATTCATTCGTTGAGGCAGCTCTCGATCGTAAGCTTGCTGAGGCTATCAAGGAGGTTGTTAAATTGAACGTTAAGACAGTAAGTCTTGAGGAATTCAACAAACTTGTAAGCGAGTAATATTTTTTTAGAAAAAAATCTTCCTTTATATATAGAGGTTATCGATTTTTTTGCTTATCTTTGCTTTTAGATATGCAGGCAAGTGTCGCACTGAGTGGCATGGTGTTTGTATAGATGACAATGATAAGGGAGGTCGATAACCTCTATTTTTTGTCATATATAAATTATAAGAAAGGAAAATAATGAACGATTTTAGAAGGTATGCTACAGGGCATCTTGGGATGAATGGTATGGTGCTTGATGACGTGATGAGAGCACAGGCGCAGTATCTTAACCCATATATCCTTGAGGAGCGTCAGTTGAATGTGACTCAGATGGATGTCTTCTCACGTCTGATGATGGAGAGAATTATCTTCCTCGGGACTCAGGTAGATGACTATTCAGCCAATACAATTCAGGCACAGCTGCTTTACTTGGATTCTGTTGACCCAGGTAAGGATATATCTATTTATATTAACTCTCCTGGTGGAAGCGTTACTGCGGGCTTAGGTATCTATGATACCATGCAATTTATCTCCAGTGATGTTGCTACACTCTGCACAGGTATGGCTGCATCTATGGCTGCCGTATTGCTCGTTGCGGGTAAGGAGGGCAAGCGTTCTGCCTTGAAACATAGTCGTGTGATGATTCACCAGCCATTGGGTGGTGTACAAGGTCAGGCATCTGACATTGAGATTGAGGCACGCGAGATTCAGAAGTTCAAGAAAGAACTCTATAACATCATTAGCGAACATTCTCATCAACCATTCGATAAGGTTTGGAATGATAGTGACCGTAACTACTGGATGACTTCAGAAGAGGCTAAGGAGTACGGTATGATTGATGAGGTTTTGATGAGAAAACCAGTAAGTAACGCTTCGGAAGAAGTAAAGTAAAGGATAATAATGCCCCAAAGAAATGTAGTTTTTGTGGTCGGGGTGAGAAGGAAGTAAAACTCCTTATCACAGGCTTGAACGGCTATATCTGTGAGGAATGTGCACAGCAGGCTTATAATATCGTCATGCAAACTGGTGCATTGGCACAGGAACAGAATGGCGATGGTGAGGCTTTCAAACTCAAGAAGGTTCCTAAACCAAAGGAAATCAAGCAGTATCTTGATGAATATATCATTGGTCAGGATGAGGCGAAACGCTATCTTGCTGTGGCTGTTTATAACCATTATAAGCGTTTACAACAGCCAAAGGATGATGATGGTGTAGAGATTGAGAAGAGTAATATCATCATGGTTGGTTCTACGGGTACGGGTAAGACATTGCTTGCTCGCACTATAGCAAAACTCCTTGATGTGCCTTTCACGATTGTTGATGCAACCGTATTCACAGAAGCTGGATACGTAGGCGAGGACGTTGAGAGTATCCTCTCACGTCTTTTGCAGGTTGCTAATTATGACGTTCCTGCAGCTGAGCGTGGTATTGTCTTTATCGACGAGATTGATAAGATTGCGCGTAAGAGTGATAATCCAAGCATTACTCGCGATGTAAGCGGTGAGGGTGTACAGCAGGGTTTACTGAAACTCTTGGAGGGAACAATGGTTAACGTACCGCCAAAGGGTGGTCGTAAGCATCCTGATCAAGATTACATTCACGTTGATACTCGCAACATCCTTTTCATCTGTGGTGGTGCATTCGATGGTATCGAGCGTAAGATAGCACAGCGAATGAATACGCACACGGTTGGTTACAACTCTGTGCAGAACGTTGCGAAGATAGATAAGAACGACTTGATGAAGTATGTCCTTCCTCAAGACTTGAAGTCATTTGGTCTTATTCCTGAGATTATTGGACGTTTGCCAGTGCTTACCTATCTTAATCCGCTTGACCGCGAGGCATTGCGTAAGATTCTTGTTGAGCCAAAGAACTCTATCGTGAAGCAGTATATAAAGTTGTTCAAGATGGATGGCATTGAGTTGACTTTCACAGAAGCAGCACTTGATTACATCGTAGACAAGGGTGTAGAGTATAAGCTTGGAGCCCGTGGATTGCGTTCAATCGTTGAGGCTGTGATGATGGATGCTATGTTCGACGTACCTTCACGACGAATAAAGTCATTTGAGGTGACGGAAGAATATGTTCGTCAACAACTTGATAAGGCTCATATTCAGAAATCGAATACAGTCTCATAAAACCTATATATACAGCCTACTGATGTGAGGAATCCTTCGCGTCAGTAGGCTGTGTAATTTCTACAGAAACCGTAAAGAATCGGAATATACCCAGCTATTAACATGACACAAGAAGTCAATCTTACCGAAACTAAAACACTATTTTGGCTTTGATAAATTCAAAGGCGACCAGGAGGCTATTATCCGTAATCTTCTTGACGGACACGATACTTTCGTACTGATGCCTACCGGTGGTGGAAAGAGTCTTTGCTATCAACTCCCTTCATTGATTATGGAGGGAACAGCGATTGTCGTTTCTCCGCTCATTGCATTGATGAAGAACCAAGTGGACGTCATCAATGGAATCAGCGAGGAGGATGGTGTAGCACATTATCTCAACTCTTCTTTGAAGAAAGCTGAAATCGATCAGGTACGTGCAGACATCGTTTCTGGTCGTACAAAACTGCTCTACGTTGCTCCAGAGTCCTTGAACAAGGAAGAGAATATGGAGTTCTTGAAGTCAGTGAAGATTAGTTTCTACGCCATCGATGAGGCACACTGTATCTCGGAGTGGGGACATGATTTTCGCCCAGAGTACCGTAAGATTCGTTGTGCTATCGAAACGATTGGCACTGCTCCTGTCATTGCACTCACTGCAACGGCTACCGATAAGGTGCGTACGGACATTGTACGTAGCTTAGGTATTGAGGATTGTGCCGAGTTCAAAAGCTCTTTCAATCGTCCGAATCTTTATTATGAGGTACGTCCGAAAAAGAGTGATGACGATACGAATAAGCAGATTATCAAGTTTATCAAACAACATACTGGTAAGAGTGGTATTATCTATTGTCTTTCGCGTAAGAAGGTGGAGGAGTTGGCGGCTATCTTGCAAGCTAATGATATCAAGGCAGCTCCTTATCATGCGGGACTTGATTCTGAGACACGCTCTAAGACACAGGACGACTTCCTCATGGAAGAGTTGGATATTATTGTGGCAACCATAGCTTTTGGTATGGGTATTGACAAACCAGACGTACGTTTTGTAATACATTATGATATCCCGAAGAGTCTTGAAGGCTATTATCAAGAAACAGGACGAGCAGGGCGCGATGGCGAGGAAGGTATCTGTGTTGTGTTCTATTCTAAGAAAGACCTTAATAAACTGGAGAAGTTTATGGAGGGGAAGCCTGTTGCAGAACAAGATATCGGTCGTCAGTTGTTACAAGAGACTGAAGCTTACGCAGAGTCATCTGTCTGCCGTAGAAAGATGTTGCTACATTACTTTGGTGAGGATTATCCAAAGTGTAACTGTGCTATGTGCGATAACTGTCTTCATCCAAAGACGAAGATTGAAGCACAGAAGCAACTTCTTATTATTCTCCAAGCAGTGAAAACATTGAAGGAGAATTTCCGCCAAGAGTATGTTATCGACTTCGTACGTGGCAGAGCTACCGATGACCAGAAAGATCATAAGCATGATGAGTTAGACGATTTCGGAGAGGGTGAAGACGAGAATCCAAAGATTTGGAATCCAGTCGTACGTCAAGCACTCTTAGCAGGTTATCTTAAGAAGGATGTAGAGAACTACGGTTTGCTAAAGCTGACAGCTGCTGGTAAACGTTTCTTAAAGTCGCCAGAATCGTTTATGATAGTCATGGATACCGAATTTAAGGAGGAGGACGAGGATGATGAGCCAATGATGGGTACAGCGGTCCTCGATCCAGAACTCTTCTCCATGCTGAAGAACCTTCGTAAGAAGATAGCACACAAGTTAGAGATTCCTCCTTATGTTATTTCCAAGATGTTTCTTTGGAGCAGATGGCAATGATGTATCCTATCAATGAACAAGAATTACAAAATATCCAAGGCGTTGGTGCTGGTAAGGCGAAGCGTTATGGTAAAGAGTTTTGTGAGTTGATAAAGCAACACTGCGAGGAGAATAACATTGAGCGTCCAGAAGAACTACGCGTTAGAACTGTTGCAAAGAAGTCTATGCAGAAGGTAAAGATAATTCAGAGTATCGATCGAAAGTTACCGCTTGATGATATTGCCACAGCAGAGGGACTTGATTTCGATGACCTACTGACAAAGATCGAAGAGATTGTCTATAGTGGAACAAAACTCAATATAGACTACTTCCTTGAGGATGTGTATGATGAGGATCAGATAGATGATATCTACGACTACTTTATGGATAGCAAGACAGATAGTCTCGATGCAGCAATGGAAGAATTAGATAGCGACTATAGCGAAGAAGAAATTCGGCTTGTACGCATTAAGTTCTTGTCAGAGATGGCTAACTAATACAATACATCATTATTAATGGGTGTATAGCTCTTTATCTGTAGGGATACACAGCTCGTGTGTCCCTGCAGCATATAATAGAAATCTTTCTTAATCTATGATCTGAATACAAACCTCTGAGTCTTAATCTACTTATTGTTAACCGTAATTCTATTGTAAATCTTAATAATGTAATTAATTCGTTCCATTTATTTGGATATATGTAATCTATTTATTACCTTTGCCTATGGAAGTTGATCGTGATATAAGGATGACGGAAACTTTTGTTGAGTTTCTAAAATCCTTAGAGCCGAAAGTAAGAAAAAAGTATCTATATGTGATACAGGTTCTTAAAACAGAATCAGTTGTTAGTGAAAAGTTTATCAAGCATTTAGAGAATACGAACTTATATGAGATGAGAGTTTCTCTTTCATCAAATGAGTATAGAACAATTGTATTTTCAATTGATGCAGTAAATATAATCTCTAGCGACTAAGGTGCTTCTGTTGAATTCTTTTTCTAAAGAAAGATACGAAGCAATATAGAAGTGAAATCAATAAAGCTGTAAAGCTATTAGAAGAATGGAGAATTGAGTATGAAGAAGATTAATGAAGAAAAGTGGAAACGTTTAAAATCATTCGATGATATTCTCAATGAAGAAGTTGGAAGTGAGGATTCTCCGGAGCGTACCGAGTTTGAGGCACGTGCCAAGGCTTACTATTATGCAGAACTGCTAAAGGAACAGCGCAAGCAGCAGAAGATGACCCAGCAACAGTTGGCGGATAAGATAGGTAAGAAACGAGAGTATATCTCAAATATTGAGCGTGGAAACAGTGATATGCAGCTTTCTACTTTTATGCAGATTGCGAATGCTTTAGGACTTCGATTTGCCTTTGGTGATAGGGTAGTTACGCTGGTGAAAAGTAATAAGTTGGCTTTGTTTCAGTCGTATAGTGTAAGGTATTTAATGCTTAGCACCATTGGTGTTTACCAACAGCACGATGTGTGCGGGGCGTCAGCACGATATGGGCGGAGCAATAATATGTTATCTGAAGATGGGAATATAGAGTGCTAATGGTCAGTATAACGAATATTTTTAAGACGATGATGGCAAACTAACATGGGAAGTGTTTAGCAGAAAGTTTTTAAAATGTCTTTTTTTGTTTTTCCATGTAGCTAAATCAATAAAGAGACTGAATCAGAAAGTGGTCAGTGGTTAATGAAGAGTGGTACGAGTTTAGTCAATTCTTCGATTAAGCCTTCTGACAAATGCCTATGGTGTGCATTTCTACTTCTGATTCAGCCTCTTGGCTATTTATTCAATGTTTGTATTATTCTGCGCAACTCTGTGAGCTAACAGCAACGAGCATCCAAACAGTCTTTTCCTGACCAACGAGGAAGTCATTCATCAATGAAACGGTTGTATCATCGTGTGCCTCTGTAGCAAGGTCAATGATTCTACGCTCACGAGCAATCAGTGTCTTGTAGTAATCGAGAAGCAAGTCGAGAGCTTCTTTGCTGCAACTAACAACGTCAGCCTCTTTGATTTCAGCAGTTTGCAGATATACACTGAAACGGCTCTCTGGAGTACTACCCAATTGAAGGATACGCTCAGCAACTTCATCAACCTTCTCTGCTGCATCGTTGTAAAGTTCCTCATATTTGCTATGCAATACAAAGAAACCATGTCCCTTCACGTTCCAGTGGAAATTACGGAGGTTGCTGTAGAATACTTGAAAATCTGCCAGCAAAACTGAAAGTTCATTTACTACGTTCTCTACTTTCTTTTCGTTTAATCCTAATATTTCTAATCTTTTCATCTTGAATATGTTTTTTTAAGTTGTTGTTTCTTGTTTACGAGTGCAAAGTTAGTGGGTTTTTCAATCTACCACAACAGATAAAAATCTATGTACTAATTGATATAATCTATATTTGCTTATTATTGATTGATAATGAGGAGATTATTGTCGATGTATAGACTTTTGTCGAGTATGGATTTTGTACTTGATGTTTTATAGTTACTGGCGAAAAAGTAGGGAGTATGTTAAGGAATAAATATTAAATACTTTTTAATAAGGTGTGAGAAAAAAACTGGAAAAAAAGCCAGTCTGTTTGATTTTTAAATTGCTAAATTTGCATGCAATAAATTTCTAAAAATACAATTATGTCATCATTTGTTGCAGACAAAATCACGATGGACGGCTTAACCTACGATGACGTCCTTTAATTCCGGCTTATTCAGAAGTACTGCCTAAAGAGGTAGTCTTGAAAACCAAGTTTTCACGTAACATTGATCTTAATGTGCCTTTCGTTACAGCAGCTATGGACACCGTTACAGAGAGTTCTATGGCGATTGCGATTGCGCGTGAAGGTGGTATCGGTGTGATTCATAAGAACATGAGCATCGAAGACCAGGCACGTCAGGTGGCTATTGTGAAGCGAGCTGAGAATGGTATGATTTACGATCCTGTTACTATCCTTAAGGGGCGTACAGTGAAGGATGCACTTGAGATGATGGCAGACTACCATATCGGTGGTATTCCTGTAGTAGATGAGGAGAATCATCTCGTGGGTATTGTTACCAATCGTGACCTCCGTTTCGAACGTCATTTGGATAAACTTATTGACGATGTGATGACCAAGGATAACCTTGTTACAACTCATCAGCAGACTGACCTTACTGCAGCTGCGCACATTTTGCAGGAAAATAAGATTGAGAAATTGCCAGTAGTCGACCGTGAGAATCGTCTCGTTGGTTTGATTACTTATAAAGATATTACCAAAGCCAAGGATAAGCCTATGGCATGTAAGGACGAGAAGGGTCGTCTTCGTGTTGCTGCTGGTGTTGGTGTGACTGCTGATACAATGGAACGCGCACAGGCACTTGTTGCTGCTGGTGTTGATGCTATCGTTATTGATACTGCTCACGGACACTCTGCTGGTGTGATTGGCAAGCTTCATGATGTGAAGACAGCCTTCCCTAACCTTGATGTTGTTGTGGGTAACATTGCAACTGGTGAGGCTGCTAAGTTCTTGGTCGACAATGGTGCTGATGCAGTTAAGGTAGGTATCGGACCTGGTTCTATCTGTACAACACGTGTTGTTGCAGGTGTTGGCGTACCACAGTTGAGTGCTATCTATGATGTTTGCAAGGCATTGGAAGGTACTGGTGTGCCATTGATTGCTGATGGTGGTTTACGTTACTCAGGCGATGTTGTTAAGGCATTGGCAGCAGGTGGCAGCAGCGTGATGGTAGGTTCATTGGTTGCTGGTACAGAAGAGTCACCTGGTGACACAATTATCTTCAACGGACGTAAGTTCAAGAGCTATCGTGGTATGGGCTCATTGGAGGCTATGGAGCAGAAGAATGGTTCACGTGACCGTTACTTCCAGAATGATGTAGGCGATGTTAAGAAACTCGTTCCAGAGGGTATTGCTGGTCGTGTTCCTTACAAGGGAACTGTTCAGGAAGTTATCTATCAGCTTGTCGGTGGTCTTCGCTCAGGTATGGGATATTGTGGTGCAGCTTCTATTGAAGACTTGCATAATGCTAAGTTTACCCGCATCACCAATGCTGGTGTATTGGAGAGTCATCCACATGATATTTCAATTACCAGTGAGGCACCAAACTATTCGCGTCCAGAATAAAATAAAGACGATAAATCATTCGCCCTCTTTCCTGTTTTTCAGGGGAGAGGGTCCCTGCGTTAAAAGAATAATAATGAAATTCAAAGTAATTCTGTCAGTCCTCTTGCTTTCAACGACAATAGCATATGGACAGACTGACCCAACGATAATGACTATTAACGGACAGCCGGTGAGCCGTTCGGAATTTGAGTATTCGTATAATAAGAATAACGCTGATGGTGTGATTGATAAGAAGAGTGTGGATGAGTATGTCGACCTCTTTATCAATTACAAACTGAAGGTACAGGCTGCACTCGATGCGCATCTTGATACGCTCAGCTCTTTTAAAAAGGAGTTCCTCAGCTATCGTAACCAGCAGGTGCGCCCAACTTTCATCACAGATGCTGACGTTGAGGCGGAAGGACATAAACTTTATCGTGAAGCTCAGCAGCAGGTAGAGGCTAATGGTGGTATGTGGAACTGCGCACATATCCTCATCGGTTTATATCAGAATGCTGATAAGGAAGCTGCAGAAGCAGCAAAGCAGTTGGCAGACTCTCTCTATAACGCTCTTCGTGGTGGTGCAGATTTTGCTGAACTGGCTAAGAAATATTCCACAGATGTTAACTCTGCCATGAACGGTGGGCAGTTGTTACATCTTCAGAAAGGACAGACAGTACCTGAGTTTGAGAAGGCTCTGTTTGCTTTGAAGCCAGGTGAGATAAGTGCTCCTGTACTTTCTCCTTTTGGTTATCATATCATTAAGATGGGTGGTCGTGAGAGTTTCCCAACTTATGAAACACTTCGTCCAGATATCATGCAGTATATCGAGATGCAAGGTTTGCGTGAGCAGATTATTGATCAGAAACTCGATTCTATTGTAGAGAGTGAGGGAAAGACAGTCACACAGGATCAACTGCTCGACAGAAAACTCGATTCTTTGGAGGAGAAAGATGCAAGCATGAAAAATCTTATCCGTGAGTATCATGATGGTTTACTGATGATTGAAATGAGTAACCGTGAGGTTTGGGATAAGGCTGCTAAGGATGAAAAGGCACTTGAAGCTTATTTCCGTAAGCATAAAAAAACAATATAAGTGGACAGAACCACGTTTTTAAGGGTATTGCCTATCACGTGAAAAACAAAGGAAGATGTTGAGGCTGTGAAGGCATGTGTGAGGAATGTTCCTTTTAATCAGTGGGCAGAGAAACTGCGTGATAAGTTCAATGCTGACAATACTATCCGTATTCGTGTGGAGAAAGGTATCTTCCGAAAGGGTGATAATGCGCTGGTAGACCGTGATGTTTTCGGTGCGAAGACGACTGTGAAACCAGTTAATGGATATCCTATTGATGCCGTGTTCGGTAAGAAGATAAAGGCTCCTGAGGGGATGGAAGATGTGCGTGATCTTGTTGTTTCCAACTATCAGGAGGAACTTGAGAAGGCATGGGTAGAAGCATTGCGCAAAAAGTATAAAGTAGTTGTTGATAAGAAGGTTCTTTCAACAGTCAATAAGCATTAAGATAATACAGCATTTCAATGAAAATAAATAAAGGAAAGACAATAGTCCTGCTTGCAGGAACAGTTCTTACAGCAATGAGTTTGCATGCTGGTGCATTCCGTGCAAGCGGTCCTGTTGCTCTGTCAGACTCTGTAAAGACTGAGACTGCTGCCGTAGATAAGCCAAATAGTGTTGTTGATGAGGTTATTTGGGTAGTCGGTGATGAACCTATCTTGAAGTCTGAAGTTGAAATAATGAGACTGCAAAGCGAGGCTGAAGGTATGAAATGGAATGGCGACCCTGAATGTATTCTACCTGAACAGATAGCTGTTCAAAAGCTTTTCCTCCATCAGGCAGCCCTCGACAGTGTTGAGGTGAGCGAGTCAGAGATTGCACGTGGTATAGATGATCAGATTAATTACTGGATTTCTCTTCCACAGATTGGCTCAAAGGAGAAGCTCGAGGCGTTCCAGAATAAGAGTATGACTCAGATTCGCCAAGACCTGCATGACGATTATAAGAACCGATTGCTTGTACAGAAGGTACAACAGAATCTGGTTAATGACGTGGCTGTTTCCCCTGCTGAGGTACGCGAATACTTTAAGAAGTTGCCTGTGGATAGTATTCCAATGATTCCAACAACGGTTGAAGTAGAGATACTTACGCAGACTCCAAAGATTGAGACAGAGGAGATAAATCGTATTAAGAACCAACTGCGTGACTATACTGACCGTGTGACGAAGGGCGAGACTTCTTTTGCTACATTGGCACGTCTCTACTCAGAAGACCCAGGTTCTGCTCGTCAAGGTGGCGAGTTAGGTTATATGGGACGTGGTGTACTCGACCCTGCATTTGCTGCTGCAGCCTTTAATCTTACTGACCCAAAGAAGATTTCAAAGGTTGTTGAGAGTGAGTTTGGCTACCACATTATCCAACTTATTGACCGTCGTGGTGATAAGGTTAATGTCCGTCATATCCTCTTGAAGCCAAATGTTTCAATAGCTTCTATCGATGCAGCTAAGGAGCGTTTGGATTCTATTGGTAAGGATATCAAGAGTGGTAAGTTTACATTCGAGGATGCAACGGCTTATCTTTCTGATGATAAAGATACGAAGAACAACCATGGATTGATGGTTAACTCTGTAGAGAACACTCGCACTTCACGCTTTAAGATGAAGGAACTGCCAACGGAGGTGGCTCGTGTTGTTGATACGATGAAGGTTGACGAGGTTTCTATGCCATTCCAAATGGTTAATGCTCGTGGTAAGGTTGTTTGTGCTATAGTGAAGTTGAAAGCACGTATCCCTGAACACCGAGCAACGATAACAGAAGACTTCCAGACGATGCGCGATATTGTTACAGCTAAGCGCAGAAAGGAAGTACTGCATGATTGGGTTGTAAAGAAGGTAAAGGAGACCTATGTGAGGATTAATCCTCGTTATAGAAGTTGTAATTTCCAATACGAAGGTTGGCTTAAATGACAATAAACAACAAGTATAAAAACATATTTTTGCGGGCATAGAATCTTGATTACTATGATTCTATGCCTGTTTGGGCTATGGCAATCCCAGTCGCTCCGAGCACAGAATGCAACGGAGAAGAAAGGAGATAAGTTCTATATTGACCATGCTGACAATCTACGTCATAATCAATTGGAAATGCCTGATGTGATGATTGCTAAAGGCGATGTTCGTTTCCGATATAAGGGTATGACACTTAAGTGCGATAGTGCTTATTTCAATGAGAAGTCTAATTGGTTTAAAAGCTTTCAGCCGTGTACATATCACTCGCCCTGGTGGAGTGAACCTTGACTGCCAACGCTTACATTATGATGGCTTTGGACAAATGGTTCATGCACGTGGTAAGGTGGTAGTAAGAGAACCTGGTCGCTCTCTCCGTTGTGATAGCTTGGACTATAACACAGCCTCTAAGGTGGCTAACTACTTCGGAGGACGTGGTACATTGGTTTACAATGGTAACACAGTTGTTGCCGATCAGGGTGATTACAATACGGAAACGCATGATGCCAACTTCTTTGGTAACGTTGTGATGTTTACGCCTAAGTATCGTATCACAACCCCAGAGGCGCATGGTAACACGGAAACTGGTCTTGTTCACGTTATTGGTAAGTCGGTTATTAAGACTGCCAAGGGCGAAGTTGTGCATACCAATGATGGTACTTATAATAGCAAGACCGACCAGATGGAGCTTAATGGACGTTCTACTATCACCTCGCCCAAGCAGGATGTTGAAGGCGATAATATTGTCTATAACAGTTCAACAGGTGAGGCAGAAGGTCATGGTAATGTGAAGATTGTCGACAAGGCAAACAACCGCACTATCATCGGTCAGGATGTGTTCTATAACGAGAAGACTGGTCATAGTAACGCACGTGGTAATGTTAAGATAGATGACCGTAAGGCACAGCGTGTTATTACAGGTGATGAAGTAACCTATAATGCTAAGAGTGGTTATAGTGCTGGACGTGGAAATGTGAAGATTGTCGACAAGTTAAAGCAGCGCACCATTACTGGTCGTGACCTTACTTACAATAGTAATACACACGAGGGAACTGGCGAAGGCAACGTTTACTACATTGATTATAAGGGTAAGCACGCTTTCTATGGCGATTATCTTCATTATACTGATTCCGCAGCGATAGCCTTTGGTGGTAATCCTGGCCCGGTAGCAAAGGATTTCTCACAAGGTGATACGCTCTTTGTTCATGCTGATACTATTAGTATGAAGGGATTTCATATGAATACTCCACAGATGTATCGTGAGATATATGGTGTAAATAATGTTCGTGCCTATCGTACAGACGTGCAGGCGGTATGTGGTTTTATGGTAGCTAACACCAAGGATTCTTGTCTAACGATGTATGATTATCCAATCGTATGGAGTGGTACACGTCAGTTGGTGGGCGATTCTATTAAGGCGTATATGAACGACTCAACCATCCGTCAGGCGTTTGTGTATGGCAATGCTTTCTCTATTGAAAAGCTTCCTGAACCTAAATACTACAACCAGATATCCTCTAATGACATGCGTGCTGACTTTGTCAATGGTGCTGTTCGTCGTGTTGATGCGTGGGGAAATGTGGAAGTAGTCTTCTATCATACCGATAAGGATAGTACGCTCATTGGGCATAATTATACAGAAACAGATACGCTTCGGATGTTTATCTCACCTGTTCGAAAGCTACAGAAGATATGGATGTCAAAGTCGAATGGCGTTATCAGTCCGATGACACAGATACCACCCGACAAGTTGACACTGCCTCGCTTTGAACTTTTCGATGAGGTAAGACCTAAGGATAAGAATGATATATTCCGCCTTGCACCACGTAAGACGAGTGCAACCGTACGTAATTCACGAGTGTCTTTACCACCTCGTCAGCAAATAGAATGACGTCTTTGGGTCTTATATACAGACCCATTTGACGTTTTATTAAGTAATACTCCACAATAAATAATGCTATTCTTCCACTCATCACGCCCCCGTCGTTTCCATCATGAATATATGTATGTGGACGAACGCAAGGAACTGCTCAATGATATAGAGCAGCGTGCTCGGCGTGAATTGAATGGTGAAGAGGCGCCTGAAGGTAAGTATCGGGAGGAACTACAGCGCAAAATTCAGTGGTTCGCTGAAGCCTGAAGTGTTGCGCCATAGAGGTAATCGTTTTTACGGCAATGTGGGTGTCGTTGATTCTTTCAGCAGGTGTCATAGCCCTTCTTACCTTATTTTTTTATTTTTATGCTTTATAGAATCCTTCATGAGTGATATCATACAACTTTTTGCCAGACAGTGTAGCCAACCAGATTGCAGCCGGTGAGGTTATTCAACGTCCTGCCTCTGTTATTAAGGAGTTGGTGGAGAATGCCATTGATGCTGGAGCAACGCATATTGATGTGTTGGTGGTAGATGCTGGTCGCACTTCTATTCAGGTAATCGATGATGGAAAGGGTATGTCAGAGACGGATGCACGCCTTTCCTTCGAACGTCATGCCACTTCTAAGATTCGTAAGGCTGACGACCTTTTCTCTTCGTACGATGGGTTTTCCGTGGAGAGGCACTGGCTTCTATTGCCGCAGTGGCTCAGATAGAGTTAAAGACTCGTATGGAGAGCGAGGATTTGGGTACACATCTGTCTATTGCTGGCAGTCGTTTTACGGGTCAGGAGCCTTGTTCTTGTCCTGTGGGAAGTAATTTTTTTGGTAGAAAATCTCTTCTTCAACGTACCCTGCTCGACGTAAGTTTTTTTAAAGTCGAATACTACCGAACTCAATAATATCATTACAGCTTTTGAGCGCATCGTATTGGTTTATCCACAGATATCCTTCACAATGCACAGCAATGGTACAGAACTTTTTCAATTTGCGTGCTTGTAGCTATCGTCAGCGTATTGTGGAGGTTTTTTTGGTAAGCGTCTCAATCAGGATCTTCTGCCGATAGATGTTGACACGAGTCTTTGTCATATCCATGGCTTTGTTGGTAAGCCAGAGTCTGCACGTAAGAAAGCACCCCATCAGTATTTCTTTGTCAACGATCGCTATATGAAACATCCTTATTTTCATAAGGCAGTCATCACGGCTTTTGACCGACTTATCCCACAAGGAGAGCAAGTTCCTTACTTTCTTTATTTCGATGTACCAGCAGAGAATATCGATGTGAATATTCATCCGACAAAGACTGAGATAAAGTTTGAGAACGAACAGGCTATTTGGCAGATTCTACTTGCAGCAGTAAAGGAGGCTGTAGGGCGCTTTAATGATATTCCTGCTATTGACTTTGATACGGAGGGAAAACCTGATATCCCTGTGTTTAATCCTAATGTCGGAATGTCCGCACCAAAGGTAGACTTCAATCCTGCTTATAACCCTTTCAAGCAAACATCTCAACCTGCTAAGTCTTCAGTTCCAGATGGATGGGAAGAACTCTATGCTGACTTAGGGTCTGGTGGTGAAATCCGTCAGTCAAAACTTTTTGAACAGCGTGAGGATGAGATGATAAGCAGTAGTTTAGGTACTGTAAGCGATACTGTTGAGGAAGGAACAATTATCCCTTCAGCAGCTACACAGTCCGCAGCAGAGTCGTTAATAGAAGACAAGGCACCCTCTCATTATCAGTATAAGGGCTGTTATATCATGACAGCTGTGAAGTCGGGCCTTATGATTATCGACCAGCATCGTGCGCATATTCGTATTCTCTATGAGGAGTATTTGCACCAGTTGTCTGAACATAAAGTACATTCCCAGAAAGTACTCTTCCCAGAGATGGTTCAGTTCTCCGTCTCTGACCAAGTGGTTCTCGACCAGATTCTGCCTGAAATGGCTGAGATGGGCTTCCAACTCGATAGCCTTGGTGGTGGTAGTTATGCTGTTAATGGAGTTCCTGCAGGTATAGAAGGACTGAATGTCGTTGCGCTTATCAATGACATGGTAGCTTCGGCAATGGAGAGCGGAACGAGTGCGAAGGAAGAAATCGACCAAGCACTGGCATTGAGTCTTGCACGTAATGCAGCCATACCGCAAGGTCAGGTACTAAGTAGTATGGAGATGGATAATATTGTCAACGAACTCTTTGCTTGTAGTAATGTCAATTACACTCCTTCTGGCGAACCAGTAATTGCGATAATGAAGCAGCAGGATATTGAACATCTTTTTGATAGTTGATAGTCTTTTTTATGACTGTTTGTCTTATAAAGCCCTATTAGCCCAATCAGCTTAATAGGGCTTATTGTTTGTGTTAATAGCTAAACAATTTAGATATTAGTATTTTTACTCTCTTCATAATGATGAGTATAATGCCTCTTTCTTCCTATCTTTAGCCTGCTTGTTGATGCCCCGCACATGTTGTGCTGGTGCTTAGCACATGTCGTGCTGTTTGTTAACACCAATGGTGCTGATGGTAGGAATCTTTCTAAATATCGTTAAAATAGAGTCAACTTGTTGTTCGTTTTTATTAACTCAATACGATATTCTTTCTTTGAAAAGAACGGCTGAGTAAGAGGAATGTGCTACCTTATCTTTATAATACAGCAGTAACTTACATTAATGTTCAACGTTAAATAAATAGATTTTTTTAAAAAAAAACCGACCCTGATAGATTTTTAATTATTATCTTTTGCAGTATGACTCCAAACTGAAAAAAATAATAGGTTTAAAGGTGAAGTGACGGAGAGTTTTTGTCAAGATACGACCAGAAAATATGATGGCGGCTCTGGAGTTACTGGATAAGATTGATAGTATCAAGTGTCGTGCAGAGGTTACAGTTGATACGATGACTGGTAAGATTAACAGAGTGGTGAATTTTGAAGAAATCAAGAAACGATGGGAGGAATACCGTGCGGAGATGTTCTATACGATCAATTCTACTATGGGACAAGGCTCTGATGAAGGCAAGCAGGTAGAGAAGTTTACTGACCTTATTGACAAGCAGTTCGTTGATGAACCGACTTTCAGAACAGAACTCTCAAGTAAGTTGTTTTATGATGTTTCTTTGATAAGTATCTTTTAGGGAGAAAGCTGGAAGATGAGAAGTTCGAGCAAACCTTCTATTCTTTCCTCTTTGACCAAACTCCTATTAAGACTTCTCTTACGCAAGAGTTAAGCACTGATGAAGAGACGGGACTGAAAAAGATATCGCGCTATATCTCTGCTGACGACCAGCGTACAAAGTTTGTCAATGAGTATGGTATCATGAAGACCTATAAAGAACGCTATCAGCCAATTATCAAGTATAGCTTTACGCAGTATAATTATGAGTTCTATCATGATATCCTCCTTGCAGATGACGGACTTCCTCAGGAAATCAAGGTGAATATCATCGAGGAGGTAAAGAATAATATTGAGATATTGGTAACTTATCGTATTCACAGACTGAAATAACTATGGCACAATCATATATACCTGCTGGCACAGATGTTATCTGTACGGAGATGTTGTCTACATTACCCAGCCAAATCGTTACGGAGAGAGAAGCTAAAGTCTTGTATGGTAAGGAAAGTAAAGCATTACTCAATACTTGCGACAAGAAATTAAGCTGTCAGTTGCAGTGCCGTATTAAAGTCTCGTATTATGAGGGGCTTAGTAGTTTGCTTTTGGGTTTGGCATTGGGAGCAGCTGTCGTTGCACTTACTGTTTTAACTTTTGGTGCAGGTACAGCTGTTGTTGCAGCAGCTGCCATTACCACTGGTGCCTTAGGGGGAGCTGCTATCTTTTATGGGGATAAGGCGGATAAAAGTAGACAGGCTCCGCATGAATGTGATAGTACACAAGGAGGCACGTGGGAGTTGTATCACAGTAAAGTTTATATAGAGAAGGCAAATGCTCTTTTGGAACGCTCTTTTCTTACTTGTAAGAAAGGAGGGGTTGTCTCTTTGGTGATGAGTCATGAAAAAGCTTTAGAACTATCAAAGAAGATTAGCGATAGTAATAAGAAGATATTAGAGTTGAATTACTATTCTAATGCTTCACAAGGTTTTATAGGGTCAGTTGCTAATGCCTTTAAGGCATCAGGTGGTGGCGATGTGGCAGGACTTATCATTAGCTCGGGATTGGCGGTGTATGATTATGTTTCGGGTGCAGACGAGAACTATCGTAATAAAAAAATATGCAGAATCAGCATGAATATGCTCGTAAAATCTTAAAAAGGGGAGCAGGCTGAGTTGGAAGCAGATGGTAACATCTTGAAACCGGAAATGGGACGTGATGCCGGAGTAAGCGGTGTCCTAACTGCAGGAGAAGCTTCGGTTGGTGTTATTGGAAGTAATGGCGAAGTTCTCAAAACTCTTGGACGTTGGGGAGCAGAAGAAGTTTCTCAAGGTAACAATGTTTCCAGAGCTTTCTGGAGGGTGTTTGCAGGAAGAACAGCTAAAAATGTTGGAAAGCAAATGGTAAGTGAAAGTATTAAAGGTATTATAGATAAAACAAATTTGCAGAAGCTTGGAGTGGGTTTTATTGCGTCTATGATAAGTAATAGTATAGAATTGGGTATGAATAAAGAGGAAAAATAACATTTATGAAGGCATGCTAAAAAAATATTATGCTGAGTAGAAAGCAAAAACGGAAATAGAATAAATATACAAGCACATCAGTTATGAAAAATATCTTTAAGTATATTCCAATGGTAACATTAGGTCAGATCTTAGGTACCGTAGTCGGTTTTCCTTTGTTGTGTTTCCTTATCAATATATTTTTATTATTCAAATAAGTATAACGATGATGCAGAACAGTATTACAAAGAGTATATGAATAATTCTTATGACATAGAGGTTACTATGCCAGAAGATAACTCTAAATATTATTTGGAGAATCAAGACGAGGATGTCAAGACGGTGGAAACCTTTACAAAAAAAATCGATGGTAATTATTTTGCAAATCCAAGAGGATGGTATATCCCATTTTATTCTGTAGAATATAAGAAGTTTTTTTAAGTATAATGTATTTTTGTTGATATAAGTCAGATGTACTGCCTTTATGGACGGAAGGTTATCTTGACTGTCAATAGGGATGATATGAATAATCCAGAGTATGGCACAAAGGAGAACCCAGTGCCAGTGTTGAAGGATGTTGGTGTGGACGAGTCTATCCGAGATTATGATAAGGATTATGATAAGGCGTATATGGATAGCTTCTATCGTGAGAATGTCATACGTTATTTGAAATATAAGATGCCCAAAAGTGAGTTTAAAAGACGATTTAAGAATAAAGAGTAAGGTTATTCTGCAATGAGTAGGAATCGTATCAGCAAGTAGGGAAGAATGAAAATCCAAGCACATTAGTTATGAGAAATATCTTCAAATATATTCCAATGGTTACCTTAGGACAAATCTTAGGTACCGTAGTGGGTTTCCCTTTGTTGTGTTTCCTTATCAATATATTTTTATTATTCAAATAAGTATAACGATGATGCAGGACAGTATTACAAAGAGTATACGAATAATTCTTATGATATAGAGGTTACTATGCCTGAAGTTGAATCTAAATATTATTTGGAGAATCAAGACGAAGATGTAGAGACAATGGAAACCTTTACGACAAAAAAATCGATGGTAATTATTTTTGCAAATCCAAGTGGATCGTATAATCCCTTTTTATTCTGTAGAATATAAGAAGTATTTTTAGTATAATGTACTTTGTTGACATAAGTCAGATGTATTGGCCTTATGGACGGAAGGTTATCCTGACAGTCAACAGGGATGATATGAATAATCCTGAGTATGGAACAAAGGAGAATCCTGTGCCAGTGTTGAAGGATATTGGTGTGGACGAGTCCATCCGAGATTATGATAAGGATTATGATAAGGCGTATATGGATAGCTTCTATCGTGAGAATGTCATACGTTATTTGAAATACAAGATGCCCAAAAGTGAGTTTAAAAGACGATTCAAGAATAAAGAGTAAGGTTATTCTGCAATGATTAGGATTCGTATCAGCAAGTAGGGGAGAATGAAAATCCAAGCACATCAGTTATGAGAAATATTTTTTTAAATATATTCCAATGGTATTGGCAGGGCAAATTATAGGAGGAGTGTTGGTTGTCCCTTTGATATACTTCCTTATCAATAAATTGTATTTTCCATATAAGTACAATGATAATGTTGAGGTTTATGCTGAAGAATATATAAAAAAAACAAAGCGTATCAAGGTTTATATGAATGACTATGATTCTAAGATGTATTTGTCTAATCTTGAGCCAGAAACAAAAACATTAGAGACCTTTATGGTGAAGATGGATGGTAATTATTTTGCTAATCCTGAAGCACGTTACATCCCTTTCTATAGTCCTGAGTATAAGAAATATTTCAGTATTATGTATTTTGATTTTCCTAAAGTCTATGGTTATGACAATAAAGAAGTATACTTGACAGTAAATGAGGATGAAATGAACAACTCAGCGTATGGTACCAAGGATAATCCTGTTCCTGTTCTAAAGATGGTGGGAGTTCATGAATCCATTAGAGACAATGACAGAGATTATGATCAAGCATATATGGACAGTTTCTATCATAACAATGTCATACGTTACTTGAAATATAAGATTCCAAAGGAGGAGTTTGAAAGACGTTTCAAGAATAAAGAGTAAGGTTATTCTGCAATGAGTATGAATCGTATCAGCAAGTAGGGGAGAATGAAAATCCAAGCACATCAGTTATGAAAAATATCTTCAAGTATATTCCAATGGTCACCTTAGGTCAAATTTTAGGTACAGCAGTCTTTTTTTCCTTTGCTGTGTTTCCTTATCGCTATATTTTATTATTCAAATAAGTATAACGATGATGCAGAACAGTATTACGAAGATTATATGAATAATTCTTATGACATAGAGGTTGCAATGCCTGAAGAGAAGTCAAAGTGTTATCTTAAGAATCAAGACGAAGATGTCAAGACGGTGGAAACCTTTAGAACAAGAATGGTTAATAATTATTTTTGCGAATCCAAGTGGATGGTATATTCCCTTTTTTTCTCTGTAGAATATAAGAAGTATCTTAGTATAATGTACTTTGTTGATACGAGTCAGATGTATTGGCCTTATGGACGGAAGGTTATCTTGACTGTCAACAGGGATGATATGAATAATCCCGAGTATGGAACAAAGGAGAACCCTGTGCCAGTATTGAAGGATATTGGCGTAGACGAGTCTATCCGAGACAACGACCAAGATTACGATAAGGCATATATGGATAGTTTCTATCGTGAGAATGTCATACGTTATTTGAAATATAAGATGCCCAAAAGTGAGTTTAAGAGACGGTTTAAGAATGGGGAATGATAATATTCTAAAATGACTTACAGGGATATTAGTACGAGTGGCTCATGGAATCGATTGATTGTAAGACCCTTGTAGGCTTTGTATGTATGTGAATGGACTTCGTTCATTAAGGGTGATACACCATCCGCACAATATCGCGGAGCGTCAACACAATATGTGCGGGGCATACGCACATCATGTGCTAAGCGTTCAACACCCTTTATTAGGTTCTTCCAAAATATGGAGTGAAATACTAACGCTTTAAAAGTAAGGCACACGGAGGTTCAACGAGGACGGAGCTAAACATGATGTCAGGGAGGTGCCGACGATACAAAGAACGAAAGAGGTGTAGCGTACAGCTTCCTGATAATTTTTGAGATAAATACTTTGAAAAGAAAGTGTCTAATATAACTGGCAAGCAACCTCCGTTGCTCTACGCGCAACAGTGCCTCCGTGCCTATCAGCGTTGTGTTTTTAATAATCCTCCGTATTCTCCATTTCTCTGTGTGACATTTCGTTAAAGTCCTAAACTTAGGCGACACCCTTATCACTTCAAATTTCTGAAGAACCAATTATTAGACCATAATACGTATCATCTCTTAAGCCTCTATGATTTGGGTTTAATCATTGTGAATTAAGATAAGGAGTTATAAGAGTAATTTTTCTATCAAAAGTAAATTTCCTGTCACTGCTGTCATTATTAGATACTATTTAAATGATAGATTTACAGTTAGTTATGCGAATTGTTAAAAAAATGACAGCAAATTAAAAAAATAAAAAAATCTTTAGTATATTAAACCCAAATCGGTCATTAGACCACAATATGTATAATTCTTCTTACTATGGTATTGTTTCCTAACATCCTTTATTTTCTTATCAGTATCTTGTCCGTCTTTGTAACTTGACGTAGCCGCTACGCCTGCGTTACAAAGACTAACAATCTGCTCGACAATAAAACAAAAATATGTTTAGGCTCTAATGAGCAATCTTGGTTTAATAATTCAACGTTAAATAAATAGTAATTTTTTTAGAAAAAAACCGACCCTGATAGATTTTTAATTATTATCTTTGTGAACAAACTTTGTATTGCTGGGAATCATTGTCAGCAATAAAGGAGCAGAATAGGTTAAGATCGTTAAATAATAAGATTATGAAAAAGTTATTGATAGTTTTGGCATTGGCTGGTGTGTCTATGACCGGTTTTGCCCAAGATGAGGTGCTCACTGAGAAGTATAGCGTTGCTACCAACTCGTTTTGGAGCAACTGGTTCGTACAACTTGGTGCAGACTGGAACGCATGGTATTCTAACCAAGAGCATGGGCGTGATGCTGCTATTAGTCCGTTGAAGGATTTCCGTTCAAAGCCGGGTGTAGCTTTCGCTATTGGTAAGTGGTTCACACCGGGTATCGGTCTTCGTACGAAGATACAAGGTATCTGGGGCAAGCGTGTCGGTGCTGACAGTAATCCTTCTTCTCAGCTTGATAACAGTAATAAGTATTGGATTGCACAGGAGCAGGTGATGTTCAATCTGAGCAACCTCCTTTGCGGTTACAATGAAAACCGTGTTTGGAATCTTATTCCTTTTGCTGGTGCAGGTGTTGGACGTTCTATGTCAGCTAATCGTTATGCAATGGGACTGAGTGCAGGTCTTCAATCTTCTTGGAAGGTGAGCAAAGGAATGCGTGTTTATCTTGAAGCTGGTTGGAACCGTTATGAAGGCGACCTTGATGGTGCTGCATATGCTAATAATGAGCGTCGTGGATGGGAGTCACATGACAATAACCTTTATGCGGAAATTGGTTTGAACTTCAATATCGGTAAGGGTACTTGGAAGAAGAGTCCAGATATGGAAGCTATCAATACACAGCATCAGGCGGCTCTCGATGCACTGAATGCACGCCTTCAGGATGCAGAGGAAGAGAATGCTCGTCTTCGTAATGAATTGGCAAATCAGAAGCCTGTTGAGACTGTTTCAGAGTCTGTAAAGCAGTTGGTAACAACTCCTGTTTCAGTCTTCTTCGACATCAATAAGGCTACGATTGCTTCTCAGAAAGACCTTGTCAACGTACAGGCACTTGCGAAATATGCTAAGGACAATAATAACAATCTCCTTGTGACAGGTTATGCTGACAGCGCAACAGGTTCTGCTGATTACAACCAGAAGTTGTCTGAGCGTCGTGCAACAGTTGTTGCTAACGAGCTTGTTAAGATGGGTATTGAGAACAATAAGATTACGACTGTTGGTAAGGGTGGAGTAGAGACCTTGTCTCCTATCTCTTTCAACCGTCGTGCAACGGTTCAGATTACGGAATAAGATAAGTTCAATCAAGATATTTCTTAAATGCAAGTAGGGATACACGAGCGTGTATCCCTACTTTTTGTTTGATGATAGGAGTAATTGGGCTTATTTGGCTTATGGGGCTAATAAGTCCAATACCAGTTCTTTTATCGATGTCCCTTTGTGTCCCTCATCGTGAAAGCAAGGGCTTAAACCCCTTCTGCAGCGTGATAAGACGAACGGACGAGCGGACCACTAACCACGTGCTTAAAACCTTTCTCTAATGCTATCCGTTTATATTCAGCAAACATTTCGGGTGTGATATAGGCTTTAACGGGCAGGTGTTCGGCAGTAGGTTGGAGATACTGACCGAGTGTGAGGCGTTGGCAACCTGTTGAAAGAATATCGTCCATTGTCTCTAAGATTTCGTCGTGGGTTTCACCTAAGCCGAGCATAAAACCAGTCTTGGCAGTGATACCACAGTTGGCTATCTCTCTCAGCACTTCTAAACTGCGTTCATAGCGTGCCACAGAGCGTACGGATGGCGTGAGGCGACGCACTGTCTCCATGTTATGTCCTGCTACGTGGGGGTGTGTTGCCATGACTTGACGTATGAGGTCTGCCTTCCCCATAAAGTCTGGGATAAGTAGTTCTATCTTTGTGTCGGGGTTCAAACGGCGTATCTCTTCGATAGTCTTTATCCAGTGAGCTGCACCATAGTCGGGTAGGTCATCTCGGTCAACAGAGGTGATGACGGCATAACGTAGCTTAAGAGCTTTCACTGACTCAGCTACACGACGTGGCTCGTCAGGGTTGAGCAGTCTGGGTCTGCCACTTAACGTGTTACAGAAACGGCACTTTCGTGTACAGATATCACCGCCAATCATCAAAGTTGCCGTACGTGCCATCCAACATTCCGAGCGATTTGGGCAGAGTCCACTCGTACAGATAGTGTTCATATGATGCTTGGCAAGGATACCAGCCGTCTCACCAGTCGACTTCTTCGATGTGAGGTCAATCTTAAGCCACTTTGGTTTCATCACGTGTGGCTCACGTCCGAAGAGTAAACGGAGGAATTGTCGCAGCTTCAAACCACGGATAATAGTGGATAGATCTATGTTTTCCAATCTCTCTTCTACCGCCTCTCTCGTGAACTCACAACCTTTAAGTAGGCTGAGGAAATCATGATCGATATCGCCAAGAAGGAAGTAATCACCCACCATATTGATACTTCCAATGATGTTATTCTTTAGTTCAATATGGGCTTCAAGTGTTCCGACACCTTCAAAACGATGCTTTCGAGCGAGGGAGTATTTTGGATTTTTACCATAAACAAAGTCGTCAGAAGATAGTTCTTTCTCTATCTCTGCAACTCCTTTCATGTCTTCTTCCGTTAGTTCGAGGACCTCAGTACCGCACATTTCCTGTCGCACATAGTCCATAAAAGCCAAGATATCTAACTGTGTATAGGTCGCAACATTCGTTACTCTTTGTCTGACAGACGCTACCCCCTTGCTTTGTAGTTTCTCTTTTGCAGGAGTGAGTGCATTAGATAGGTGGTCAAGTTGGGTATCAAAGAGTAGGGAGTTGTGCAGGACACTACGATTAGACAGTTGATAGAAAGCACAACCCGATACTTTGTTTCGTTAATGAGAATGTCATTTCGACCCGATAACTGTGCGTCAATCTTCAGTCCTTTTAGTAAGTCTGCCATTCGTTGCATATAAGCAACAAAGGCTTCGTTGGCATTGACGGTACGTGAAATATAAGAGAACTGTATGCAACCCTTGTCGGCATAGATACATCCTCCACCACTTTTCCGTCTGAAAATATCAATCTTGTGTTCTTTACAGTAGTCTGTATTGACCTCATTATCAATCAACTGATTGCGTCCTAACATAACTGTAGGGTTCACACGCCAGCCCATAAAGTAGTCGTCATCGGTATAATGCCGTGCTACATATTCTTCTACTGCAAAGTAGAAGGGCAGTTGATGAATGGTATCTGGTTTAGGTAGTAGTATATATTTCATCGTTGGTATTGATTGTTTATGGGAACAAATGTACAAATAAATTTACTAAAGAGAGAAGAAAGTTGGGAAAATAGTGAGGAGGGCACTATTAGTCTTATTAGCCTTATTGGCTCAATAAGGCTAATATGTAACTCTTAAAAAATGTAAAAAGCAATCACCACTCTTATACTTTTTCGTATATTTGTAATCGAATTTATCAGTTTAAATAAAGGTAATAGGTTATGTTAAAAAAACAATTTGTATCAGTAGCAGCCGTAGCAGTACTAACTACAGGGGTTGCTTTTGCTGCAGTGCAGCAGGATAAGGTGATGTATAAGCAGGCAGATGGCACCTATGTTGTCAATACGACCAGCCTCTGCTCAAATGTAAAGGGATTTAAGGGTGCAACACCAGTAGAGGTTTATATCAAGAATAATAAGGTTATCAAGGTTGAGGCATTGCCAAATCGTGAGGGTCCTAAGTTCTATGATAAGGTGAAGCAGGGGTTATTTCCAAAGTTTGTATTTTCATTGTTCCATAAATCAGCGACAAAAGATAGCGCAAATCCTCCTTTAACAAATGTTTTGACTGATAGCATTTCTCAAATTGTCTCAGCTTGTCCTGGCGAAATTGGTGTGGCGGTTATTGTTAATAACAGAGATACGGTTAAGGTCAATAATAAGAGTGTTTATCCTATGATGAGTGTGTTTAAGGTTCATCAGGCATTAGCTCTTTGTAATGACTTTGACAATAAAGGAATTTCACTTGATACCTTAGTAAATATAAATAGGGATAAACTTGACCCAAAGACTTGGAGTCCTATGCTGAAAGATTATTCAGGGCCAGTCATATCATTGACAGTGAGAGATTTGCTGCGTTATACTCTTACTCAGAGTGACAACAATGCAAGCAACCTTATGTTTAAGGATATGGTTAATGTCGCTCAAACAGATAGTTTTATAGCCACATTCATTCCTCGTTCAAGTTTTCAGATAGCTTATACGGAAGAGGAAATGTCGGCTGACCATAACAAGGCTTACTCTAACTATACATCTCCTCTTGGTGCTGCAATGTTGATGAATCGTTTGTTTACTGAAGGTCTTATCGATGATGAGAAACAAAGTTTCATTAAGAATACGTTAAAAGAATGCAAAACAGGTGTAGATAGGATAGCAGCTCCACTTCTTGATAAAGAAGGGGTTGTTATAGCGCATAAGACAGGTTCAGGTTATGTTAATGAAAATGGTGTTCTTGCAGCTCACAATGATGTTGCCTATATATGTCTGCCTAATAATATCAGTTATACCTTAGCGGTATTTGTTAAGGATTTCAAGGGAAATGAATCACAAGCGTCACAATATGTTGCGCATATATCAGCTGTAGTATATTCTTTATTAATGCAAACTTCAGTAAAATCTTAAACTAATGGTATGAAACTGTCAAAAGCTGCAAAGGCTGAGAGTATTGATGGTGTGACTGGAGCTACCTTTTCATCACGTGCTGTGAAGGAGAATATAGCTGCTGCCGTAGCTTACTATAAGAAGAATAAGTAAGAGTTAGTTAACTATTAACATCGAAGATATGATTAGATTAAATGCTTTTTTCAAGGTAAAGGCTGGTGTAACAACTGCCCAAGTGAAGGCTCTTGCGGATGAGTTAGTAGAACTTTCACGTAAAGACGAAGGTAATAAGGGTTACGATTTGTTTGAGAGTACAACCCAACCAGGTGTCTTCCTTTTCTGTGAATCATGGGAGGACAAGGCTTGTTTGACGCGTCATGCTCGTTCAGAACATTTCACTCGTATTGTTCCTGAATTAGAAAAGTTGACAGATGGTGGCTTAAGCATTGAGCAGTTTGAGCGCTAATCACAAATAATCTTCTCTCTTCATAACCCTTTTTTCATTGACTATTTTAGTCGAAGAGTGGGGTAAAGAAACTAAATTAAAAGAGCGTATCAAGGAGTCTTTAATCTTCTCGATACGCTCTTTCTTTATGTTTAGCAAACCTTTTCCCCTTTCGGTAATCACTCCCCTCCCTACGGGGAGGGGTTGAGGGAGGGCCTGCTATTCTTTTCTTTTTCTTTCTTCCTATTTTACATCCCCCAACCTTAATCAAATACTCCGCAATCTGTACCGCATTCAATGCAGCACCCTTTACGGATTTGGTCGCCAGTGAGCCAGAGTGTATTACCATTGTCATCGGCAAGGTCCTTACGGATACGACCCACATAGATGTCATCGTGACCAGCACTCTCGAGTGGCATAGGGTAGACATAGTTCTGTGGATCATCAACAACAGTAACACCAGGGGCAGCCTTCAAAGCCTCACGAATCTCCTCAACAGAGAGTGGACGCTCGGTCTCGAACCATACTGCCTCTGAATGACTACGGAGAGAAGACACACGAACGCAGGTAGCAGAAGTGCGAACATCAGAGTGCATAATCTTACGCGTCTCGTTAAACATCTTCACCTCTTCCTTTGTATAGTCGTTCTCTGTCATCTTATCAATCTGTGGAATGACATTGTATGCCAACTGATGTGGGAACTTCTCGATGGTCTTCACTTCGCCAGTCTCAACAAGTTCCTTGTACTGCTGCTGCAACTCTGCCATAGCGGCAGCACCTGCACCAGAAGCACTCTGATAGCTGCTGACATGTATTTTCTTGATATGGCTGAGCTTATCGATAGGATTTAATACGACAACCATCATAATGGTAGTACAGTTAGGGTTGGCAATGATGCCACGTGGACGGTTCAAAGCATCCTCAGCATTGATTTCAGGAACAACCAATGGTACGTCATTATCCTGACGGAACTGGCTTGAATTGTCTATCATCACAGCACCATACTTGGTGATGGTTTCTGCAAACTCGGCTGATGTACCACCACCAGCACTTGTGAAGGCGATGTCTACATCCTTGAAATCATCGTTATGCTGGAGCAGTTTTACTTCGTATTCCTTACCCTTGAATGTGTATTTCTTACCTGCTGAACGCTCTGAACCAAAGAGAACGAGGTCGTCTATTGGGAAATTTCTATCAGCTAAGATGCGCAGGAACTCCTGACCTACGGCACCACTGGCACCAACAATTGCTACTTTCATATCTTTTTATCTTTAATTGTTTACGAACCTATTCGTAGTTGCAAATATACTATTTTTTTCCCTAAGACAAACAACGGTATGTTAGTCTTTTTTCTGTTTCGATAGATATAATCTGTTGTGTATCGTTGTTTTCTGTCATTTTGTGAGGATTATATAGGTTTATTAGGATTCTTCCATTAAAAGGCATAGATAGGAATAGAATAAAGGTTTATACACTTTTTAAAGACAATACCACTTGTTTTTATATCTTTGGTGTTTGTAAACTATTTTCGCGTGACTTAAAACCAATACATGCTCTTTAGGCTTCTTAAAGACGCCTAATTGACTTGCAAGAGGTGCCCTTTAAGCCCCTTACTAACGCCCTTTTGAAGTCCAATTAAGCACCTTTTACTTTGCTGCTTTATAACTATTTGATTCTCTGTTGGTTGTAAAGTCGCTTTCTATGCGGCTTTTTGCTCGATTTTGAAGGAGGTTTAATAGAATAAATGTAATGATTTTTCAGAGTCTTTTCTGTGTTTTTGACGGGATTTAGATGAAAAGGTTTTCTGTGTCGGAGGACGATAATATAGAAGGAAGTTGAGAGTCTTAGCTATGTTCTTGTTAAATGAGTAACCTCGGTTCTTTCGCTAAATGAGTGGATGCTTTTCCTATAGCTTCAACGAATGAACCCTTATTAGAGAGGTATTATTAGGTGGTTGCCAAAGTTTTTTCGTAACTTTGCAGACAGTAATTTATAGATACGCATGCTGAATTTATCTCAATATTTCCCGATAACCGACCCGACATTGATTTTCTTTGTCGTTTTGCTGATGATATTGCTTTCGCCTATCATCATGGGACGACTGCGCATTCCACATATCATTGGTATGGTGTTGGCAGGTGTCCTTGTTGGAAAATATGGACTGAATATTCTTGGGCGTGATGCCTCGTTTGAACTTTTTGGACGTGTAGGACTGTACTATATCATGTTCCTTGCAGGTCTGGAAATGGATATGGAGGGACTGAAGAAAAACCGTAATAGGGTGATGGCCTTCGGTATGTTGACCTTCCTTGTCCCCTTTGCAATGACCTATTTTTATGGGTGTCAGTCTTTTGGGTTATATCCCTTTGGCATCGCTTCTGCTTGCGGCAATCATGGCTTCTAATACGTTGATAGCCTATCCGATAGTGGGACGATACGGATTGACACGACATACGAGTTCGACGCTGAGTGTGGGTTCGTCTATGATGGCTCTCTTTATGGCTTTGATAGTCATGGCTTCTATCGTCAATTCGTTTCATGGCAATGGCGGTATACTTTTTGGCTACTATTCATTTCTGAAGTTTGTGGCTTATTGTGTGGGCTTTGATTATGGTGATACCACGTGTGACACGTTGGTTCCTTCGTCGATATTCAGACGCTGTGATGCAGTTTATCTTTATCCTTGCAGTGGTATTTCTCTCGGCAGCATTGTCGGATGCAGTGGGGTTGGAAGGAATCTTTGGAGCGTTCATGTCAGGTTTGATATTGAACAGATTTGTGCCAAAAGGTATCTCCATTGATGAACCGTATAGAGTTTACTGGTAATGCACTCTTCATTCCTTACTTCCTTATCGGAGTTGGTATGCTGATTAATGTACGCTTGCTTTGCAGGAAGTAAGATACTTTGGGTTGTATTCTGTATCGTCTTCTTCGGTACTTTGGGTAAGGCTGTAGCAGCTTATTTGGCAGCTCGTATCTTCCGTATGTCTTGGTTGGCTGGTCATATGATGTTTGGTTTGACCAGTGCCCATGCTGCTGGAGCTATTGCGATGGTGATGGTAGGGCGTAGATTAGAAGTGGCACCAGGTCAATATCTCTTTGGTGACGAGGTTTTGAATGGAATAGTAATTATGATACTCTTTACCTGTGTCATCTCAACCGTCATTACAGAACGTGCTGCACAACGTCTCCGTTTGCAGGAAAAGGAAGATCAGAATATGATGAAGAACCTTGATGATGAGAAGATTCTTATTCCAGTGAAGTATCCAGAGTATTCTGATAACCTCATAACCATGGCTACATTGATGCGTAATCCACGTTTGAAACGAGAGTTGGTGGCATTGAATGTGGTTTATGATGATGTGAATATGCGCCGTAATCAGGCAGAGGGACAGCGTTTGTTGGACCATCTTTGCCATTTGGCGAGTGCGTCAGATGTACCGATGGTGACGCAGGTACGTGTTGCAGCAAATATTGCCAATGGTATTAAACATGCTTTTAAAGAGTTTCAAGCGTCAGAGATTCTGATGGGATTACACTTCCATAAGGAGATTAATCGTAGCTTTTGGGGAGAATTTACGCGAAGTCTATACAATGGTTTGAGCCGTCAGATTATCGTGACACGTATCTTACAACCACTGAATACAATTCGCAGAATACAGGTGGCAATCCCTTCTCGGGCTGAGTTTGAACCCGGTTTTTATCGTTGGTTGGAACGATTGGCACGTATGGCAGGCAACTTGGAGTGTCGTATAGCATTTCCATGGACGTAACGAAACGTTGCAACTTGTCAATGAATTTATTCGCAATCGTTTTCCAAGTGTTAGGGCTGAATATGAAGAGATGGCGCATTGGAAGGATTTACCAACGCTTGGTTCGCAGGTTCGAGAGGACCACCTCTTTGTCATAGTGACAGCACGTAAGGGTACGATATCTTATAAGACGGCAATGGAAAGACTTCCTGAAGAACTGAATAAGTTTATTAAAGGTAAGACAATCATGATTATCTTCCCAGATCAGTATGGTAGTGAGATGGATGATATGACCTTTCGCTCAGCCACAGCATACGGAGGAACGCAGTGCATATGAGGCTGTAAGAGAGTGGATTCATAATAAGGTGTAAGAGGTTATTAGGCTAATTAGGCCAATTAGACTAATATGGCTAATAAGCCCAATAGCCCCAATAAAAGAATAGAATATGATAGATATTAAGAACATAACTAAAAGCTTTGGCTCGCTTCAAGTGTTGAAGGGTATTGACCTTCGTATTGAAAAGGGAGAGGTTGTCAGTATTGTTGGTCCATCTGGAGCTGGTAAAACCACCTTGTTACAGATACTTGGAACGCTGGACAAGCCAAATAGTGGCTCTGTTGTTGTGGATGGTATTGACGTGGGCAGCCTGTCAGCCGGTAAGTTGAGTGATTTCCGCAACCAGCACTTAGGCTTTTGTCTTCCAGTTTCATCAGCTTCTTCCTGAGTTTACAGCTCTTGAGAATATTATGATTCCTGCTTATATTGCAGGCAAGAAGAATAAGGAGGCACGTCAGCGTGCTGAAGAATTATTGGAATTTATGGGCTTGAGCGATCGTGCTAATCATAAGCCTAATGAACTTTCCGGTGGTGAGAAGCAGCGTGTAGCTGTAGCTCGTGCGTTGGTGAACAACCCTGCTGTCATCCTTGCTGATGAGCCTTCTGGGTAGTTTGGATAGTAAGAACAAGCAGGAACTGCACCAACTCTTCTTCGATCTCCGTGATAAGTTCGGTCAGACCTTTGTAATCGTTACACACGATGAGGGGCTTGCACAGATAACAGATAGAACGATACATCTTAAAGATGGCTTGATACAGAATGACGTTTGTCAAGAGACAGAATGATGTTTGTTGAAAGCCAGAATGACATAAAGACATATTTTTTAATGACATATTCTTTATAGAGTATGTTTGTAGACGATTAACTTAATAATTATTAATAGCCTGATGAATACTGAAGAAGTTATAAAGCTGATAATCAATAAAGCCTATGAGGTGCGGAGCCATTTTGTTGCTGGGTATTTAGAGAGTGTTTATAAAAAAGCACTGCTGATAGAACTTAGAGAAGCCGGATTGATAGTAGAGGAAGAGGTTGAGATGCCTGTGATGTATAAAGGTCATGTGATAGGTGTTTTTCGTGCAGATATTGTCGTGGATAAATGTGTTATCATAGAACTAAAAGCTGTTGCTCAGTTATTACCAGCACACGCAATTCAGCTTGTAAACTATCTCTCTGTGTCTGGAATAGATAATGGGCTGCTTATAAATTTTGGCTCGACTGAACGGCTGGAGATTAAACGTAAGTATAGGGTTTATAACCCACATAGCTAAAAGGTAAATCGAGCGAAAACTCGATAAGAAAATATGTCATTGAAAGAATATGTCTTTATGTCATTCTGGCTTCAGACAACTTAAAAATAGGAATATGTCTAAAATAAAGCTTGGAGCATACAATACGCTCACAGTACAGAAGATTGCCTTACGTGAAGGCAATGGTGATCCATTCGGAATCTACCTTGATGGTGGACCGGCTGGTGAGATACTCATGCCTCAGAAGTATGTCCCAGAGGGCACGGAGATTGGGGATGAACTGGAAGTTTTTGTTTATCTCGACCAGGATGAACGCCCGATTGCTACTACTGAGGAACCTTTGGCGCAGGTAGGCGACTTCGCTTACTTGGAGTGTTCGTGGGTGAATGAGTATGGTGCATTCCTCTCTTGGGGTGTGATGAAAGACCTCTTCTGTCCTTTCCGTGAACAGAAGAAGCGTATGACAATTGGCAATAGCTATATTGTTTATATTCATCTTGATGAAGAGAGCTATCGTCTTGTTGCCTCTGCAAAGGTAGAGCATTATCTTGATGAACAGCCACGAGGTTATAAGCATGGACAAGAAGTTGACTTGTTGATATGGCAGAAGACCGATCTTGGCTTCAAAGTTATTGTTGATAATAAGTATCCAGGCCTTATCTATGAGGATCAGGTGTTCCAATATGTTCATACTGGTGACCGTCTAAAGGGTTATATCTCAACGGTACGTCGTGATGGTAAGATTGATTGTACACTTCAACCAACAGGACAACAGCATGCGGAAGGCTTTGCAGAGGTCCTGCTTCAATATCTGAAAGATAACGATGGAGTATGTGATCTTGGTGATAAGAGTGAAGCAGAGGATATTAAACGTCGTTTTTCAGGTATCAAAGAAGGTGTATAAACGAGCTGTTGGCGACCTCTATAAAGCGTCATCTGATTACGGTTGAACCCGCTAGCGATACGTTTAGTAAAAGTAGAATAGAGTCTTTTTTTCTCATTTTTTTCGTACTTTTTGTAGAAGATAGGCTGCACTCAACAAAAGTGAAAACAAGTTTTCTTTTGTTCTCGTTTGCACTATCTTTGCACTCTAAATAAAGGATAATAATAAAACAATGCAGAATCAATTTTCAAGAACCCAACTTCTTCTTGGTAAGCCCGCTATCGATACACTTAATGGTAGTCGTGTCGCTGTCTTCGGTGTTGGAGGTGTTGGTGGATATGCTGTAGAAGTATTGGCACGTAGTGGCGTGGGAGCTATTGATGTTATTGATGACGACCGTGTTTGTCTCAACGAAATGTCAATCGACAACTCCTTGCTACCACTCGAACAGTGGGAAAGCATAAAGTAGATGTCGCTGAAGAGCGCATTCATTCAATTAATCCACGATGTATCGTGCGGAAATATCAGACATTCTATTTGCCTGATAATGCCGATCAGTTCGACTTCTCTCATTATGATTATGTCATTGATTGTATTGATACTGTAACTGCTAAGCTTGATCTTATCTATCGTTGTCATGAAATGAACATCCCATTGCTTTCTTGTATGGGTGCTGCTTATAAACTTGATGCTACACAGTTCCGGGTGACTGACATCTTCAAGACTATCAACGACCCATTGGCGAAGGTGATTCGTAAGAAACTTCGTAAGACAAAGATTAAGCATCTTAAAGTAGTATACAGTCCTGAAGAACCGCTTGAGAGTATCGAACAACCAGAAATCTCTTGTCGTTTCCACTGTATCTGTCCCGATAAGGATATGCGTAAGTGTACTGACCGTCACACTATTCCGAGTTCTAATGCATGGGTACCCAGCTGCGGCTGGACTTATTGCAGGTGGAGAAGCTGTGAAAGATCTTGTCAATCTTGCCCACACTATGCGTATCCGTCCTGAAGATGAGGCTACAAGCGAGCCTGCTCGTATCGCCCATGAACGTGCAGCAAAGATGTTGGAAGAGCATAAACGCCTTAAGGCTGAGAAGGCTGCAGCAGTCAAATAATGAGCTTAAATTCAATATAAAAAGGGATATAAGTCCTTCTCTTTTTCATTGAAAGCATATAGTTCTAAAACAACTATATAGAATATTAAAAGGATATCTGGTGACGTTCTGTCTCCAGATGTCCTTTATTTTATTGTCGTTTTTCAGGTATACGATGATGTTGCATATAAATAAATGCGGAATCTTTCTCTGTGATTATTTTTTGAAAATAGTTTGCTGTCATTTTTTTAACACTTTTGCGTATTATATTTATATCCAGTGTGTTATGTCTTGTATTGGAGTGATAGCAGTGACAGCAAATTTGAATATGCTGTATGTGAGGATATTCTAAGGAGTAAGGTCATTAAATATTATTTCTGGACTTATCATAGTTTTTCAATTTTAAGTGGGAAACTTTGATTATATAGTAAAAACTACGATAATTATTTATCATTTATATTTTTTTCTATAACTTTGTACTTGGTGGTTCAGGAATGAGTAGCAAGCAAAAAAAGGCATTACAACTTCTTGAGAAAAAAAGCAAGATATAGAAATACTTAGTGAAGCAGAATTTTTAAATAGACTTTTAAGTAATGAATGATAATGAAGGAGGTGGGACTTATTCAGTCTTAATAAGTCTTGGTGCTATTGTTTGTATTGGTATGATCATTTTTAATAGTTGTTCTGGTAGGAGTAGAGAAGTTCAACCAACTTCTCAAGTAGATACTGTCTTGCCTATATTTGATAGCATACCTATAAGAGACAGTAGTTACTCATACTCAGTTCCTTCTGTGGTGCCAAGTCAATCTGTGAGTTCAAGTAGTGAATATAGTACCCCAGATGATGCCTATGATGAAGGCTACTCTGATGGTTACGAACAAGGTAGGGAAGATGGGAGGAAAGGATATGCTTATGGTGCCAGATATGATGATTCAAACAACTATGATAATTATCTTGAAACAAAGTATCAGGAGGGTTACGAAGAAGGCTATGATGAAGGCTACTCAGATGGTAAATCTGCCTATGAAGAAGATGAAGAAGGTGAGAATGATGAGTAGTTTTGTGCGGTTATGTCTAATTAATAAGTGTTTTTATTACTTATAGTTTATAATGTTGTCCCATTTAATAGCTCTATATATTCCTAACTGGCAAAAATAATGCAATGTTAATAAAAAAATGCTGTATATTAATGAATAAGAGCTATAATACAAATATAGAAGTTACGTGTTAATGCTCAGCACTTGTGGTGTTTATGCTCAGCACATATTGTGCGGATGCTTAGCACCACTGGTGCGGAGGGTAAACTCCCTATGCAAATGGCTCTTTGTGACAGGGAGTAACTTATAGAATAACCTATGTTTTCAGTGAAACAGCAGGGTAATTATAAGGGATATTATTACCAGTTAATTCCAAATCCTATACTTGCAAAGATGACAGTTCGGTCTTTGTAGAGATTTGTTCGTGAGTTATAGTGGCGGACGCCCAATCCGAATCTTGGCTTGATTTTGCAGGTTCCTAAGTCGGTGAACGCCATTGCCTCGTAGTAGTCATATTTCCAATCGCTATTTTTTCGTTTCATATTACTGCCATATCCGATTTGTGCACCAATATTACAATTCTCTGTGTGATAGACTACGTAGCCAAGATTTAAGCCTACAATGTGACTATGAGCATAGTCTTTAACCCCATTTTCTTTAAAGAGAGCGATAGCGTTCTCATATCTAAGGTCTGCATATAGGTTATCGGTAATATTATAACCTAAGTCGCAACAGAGTTCGTAGGGCTTAAATTCTTTAGTAAGTCCTGTCCCTTGAATCTGCATTAAGGTCCTAAATGTCCCTTTCTGTGAAAATGCTGTTATTGGAATGAGTAATAGGAAAAGAAGAATAAGTCTTTGTTTCGTTTTCGAAACAAGGAAGTCTACGTAAGATTGTTTTCTCATTGTAACTGGATTTAATTAAATAATTAATACTCGTTACAAAAATAGAAAATATAATGTTTCATGTCAAGTCTTTTTGGAGATAAAGTTTGAAAGTTTTTTAGGGTCTTCGGGATTTTTGGAGTGATAAGGTTTTGCCACTTAAGGTTAGGGTTTCTGACGAAATGTCACACGGAGAAAAGGAGAGGACGGAGGATTATTAAAAATAAAGCAATAGAAGTCACGGAGGCACCGTCGGTGCTTGGAGCGACGGAGCTTGTTTACCAATTCTATTAGCAATTTATATACAAAGCGTTTATCCCAACAGAGTTATCAGGAATCTGTACGCTACACCTCCGTCGCTCTTTGTGCCGTCGGCACCTCCGTGACATTGCGTTTACCTCCATTCACTCCGTGACTCTGTGTGCCTATTATATAGACTTTTAGTTTACACTCTATATTTCGGAAGAACCTTTTTAACGAAGTTCGATAGTTGATAGGTAAGTGATACGTAGGTTAGATGGGTTTGCATGTGAATAAGTTTGCTGTCATTTCTGTCACTCTCTATGAGTTCTTAAATGCTTAATATATAGGATTTTAATGAGAAATGTTAAAATGACAGCAAATGAATTTATACTTCTACTTGGGTTAAAGCTTAACTCTTTGATAGTATTATGATATAACGAAGAACACTCCCAACGAATGATTTATTTTGCAGATGGTGTTTCAAATTCGTAAGCAACCTTTACGGCTTTGTCACGTGACAGTTGTCCAGGGTTGGTTCCTGGTTCTCCTTCAGGTACTTCATGATGATAGAAGGCATAGAATTGAGTCCACGCATCTAAGATTTTTTTCCGTTGTTATCGTGGAAGGACATAGGGATTGTTGAGAAAATGGGAAGACCATGGTGGTCGACAAATGATTTCTGAATTAATTCGCTACAATAGATTTCTTTGTCATCAGGCATGTAGAAACGATCGTATGGTCGACCAAGGTAGCTTAATGCTCGCTTCATAGAAGTATTCATGTCACAATCAACGATGACTCTGCCTACTGCAATGAGTGGTTTTCCTTCTTTTCCTTTTTGCACGATTGAGGAAGTTGGTAAGAGGTGTAAGTGACACCGCTTTGCCGTAAGCTTCTAAAGCATAATCGGCACTATCCGTATGATGGAAGATTGCCACATGGTCAATCTTTAGTCCATTAATACCTTGCGTTGCATCTGTGATAGGGTTGCTTGTCTCCTTCACAACGAACATGAGGTCGCCTTCGTGTAAGTTACGTAACGATATGTCCTCATCTTGGAAGGAGTCTGTAGAGCAGCTGACTAAGAGAATAAGGCACAGTAAGATGAGGTTTGATAGGATTTTCTTAAGTTTCATGATAATTTATTTTTTTATGTGTGTAGTTATGTTTAACCCAAATCGGTCATTAGACCACAAAATGTATAGTTTTTTTATTACTATGGTATTGTTTCTAACATCTTTTATTTTCTTATCGGCATCTTGTCCGTCTTTGTAACTTGACGTAGCCCGCTACGCCTGCGTTGCAAAGCCAAACAATCTGTTCGATAATAAAACAAAATATGTTTAGGCTCTAATGACTGATTCGGGTTTTAAGTTTCGTCGGGAGTGTTCTTATAGGTAAATAAAAAGGCGACTATCTGTGTGGATAGCCGCCTTTTGTGTTTTATGCTTAGAACTCTGCGTTCTTAGGAGTACGTGCGAATGGGATTACGTCACGGATGTTTTGCATACCAGTAACGAAGAGGATGAGACGCTCGAAACCGAGACCGAAACCACCATGTGGGCAGGTTCCGTACTTACGAGTATCAAGGTACCAATCGTAAATGTCACGCTTCATACCACGAGTTTCAATCTCTTCAACCAATTTCTCGTAGCTTTCTTCACGGACAGAACCACCGATAATCTCACCGATACGTGGGAAGAGTACGTCAGTTCCTTGCATGGTCTTACCGTCCTCATTCTTCTTCATGTAGAAAGACTTGATTTCACTTGGATAATCAGTCATGATAACAGGACGCTTGAAGTGTTCCTCAACGAGGTATCGCTCGTGTTCACTGCTGAGGTCCATACCCCAGTGAGTGATAGGGAACTCAAACTTCACACCGTCAGCAGCAGCTTTCTGAAGAATCTCGAAACCTTCTGTGTAAGTAAGACGAGCGAAGTCTTCCTTCAATACACCCTCCAGACGAGCGATAAGCTCCTTATCAATCATCTTATTGAGGAACTCAAGGTCGTCCTTACAGTGCTCCAAAGCCCAACGAACACAGTACTTGATGAAGTCTTCCTCAAGATCCATCAGTTCGTCCTTGTCGATGAAGCAACCTCAGGCTCAACCATCCAGAACTCAGCCAAGTGGCGTGGAGTATTTGAATTCTCAGCACGGAAGGTAGGACCGAAGGTGTAGATAGCACCGAGTGCAGTAGCACCTAACTCACCTTCTAACTGTCCAGATACGGTAAGGTTAGTACGCTTACCGAAGAAGTCAGCACTATAATCAACCTCGCCACCCTTTGCAACGCGGTCAAGGTCGAGTGTAGTCACCTGGAACATATTACCAGCACCCTCAGCATCACTACCTGTAATCAGTGGAGTATGGAAATAATAGAAACCATGCTCATGGAAATACTGATGGATAGCGATTGCCATATTGTGACGAATACGGAATACAGCACCGAAGGTATTGGTACGAAGACGCATGTGACCATACTTGCGCATGTACTCAAAACTCTGTCCCTTCTTCTGCATAGGGTAGTCGCTTGGGCAGAGACCGTAGATTTCAATCTCCTTACACTGAATCTCTGAGGTCTGACCAGCACCCTGACTCTCTACGAGCGTACCAACAACGCTGATACAAGCACCTGTTGTGATGCTCTTCAACTTGTCTTCGTCGATAGTCGAAGGGTCAACAACAACCTGGATGTTCTTAATCGTAGAACCATCATTCAAGGCGATGAAGTCAACAGCCTTGCTGCTTCTATGAGAACGAACCCAACCCTTTACGTTAATATCTTTACCAAAATCGGTGCAAGCAAGTGCATCGACGACTTTTGTTCTTTTCATTTGCTATATTATAATTAGGTACTCCCCAAGTCTTTCAAAAGGAGAGAAATGTCGTTTACCAATCTTTTTAATGCTTCAATAGTAGCATTGTTTGGTTGCTCATATCCTCTTCTTTTGAGAGCTTTGGGGAGGTTACTATTTTATTCAAACGCACCCATACGCAGCATATCAACTTCCTTCTCAGTGAGGAAACGCCAATCGCCACGACGTACATTCTTCTTAGTCAAACCAGCAAACTGTACACGGTCGAGTTTTACAACGCGATAGCCGAGGCTCTCGAAGATACGACGTACGATACGGTTTTTGCCGCTATGAATCTCAATACCAACCTGAGTCTCGATCCTGTGGGTCAGCATATTCGATTGCGTCAGCCTTAATCTCGCCATCTTCCAACTCAATACCGTCAGAAATCTTCTGCAAGTCATTAGCTGTAACAGCCTTGTCGAGGAATACGTGATAAACCTTCTTCTTCAAGAACTTAGGGTGAGTAAGCTTTGAAGCAAGGTCGCCATCGTTAGTAAGGAGCAGTACACCCGTTGTGTTACGGTCAAGACGACCAACTGGATAGATACGCTCTGGGCAAGCACCTTTCACGAGGTCCATAACAGTTTTACGCTGCTGTGGGTCGTCGCTTGTGGTAACATAATCCTTTGGTTTGTTCAAAAGAACGTAAACCTTCTTCTCCAATGAAACCAACTTCTCTTGGAAGTAAACCTCATCAGTACGCAGAACCTTGCTACCAAGCTCCTTTACAACCTCGCCATTTACGGTTACTGCACCTGAAAGGATGAACTCATCAGCCTCACGACGTGAACATACACCAGCGTTAGCAAGATACTTGTTCAAGCGGATTGGCTCATTAGGATCGAAGTTCTCCTCCTTGTATTCAATGCGCTTCTTGAGTGAATACTTTGCATTTGGGTCATAATCAGCACTGTGCTGACGGTAACCACCCTGGTTATATCCGCCACGGTTGTTATAACCACCGCGGTTATTGTTGTATCCACCACGGCTCTGGTATCCACCGCGATTGTTATTATATCCACCACGGTTATTATTGTATCCGCCACGGCTCTGATAACCACCCTGCTGACGAGGCTGATACCCACCCTGACGTGGTTGATAACCGCCCTGATTTGCCTGATAGTTTGTTTTCTCCTCGCCCTCAGCACCATTGTTGGCATTGTAGCGTGGACGATAAGCCTGTGGCTGATAGCCATTCTCATCATTGTTGTAACGTGGACGATAGCCACCCTGCTGTGGACGACTCTGGTATCCACCACGGTTGTATCCACCCTGCTGGCGTGGCTGATAACCGCCTTCCTCACCATTACTGTTGTAACGTGGACGATAACCACCCTGCTGTGGACGGCTCTGATAACCGCCACGGTTGTTGTTATATCCGCCACCATAGCTATTCTGACGTGGACGATAGCCACCCTGCTGTGGACGACCTGCACTCTGTAAGCCAGAGCCAAAGCCCTCAGGACGGAATCCGCCTTCGTCATTGCTGCTATTAGCCTTGTCGCTGCTATAAGCACGCTGGCTGTGAATACGTGGACGTTGTGTACGTCCTGTGCCACGGTACTCTCTTTGATAGCCGCCTTGTTCGGCTGCTGAATAGCCGTCGCGGCTGTTCTCATTCTGCTCAGACTGAACTTCTTTGTTCTCGAATTCTTCTGCCATAATTGTTTTACTTTTAATTTGATACTACTGGCCTCACGGCCAATTTGTTATTACTTTTTTGTTGTTTATAAAAATATCGAACTCCGTTTGACGGAGATACTCAGTTAAAATTCTTCTTCTTTGACTCTACAGGAGTAGTTAAACCCAAATCGGTCATTAGACCACAATGTTTCAGGAATTCTTTTTTTGTGTTGTTTCTAACCTCTTTTATTTTTCTTATCGGCACTTTTGTCTGTCTTTTGTAATTTGACGTAGCCCGCTACGCCTGCGTTCCAAAGACAGGCAATCTGCTCGATAATAAAATAAAATATGTTTAGCCTCTAATGACCGAATTGGGTTAAATTCCCGTATAGTTGTATGGAGTGATAGCCATCAATTCGGCTTTCACGCTGTCGCTGACGTTGAGTGTCTGCACGAATGCGTGTATTGTCTCCTCTGTCATCTTCTCGTTTGTGCGAGTGAGTGCCTTCAATGCCTCGTAAGGATGTGGATAGGCTTCACGGCGTAAGATGGTCTGAATGGCTTCTGCCACAACTGCCCATGTGTTTTCAAGGTCCTCTCTCAACTTCTCTTCGTTGAGGATGAGTTTGCGAAGACCCTTCAATGTGCTCTGTATTGCAATAACGCTATGTCCAACAGGAACGCCAACATTGCGCAGAACAGTTGAGTCTGTAAGGTCACGCTGCAGGCGACTTACTGGCAACTTTTGTGCCAAGAACTGTAAGATTGCGTTTGCTATACCGAGGTTACCCTCACTATTCTCGAAGTCGATTGGGTTTACCTTGTGTGGCATTGCACTTGAACCAACTTCTCCAGCCTTAATCTTCTGCTTGAAATACTCCATTGAGATATACATCCAGAAGTCGCGGTCAAGGTCGATGATGATGGTATTGATACGACGAATGGCATCAAACACGCTACCTAAGTGGTCGTAGTTGCTAATCTGTGTAGTCCACTGCTCACGCTCTAACCCTAATTTCTCACTGACAAAGCGATTGCCAAAGGCACGCCAATCGTGCTGTGGATAAGCTACGTGATGTGCATTAAAGTTGCCTGTAGCACCACCAAACTTAGCTGTCATCTTGCAGTTGCGCAAGGTTGCGAGCTGCTCACTGAGACGATAAACATATACCTCAACCTCCTTGCCCAATCGAGTAGGAGAGGCTGGCTGACCGTGTGTCTTTGCCAACATTGGTACGTCCTTCCATGCTTCCGCGTATTCCTTCAGTTGCGCAATCAGTTCCTCAACCTGTGGATAGAATACTTCTTCGAGAGCTTCCTTTACAGACAATGGCACACTTGTGTTGTTGATGTCCTGTGAAGTCAGTCCGAAGTGGATGAACTCCTTGTAGTTATCGAGTCCGCCAATCTTATCAAACTCCTCTTTGATGAAATATTCAACCGCCTTTACATCGTGATTGGTAATACTCTCAATCTCCTTTACACGTGCTGCTGAAGCCTCGTCGAAGTTGCGATAAATGTCGCGTAACTGTTCAAAAAGTGCGCTGTTAAAGCTTTCCAATTGTGGTAATGGTAACTCGCAAAGCGTGATGAAATACTCAATTTCTACGCGAACACGATAACGGATAAGTGCGTACTCTGAGAAATAGTCAGCAAGACTTTCCGTTTTACTTCTATAGCGTCCGTCAATAGGCGATACGGCTGTTAATGCGTCAAGGGTCATAATCTTATTTATTAATATGGTGCAAATTTAACAATAAAATCAGTAATAGCGCAAATAATAATAATAATAATATCAAAAAGGTGGCAGATTAAAGCTGAATAAAACAAAAAAGACTTCACAACAATGTTGTAAAGTCATCCGTTTCAAGTTTTAAAGGTGGGCGTTGACGGATTCGAACCGCCGACCCTCTGCTTGTAAGGCAGATGCTCTAAACCAGCTGAGCTAAACGCCCTTTAAAAATCCCCTGCAACCCCAAGAGATTACAGGAAACACCCCTTGGTGGGCGTTGACGGATTCGAACCGCCGACCCTCTGCTTGTAAGGCAGATGCTCTAAACCAGCTGAGCTAAACGCCCCTTACTTTTTTTGTAAGGCGAGTGCAAAGGTAAGGAAAGTTTTTTATTCTCGCAAACAAATGGCAAATAATTTAGTTGAAATTCTCATTTTAGCTTGCTGTTAAGAGACTTTCTTCTTCAATTCATTTATCTCTAATGAATTATTTTCTTGAAAATAATATGAGGGTGATGGCTTGTTGTGTCGGTAATGTACTTTATAATAAGTAGCTTTTTCTTACGAATGGGTTGGCTGTTTATCGTCTATTTAGGTTCTTCCGATAAATGTATAGATTGTAAATAGAATAAAGACCAAAAACACTTGCATAGTATGATTATTTCAATTTAGATGGGTTTATAAAGAGGGGAACTACAAGATGAATGCAAATTGATGCTATGTATATTCGTCTTCTACAAACCGTTTCTTTTTCTCATTAGATTGATGTTTGTAAATTATTTTTTTATGCTATTCAAAAACCTATACATGCTCTTTTTGGCTCTTAAAGACGCCTAATTGACTTGCAAAAGGTGTCCTTTTGAAGTCCAACTAACGCCCTTTTGCAGTCCAATTAAGCACCTTTTTGTTTTCCTGTTTTATAACTACTTGATTCCCTGTTGGTTATAAATCCGTTTTTTAGTGTGTATTTTTGTTCTTATTTATAGCTGTTTTGCTTGGTTTTTATGTAATGATTTTTTTCAACACCTTATCTATGTAATCAAAGCATTAAATGAAAAAGATATTCTATGTCTGAAGGTAATAATAGAATAGATAGTTTGATGGTTTTTTGCTATGGTTTTGTTTAATAAGTAACTTTGGTTCTTTCGTTACGGACCTACGAAAAACCATCCATATATTTGAAGAAAAAAATCCTTTTTTTACTTTTTATATGAATGTTTGTTTTTGTTGGTAGATGGGATGAGTGGTTTTCGTAAAAATAGTTTATTTTTGTTTTTTGCATGAATTGTTTATTTTGATTATATTTGCACTGTTTTTATATTATATGGAACGATAAAATAGAAGATTATGTCAGTAGAAATAAGACTTGAACAGAGTAAGTTCAAAGATAAGAAAGGGGCTGGTAAATGGTATGCTCGAACGGTAAGTACGGGTGTTGCAACAACCGATGACCTTGCAGATTCTATTCAGGAGAATACATCGTTCTCACGTGGTGACGTGCGTGGACTTGTCATTGCCTTGGTTGATGAAATCTCTTATCGTCTTCGTCAGGGTGAAACGGTTGCTCTTGAAGGGTTAGGGCGTTTTCATCTGACGGTAGAGAGTGAGCCTGTTGATAATCCTGACGACTTCGATATTAAGAAACATGTTAAGAATGTAAAGTGTCGTTTCGTTCCTACCAGTACACGAAATGCTCGTACAGGAAAGAAGAATCAGACTCTTGCTTATGGTGCACGTGTGGAGTGGGCGGAGCCAGAGTATGATGATGAAGACGATGATTAATTTTTCTTATTGTCAAATCTTGGGGTTAAATAGCATTTTTATACCTTTTCTCCTGACTCAATATATAGCGTCAAGAGTTTTGTTTTCTTATGAATTTTTGAATAGGTTTGAGGCTTTTTTAGAACTGTTTGGTATTTTTGGACTTATTCATAAGATGGGCGTAAAAGGACTAAATGAGATTTTTTTGTTTATTTGTCCCCTAAAATACTTAATGTATGCTTTTTTTATTATTCTCATTTTTGTAAGATTTTTTTGCTGTTTTTTTCTTTGATGTTAAAAAGTATTTTTGTATATATTTGCACCTGATATTTAAGCATTTTTCCTATGTATATAGGCTGAGATAAAGGTGTATATAAGCATAGTGGTTAGTGTTTCGTGGATATAATTTGAAACTAAAAAACTATTAGAGATAATATCTAAGAGGTATTTTTTTATTCATGTTAGGACATCTTTTTGATTTTAGTAATTCAACTAAATCAAATGAAAGAAATTGTTAGGTCTTACAATCCTTTTTCTTTGTCTACATCCTCGATTAAATGAACTTTTTTTAACATAAAAAAATAAATTGAAATGAAAAAAATTGTTACTTTTTAGTATGTGCAGCAGTTATGAGTCTTTCAGCTTCAGCGCAGGCAGGCGATAAGGCACTCGGTGCACAGCTCTTATTTGGTTCAAAGACAAACAACATCGGTCTTGGTGTTAAGGGTCAGTACTACTTCACAGATCAGATTAGAGGTGAGGCTTCTTTTGACTACTTCCTCAAGAATCAGGGTGTCTCAATGTGGGATATCAATGCAAATGTTCACTATCTCTTCGACGTAGCAGACAAGTTTAAGGTATATCCAGTTGCAGGTCTTGGCTATACAAACTGGTCATACAAGTATGAGTACGCTGGTCATACTATAGCTGAGGGTTCAGACGGTCGTATCGCTATTAACCTCGGTGGTGGTGCAGAGTATGAGCTTACTAAGGACTTGAGCGTAAACGCTGAGTTGAAGTATCAGATTATTAGCAACTACAACCAGTTGCTACTTGGTGTAGGTGTAGCTTACAAGTTCTAAATATATAAGGTAGGTCCTAAAAAGTCTATGTCAGTCATCAGCTGTTTGGTTGAGTTTGATAGATAGTTTTAGGGACTTATCTGTATAAAATAAATCGGTTCGTTAGAAAAAGTTCTTGGTAATTTTCTAATGAACCGATTTTCGTTTATATCCATTCCTCCTCAATAGAATTAAGACTTATAAAAGAAAGAGCCAGATAATTGATTACCAATTATCTGGCTCTTATTTTAGTGCGCCTAACAGGACTCGAACCTGCACAACGTAAGTTACTAGATCCCTAAGTCTAGCGCGTCTACCAATTCCGCCACAGGCGCATAACGACTGCAAAGATACGCAATGTTTTGGATATAGCCAAATGTTTGGGAATTTCTTTTCTCTTATACACCTTTTTCTGCCTATATGATTTTTTTGTTAGTAAATAATCTTATACTATTTGTTTATGAGTGAAAATAAATATATATCTTTGCGAAGAAGGTTTGGTTGCTGAGTAAAAATATCTCCTTGAGTTCTAATGTTATCACGATACCTTATGAGCATGAAAGGGCTGGTTTTGCGAATAACCGACTATGTATTTAACAATATTATTTCTTTAACTAACTAACGATTAACAATGAGAAAGACATTATTAACTGTTTTATGCCTGGGAACTTTGTATGCATCAGCTTCTGTAGTTTACAATGGTGTTGGTGAGACTGGCGTAATGATGAATCAGAATGCAGCCTCTGTTAAGGCTACTCCTACCAAGAATGCTTTGAGTAAAGATGAGCGTGCAGCTATCTCACTCATTACGTCTATGTATATAACACAAAAGGCTTTGATAATACTGCATACCTAAAGAAACACTGCACAAAGAAGTTGCTGAAGGTGTTGAAGGCTGCGTATGATTATGAATACGATCCACTTCCAAATGCTTATGCAGGTTGGTTGTTCCGCTCTGGTGCCCAAGATGGACCGTCTAATGCGCATAAGGTGCTGCGTGTTGTGAGCCTTGGTAACAACTGGTATCAGTATACTTTCTTGGATATGGGTATAAAATGTACCAATAAGGTAAAGGTTATCAAGGTTGGTAACAAACTGTTATTTGACGAGATTAAGCAAGGTAAAATATAAAACTTAGAGTTTCTTCAGAACCTCCCAGTCCCTCCTTTTTAGAGGGATTGGGGCTTGGGAAAGGTCTTTATCATCTTCCTTGCAAACTCAATAATAGTATCCTTGCCTCGTGTGAGGTCGTCGGAAGTGAGGGAAACTTTATAGTCTGGCTCAATACCGAACTCCGTCATTTGTTTGTCACGGTCGTACATTGGGCAAGCAGAGAAGCGCACTGACCATCCATTAGGTAGCTCGGAAGAGAAGGGCATACCTGCTCCACCACCTGTACGGTCGCCTACAATAATAACATTTGGGCAGCACTTCATATACTTAACAAACTCATTAGCAGCAGAGAAGACGCTACGATTGGTCAATACGATAACTGGTTTTTGCCATCGGATACCCTTTCCTGGCTTGAGATATTCTGGTTGTAATGCAGAGAAATCGTTATGTCCTTTTCCCGTTTTTATGCTGTATGTAGCCAACGAGTAGTTCCTTGTTTGTGAAGCGTGCAGCAAATGCTTCGGCATTTGTTAGATTACCACCTCCGTTGTTGCGCACGTCGATAATCAGTCCGTTACAAGGTTGAAGATGAAGGAAGATATCGTCAAGGTTACCAGCTCCAATGGCATTTTGGAAGGTTTCACAGCGTACATAACCGATGTTATCATCAAGGACAGTATAGTCTAAGCCGCTTGCAATGAGGTAATCAGTCTTGAGATAAAGACGTTGAAGTGAATCAGAGTAGTTCTTGGGATAGTCTTCATGCCATGACCAATAGCGACCTACGTTGAAAGAGGTATATAAATTAACGTGTCCGTCCTTTAGTTCTGAGAGCATATTAGTCATTACTTCGAACTGTTGTTTTGGCTGTCATAGAGTTGTCAAACTGGCGTGCATAACGGCTGTATACCTCCTGCCAGTCTATTCCTTTCTGTGAGAAGAAACAGTAATGCTCATCGATAATTCGCCACAAAGCTTCAAAGTTGCCTTGAGGACTATCTGATTGCTGATCGTTGGTGACGCAACTTGTCACAGTACTGAGTAGGGTCAGTGCTGGAATCAGTAAGTATAGGAAGGAGTGATATAGCTTTCTCATGGGATGAACTTATTGATAGAAAACTTACGAACAATACCTAATACAAGGAGATTACTCCATACATGCTGGCGCAGTTGGTTAATCTTTGCCTGCTGATAATCGCCAAGATAGCCAATACGGAAGGTTGTATGACGAACCGTGAAATCAAGGGTAAGCAGCTGACGGAGCGATGGGACAGATATAGGAGATGTGACAACAAGGTTATGATCATAGTTGTCACGAGTAAAAATCTCGTAATAACTCTGTCCGTAATTGGGTGAGAATGTCAGTCCGAGGAGCGGTACCTGCACTTCATATCGCAGTTGGAAAGGAAGATTTCGAAGACGGAAACGGTAGGCAGCAACGGCATTCGGAGTGATATTCACTTGTCCGTAAGCCTGTGCAGGATTGTTAGAATTACGCATATTGTAGAGGAAACCGAGTCGTGTATCAACTCCTCCACCCACTTTTAAGCGTAGTTCTCCTTCTCCAACGTTCCATTGTCCTAAGGCATATTGCCAGTTGTATTGGAAGTTGTAGAAGCCACCTAATTCATTGTTATTCTCCTTTCTATTATGTACTGATAGTAGCTGTGCTTGGTGAATGAGTTCCCTTGATAGCTTGGTTCCGTTCTCACGCACCGAATGAGAGATATAACGAAGTTCTGTTCCAGTATATTCTTCGGGTGAGAGGTAGGTGTCGAGGGTGTTTACAGCACCTATTCCCAACATCTGTGTATTGGTAATTACCTTGTTACTACGCAGTGTGTCCTGTGCAAGTGTGGGCGTTGATAAAGCGAAAAGGGTTATTGCTGAAAGAGAGAAACAGCGAAATAAGGACTTTTTTAGGTTCATAGGCATAATTGGAAAGTGTCAATAAAAAGTGTAAGTCAAATAGATATTGCTGTCAAACTTTAGGGTGATAAGCTGGTCGAGCGTTTATAAAATAGTCTTTGAAGGAGGGGACATACGGGCGGTATGTCCCCTTTTTCAATTCGTTATTTATCGTGTTGTTTATTCGTTGTCGAAGAGGTTTAGCTGACCAGTAATCTCATCGATGACCTGCTGTTGAGACTTACCTGCATCTGGATCGAGGTTCTCTTCCTTTTCAGTAGCTGCAGAATTCTCTTCTTGTACATCATCTTCATTGCTCTCGTCATCAGTTTTCTCCTCTTCAGGTAAGCGTGTTGGCTCCAGCTCTTCAATCTTGTCAACTGTCCAAGTTGTCAATCGTTTACCCTTTGCCTTGAATCCCTTCACGCCAACAAACTGCTCTGCATCAATCTCCTCAGTGCCACGTGCCGCATCAGCACCACCATAAGTAATCTGTATGCGAGGGAAGGCAACATCAGTCAGCAGTACCATCTGCGAATCAGGATTGTCACCAATAAAAGTTCTGATGACGCTTACTTGCTTCCATCTGGAATCGCTTCAAGTAAGGATAACCTTGGTTGTCGGCATCGAAGATGACAGCTGTCCAAGGCTTATCAGCATCAAACTTCTATACGGAGAATGTTATCTTCGTAGTGGTTGGATGCGTCAAAGTTGGTAATATAGAACTCTCCGTTCTTAAGTATCACAAGGATGCTGTCTTGATCAGAGAACTCTCCAAGGTAACGACCATGGTCTTCGTAGTTGATACGGTTGACATCTGGGTCGAACCACACCTTTCGTCCACCCAATGTAGAGTGTCCGTGGCTCTTGAGAGAGATGCGGTGAATACTCTCTTTGGTCAGCAGATTACCCTTTGCAGCACGACCCTTGATGAGAATACTTGCAAAGTCACGCTCCATGAAGATGTTTTGCTTCTTCTTATCTGGGTTCGGATCGAGTGTAATCTTTATCAACTCAGCCTCACCATTAGGGTTGGCTGTGAAGTAGTTAATCTTAGAACCCGGCGTACCGAGAGTTACGTCGTATTCCTTATCACGTGTGATAGAAGTCACGTTGAAGCGTTTGATATAGTAAGGTCCCGTCTTTCCGTCACGATAAACGACGTTATAAATTGTACGCTTATCGTTCTTCTTAAACACTTGTACGTGAAGTACACCCTTACCCACAAACACCTTGTCGGCAATTCGGATAACCTTATACTTACCATCACGGTAGAAGATAATCACGTCATCGAGGTCAGAGCAGTTCTGAACGAACTCTGCCTTCTTAAGACCTGTACCAATGAAACCTTCCTGACGGTCGATATATAACTTCTCGTTGGCATCTACCACCTTAGCAGCAACAATTGTATCGAAGCTCTTAATCTCTGTACGACGTGGATGGTCGCTTCCGTACTTCTCTTTCAGGTGTGTGAACCACTCGATAGTGACACGAACCATCTCGCTAAGGTCCTTGTCAATCTCGGCAATCTCTGCCTTAATCTTCTGAATCAGTTCGTCAGCCTTATCCTTATTGAACTTCAGAATACGTTGCATCTTGATTTCCAAAAGGCGGATGATGTCGTCACGTGTCACCTCACGGATAAACGTCTTCTTATATGGCTCGAGTTTTGAGTCGACGAAGCTCACAACTTCATCAATATCCTTAGCTGTTTCGAACTTACGCTCCTTATAGATACGGTCCTCGATGAAGATACGTTCCAGAGAGTTGTAGAACAACTGTTCCTCTAATTCATGCTTGCGAATCTCTAACTCTAACTTCAATAAAAGCCTTCGTATGTTCGGCAGAATTGCGCAATACATCTGATATCGTCAAGAACTCTGGTTTGTTGTCTCGGATGACACAACAGTTTGGCGAAATGTTTATCTCGCAATCAGTGAAAGCATAGAGGGCATCAATAGTCTTGTCACTTGACGTACCCGGTGTAAGATGAAGTTGAATCTCCACCTCCGAAGCAGTCATATCCTCTACTCTTCGAATCTTTTAGTTTGCCTTTCTCAACAGCCTTCGTAATAGACTCTTGAAGCGTGTTAGCGGTCTTTGTAAAAAGGAACCTCACGGATGACGAGGGTTTTTATTATCGAGCTTCTCAACCTTTGCACGCACCTTCAGAACACCACCACGCTGACCATCATTATACTTCGATACATCAATGCTACCACCTGTTGGGAAGTCTGGATAGAGGTTAAACTCCTCACCACGCAGATAGCTGATCGCTGCATCACAGATGTCGTTGAGGTTATGTGGAAGAATCTTGGATGACAAGCCTACAGCGATACCTTCAGCACCCTGTGCTAAAAGCAGTGGGAACTTCACAGGAAGCGTAATTGGCTCTTTGTTTCTGCCGTCGTAAGAAAGTTGCCATTCAGTTGTCTTCGGATTGAAGACAGTCTCTAAGGCAAACTTTGATAGGCGCGCCTCAATATATCGTGGTGCAGCAGCACGGTCGCCAGTGAGGATATTTCCCCAGTTACCCTGCATGTCGATGAGTAGGTCTTTCTGTCCTAACTGCACCAAGGCATCACCAATAGAGGCATCACCATGTGGGTGGAACTGCATCGTATGACCTACGATGTTTGCTACCTTATTGTATCGTCCATCATCCATTCTTTTCATAGAATGGAGAATACGGCGTTGTACGGGTTTCAAACCGTCCTCAATATGAGGTACGGCACGTTCCAAGATTACGTAGCTGGCGTAATCTAAGAACCAGTTTTTGTACATGCCAGAGAGATGATGTACGGCAGAGGCATCAAACCTGTCGGCAGGTTTATAATCAGAATGGGAATCCTGTTCCTGAGTCTCTTCCTCAGGAGTCTGTCCATCCAAGTCTTTTATTTCGTCATCCATATAGTTCTTGTTTTATCACTTAAAGAAGCAAGCTTCATAAGACTGCAAATGTACGAAAAAAAAAGTAAATAGGCAAATTATAGCTTATTCAAGTGTTGGATTTGGTTTTCTGTCTGCAGCTTGCTATTGTTTCATTCGCATCATAACCCTTTTTCAATCCAAATGGGTTGTTATCATCTGAATAGCTAACCCCTCTCAATGATTGGACTGAGCCTCCGCACCATTGGTGCGGGGCGTCAGCACGTGTGGTGCGGAGGCTTAACACCATTCGTGTTGGGCATCAATATGTCTGTTGGAAATGTAAGAAAAGTTCGTGGTTGTCGGCACATTACTATATCGTGAAGTGTTATTTACGAGATAGCATAACCTCAAGCAAATCAAAATACTGACTCATGAATAATCGATTTAGGATAAAGTTTCGTGGTAAACCTGTTCTTATTCGGCTAAAAAAGCGTAACTTTGCGGTAAAAATTAAGGTATAAATAGATTATTATGGCACAAGAGGATGTTTTCAAGAAGATTGTAAGCCACTGTAAAGAGTATGGTTTCGTCTTCCCAAGTAGTGATATTTATGATGGTTTGGCAGCTGTTTATGACTACGGTCAGAATGGTGTTGAGCTGAAAAACAATATCAAGCAGTATTGGTGGCAGTCAATGGTATTGCTGCATAGCAATATTGTTGGTATCGATGCCTCTATCTTTATGCACCCTACAGTATGGAAAGCAAGTGGCCACGTTGATGCTTTCAACGACCCATTGATTGACAACCGCGATTCAAAGAAGCGTTATCGTGCTGATAACCTTATTGAGGATCAGATTGGTAAGTACGAGGAGAAGATAGAGAAGGAAGTAGCTAAGGCTGCTAAGAAGTTCGGCGAGTCTTTCGATGAGGCTAAGTTCCGTGAGACCAATCCACGTGTTCTTGAAAATCAGAAGAAACGTGACGATCTTCATGCACGTTATACTGAGGCTATGCAAGGACCAGACTTGGAGGCTTTGAAGCAGATTATTCTTGACGAGGGTATTGTGGATCCTATCAGTGGTACAACTAACTGGACAGACGTTCGTCAGTTCAATCTTATGTTCTCTACTGAGGTAGGTGCATCTGCTGATGCTACTAACAAGATTTATCTGCGCCCAGAGACAGCACAGGGTATCTTCGTAACTTCCTCAACGTACAGAAGACTGGTCGTATGAAGTTGCCTTTTGGTATCTGCCAGATTGGTAAGGCTTTCCGTAACGAGATTGTTGCACGTCAGTTTGTTTTCCGTATGCGTGAGTTCGAACAGATGGAGATGCAGTTCTTCTGCCAGCCAGGAACCGAGATGAAGTGGTTTGAGTACTGGAAGAAGCATCGTTTGGCATGGCACGAGGGTCTTGGTATGGGCGATGACAACTATCGTTTCCATGACCACGAGAAGTTGGCTCACTATGCTAATGCAGCAACAGATATCGAGTTCCATATGCCATTCGGCTTCAAGGAGGTTGAGGGTATTCACTCACGTACTAACTTTGACCTTTCTCAGCACGAGAAGTACTCTGGCCGTCAGGTAAAGTACTTCGACCCAGAACGCAATGAGAACTATACTCCATACGTAGTAGAAACATCTATTGGTGTTGACCGTATGTTCCTTTCTGTTATGTGTCACAGCTATACAGAGGAGGCTTTGGAGAACGGTTCAAGTCGTGTTGTCTTGAAGTTGCCAGAGCCATTGGCACCTGTTAAGTGTGCAGTTCTTCCTTTGGTTAACAAGGATGGTTTGCCAGAGAAGGCGCAGGAGATTGTGAATAGTCTTAAGTTCCATTTCAATACACACATGGAGGCTAAGGATTCTATCGGTAAGCGTTACCGTCGTCAGGATGCTATTGGTACTCCTTTCTGTGTGACAGTAGATGGCGATACTTTGACAGACAACACAGTTACATTGCGTTATCGTGACTCTATGAAGCAGGAGCGTGTACCAGTTGAGAAGCTGCGTGAGATTATTGAAGACCGCGTATCTATCACTGCTCTGCTGAAGAAGATTGATATTGACTAATTAAAAGAAGGATAGCAGGGTCGGTTTTTTTAGAATCTAATAGAGTATCAAGGTTCTCTATCGTTTCTAATAATCCTACTCCGTTATCCCTTTCTGATTTAAATAAAAGACTATGACAAAGAATATAAAGATGCTTATTCGTCGTGCTGCAGGTGCTTTCTGCTTGGGCGGAATGATGCTTTCTGCAGGTCTCTTTACCTCTTGTACAGAGAAAGATAACACTGTAGAAGAATTTGCTAATTGGCAGTCGAAGAACGAAACTTATTGGAATAAGCTTTATACTGCAACACAGCAGAAAATTAAGAGTGGGGACACTTCTTGGAAGATAATACTTAATTATACTTTCCAAAATCAGAAACAGACTTCTGGTTCTGCACTGACTTATAGTCCTGAGGATTATATCATTGCACATGTAGAGCAGGCTGGAGCAGGTACAGCAAGTCCGTTGTATTCTGATTCTGTGTCTATGCACTATATGGGTCGTCTGATTCCATCTACGACTTATACGTCAGGGCTTATCTTTGATAAGTCATGGTCGAATGATACTTTCAATGCAACAACATCACGTCCAGCACATAGCAACCTTGGTCTGACCTATAATTCAGAGGGTAAGGCGGTAAGTCTTGTAGATGGATTTACAACAGCTTTGATGTCAATGCATCGTGGTGATCATTGGACAGTATATATTCCTTATCAGTTGGGTTATGGTGCGAGTGCTTCGGGTATGGTGCCAGCTTACTCAACGCTTATCTTCGACTTACGATTGGTTGATTTCTCTCACCCTGGTACTAAGTTGAAAGATTCATAATTTAAGGTGTATTGTCATAGCTTTTTTGAAAGGTCTGAGCGACCTTTAGTCTTATAGGTAGGGACACAAGTTCCCGTGTGTTCGACTCAATAATAGCAGTGAACAGACGGGAGCAAGGTCCCTATTTTACTTTTAATAATTCGGTATTCTTAGAGAGCCGCTTTTGTTTACTATCTCTCTTTAAGCTCTCATTATTTGTTATTCAGTTTCTCCTTTATTCCAAATTATAGTTTCCCGTGCGTATATCCTTTAGTAAGTCTGTTACTGAAAGTCTTCTTGCCAAGATTCGTAGTGGTGAGATGATGAGCAGGAATGAGAAGTTTAATCTCATTATCCAACTCAGTATCCCATCTATCTTAGCGCAGGTGACGACAGTTTTAATGTTCTATATTGATGCGGGAATGGTGGGCTCGTTGGGTGCTGAACCATCAGCAGCTATTGGACTTGTCGAACCGGCGACATGGCTTTTCTTCTCTTTAGTGAGTGCAGTGACAATGGGTTTTTCAGTTCAGGTAGCTCACTTTATTGGCGCTAATGACTTTGCAAAGGCGCGTGCAGTGATGCGTCATGGTTATATTTTTTCGGACTATGCTTTGCGTTGTTTTTTTATTGCTGATAACTTTTCTTATCGGTTCTCGCCTTCCTGTATGGTTGGGTGGTGGTGCTGATATCCAACATGATGCAACTGTTTACTTCCTTATCTTCTCTCTAATTATTCCCTTCCACCTTATTGAATATATGTCAGCAGCTATGCTGAAGGTGTCGGGTGATATGCGTCGTCCGAGTTTTATGGCGATATTAATGTGTGTGTTGGATGTGATTTTCAATTACTTCTTTATTTTTCCTACACGCACAGTTTCACTTTTAGGGGTAGAGATGACGATGCCAGGTTTGGGTGAAGGAGTGGCAGGGGCGGCTCTCGGAAGTCTTTTATCCTTTGTTTGTGTAGCACTTCCATTGGCTTATTATGCAATCTTTCGCAGTCCTATCTTAGCATGGAAACAGGACGTAGAACGTTTTGTCTGGCGTTGGCAATATATATGGAACGCCATGAAGATTGGTGCACCGATGGCATTACAATATCTTCTGATGAATGGTGCGCAACTTGTTTCAACAATGATTGTAGCTCCGTTGGGTAATATCGCCATTGCTGCTCATTCGTTTGCGATTACCGCAGAGAGTCTTTGTTATATGCCAGGATATGGTATTAGCGAGGCTGCTACTACATTGGTGGGGCAGAGTGTTGGGGCAGATAGGCGTGACCTTCATCGTAGTTTTGCGTGGATGACTGTGTCGCTTGGTATGGTAGTCATGGCATTTATGGGTATTGTGATGTATATCTTTGCTCCAGAAATGATTGGCTTATTGTCTCCTGTGGCTGACATCCAGATTTTGGGAACTTCTGTTCTTCGTATTGAAGCCTTTGCCGAACCATTCTTTGCTGCAGCTATTGTTGCTTATAGTGTCTGTATAGGAGCAGGCGATACGCTGAAACCATCCTTAATAAACTTGGGTAGTATGTGGCTTATCCGTCTGACCTTGGCTTATGCACTGGCAACGCAGTACGGTCTTCGTGGTGTCTGGTTTGCTATGGCTGTTGAACTCTCTCTCCGTGGAATGATGTTTATCTTCTATCTTTTCAAGCGTCTTCGACGAACATAACTATCATAGGATGAGGGATAAAAATGGGTAGTAGTCTTTCTTATAAAGTCTTTTTTTCTTTTTTTATAAAAGTGAAGAATTGCGATTTCTTTTTCATGAAAAAGAAATAATTATTCTCATGAAGAAAAAAATATTTCTTTTCATGTAAATAATTTATTATTTTTCATGACTGTAAATTACTTATGAGGGTAAGAATAAAGGTTGCATACCCTATACTTCATAGAAACTCTTGGTAAAAAAACTACAGATTTTACCCCTAATTTGTGTGGAATATGCGGATTGTTGTATGTTAGTTTCCCCTATATATATAATAAGGTGAAGTAATTCTGCACGATCAATATGTCAAAATAGCAATAAAAATATGGTGTAGAATATGTGTTTTTAAAATCTATTTTTTTAAAGGCGAATATTAAAACGCAAATTTACCTCTTTAGAGATATTTTTATTGCCCAAAACAGTTAAAAAGATGTTGAAAAACCACTTTTTTACCTAAAAATTAGATTTTTTCTATGAAATAATGTAGTCTATTCAAAAAAAGTGCTATCTTTGCAAACCGAATATAATTAAGTCGCTAAAATTAACAGAATTAATATTAAGCATTTATGAAAAAGTTTTTGATTGCACTTTCGATGCTCGCTATGGGTATCACAAGTACACAAGCTCAGGTAGCTTACGAGAAGGCTAAGGCATTTGACAACGTTTACCTCGGTGTAGAGGGTGGTGTTACTGGTCCTCTTAATTTCAAACATTTTGCTCCAGTTAACCCTGCAGCAGGTCTTAAGCTCGGTAAGCAGTTCAGCCCAGTTTATGGTGCAAACCTCGAGGGTCTTGCTTTCTTCGGTGACAACCGTTGGCAGACAGGTTCTTTAGGTTTTCTCTAACAGCCACACTGTTGTTCGTGCTATCAACCTTGGTTTGAACGGTACTATCAACTTCACAAACCTTTTCTGCGAGTACAACCCAGACCGTCGTTTCGAGGTAGGAGCTGAGGCAGGTATCGGTTACTGGATCACTTACGGTGACAAGCACCTCATTCAGACTTCAAATGTTGGTGATGATACAGAGTTGACAGCTAAGACTGGTCTTACTTTCGCTTACAACCTCGGTGAGAAGAGAGCTTGGCAGCTTTATGTAGAGCCAGCTGTTCTCTGGAACCTTACACACGGTCCTGGCGATGCTGTTCAGATGGGTAAGCAGGCTGCACAGCTTGGTCTCTTCGTAGGTCTTAACTACAAGTTCAAGACTTCTAACGGTACACACAACTTCAAGGTTTGGAATGTTGGTGAGTTGAACGATGAGATTAACTCTCTCCGTGATCAGCTTAACGCTAAGCCAAAGGAGGTTGTTAAGGAAGTTATTAAGGAAGTTGTTAAGGAGGTTCCTGCACAGACAACTCAGACTCTCTGCATTGACAACTTGGTATTCGTAACATTCGCTCAGGGTAAGTACTTCCTCACAAACGAGGCTAAGAAGGCTCTTGATGATGTTAAGTCAGGTCGTCACGTACAGATTATCGGTACAGCTTCTCCAGAGGGTCCAAAGGCACTCAACGATCGCCTCTCTCAGAACCGTGCAGACGTTGTTGCTAAGTATCTCCAGAGCCGTGGTGTCATCGTTGACGAGGCTAAGGGTCAGGGTGTACAGGGCGTAACTTCTAACCGTTTGGCTGTTGTTTACGTTAAGTAATTAAGCTACCAATTAGCTAACCTTCATAAGGTTGGTTGACTGAAATAATAAACAGGGATGAATCTTTAAGGTTTGTCCCTGTTTTTTATGTCTTATTTTATTCGTTTCTTACCTAATTAGACTTTATTTATCTGTGTAAGAAAAAAATATATCGAGCTGTGAAACAGAGCTTCATTTGTAAATTAGACCATAAATAATAGAATACCTCTCTGTTTTATTTTGCCCTTTAATCTATTTAGCGTACCTTTGCATTGATTTCATGTTATTTGATAATGTCAAAGGAAAATAGATTCGACCTTTTAAATAAAATACAATCGCCTGCAGACTTGCGTAAGCTTTCTTTGGATGATTTGCCAGAGTTATGTCAGCAGTTGCGGAAGGATATCATAGAAGAGGTTGCTGTTAATCCAGGTCATCTTGGCTCCAGCTTAGGTGCAACTGAAATAACGGTGGCATGCCACTATGTTTTTAATACTCCAGAAGATCGTATCGTATGGGATGTCGGTCATCAAGCATACGGCCATAAGATTTTGACGGGTCGTCGTGAGAACTTCTGTAATAACCGTAAGTTAAATGGTTTGATGCCATTCCCTTCTCCTTTTGAGAGCGAGTATGATACCTTTACTTGTGGACATGCCTCTAACTCTATCTCGGCTGCCTTGGGCATGGCAGTTGCTTCTAACCTTACGAAGCAGCATCGTCATGTCGTTGCTATTATTGGCGATGGAGCCATGAGTGGTGGTTTGGCTTTCGAGGGTCTGAACAATGTTTCCAGCCAACCTAATGACTTGCTTATCATTCTTAATGACAATGATATGTCTATTGATAGGGCAGTGGGTGGTATGGAACAGTACTTGTTGAAGCTTGACACCAACGAGACATACAATCGTTTACGCTTCAAGGCGTCACAATGGTTGCATGATAAAGGCTTATTGAATGATGAACGTCGAAAGGGTTTACTGCGTTTTAATAATGCTCTTAAGTCAGCCTTAGCACATCAGCAGAATATGTTTGAAGGTATGAATATTCGTTACTTTGGACCTTTTGATGGGAATAATGTTGAAGAGTTGGTTCGTATTCTTCGTCAGTTGAAGGATATGAAGGGACCAAAACTACTCCATTTACACACCAAGAAAGGTAAGGGATATGAACCTGCTGAGAAGAGTGCGACGGTATGGCATGCTCCAGGTAAGTTTGACCCAGAGACAGGTGAGCGTATTGTGCAAGACTGTAGCAATGAACCACCTAAGTTTCAAGATGTATTTGGAAAGACGCTATTAGAACTTGCAAAGAAGAATCCTCGTATTGTTGGTGTTACACCTGCCATGCCGACGGGTTGTTCTATGAACATAATGATGAAGGCTATGCCTGACCGTACCTTCGATGTGGGTATTGCGGAGGCACATGCAGTCACTTTCTCAGCTGGTATGGCAAAGGATGGTTTACAGCCTTTCTGTAATATCTATAGTGCCTTCTCACAGCGTGCATATGATAGTATTATCCACGATGCAGCTATACTTAACCTTCCTGTAGTCCTTTGTTTGGACCGTGCTGGATTGGTAGGTGAAGATGGTGCGACGCATCATGGTGCTTTTGATATGGCTTTCTTGCGTCCAATTCCTAATCTTACCATCGCCTCTCCGATGGACGAACGTGAACTTCGTAGATTGATGTACACGGCGCAGTTGCCTGATAAGGGAACTTTTGTGATTCGTTATCCACGTGGTAATGGTGTTTTAACTGATTGGGAGTGTCCGCTGAAAGAGATAGAGGTAGGAACAGGACGTCGTCTTCATGATGGCTGGGATGTTGCTGTATTGAGTATCGGACCGATTGGTAATGATGTTGAAAAGGCTATAAAACTGATAGAGAGTGCTGAATCTCCAAATACAGAAGGTCATTGTCCATCAATCGCACACTATGATATGCGTTTCTTGAAACCATTAGACGATAAACTTCTTGAAGAGGTTGCAAGTCGTTTCTCACGCATCATAACGATAGAAGATGGTGTACGTAATGGTGGATTGGGTTCTACTGTTACAGAGTGGATGAGCGATCATGGCTATACACCACAGATAACTCGTATGGGTATGCCTGATCATTTTGTAGAGCAGGGAACGGTACAACAGCTACGTGAAATCTGTGGAATAGATCTTGAAAGTATCAAGAAAGAGTTAATTAAGGCTAACTGATAATTTATCACTTACGCCTCACCATCGTTCAAACTAAAAAAAGAAAAAGAAATGAAAATCATCATAGCAGGAGCATACGCCATAGGAACCTACTTGGCAAAACTGCTTTCTCGTAATATGCAGGATATCGTACTCATGGATGAGAACCCAGAGAATCTGGAGAAGATCAGTAGCGAGTATGACTTGCTAACTATGGAATGTTCACTACGAATATCAAGGGATTGAAAGAGGCTGGTGTTGAACATGCTGACCTCTTTATCGCTGTTACTCCAAGTGAATCGGGTAATATTGCCGCTTGCGTTATGGCTCATCAGTTAGGAGCAAAGAAGACCGTTGCACGTGTAGACAATCCAGAGTATGTTGAAGAACAGAATAAGGAGTTGTTCCGTCAGATGGGTGTCAGTGATATTATCTATCCAGAAATCCTTGCAGCAAGGGATATTATCAATGGCTTGAAGATGTCATGGGTTCGCCAACGATGGGATGTACATGATGGAGCATTGGTAATGTTGGGTATCAAATTGCGTGAAACTTGTGAGATACTCAACCGTCCTTTGAAAGATATTAGTGGTCCTGATGATCCTTATCATGTAGTCGCTATAAAGCGCAATGACGAGACGATTATTCCTGGAGGTAATGATACTTTGCAGTTATATGATTTGGTTTATTTCATGACCACAAAGCAGTATATTCCGTATGTTCGTAAGATTGTTGGTAAGGAACATTATGTCGATGTACAGAATGTTATCTTTATGGGCGGTGGTAAGACTGCTGCACGTGCCGTAAAGATGCTGCCTGAATATATGAATGCGAAGATTATCGAACAGAATCCTACTCGTTGCGAGATTCTTAATGATATCTTCAGTGAAGACAGACTGGTTATCAATGGCGATGGTCGTGATATTGGTTTGTTGCAGGAGGAGGGAATCCGTCATACACAAGCTTTCGTGGCATTGACTTCAAATGCAGAAACGAATATTCTTGCCTGTCTTACGGCTAAACGACTTGGTGTTCGCAAAACTGTTGCATCAGTAGAGAACTTTGATTACGTGAATACAGCTGATGGACTTGACATTGGTACGATTATCAATAAGAAAGCACTTGCTGCCAGCCATATTTATCAGATGATGCTTGACGCAAACGTAGCTAACGTAAAGTTTCTTATGTCTATCAATGCTGATGTGGCTGAATTTGTACCAAGTCCAGACTCAAAGATAACCCGAAAGGTTGTAAGAGAGTTAAATCTTCCTAAGGGAGTGACTATTGGTGGACTTGTAAGAAACAAAGAAGGAATGCTTGTTTCTGGTAATACACAGATAGAAGCAGGCGACTCTGTTGTGGTCTTCTGTTATAATGTTGATATGAAAAAGGTGGAGAAATTATTTATTTAACCATGCTTAATCTGAAACTTATTTCCAAAATTCTTGGATCCTTGTTATGGATAGAAGGCGTACTGATGCTCAGTTGTCTATTCGTGTCCTTGTTTTATAATGGCAGTGACATTATACCATTCGTGTGGAGTATTCTCATAACAGTAGGTGCTGGTTTTATCTTCCGACTGTTAGGTCGTCATGCTGACAATCTTCTTGGACGTCGTGATGCTTATTTTGTTGTAACGATATCTTGGATTCTTTTTACGATATTCGGTACACTCCCCTTTATGATTAGCGGAGGTATTGGGAGTTTCACTGATGCTTTCTTTGAGGCTATGTCAGGCTTCACAACAACTGGTGCAACGATTATAGACTATCCTGAATATCTACCAAAAGGACTCCTTTTCTGGCGTTCATTGACACAATGGATTGGTGGATTGGGAATAGTATTCTTTACTATAGCCATTCTCCCGTCTATGGTGGGCGGTTCGGTAAAGGTGTTTGCTGCCGAAGCAACTGGTCCTATTAAAAGTAAACTACACCCACGTCTAAGCACAAGTGCTAAGTGGATATGGGTAGTTTATTTGGTTCTGACTACTGCCTGCATTCTATCATATAAGGTATGTGGTATGGGATGGTTTGATGCTTTTCAACTATTCAATGACCAGTACTGCGACGGGTGGATTCTCTCCGGAGAGCGGTTCTATCACAACCTTTCATTCTCCTGCAGAGGAGTATGTCTCTGCATTATTCTGTTTCCTATCTGGTGTCAACTTCACATTGCTATATGCCTCGGCAGCAGGATTAGATATTAAGAAGCTCATAAAGAATAGCGAGTTCCGTTTCTATACCACCATGGTACTCTCGTTTGCTATCTTTATTGCTTTTGAGCTTGTTTATCGTAATCATTATGATATAGAGCATGCCTTCCGTAGTGCGCTCTTCCAAGTTGTTTCCTTTATAACAACGACAGGACTTTTCAGCGATGATGCTGCTAAATGGCCTCATGTCACATGGGTTGTCTTGGCTGCTTGTATGTTCTTTGGCGGCTGTTCTGGTTCTACCAGTGGTGGTATCAAGAGTATTCGTGGTGTGATGTTATTAAAGGTGGTGCGCAATGAGTTCCGTCAGATACTACACCCTAATGCTGTCTTACCAATGAAGGTTGATGGAGTGAATATACCACAGTCAAAGCGTGTAACACTTTTAGGTTTCATCGGACTTTATCTTATTCTGACGCTCTTCTGTGCTTTTACGATGATTGCCTTTGGTATTGATAACACGAATGCTATCACAATTACATTAAGTTGTTTGGGTAATGTTGGACCTACATTGGGTATGGAAATCGGTCCTACAATGTCGTGGGCACAGTTGCCAGACTTTGCAAAGTGGATTTGTTCATTCCTCATGCTTGTAGGTCGTTTGGAACTATTTACTGTCTTAGTACTCTTCTCTCCAGCTTTCTGGAAGGAAAACTAAAGGTAACTTAAAGTTCTATCTATATGACTTATATGTCAGCCAGACAGTTGGGATTCTATGATCAATACAGTTAGGAAAGGTGTTTATGTTTAGCAAGGTTTCGCTTTTTATGCGAACTATCATCGGTATTGTAATAATTCTCTTTGTGTCATCAGAATGTTTTGCAACACAATACAAGAGAGATATACTTACAGACTCTATACAGCAAGTCGTAGATAGCAATGTGACCGTAGAGGTTAATGCGGACAATGTACATATAAATACATCTTATGCTTCAAACATAGAGAAGGAATTGAGTTGTAAAAATGAAGTCGAAGCAATGAAAACTTCATTAATGACACATAGTCTAAAAACTGATATGACGTGGTGGAGCCTTCCATGGCTTGCAACAGGTATAGCTTTACGACACGAACGGAAACAAATAAAAAGTATACGACAGAAATTTCAGTACGATTTTCATAATGAAACGGATGACTATCTACAATATTCTCCCCCTCCTACTATCTACGGGTTTGAAGATTGCAGGAGTTGAAGGACGTAGCAACTGGAGCAGATATTTAGTTAGTGCGACTGCATCTTATGCTGTTATGGCTTTGCTGGTGAATAGTATAAAATATTCTGTGCGTGAGCAACGTCCCGACGACTCTTCTTATAATTCTTTTCCTTCAGGGCATACAGCTACTGCTTTTGCTGCTGCAACAATATTACACAAAGAGTATGGACTGACGCGAAGTCCGTGGTATAGTATCGGTGGTTATCTTCTTGCAACAGCCACAGGTTGTATGCGTGTTTTGAATAATAGACATTGGGTTAGCGATACCTTTATGGGGGCTGGTATTGGTATATTATCTACGGAGTTGGGGTATACGATTGGTGATTTAGTTTTCAAACAAAAAGGTTTACAACGTCCTAATCTTAAGAATACAGCGTTCTTCAGTAATCAACCCTCTTTTTAGTGTACAAATAGGAGTAGGTTTGGGAGAACAGAATTTTAATGTGATGAAAGGAAGTGAAGTCTTAAAGGAGGACTTTGAGAGGTATAGGATAAGAACATTGAAATTATCTCGTGCCTTATCAGTAGGAAGCGAAGGGGCTTTCTTTTTTAATCAGCACATTGGAGTTGGAGGTAGATTGCGTGTCGTTTCATGTAATGTCAAAAATTGGTCTGATCTTGCACAATATTCGATATATGACTTGAAGACATCTTTACCACGGGCTAAAGAAGTCGTTGATGATTATTCACTAACAGTAGAATCCAATCATATGGCAGAGTTCTCTGCTTCTGGTGGATTATATCTAAACATTCCTCTTTCCGGCATAAGTGACAAAAAGAGACCTAAAATGGGTCTCTTTTGCTCTTATATGACAAAAAGAGACCTTAAACATCTTATATCCCTTTATCTACAAGGTGAATGAGCCTTTAAAAAGTCTTGAATAATGACTTTTCTCCTTTCTTTGCTAATACCCTTATGTAGGTTCAAATTTGCCTTCAAAGCAGAGTTGAGTGCTTCCAATTCATTGTTTGTATTCGGCATTTGCAGTTCAGGGAAATCATAGAATGTCCACAACCACGGCATATTCCTCTTTAAGCTCATATATGCACTTCTTGTGTTCTTATGCACATAATGCGTTTTCCCGTCTGCTCCTTTTGCCCTTTCGTTTATAAAGTCCTTCCATTTCTCCTGCCATGCATCCAAAGTTCCTATAAAAGAATCTTTGTCTGTATGGCAAAGCATTTTAGCTATGCCAAGCAATTCTTGTGAGGCTTGTAATTTGGGATGCAGTGTCAGTTTTGTTCTTATGGTCATAACCTGGTGGAACTGGCAATGTTGGAATCTGTATTGGTAAAACTCTTGCCGAAGCCCTTTTAAGCCATCGCTGACGATGCCTAAAACATTATATCCATGCAACTCAAGATATGAAATACCTTCTCTGTAATCTGCAATTGTTTCCTTCTTGTCAATGAATTTATACCATAGCACACGACCAGATATGTGATCTTTCATTATAACAACACCAAATCTTCTGCCCCAGTAAGTAGCATCCATTAAGACCACAACATTACTAGAAATCAATTTGGGAAGGTTCTCCTTGTATTCTGATGATAGATAGCGGTGAATCGTACGAGTTGATACACCAAATTCTCTGGCAAGGTCGGATACAGTCAGATTCCCTAAGGAATATGCAGAATTAACATCTTCCTTTTTCAAGCGACGACGTCCTATAAAATAGCGTTTACAGTCTTTGCAAAACCAACGCTGATAACCATTCTCCTTACCCTTTTTAATGGTGCGATGAGAACCACAATAAAAGCAGATTTTTTGTCATCAAAAAGTTTTTTGCCCAAAACTATAGTAAATAAAGGGATTACAAGAGATTTTAGGTCTCTTTTTGTCACTTATGCCCTCTTTCCCGTTATTTGTCATTAGGTTCAAAAACTTCTTCTTGGAAGGAGTTATGTACAAGGTGTGAAAATAACGGCTGATGTAAGTGGACATCAACGTGATCTTGACTTCTCAATCAAGCAGAATGGTGGAAAGGAAGAATTTGTTTGTAATGTGTTAGGTGATAAAGAAGATAATGGTAAGGCTTACGCTACTTCATGGGACTTTCTTCGCATTTCAGCTAATAATGCTTTTTACCATTGGAACAGGCTTTTCTTTTTAACTATGCCTATAAGTCCCTTATGGTATGGCGTTTATTTCTTGATTATGACTTTTGTTGTCGTACTTATTTTTACGCATTATGACCCTTTTGCTTTTCTAAAGGATGCTGCACGTAATGTAAGTTTCGAGGGGAGCTCTGTTCTTAGCCCTGATAGATATGTGTTGCCTCATGTTAAGTCTTTTGAAACGAAACATGTCGCAGTTTATATTAGGGGCTGCTTTTTTTCAATATCATTTTTGATACTCGACCCATAGGAAGATTTTTTTGTTACTCCTGTAGTTACCAACGATAGTGAATTATTTTTCATGAAAAGAAATATTTATTTTTCACGAGAAAAAAATATTTCTTTTCATGAAGAAAAAGATTTATTATCGTGAAAGTAAATTGTTGATAACTGTAAATGCTTTCTATTTACTCTCCTTTGGATGTTATATAGTGTGTTATACGATGTCAAAAAGTACTTTGTTTTTTTATTTGCTAAAAGGAAACAAAACAATAATAAGAACTATGAGCATCAGGTTATAATGCCCTGATTTGGGTATAATGTAGACTACAAAAACTATCATACAAACTTCTTATCAGTCTTTTAACAGTAATTGTGTTGGAAATAAGTTGATAATGTGTAAATTTGTAACCGATAAACTTAAATATCATAACCAAAACGCACTATAAATGAAAAAGAACAAATTATTGATTTTAGTTGTTGCACTTATGGCAACACTATCACTTACTGCTTGTCTGAATGATGATTATGAAGAGCAGGCAAAACGAAACCTCCCAACTGCTGCAGAACTGAAGGCTGCAAGCCATACCATTCAAGGTCTTTATCATGGTAAACTTTCCAGATATGGTCTAAACGAACGGGAACAGATTGAAAGGCAGGATTCTGTCAGTACTACTTGGGAAATCAAAGATGATACAACCCTCATCATCAAAAACATCCCAACTAAAATGTTGACAGCAAGTATCATTGATACTAACTTAAAGCAGGCGGTTGAGGCTTTGCCAAATCAGGAAATCAAATGTGCTATTAGCGTGTTCAGCGTGAAACCAATCCTCTTTTATATTGCTCCTTATCGTTTGGATTTAGGTAAGGTTACTTATGGGGGTAAAACTCATGATGTAGCTATAGCTTTCCTTTTCAAGGCTGATTATACCTATGGTGGTTATGATACTGACCGCAAGGTGCTTGGTGCTCGCCTTTTAGAGGCAGGAATGGTTGTTGATGGTGTCTTCGACAAGTCTGTTAGTAAGGGGGCAGATAGCTTCTATCTTGCTTCTGAACCAAGAGTATAAGTTTTATAAGACAATATAATCAAAAGCCCGAGAACATCTATTTGGATGTTTTCGGGTTTATTTTTTTTATAGTATAAGAAGATAATCGTTACCCTTTCTGTTGCGATATAGTTGGATAAGGAAAGTCTGAATGGATAGTGAAACTGTAGAAAACGATAAATAAAAAGAGACTATATTCATCTGTTAGATTGGAATTGTGACAATATTGTAGACTCTTTCTGCCATTCTGTCAGTCTATGTCTGTTGGCACATCATTTGTCTAATTATTGGCGAATGACGCTGTCAGTAGCGGCTGAAGACGATATTAGTCTGATGATACTACGACAGACAAGCGTCAATAACTGAATACGAATAATAATAAAATAAAGATATACAATTATGGGAAAGATTATTGGAATTGACTTAGGAACAACAAACTCTTGTGTTGCTGTATTTGAAGGTAATGAGCCAGTGGTAATCGCTAACAGTGAAGGTAAGCGTACTACACCTTCTATCGTGGGCTTCGTTGAAGGCGGCGAGCGTAAGGTGGGTGACCCTGCTAAGCGTCAGGCTATTACAAACCCAGAGAAGACCGTTTACTCTATTAAGCGTTTCATGGGTGAGACCTACGAGCAGTGCCAGAAAGAGGCTGAGCGTGTTCCATTCAAGGTTGTTAATGAGGGTGGTTATCCACGTGTACAGATTGACGACCGTAAATATACTCCACAGGAGATTTCTGCAATGATTCTGCAGAAGATGAAGAAGACTGCTGAGGATTACCTCGGCCAAGAAGTAACTGATGCAGTTATCACCGTACCTGCTTACTTCTCTGACTCACAGCGTCAGGCAACTAAGGAGGCTGGTCAGATTGCAGGTCTTAACGTACAGCGTATTGTGAACGAGCCTACTGCTGCAGCACTTGCTTATGGTGTTGATAAGGCTAATAAGGATATGAAGATTGCCGTATTCGACCTTGGTGGTGGTACGTTTGATATCTCTATCCTTGAGTTCGGTGGCGGCGTGTTCGAGGTACTTTCTACGAATGGTGATACTCACCTTGGTGGTGACGACTTCGACCAGGTAATCATCGATTGGCTCGCTGACGGCTTTAAGTCTGAGGAGGGTATCGACTTGAGAAAGGACCCAATGGCAATGCAGCGTTTGAAGGAAGCTGCTGAGAAGGCTAAGATTGAGTTATCAAGCTCTTCTTCTACCGAGATTAACTTGCCATACATCACAGCTGAGGGCGGTGTTCCAAAGCACTTGGTTAAGACTTTGACTCGTTCACAGTTTGAGCAGTTGGCACACAGCCTTATTCAGGCTTGTCTCGTTCCTTGCCAGAATGCTATCCGTGATGCTAAGTTGCAGACATCAGATATTGATGAGGTTATCCTCGTAGGTGGTTCAAGCCGTATCCCTGCAGTGCAGACATTAGTTAAGAACTACTTTGGTAAGGAGCCTTCAAAGGGTGTTAACCCTGATGAGGTGGTTGCTGTGGGTGCAGCTATCCAGGGTGCTATCCTTAATAAGGAGAGCGGTGTAGGCGACATCGTATTGCTCGACGTTACTCCATTGACCCTCGGTATTGAGACAATGGGTGGTGTAATGACAAAGCTTATCGATGCTAACTCTACTATCCCTTGCAAGAAGAGCGAGGTGTTCTCAACCGCAGCTGATAACCAGACTGAGGTTACTATCCACGTTCTGCAGGGTGAGCGTCCAATGGCAGCACAGAACAAGTCTATCGGTCAGTTCAACTTGACAGGTATTGCTCCAGCTCGCCGTGGTGTTCCACAGATTGAGGTAACATTCGACATTGATGCTAACGGTATCCTCAACGTATCTGCTAAAGATAAGGCTACAGGTAAGGAGCAGAGCATCCGTATCGAGGCTTCAAGTGGTTTGAGTGAGGAGGAAATTAACCGTATGAAGGCTGAGGCTGAGCAGAATGCTGCAGCCGACAAGGCAGAGCGTGAGAAGATTGACAAGCTGAACCAGGCTGACTCAACGATCTTCACCACCGAAAACTTCTTGAAGGACAACGGTGATAAGATTCCAGCCGACCAGAAGTCAGGCATCGAGTCTGCTCTCCAGCAGCTTAAGGATGCTCACAAGTCAGCTGACGTTGCAGCCATCGACACAGCTATCAACAACCTCAACACCGTTATGCAGGCAGCATCACAGCAGATGTATAGCCAATCAGGTGCACAGGCAGGTCCTCAGCCAGGTGCAGACGCTGGTCAACAGGAGCAGTCAAAGCAGGATGACACCATCCAAGATGCAGACTTTGAGGAAGTGAAGTAAAATAATAATAAACTAATATAATCGCAGTAATCCAGTAGTGGGTTGCTGCGATTTGTTTTTTATATAGTACTATGAAATTAGGAGGATTAAAGTGTTGAAGTGTTCCTAAAAAGAAGTATCTTTGTACTATGATTGAGTCACTCTGAGAAGGCTTATAAAGATTTTTGTTACATATAAACTCAAATTTAGCAATGTTAGGCAACCAAGAAAAAGATATCGTACAATGTGCAGCAGCTTTAGCTTGTCAGCTACATAGAGGACAGGTGGATAAAGCTGGAGTTGATTACTTCACAGGTCATCTTACAACTGTTGCCAAAATGGGAAGCACTTGGCAAGAGCAGGTTGTTGGTTATCTGCACGATGCAAGTGAAGATACTCCGAATTCAGTTGAGCAAGTGCTTAACTTGTTAGATGAGAAATTAGAAACTCCACTATCAGATACTGATAGGGAAGAGTTAGCTGTAGCCTTACGATTGCTTAATCATCACCTTGCGCCTGATAGGGAAACATATATTCAACGTATTAAAAGCAATGCTCTTGCAAAAGCAGTAAAGATGCACGACCTTACTCACAATATGGATCTTTCCCGTCTTACTAATCCAGTAGCGAAAGATCTCGAAAGAGTTGCACGATACAAGAAGGAATATGATTATTTGAGTGGACTATTGATAATAGATGATTAAGTTCCTTGAAGAATACAACCAATCTTCCCACGACTACGCACACTGTGCTGGCACTCATTGCGAGAATAATCAGCCAGTGCTTGCACCATAGAGCCTACACACTACTCGAAATAAGTACGAAGGAGCATTATATAGTTTAGAATCTGTGATGCATAGTTTCACTGTTCGTAATAGCTATAGCTTTAATGAAATGATTAGGTGAAAGATTTTTTATTATGCCTGTTCTCAATTTTTACTTAACATGGGATAATCTAAATCAAAAATATATCAGAGATACAGTATTTTAAGTATATTATTTTGGCTCTTTGCGATGTAGGAAGTATATTTGTGACGATTTTGTAATACATTGGTTATTACTGTTCATGTACGTCTTGTTATTTACGTAATCACTGATTATTGATAGCATCAAAGCAATATGAAAGAAAACATCGTCATCAAGTATCGCCATACGGTACTTTTCTATCTTTTGGCAACCCTTATCCCATGGATATTCTGGTTCGCTGCCAGTTATGTAAGTCATCATGTAGTTTATTCGGAAAGCACATGGGTAGCGCCATTGTTGGGATTGGCAGGACTTTTCTTTCCAATGTTTCTGACCATTATTTTTGGTTTTTCAGCGTCAGGAACTACGGAAAGACTTTCTTGGGAGATTCCTAAACTTATCTTCCGATAAGTGGCAATATTATCTCACAGCCTGCCTGCTGATGCCAGCAAGTATCTTGTGTGCTATGGCAATATCTCTGTTGTTCGGTTACAGTCCATCACAATTCATTATTACAGGTCATTACACCTTCACTTCGGGTGTCTTCCCAGTATGGTTCCTTCTTATTCTTGCACCTACGCTTGAGGAACTTGCATGGCATGGTTATGGAACAGACTGCCTCCGTTCTCGAATGAGTCTCTTCAAAACGTCTATGCTGTTTGCAGCTTATTGGGCTGTCTGGCATTTTCCCCTTGCAGGTATTAAGGGTTATTATCACGCAAATGTAGTGAGTGAGGGCTGGCTTTATAGTCTGAACTTCATCGTTAGTATCTTCCCTTTTGTCTTTTTGATGAATTGGCTTTATTATAAAACCAACCGAAATATCCTCGTAGCTATTATCTTTCACATTACGGCAGGTTATTTCAATGAAATATTTGCAACTCACCCTGATAGCAAGTGTATACAGACGGTATTACTGCTTATAGTGTCTGTTATCATTGTGGTTAAAGAACGTCGACTGTTCTTTAACCGAGCATTGGAGTAGAGTGTACTCACCTCAAGATATTTAAATCTTAGTTCCAAGAAGAATACAATTATTTAGGTATTAACTGCACACTGGCTGGCACTCGCAGAGGGTCAGCCAGTTTTTTTATGTTGTTCAACCTGTATGATACTTGATGTAATCGTGAAAATGTTTATTTACTCTTTTGTGTAAATCTCTCATCTACTACACAAAGTTTAAAAACCGTTTGCTGTCATTTTTAACATTTGCTATAGGTACTTGTTTGTCAGTATGTTAGAATAGGTAAAAAGGCTGACAGGAGTGACAGCAAAATAAAAAAATAATTCGTAAAAACTTGACAAGGGGTATCTCTGTGTTGTATCTTTGCAAGCAGAAATAAGGAAGATCAACGACACGTTAAGCGTGATTTCCTACAAACTAATCGCATCTTCCTTTTTGAAATTATTTTTCTTAAATCATTCTATTTATGTGTACAGATTTTTTTCTAACATGCCCAAAAGACTGGGCAGTGTGCTTTATGCACGATTGTATTCTCAAAGAGCAGTGCCTACGCTATTATGCTGGTAAGGCACTTTCTATCGGTCAACACTCGACTTTGACGGTTCTTCCTTCTGCTCGCTCTGGCAATAGCTGTAAGGCGTTTTATGCTATGGAGACAGAACGATTGGCGTGGGGATTCTCGCACCTTTTCGATGATGTGCAGCACAGTGACTACCGCTCTCTGCGTAGTACTATGGAGAGTCATTTCGGAAGTCGCTTTGTTTATTATCGTTACCATCGAGGAATTAATAAACTAAGTGAGGGCGACCAGCAATGGGTTGACGAACTTTTCCAGTGTTATGGCTATGCTGCCCCACGTGTTTATGATAACTACCAGACGTGCTGGAAATAATAGTAGTGCTTTCGGGAAGGAGTAAAGGAGTGAAAGGGAGTGGTAGGAGTTAAGACATTAGCACGTTTTGTAAGAGAAAGAAAAGGTAATCTTTGCGTTACGGAGTTGAGATGGTAATCTGTTATTGAGGTCTTGTTTCTGTGGTGCTAACGCTCCGCACATCATGTGTTGATGCTCCGCACGTGTGGTGCTGGTGGACAGGATAAGAGAAGACATAGTAACAATTTAACTTATTCTGTGATAGACTTAATAACAGACATAATGACATAAGGTCAGATGGGGAAAGACAGAGTAACATGTTAACTTATTCTGTGATAGCCATAATGACATAAAGTCAGATGAGAAAAAGACATATGTTTTTTACGTCTCTGTTTCCTCCTTAAACCTTTAGGTTTCTCAGTGCTTGTTCTGTCCTCCGTTCCTCCGTGTTCTCTGTGTGAGAATTACGGCTTAACTTTTTCACTCTTTCTCCTTTCTCGCAAGCAACTTGTTAACTCGTCAACTTGTAAACTTTAAAACTTTAACCTTATGCAATACAAGAATCTTAAGAATATTAAAGCTGAAAATCAGCGTAACCGACAGTCGGAAAGACTTAAAAATGATATTACTCGTCGTCTGCTCAACTATCTTGAGCGGAAGTATGAAATGAGATTTAACACCGCCTTAGGGTGTACGGAAATCCGTAAGGCTGGGAGTGATGAACCTTTTGTGCCTGCGGATGAACGGATGCGCAACACAATCGCTATCAAGGCGCGTCTTGATGGGATTGATGCGTGGGATAAAGACATCCGACGATACACGGAGTCGGGCTTTGTCAAGGCTTTTAATCCTGTGGACGATTTCCTCAATAGTCTGCGTGGGCGATGGGATGGAAAGAATCATATTGAGGCTTTGGCTGACTGTGTTCCTAATGATAATGCACGGTGGGCAGAATGGTTCCATACGTGGTTTCTGGCAATGGTGGCACAATGGATGGGGCTGGATGTTTCGCATGGTAACAGTGTGGCTCCGCTGCTCATCTCCTGACAGGGCTATCGGAAGTCTACCTTCTGCAAACGCCTTCTGCCTGAAGCGTTGCAGTGGGGATATAACGATAATCTTATTATGAGTGAGAAACAGAATACGCTGCGGGCAATGAGCCAATCGTTGCTGATTAATATTGATGAGTTCAATGCCCTGTCGGCAAAGACGCAAGACGGTTTTTTGAAGAATGTCATGCAGCTTGCAAACGTAAAACTCCGTCAACCTTACCGCCAACAGCAAGTCACGTTGCCACGTGTAGCCTCTTTCATCGCCACAGCAAATGTCTCGGATGTCTTCAGCGATCCCAGTGGTTGCCGTCGTTTTATAGCGGTTACGCTGACAGGTCCTATCCGCTTGCCCGACCACATAGACTATGAACAACTCTATGCGCAGGCTGTTGCTGAATTAGATAGCGGTAGACGTTATTGGTTTGATGAGGCTGACACCCAAGCAATTATGGCGAATAACCAGTATTATCAGCAGCGCACTCCTGCCGAAGCCCTCTTTTTGGATTGTTTCTCTATCCCAAAGGACTTGACCAAGGGTGCCTACATGACTGCCGCCTCTATCTTCAGCCTACTTCGTCAGCGGTATGGTAGTCAACTGAACCTGACAAGCCTTTCCCATTTCGGTCGTGTCCTTGCCAACATCCCTGACTCTCCATAGTAAACATTCTTCGCATGGCACAGAGTATTTGGTCGCAGTGCGTAGTAGCCTTGGCCAGTCTGCCTCTGCCATCTTAAACCGTTAGTTACTGTCCGAATAAACTTTCAAAGTTGCTGTCACTACTGTCACTCCTTGATGCGTTATAAGTGGTTTATAATCTGTTCGTTGCGTGAAGTGTTAAAAGTGACAGCAACTTGAATAAAACTTTATTAGGTATAAATGCTATTCTGTAAACAAGTTTTTTGTAAAAAAACTTTCTCCTTTACCTTTTATATAAATATTTTTATATTATATTTGCAACGTGTTACCCATATCAATGGGAAGTGTAACTAAAAACTTATCTATGAAAGAGTGTAGGGAAGAACACAGGATGCCTTACCTTTTGCAATGACCATGAGGTGAAGATGGCTGGTGATTCTATATTTAAGTGCTAAAGTGTTCTGTTACCTATAACTATGAAGAAGATAAAAGCTACAAAACTGATAAATGAAAAAAGAAATCATTCAAGAGCTATACAATGGCTTTGAGGCTGCAGCTGTAGAAGTTGAAGATATAGAATGTTGGAGTGCACGTGAACTCCAATTGCTTTTGGGGTATTCCAAATGGGAGAATTTCTCGAAAGTAATTGATAAAGCTAAGACGGCTTGTGTCAATGCTGGTTATCTCGTTTCTGACCATTTTCCTGACGTCAGGAAAATGGTTCATCTCGGGTCTGGGTCAGAACGTGAAATTGATGATATTCTTTTAACTCGTTATGCTTGTTACCTCATTGCACAAAATGGTGACCCACGTAAAGAACAGATAGCATTTGCACAAACCTATTTTGCTATACAGACACGTAAGGCTGAGTTAATAGAGCAAAGACTATTGGAGATAGAACGTGTAAAAGCTCGTACAAAACTGCAAGAGACAGAAAAGCATCTATCAGGTATTCTCTATGAAAGAGGTATCGACTCTAAAGGCTTTGCTGTAATCCGTTCTAAAGGTGACCAAGCATTATTTCGCTTGAATACAGCACAAATGAAAAAGAAGATGGGAGTGCCTGCAAGTAGACCAGTTGCTGATTTCCTACCGACTATCAGTATTAAAGCAAAGGATTTTGCTGCTGAAATGACTAACGTCAATGTGCAACAAAAGGACTTATATGGAGAAGGTCAAATCAGTAATGAACATATTGAAAATAATAAAGCTGTTCGGCAAATGATGATTCAACGTGGTATTATACCAGAGAATCTGCCTCCTGCAGAGGATGTTAAGAAAGTAGAAAGGAGGTTGGCGAGTGAAGAGAAGAATGCTCTAATAAATAAGCGTGGGAAAGATAAAAGGTGAGAGTTATTAACTCATAATCTTTTAGCTTGCAAAAGAAATAAGATTAATTCTATACTGGTATGTGTAAAATCATTAAGTATATTCTGAAGAAATATCATTATCGACCAGAGGAAACTGCCAATACACAGAAAACTGTTATCAAACAGTGTGTGTAATTGGCGGATAATGAACAACAGAATTATTCAGTAAAAATCAGCCAGGCTGTATGAAAAAAATCATGGGTTTTAAATACTTTTTGACTACAAAAAGTTAAATTATAATAGTTAAATGGAACAGGAAAGAACTTATACAAAGGGAGACTACAAAAGGTTGAGTGAAAGAATAAGGAAAGCTCCAGAGAATATTGCTCAAGAAGATTATCAGATGTTGCAAGATCTTCGTATAACATATAAATCTGCATTAGCGTCTATTTTTACAGCTTTACATTGTGCGGCTCTTAAGATAGATAAGGATAGTGTGTGCACCTATAGAATAAAAACGTATTGAATCTATCATTAGTAAACTAATTCGTTTTTCAGAATATGGAAGCACAAAGAATCGCTGATATAGCTGGTTGTAGATGTATTATGACATCGAATGAGAAAGTAATGGAATTATACAGATATCTAAAAAAGAAGAAACGAATCTTCCATTTATAATAAGAAGCGAAAATAATTATATAGAGTCTCCCAAAGAAAATGGATATCGTTCAATGCATTTAAATGTACAAACAAAAAGATACTCCTCAAAAAGTAATAGAAATTCAGCTTCGAAGTTTAGACCAACATAATTGGGCTACTCTTGTTGAAATCTCTGATGTGTTATTTCAGTCAAAACTAAAAAGAATTTGGAGATAAAGTAAATCCTGACTTATATGAATTTCATTGTTTACTTGCAAAAACAAGATTCAGAACTGACATTATCAGATAAGAGGAAAATATCTCAGGTATCTGGTAAATATCATTATTTGGAAAAAAACTTGGAACTCTTTTTACAGAAAATCACCTAAATCTACGAGCTCAACGGAATAAATTGAAAGTAAATAGAAATGAACCATTTTTTTACTAATATCAACAGATAAGGAAGGTAAGCCTGAGTTAAAAGACTTTCTTAATTTTGATGATGCTGAAGCAGCTTACTTCGAAATGTTTTTAAATAATCCTGAGAATAAAAAAACATTGTTCTTACACATTTTAAAAAAATACCACTTTTGATAAGATAAGTATTGCATATTCAAATTACCTCATGACCTATAATGAGACACTATTTAGGATTCTTAATTCTATTGCAGATGTATCTGTACACGCTTTCAATAATTATAAAAATAGGAGAATTTAAAAAAATTATAAGGCTTTCTTGTTTATTCTATCAAAATGGTTTAGGAATAAACAAAAAGAGATTAGACTATATAATGAAGATAAAAAAATATAAAAAGGTCTAATAAGAAGAAAAGAGAGTGGACTAGTTCAATAACTTCTAATGTCGCAAAAAGTCAATATGATAATAAAAAAACATGTTTCAAGAGTTCAACTCTAATATATGGCACTATTTTTATAAAAAAAGAATAAGAACAAAACTAGAAAAAAACAAGCTGGCTTTTATTTTTCATACGAGAAGATTAGTAATATCCAACTACTATTTTTGCAAAAAGGAATATTAAGTGATAACATCCAAGATGTTTTCTAATCAATACTACTCAAATTGAGGAAACATTTTTGTACCATATAAATTTAAGTTACTGATAATCAGTATAGAATATATTTGAGGAAGAAAAGCGATACTTTATGCATAAATAAACCCCACAGCAATTGGATGGTTGCTGTGGGTTTATATTTAGAAGCTGGTAAACTAAGATGTCCTCTATCCCAACGTCAACTCAACGATATAATCAATATCAGTGGGGACGGT
>BNJV01000253.1_pt1 | contig 88648 bp, 98 predicted proteins | sample 8540591 | NCBI WGS metagenome assembly BNJV01 (sample SAMD00202457, study PRJDB9452) | human saliva metagenome | host: Homo sapiens
AAGTTGATTGCAGAAGCATTATTGAAATACGAAACATTGGATAGTACACAAATTAAATCTCTTTACGAAACAGGAAAGATGCCTGAAACAGTAGAAGAAGAATCACATGCACTATCCTATGATGAAGTAAAGTCAAAAATGAATGATGAAAAATAACCCTGAGAGAGGCAAGACCTCTCTTTTTTGTGCAGTTGAGGAGCTAAAGGGTGCAGAATGGATGAAATGTGCTAAAAGTGTTTTTGAATTTGTTAGACTGTACACAGAAAGGGGAAGATTATGCTTAAAGAATTGTATGAAAGAAGTCCAGGGAATTGTATATAAGTGTAGAAATGAATATTACCTTCATTTGTGGGAGTTATCGGACTGGGATCAAGAGGGAATGATTTGCCTACATGAATTGATTAGTAGCGAAGAAGGGCTAGTAGACGATATTCCTCGTTTACGTAAATACTTCAAAACAAAATTCCGGAATCGAATTCTAGATTATCTCCGTAAACAAGAAAGTCAAAAACGGAGATATGATAAAGAGCTTTATGAAGAAGTGGGTGAGATAAGTCATCGTATAAGTGAGGGAGGACTCTGGCTAGACGATTATTATCTCTTTCATGAAACACTAAGAGATTATAGAAATAAACAAAATAAAGAGCAACAAGAAGAGTTAGAACGCGTCTTAAGAGATGAACGCTTCCGAGGGCGTCAAAGAGTGTTAAGAGACTTACGTATTGTGTTTAAAGAGTTTGACATCCGTACTCATTAGGAATTCATGCAAAAAAGTAAAAAAAGTTTAAAAAAGGTGTTGACAAAAAACAAAAAGCCGGTATAATAGTAAGAGTTGAAAACAACAACTCTGGTCCGTTGGTCAAGGGTTAAGACACCGCCTTTTCACGGCGGTAACACGGGTTCGAATCCCGTACGGACTATGGTATGTTGCGGTTGAAACACTTGATGAAAAAAAGTTTTAAAAAAGTTTCAAAAAAAGTGTTGACAAGCGAAAGCGACTGTGATATACTAATATAGTTGTCACTTGAGAGAAGCGAGTGACAAAGACCTTTGAAAACTGAACAAGACGAACCAATGTGCAGGGCGCTACAACTAAGGTTGTAGTACTGAACAATGAAAAAACAATAAATCTGTCAGTGACAGAAATGAGTGAGAACTCAAACTTTTAATGAGAGTTTGATCCTGGCTCAGGACGAACGCTGGCGGCGTGCCTAATACATGCAAGTAGAACGCTGAAGGAGGAGCTTGCTTCTCTGGATGAGTTGCGAACGGGTGAGTAACGCGTAGGTAACCTGCCTGGTAGCGGGGGATAACTATTGGAAACGATAGCTAATACCGCATAACAGTAGATGTTGCATGACATTTGCTTAAAAGGTGCAATTGCATCACTACCAGATGGACCTGCGTTGTATTAGCTAGTTGGTGGGGTAACAGCTCACCAAGGCGACGATACATAGCCGACCTGAGAGGGTGATCAGCCACACTGGGACTGAGACACGGCCCAGACTCCTACAGGGAGGCAGCAGTAGGGAATCTTCGGCAATGGACGGAAGTCTGACCGAGCAACGCCGCGTGAGTGAAGAAGGTTTTTCGGATCGTAAAGCTCTGTTGTAAGAGAAGAACGAGTGTGAGAGTGGAAAGTTCACACTGTGACGGTATCTTACCAGAAAGGGACGGCTAACTACGTGCCAGCAGCCGCGGTAATACGTAGGTCCCGAGCGTTGTCCGGATTTATTGGGCGTAAAGCGAGCGCAGGCGGTTAGATAAGTCTGAAGTTAAAGGCTGTGGCTTAACCATAGTACGCTTTGGAAACTGTTTAACTTGAGTGCAAGAGGGAGAGTGGAATTCCATGTGTAGCGGTGAAATGCGTAGATATATGGAGGAACACCGGTGGCGAAAGCGGCTCTCTGGCTTGTAACTGACGCTGAGGCTCGAAAGCGTGGGGAGCAAACAGGATTAGATACCCTGGTAGTCCACGCCGTAAACGATGAGTGCTAGGTGTTAGACCCTTTCCGGGGTTTAGTGCCGCAGCTAACGCATTAAGCACTCCGCCTGGGGAGTACGACCGCAAGGTTGAAACTCAAAGGAATTGACGGGGGCCCGCACAAGCGGTGGAGCATGTGGTTTAATTCGAAGCAACGCGAAGAACCTTACCAGGTCTTGACATCCCTCTGACCTCTCTAGAGATAGAGATTTCCTTCGGGACAGAGGTGACAGGTGGTGCATGGTTGTCGTCAGCTCGTGTCGTGAGATGTTGGGTTAAGTCCCGCAACGAGCGCAACCCCTATTGTTAGTTGCCATCATTCAGTTGGGCACTCTAGCGAGACTGCCGGTAATAAACCGGAGGAAGGTGGGGATGACGTCAAATCATCATGCCCCTTATGACCTGGGCTACACACGTGCTACAATGGCTGGTACAACGAGTCGCAAGCCGGTGACGGCAAGCTAATCTCTTAAAGCCAGTCTCAGTTCGGATTGTAGGCTGCAACTCGCCTACATGAAGTCGGAATCGCTAGTAATCGCGGATCAGCACGCCGCGGTGAATACGTTCCCGGGCCTTGTACACACCGCCCGTCACACCACGAGAGTTTGTAACACCCGAAGTCGGTGAGGTAACCGTTAAGGAGCCAGCCGCCTAAGGTGGGATAGATGATTGGGGTGAAGTCGTAACAAGGTAGCCGTATCGGAAGGTGCGGCTGGATCACCTCCTTTCTAAGGATAAGGAACTGCGCATTGGTCTTGTTTAGTCTTGAGAGGTCTTGTGGGGCCTTAGCTCAGCTGGGAGAGCGCCTGCTTTGCACGCAGGAGGTCAGCGGTTCGATCCCTGCTAGGCTCCATTGGTGAGAGATCACCAAGTAATGCACATTGAAAATTGAATATCTATATCAAATAGTAACAAGAAAATAAACCGAAAACGCTGTAGTATTAATAAGAGTTTATGACTGAAAGGTCAAAAAATAAGGTTAAGTTAATAAGGGCGCACGGTGGATGCCTTGGCACTAGGAGCCGAAGAAGGACGTGACAAACGACGATATGCCTTGGGTAGCTGTAAGTAAGCGATGATCCAGGGATTTCCGAATGGGGGAACCCAACAGGTACTACCTGTTACCCGCATCTGTTAAGGATGTGAGGAGGAAGACGCAGTGAACTGAAACATCTAAGTAGCTGCAGGAAGAGAAAGCAAAAGCGATTGCCTTAGTAGCGGCGAGCGAAACGGCAGGAGGGCAAACCGAAGAGTTTACTCTTCGGGGTTGTAGGACTGCAATGTGGACTCAAAGATTATAGAAGAATGATTTGGGAAGATCAGCCAAAGAGAGTAATAGCCTCGTATTTAAAATAGTCTTTGTACCTAGCAGTATCCTGAGTACGGCGGGACACGCGAAATCCCGTCGGAATCTGGGAGGACCATCTCCCAACCCTAAATACTCCCTAGTGACCGATAGTGAACCAGTACCGTGAGGGAAAGGTGAAAAGCACCCCGGGAGGGGAGTGAAATAGAACCTGAAACCGTGTGCCTACAACAAGTTCGAGCCCGTTAATGGGTGAGAGCGTGCCTTTTGTAGAATGAACCGGCGAGTTACGTTATGATGCGAGGTTAAGTTGAAGAGACGGAGCCGTAGGGAAACCGAGTCTGAATAGGGCGGATTAGTATCATGACGTAGACCCGAAACCATGTGACCTACCCATGAGCAGGTTGAAGGTGCGGTAAGACGCACTGGAGGACCGAACCAGGGCACGTTGAAAAGTGCTTGGATGACTTGTGGGTAGCGGAGAAATTCCAAACGAACTTGGAGATAGCTGGTTCTCTCCGAAATAGCTTTAGGGCTAGCGTCGACATTAAGATTCTTGGAGGTAGAGCACTGTTTGGGTGAGGGGTCCATCCCGGATTACCAATCTCAGATAAACTCCGAATGCCAATGAATTATGGTCGGCAGTCAGACTGCGAGTGCTAAGATCCGTAGTCGAAAGGGAAACAGCCCAGACCACCAGCTAAGGTCCCAAAATAATTGTTAAGTGGAAAAGGATGTGGGGTTGCACAGACAACTAGGATGTTAGCTTAGAAGCAGCTATTCATTCAAAGAGTGCGTAATAGCTCACTAGTCGAGTGACCCTGCGCCGAAAATGTACCGGGGCTAAAACAATTTACCGAAGCTGTGGATACCTTTATAGGTATGGTAGGAGAGCGTTCTATGTGTGAAGAAGGTGTACCGTGAGGAGTGCTGGAACGCATAGAAGTGAGAATGCCGGTATGAGTAGCGAAAGACAGGTGAGAATCCTGTCCACCGTAAGACTAAGGTTTCCAGGGGAAGGCTCGTCCGCCCTGGGTTAGTCGGGACCTAAGGAGAGACCGAAAGGTGTATCCGATGGACAACAGGTTGATATTCCTGTACTAGAGTATGTAGTGATGGAGGGACGCAGTAGGCTAACTAAAGCAGACGATTGGAAGAGTCTGTCTAAGCAGTGAGGTGTGATATGAGTCAAATGCTTATATCTATAACATTGAGCTGTGATGGGGAGCGAAGTTTAGTAGCGAAGTTAGTGACGTCACACTGCCAAGAAAAGCTTCTAGCGTTTAAACATACTCTACCCGTACCGCAAACCGACACAGGTAGTCGAGGCGAGTAGCCTCAGGTGAGCGAGAGAACTCTCGTTAAGGAACTCGGCAAAATGACCCCGTAACTTCGGGAGAAGGGGTGCTGACTTTAAGTCAGCCGCAGTGAATAGGCCCAAGCAACTGTTTATCAAAAAAACACAGCTCTCTGCTAAATCGTAAGATGATGTATAGGGGGTGACGCCTGCCCGGTGCTGGAAGGTTAAGAGGAGTGCTTAGCGCAAGCGAAGGTATGAATTGAAGCCCCAGTAAACGGCGGCCGTAACTATAACGGTCCTAAGGTAGCGAAATTCCTTGTCGGGTAAGTTCCGACCCGCACGAAAGGCGTAATGATTTGGGCACTGTCTCAACGAGAGACTCGGTGAAATTTTAGTACCTGTGAAGATGCAGGTTACCCGCGACAGGACGGAAAGACCCCATGGAGCTTTACTGCAGTTTGATATTGAGTGTCTGTACCACATGTACAGGATAGGTAGGAGTCTATGAGATCGGGACGCCAGTTTCGAAGGAGACGTTGTTGGGATACTACCCTTGTGTTATGGCCACTCTAACCCGGATAGGTGATCCCTATCGGAGACAGTGTCTGACGGGCAGTTTGACTGGGGCGGTCGCCTCCTAAAAGGTAACGGAGGCGCCCAAAGGTTCCCCTCAGAATGGTTGGAAATCATTCGCAGAGTGTAAAGGTATAAGGGAGCTTGACTGCGAGAGCTACAACTCGAGCAGGGACGAAAGTCGGGCTTAGTGATCCGGTGGTTCCGTATGGAAGGGCCATCGCTCAACGGATAAAAGCTACCCTGGGGATAACAGGCTTATCTCCCCCAAGAGTTCACATCGACGGGGAGGTTTGGCACCTCGATGTCGGCTCGTCGCATCCTGGGGCTGTAGTCGGTCCCAAGGGTTGGGCTGTTCGCCCATTAAAGCGGCACGCGAGCTGGGTTCAGAACGTCGTGAGACAGTTCGGTCCCTATCCGTCGCGGGCGTAGGAAATTTGAGAGGATCTGCTCCTAGTACGAGAGGACCAGAGTGGACTTACCGCTGGTGTACCAGTTGTCTTGCCAAAGGCATCGCTGGGTAGCTATGTAGGGAAGGGATAAACGCTGAAAGCATCTAAGTGTGAAACCCACCTCAAGATGAGATTTCCCATGATTTTTATATCAGTAAGAGCCCTGAGAGATGATCAGGTAGATAGGGTTAGAAGTGGAAGTGTGGCGACACATGTAGCGGACTAATACTAATAGCTCGAGGACTTATCCAAAGTAACTGAGAATATGAAAGCGTAGTGTTTTCTTGGTTTGAATAGATATTCAATTTTTGAGTAGGTATTACTCAGAGTTAAGTGACGATAGCCTAGGAGATACACCTGTACCCATGCCGAACACAGAAGTTAAGCCCTAGAACGCCGGAAGTAGTTGGGGGTTGCCCCCTGTGAGATATGGAAGTCGCTTAGCTCTAATCCGCCATAGCTCAGTTGGTAGTAGCGCATGACTGTTAATCATGATGTCGTAGGTTCGAGTCCTACTGGCGGAGTAGTTAATTAAAGGAGGTTTCAGCCTCTTTTTTTGTTATGTAATTAATAATCTAGGCTTTTTTTCAACTGTAGTGGGTTGAAGAAAAGCGAAAAGCTAAGCTCGAGAAAGGACACATTTCGTCCTTTCTTTTTTGATATTCAGAGCGAAAAAAATCCTTTTTTTGAAGTTTTCAAAGTTCCGAAATCCAAAGGCATTTCGCTTGATAAGTTTAATGAGATTATTAGTCGCTTCTAATTTAGCGTCGTAATATGAAGTCTCTTCAAAGCAGGTAGGAGTTGCATTTTGAACCACTTTATAAATAGGAGCTATAAACTCTCCCTCTACTTTTCCTGAAACAATTGAAGTCCGCTCAAAACGCCGTCTGATAATATTTTCATAGACTTTCTCCTCTCTAGGAGCCCGTGCATCATAAGGACGATAGAGGTAGGGGGCGATTCCCGTTTCGTCAATATAGTAGATTGGAACTAGAATAGTATGTTACAACTGCTAAAAATATTTCTAGAAATTAATTTGACTTTCCTAATCGATTTATTCATCTCTTATTTCAATTTACTAGATATGCATAGCTTTATTATAACATGCGCATTTTAAACTAAGCGACTATACAAAATTAAGCATACCATCAGCTATTATAGATAATGCAAAATTACATAGATTTGAATATCTGATAATATGCGTTTTTTTCTTATTTTTAAGATTTTTTTCCTCAGTCTCTTTTTAGTATTTAACGCAGTCAATAAGGTTTTTTTATCAAAGTCTAATTTAGGTAGTAAATTTATTTCTATTCTGTCAACTTTTTCCTATTTTTTTCTCTTGTTGAGGTTGGTATTTTTAACAATTCAGGAGTTATTAATGATTAATTAAAAATTTTTTTGTTAGAATAAGATCATAAAAAAAGTAAAGGAGTGTATGCTTATGCTACAAAATATTTATGATCAGATGACTGATTTCTATAACAGTATCGAAGAAGAGTATGCTACTTTCTTTGGTAATAGTTGGGACTGGGAACATTTTCATTTTTAAATTTTTTTGATTTATTATTTAGTTAGATATGATATTGGGTGTCGTAGGGATTTTTATCGTTTACCATTATCGTGTTGCTTATCGTTTGTATCTTGAAAAGATGATAATGAAACAAGGTTTTATTTCTTGTTGAGATAGTCTGAGTTAATTTCCGAACAAACCTACTTTTTTTATGGCAATATAACAATAAATAGCTGGTAATTTTTTTCTAAAACATTTTTTTAATAGTTGGAAATAGCAAATCTTTCTATTGTTTCTTCTTGATAAAAAAAGGCGATTTTTTTCTTATAATAAATTGTAAGATATAATTGCAGGTGAGAGTCCTGCCATGTATGTGAGAAAGGAAGAGCCTGAGGGCTCAGACAAGATTATGACGTCAGTTGTTGTTGTAGGTACCCAATGGGGTGATGAAGGTAAAGGAAAGATTACAGACTTCCTTTCAGCGAATGCAGAAGTGATTGCACGTTACCAAGGTGGTGATAATGCAGGTCACACGATTGTGATCGATGGTAAGAAATTTAAGTTGCACTTGATTCCATCTGGGATTTTCTTCCCTGAAAAAATCTCTGTTATTGGGAATGGTATGGTTGTAAATCCTAAATCTCTTGTAAAAGAGTTGAGCTATCTTCATGAGGAGGGGGTGACAACTGATAACTTGCGTATTTCTGATCGCGCGCATGTTATTTTACCTTATCATATCGAGTTAGACCGTTTGCAAGAAGAAGCTAAGGGCGACAATAAGATTGGGACTACAATTAAGGGAATTGGTCCAGCTTATATGGATAAGGCTGCTCGTGTTGGGATTCGTATTGCAGATCTTTTGGATAAAGATATTTTCCGTGAGCGTTTAGAACGTAACCTTGCTGAAAAGAATCGTCTTTTTGAAAAATTGTATGACAGTAAAGCTATTGCTTTTGAGGATATTTTTGAAGAATATTACAAATATGGTCAACAAATCAAGAAATATGTGACAGATACATCTGTTATCTTAAATGATGCGCTCGATAATGGCAAACGTGTGCTATTTGAGGGTGCACAAGGTGTTATGCTAGATATTGACCAAGGTACTTATCCATTTGTTACATCATCAAACCCTGTAGCTGGTGGTGTGACCATTGGTTCAGGTGTCGGTCCAAGTAAGATTGACAAGGTTGTAGGTGTATGTAAAGCCTATACGAGTCGTGTCGGAGACGGTCCTTTCCCAACTGAGTTGTTTGATGAAGTGGGAGAACGTATCCGTGAAGTCGGTCATGAATATGGTACAACAACTGGTCGTCCACGTCGTGTGGGTTGGTTTGACTCAGTTGTGATGCGTCATAGCCGTCGCGTTTCTGGTATTACTAATCTTTCATTGAACTCTATCGATGTTTTGAGTGGTTTAGATACAGTGAAAATCTGTGTGGCCTATGATCTTGATGGTCAACGTATTGACTACTATCCAGCTAGTCTTGAGCAATTGAAACGTTGCAAGCCTATCTATGAAGAGTTGCCAGGTTGGTCAGAAGATATTACTGGAGTTCGTAATTTGGAAGATCTTCCTGAGAATGCGCGTAACTATGTTCGTCGTGTGAGTGAATTGGTTGGCGTTCGTATTTCTACTTTCTCAGTAGGTCCTGGTCGTGAACAAACAAATATTTTAGAAAGTGTTTGGTCCTAAGAGATTTTTAAGATTTGTTTAAGATAGGTCGGGTATACTATAGACAGTTACAAGAAGACCTCCTAACTTGTTGTAACAAATATCCTAAACTTTTCTTTTTCATAATAATCTCCCTATAAAGTCACCGCATTCGGTGGCTTTTTTTGTCTTGGGATTCATGATATAATAATAAAAATGACAAGTAGGAAAAGGTAAATTGATGAATTATACAGTTGAAGAAAAAGAAGTCTTTATGAGGGAGGCCTTGAGAGAGGCTGAGATTGCTCTTGAACACGATGAAATTCCAATTGGTTGTGTGATTGTCAAGGACGGAGAAATCATTGGCCGTGGGCATAATGCGCGTGAGGAATTGCAGCGAGCGGTTATGCATGCGGAGATTATGGCCATAGAGGATGCGAACTCTGAGTGAGGAGAGCTGGCGCTTGCTGGATTGCACGCTTTTTGTGACCATTGAGCCTTGTGTCATGTGTAGTGGGGCGATTGGACTTTCCCGTATTCCAAACGTGGTCTATGGGGCTAAAAACCAGAAATTTGGCGCTGCTGGGAGTTTGTACGATATCTTGACAGATGAGCGTCTCAATCACCGTGTGGAGGTTGAAACGGGAATTTTGGAAGATGAATGCGCAGCTATTATGCAGGATTTTTTTAGAAATAGACGGAAAAAAATAATTTTGCTTTTAAAATAAATAGGAATGTGATATAATAAATAGTGGAGCAACAGTTCTGCGTGAAGCGGGTCAGGGGAGGAATCCAGCAGCCCTAAGCGATTTGAATTGTGTGCTCTTTTTTTCGTGCTTTTTCCGAATAAATAAGATAGAATAATCTAGAATAAATGATAATAGAAAAGAGAAGATGATGAAAATTCGTGGTTTTGAATTGGTTTCGACTTTTACAGATGAAAATTTATTGCCCAAGCGTGAGACAGCGCATGCGGCTGGTTACGACTTAAAGGTTGCTGTGCGTACAGTTATTGCGCCAGGAGAGATTGTCTTGGTTCCGACAGGGGTTAAGGCTTATATGCAACCGACTGAGGTTCTCTACCTCTATGATCGTTCTTCAAACCCTCGTAAGAAGGGGTTGGTTTTAGTTAACTCAGTTGGGGTCATTGATGGGGATTATTATGGAAATCCTGGGAATGAAGGGCATATTTTTGCGCAGATGAAGAATATCACAGACCAAGAAGTGATTCTCGAAGTTGGGGAACGTGTGGTCCAGGCTGTCTTTGCTCCTTTCTTAATTGCAGATGGAGATGCAGCTGATGGCGTGCGAACTGGTGGATTTGGATCGACAGGGCACTAGGATGAAGATTATCTTTGTACGTCACGGTGAGCCAGATTATTGTGAGTTAGAGGAGCGTTCTTATACGGGATTTGGGATAGATTTGGCGCCCTTATCTGATAAGGGACGGCAGCAGGCTCAGGAACTGAGCACCAATCCTTTATTCCCTTCAGCTGAAATAATCATATCTTCTGCAGTCACAAGAGCTTTAGAAACGGCTTCTTATGTGGCCTGTACTACGGGACTTCCTTTAAGAGTGGAGCCATTATTGCATGAATGGCAGGTCTATGAAAGTGGCACTAGATAATTTTTGAAAAAGGCTCGTAGCTATGTTTCTAGAAAAATCAAGGAGGGTTTACTTCCTGAAATAGTCCTATTCAATATGAGACAGCTGCGGAGATGAAGTCTCGGTTTCTAGAATGTATGTCTAAGTATCGAGAACATCAGACTGTGGTAGTTGTTGCTCATCGAATGCTCATGCGTCAGTTTGTGCCAAATGAGAAGATTGATTTTTGCCAAGTGATTGAGTGTGAGTTAGAAATATAGAAAGAGGTTTATTATCGCAAAGAAAAAAGCGACATTTGTATGTCAAAATTGTGGCTATAATTCCCCTAAATATCTGGGGCGTTGTCCCAACTGTGGGTCTTGGTCTTCTTTTGTAGAAGAGGTTGAGGTTGCCGAGGTCAAGAATGCGCGTGTGTCCTTGACAGGTGAGAAAACCAAGCCCATGAAACTGGCTGAGGTGACGTCAATCAACGTCAATCGAACCAAGACGGAGATGGAGGAATTTCAACCGTGTACTTGGAGGCGGAGTGGTACCAGGAAGTCTCGTCCTCATAGGTGGGGATCCTGGGATTGGGAAAAGTCAACGCTTCTCCTACAAGTCTCAACCCAGTTGTCCCAAGTGGGGACAGTTCTCTATGTCAGTGGGGAGGAGTCTGCCCAGCAGATTAAGCTACGAGCAGAGCGCTTGGGAGATATTGATAGCGAGTTTTATCTCTATGCAGAGACCAATATGCAGAGTGTTCGAGCAGAGGTGGAAACGAATTCAGCCAGACTTTCTCATCATCGACTCCATTCAAACCATCATGTCTCCTGAGATTTCAGGGAGTGCAGGGGATCTGTTTCTCAAGTGCGTGAGGTAACAGCTGAACTTATGCAGTTGGCCAAGACCAACAATATTGCTATCTTTTATCGTAGGCCATGTGACCAAGGAAGGAACCTTAGCTGGGCCGAGAATGTTGGAGCATATGGTGGATACAGTGCTTTACTTTGAAGGAGAGCGCCACCATACCTTTTCGTATTTTTGAGAGCGGTCAAAAAAACCGTTTTGGCTCCACTAATGAGATTGGGATTTTTTTGAGATGCAGTCAGGCGGATTGGTTGAGGTACTCAATCCGAGTCAAGTTTTCCTAGAAGAGCGTTTGGATGGGGCGACTGGTTCATCAATCGTTGTGACCATGGAAGGGACGCGTCCGATTTTGGCGGAGGTTCAGGCTTTGGTGACACCTACCATGTTTGGAAATGCCAAGCGTACTACGACAGGACTTGATTTTAATCGTGCTAGCTTGATTATGGCTGTTTTGGAAAAACGGGCAGGTCTTCTCTTGCAAAATCAGGATGCTTATCTTAAATCTGCTGGCGGTGTCAAATTGGATGAACCTGCGATAGACTTGGCCGTTGCGGTTGCCATTGCTTCGAGCTATAAAGACAAGCCAACTAATCCTCAGGAATGTTTTGTAGGAGAACTTGGCTTGACGGGAGAGATTCGGCGCGTGAATCGTATTGAGCAGCGCATCAATGAAGCTGCTAAACTGGGTTTTACTAAGATTTATGTACCTAAGAATTCCTTGACAGGAATCACTCCGCCTAAGGAAATTCAGGTTATTGGAGTGACAACGATTCAGGAAGTTTTGAAAAAGGTCTTTGCATAATCCGTGACAAATCTTCTTAAAAATGATAAGATAGGAGAAATATTTGACTATCAAATTTTCGAGGAGGGAATCGTGTCGTATTTTGAACAGTTTATGCAAGCCAATCAGGCTTATGTTGCCCCTACATGGGCAGTTAAATCTGCCACTTAAACCCAAAACTAGAGTAGCCATTGTGACCTGTATGGACTCACGTCTGCACGTTGCTCAAGCTTTGGGATTAGCACTTGGGGATGCTCATATCTTGCGGAATGCAGGTGGTCGAGTGACAGAAGACATGATTCGTTCGCTGGTTATTTCCCAGCAGCAAATGGGGACAAGAGAGATTGTGGTATTGCACCATACAGACTGTGGTGCTCAGACCTTTGAAAATGGTCCTTTTCAGGAGTATTTAAAAGAGGAACTAGGTGTCGATGTGTCAGATCAGGACTTTTTGCCCTTCCAGGATATAGAGGAGAGTGTACGCGAGGATATGCAACTCCTTATCGAGTCTCCCCTAATACCAGATGATGTCATTATTTCTGGTGCTATTTACGATGTGGATACAGGAAGTATGACAGTCGTAGAATTGTAAATACTTTATTTAGAAAGAAAGTGTATGAAGAAAAACAGTATTTTATTTATTTTTATTTTATTGCTATGTATTGGTTTGCAGTATGAAACCATCTACTATACGGACGGTTCGATGTCAGGTGCGGAATATGGACTAATGGGAGTTTCTATCTTTCTAGCTCTCTTTTACATGATTCCGGCTCTTTATTTCCTTTTCCGTATTGGGAAAAAATGGGAATTGCCAAAGAATGCCTTGATTTTGTCTTTATTGGGTGGGATGTTCCTTGCAGGCTGGTTGTCTAGTTTTGCTAATACCTATATCCATGATTTACTGGGCGTTCTTTTCCCAGATAGTGCATTTTTAAATGCCTTTGAAAGTGCGATTGTGGCTCCTTTAGTAGAAGAACCCTTGAAATTATTGCCACTTGTCTTTGTTTTGGCTTTGGTTCCTGTGCGAAAATTAAAATCTTTGTTTTTACTTGGGATTGCTTCAGGTTTGGGATTCCAAATGATTGAGGATATTGGCTATATTCGTACGGATTTGCCAGAGGGCTTTGACTTTACTATTTCGAGGATTTTAGAGCGTATCATCTCAGGAATTGCCTCTCACTGGACTTTTTCAGGTCTGGCTGTAGTAGGTGTTTACTTGCTTTACAGAGCCTATAAAGGACAAAAGGTTGGCAAGAAACAGGGGTTTATTTTCCTAGGTTTAGCCTTGGGAACTCACTTCTTATTTAACTCTCCTTTTGTTGAATTGGAGACAGAGTTGCCTTTAGCGATTCCAGTGGTTACAGCTATTACTCTTTATGGTTTTTATCAGGCTTATCGCTTTGTTGAGAAGAACGATGAGTTGATGAACTAGAATATTTTTTAAAAGAATGATGCAAGGGTACAAATATGGTGCCCTTCTTTTATTTTTGATTGAAAAATAGTGTAAAAAGCGCTACAATGGTAGATGGAAAATCTTGTGAAAAGCACAAGTGATACATATATACCGGAGGAAATCATGTCTTTTTCTGATTTAAAGCTGTTTGCCCTTTCTTCTAATAAAGAATTGGCAGAACGTGTGGCGCAGGAGATTGGGATAGAGTTGGGGAAATCAAGTGTTCGCCAATTTTCAGATGGAGAGATTCAGGTCAACATCGAAGAATCAATCCGTGGGAAACACGTCTTTATCTTACAATCAACTAGTTCGCCTGTAAATGACAATCTGCTTGAAATTTTGATTATGGTGGATGCTTTGAAGCGTGCCAGTGCAGAATCTGTCAATGTTGTCATGCCTTACTATGGGTATGCACGTCAGGATAGAAAGGCGAGAGCGCGTGAGCCAATCACTTCAAAACTTGTCGCAAATATGCTTGAAGTAGCTGGAGTGGATCGTTTATTGACCATCGACTTGCATGCTGCGCAGATTCAAGGATTCTTTGATATTCCTGTGGATCACTTGATGGGGGCTCCTCTGATTGCGGATTATTTTGAGCGTCGTGGCATGGTTGGTTCTGACTATGTGGTTGTCAGCCCAGACCATGGAGGAGTGACTCGTGCCCGTAAGTTGGCAGAATTTTTGAAAACATCTATCGCTATCATCGACAAACGTCGCAGTGTTGATAAGATGAATACCAGTGAAGTCATGAACATCATCGGTAAGGTCGAAGGCAAGACTTGTATCTTGATTGATGATATGATTGATACTGCTGGAACGATTTGTCATGCAGCGGATGCCCTTGCAGAAGCTGGTGCTGTTGAAGTCTATGCGAGCTGTACGCACCCAGTTCTTTCTGGTCCTGCTATGGACAATATCCAAAAATCAGCTATTAAGAAATTGGTTGTTTTGGATACCATCTATCTGCCAGAAGAGCGTTTGATTGATAAGATTGAGCAGATTTCAATCGCTCATCTTTTGGGAGATGCTATCGTACGTATCCATGAAAAACGCCCACTTTCTCCACTTTTCAGTATTGAGAAAAAGATTTAATGACCAAGCCTGAGATGATTCTCAGGTTTTTTCGTCTCTTTTGCGAATAAATAGATAGTGGCAGTGAATCTAGTAAACCTAGATTTAATACTCTTCGAAAATCAAATTCAAACCACGTCAACGTCGCCTTGCCGTACTCAAGTACAGCCTGCGGCTAGTTTCCTAGTTTGCTCTTTGATTTTCATTGAGTATAAAACTGTGGTATAATAAAAGGAGGAAGAGGATGATTCTAAGACATCCGGGCATCAGCCCAACCAATGACTTGGTAGCTAAGAAAATCTTTAGCAATCCAGAAATCACTTGTCAATTTATTCGCGATATGTTGGATTTACCAGCCAAAAATGTAACCATTTTGGAGGGGAGCAATATTCATGTATTGCCTTCTTTGCCATACTCGGCACAGGATTTCTACACTAGTATTGATGTCTTGGCTGAACTAGATAATGGCACTCAAGTAATTATTGAGATTCAAGTTCATCATCAGAATTTTTTCATCAATCGTTTGTGGGCTTACTTATGCAGCCAGGTCAACCAAAACCTAGAGAAAATTCGCCAACGAGAAGGTGATACACACCAGAGCTACAAACACATCGCACCCGTTTATGCCATCGCAATTGTCGATAGCAACTACTTCTCAGATGACTTGGCTTTTCATAGCTTTAGTATGCGAGAGGACACGACAGGTGAAGCCTTAACCATCACCAATAATGGACAAGAAAACTACCTAGTCAAGATGGCGTTCTTGGAATTAAAAAAATACAGAGAAACCAGCAAAGATAGCATTCGTAAACCATGGTTGGAGTTTTTCGGTAATAAACCCTTTACCCAAGAACCCGAGCGAGCTATCAGCCAAGCAGACCAACTGCTGGACTACAAGAGCTGGTCCGAGGAGGACAGGAAAATGTTTAGTCAACTACGTATGCGCGAAGAACAAGCCTTGTTAGCGCATGACTATGCCTTGGAACAAGCTGAGGAGAAAGGTTTAGAGCGTGGACGAGCAGAGGGAATTGAACAAGGTTTAGAACAGGGACTGGAGCGTGGTCGAACTGAGGGGATTGAACGAGGAAAACTCTTTGCTTTCTTGGACATGGTTCGCCAACATGCTCTAACTTCCGAATTCGCGAGTGAACAATTGGGTATGTCAGTAGCGGAGTTTGAAGCGCTGTTATAAGACCAGCACTAACGGTCAGGAAAACCATCTGGTTAAGATGGCATTCTTGGAATTAAAAAAATACAGAGAAAACAGCAAAGATGAGGTTCGCAAGCCGTGGTTGGAGTTTTTCGGGAATAAGCCCTTTACCCAGCAACCCGAGCGAGCCATAAGCCAAGCAGACCAACTGCTGGACTACAAGAGCTGGTCCGAGGAGGACAGGAAAATGTTTAGTCAACTACGTATGCGCGAAGAACAAGCCTTATTAGCACAGGACTATGCTTTAGAAACAGCTAGGGCGGAAGGCATTGAACAAGGTTTAGACCGTGGGAAACTCTTTTCCTTCCTGGATATGGTCCGCCAAGGTCTTCTGAGTTCAGAGGTTGCCAGTCAGCAATTGGGCATGACTGTCGCTGAATTTGAGGCTTTATTATGAGTTCAATCTTTATATAGTAGAAAGTTTATGAAATGGCAAGTGTTATCCAAATACTTGCCGTTTTTACTTGACTTTTACAAGGGTTTGTAAGATAATACCAAGGAAGTAAGTTCTGTCTAACTATCTATATAGTTTAGATATAAAAGATATCATCTGAGGGATGAGTAGTTGCGAAATGTCAACTTGGAGGCTAGAGTATTTCAGGGGGAATTTTTTCGCGAGTTAGTTTTTTTCACCTTTTTTCTAAAAATAGGTAAAAACTTTAAAAACTCGAAGAAAACCCTTGACAAATCCTGCAAATATTTATATACTGTATGGTAGTAAGATAGTCTTACGAAAAATATATAATGAAAAACAAAGGAGATAAAACGATGAAAAAAGTTTTATTGACAAGCGCAGTCGCTCTTGCAGCATTTGGTGCTGTTCAAGCTGTTTCAGCTAACACTGTAACTCTTAAAGCTGGTATGGTAGATCCAGCAACAGGTAAATTGGTTACTCAAGATGCTAAAGAACAAGGTAAACACCATGCTCGTGTAAATGTTGTAGATGGTAAAGGAAACCCAATCCCAGGTGTAGCTATTGATTTTGAATATCCTACTTCTGAAGGTGTCAAATATGTAACGGTTACTACAGATGCAACAGGATCAGCTATTGTTGCAACAGAAACTGAAGTTAAAGTTGATGCAGCTGGAACTAAAGCAAAAGTTGGACTCCCAGTAAGCTTCTCTGAAGGAGCAGTTGTAAAATATCGTCTAGTAAAATCTTTTGCTACAGATCAGAAAGATAAAGATTTTAAAGGTGAATTAAAAATTTCTGGAGATTTGTATACTAATGCAAATATCGTTATTGCTGCTCGTACAGATGTAACATTCCAAGGACAATCTGCTACTGCTCAATCAACTGAAACACCTGCTAAAAAAGCAGAATGGATTAAATCAGGTTCTAGCTGGTGGTACAAACACGCTGATGGTTCTTACACAACTAACGGTTGGGAAAAAATCAACGGAACTTGGTACTACTTCGATCAAGCTGGTTGGATGGTAACTGGTTGGGTTAAAGATAACGGAACTTGGTACTACCTAGATGCTTCAGGCGCAATGCAAACAGGCTGGAAATATGTAAGTGGTCACTGGTACTACCTAAATGGTTCAGGTGCATTACTTGTAAACACAACTACTCCTGACGGTTACACTGTCAACGGAAATGGTGAGTTGGTATAATACCAATATATAAATAAAACTAGGAGAATAATCTCCTAGTTTTTTCTTTTTTTGACAAGTCTAGTTATTGGGACATGAGGAATTGTATTAAAGATATGCTACATAAAGAAGAGCTTTTTTACCTTTAAATATTTCTACACTTTTTATGTTTTTTATTGCATTAAGTATAGAAAAGGAATATAATGAAATAAATTTAATAGGTTAACAAAGGAGGTTTTTCTCATGAAGAAAACACTTACAGGTATCTTGCTAGCTACTTCTGCGCTAGCTATAGGTGCAGTTCAGCCAGTAAGCGCTGCAAGTACAGGAACTGGTACATCGTCTACAGGTGCTCAATTGGCTTCATCGTTTAAGGAAATTCATTTTGTAACATTCCAAAATGGTAGACCAGTTGATATTAAAGCAGCGGTTACAGGAGCAGCAACATCTGATACAAGTCATCCAGCTATTGATAACTATATGTATACTACTAGTAGAGTAGAAGATGGTATTCTTTACCACATGTATGCGCCTACTAGTACCTCAAGTAATACTAGCAATATCTCTCAAACAAACCCATATCGTAGAGATAATAACCAAGCTAATGGTAGTAATGCCAATCAAAACAATGGTAGTGCTAATAATGGAGGAAGTAGCAACCAGACTAATGGAAATGTAGCTAATAACGGAGCTAATGCTAATCAGAACAATAGTGCTACTAATAATAGCACAAGTAGCGGTCAGTTTAAGCAGAAGGAGGTAAAGTCTACTATATCAGGGATGGTAAAAAAGTTACTGGCTGGCAAAAAATTGATGGTAAGGCTTACTACTTTGAAACTGATGGAGTAATGAAAAAAGGCCTACTAACCTTAGGTGATAAACAATACTACTTAAATGAAAAAGATGCTTTCAAACAGTTGGGATTGGTAAAAGTTGCTGATAAGACTTATTATTTCGTTGAAAATGGTGAGAAGAAAACTGGATTTATCAAAATAGAAGAAAAAACTTACTATCTAAAAGATGGTGTTCTGACACCCAATATTGTTGTAATTGATGGTAAAAAATTCTTTATTGATAATGAAGGGAACCGATCAGTTGGATGGAAGAAAATTGACGGTGACTGGTATTATTTCTCTAAAGAAGATGGAATGAAGACTGGTTGGGTCAAAGATGGTTCATGGTATTACTTGGATGAAACTGGTGTGATGAGAACTGGTTGGAAACAAGTTGATGGCAATTGGTACTATCTCAATGATTTAGGTGCCATGCAAACTGGCTGGAAACTGATAAATGGTAGTTGGTACCATCTCGACAGTTTAGGTAAAATGAGTACTAGATGGATAAAAGAAAATGGTACATGGTATTATCTTGATGGCTCAGGTGCTATGCAGACAGGTTGGAAACTTGTAGATGGTAAGTGGTATTATCTCAATAATTCAGGTGCCATGCAAACCGGCTGGTTGAACCAAAGTGGTACATGGTATTATCTAGATGGCTCAGGTGCTATGCAGACTGGCTGGTTCAAAGTAGATGGTAAGTGGTACTATGCTTATAGTTCAGGTGCTCTGGCTGTCAGCACTACAATCAATGGTTACACAGTAAATGCAAACGGTGAGTGGGTGTAGTTTGAATTTGTTTATGTCACCAGGAGATTTTTAGCTTAGTTTTTTATAGCAGATACTTGCTGATATAATACTTATCAAGATCCAGTTGCAAAAGCAGCAGATAAGAAAGAACTTCCAAACACTGGTGGAAAAGATAATGTTGTGGTTACATCATTAGGATTCCTAGGATTACTCCTTGGTGCACTTCCATTTGTGAAACGCAAAAACTAATTAATTAAAAATATGAAAGAGAAGGACGCTTTGCCTTCTCTTTTGTCGTGCAGAACTCTGTGAGTGCTTTGTTGGATAGCAAAAAATAAAAAGTGAACAGGATAGTATTTTAGTCTTGTTCACTTTTATGTTATTAGTGATTGTATGGTCTTACAAGAGCTCCTTAAATTCAGCTACAGTCATGCCTAATTGCTGGCTGGCAACCTCGGAAGTCAGAAGACTTTGGCGGACTAGATTTAGTAACATAGACAGACTTCCTTCAACTTTCCCACGTTTAAGACCACGCTCCAACCCTTTTTCTTCGGCTTGTTCCAAGGCATAGTCCTGTGCTAACAAGGCTTGTTCTTCTCGCATACGTAGTTGACTAAACATCTTCCTGTCCTCCTCGGACCAGCTCTTGTAGTCCAGCAGTTGGTCTGCTTGGTTGATGACTCGCTCGGGTTGCTGAGTAAAGGGTTTATTCCCGAAAAACTCCAACCACGGCTTGCGAATGCTATCTTTGCTGGTTTCTCTGTATTGTTTTAGTTCTTATTTGAGATGCCCTTACAAGAGCTCCTCAAACTCAGAGACAGTCATACCTAACTGCTGGCTGGCAACCTCCGAAGTCAGAAGACCTTGACGAACAAGATTTGCTAACATAGCAAAACCTCCCTCAACTTTCCCACGCTCTAAACCTTTTTCAATACCTTCCGCTCGGCCTCGTTCCAGTCCCTGTTCAATACCTTCGGCTCTAGCTGTTTCCAAGGCATAGTCCTGTGCTAACAAGGCTTGTTCTTCACGCATACGTAGTTGACTAAACATTTTCCTGTCCTCCTCGGACCAGCTTTTATAGTCTAGCAGTTGGTCTGCTTGGCTGATGGCTCGCTCGGGTTCTTGGGTAAAGGGCTTGTTGCCGAAAAACTCCAACCACGGCTTGCGAACCTCGTCTTTGCTGGTTTCTCTGTATTTTTTTAATTTTTATTTATGATGGTCTTTCAATAATTCTTCAAACTCAGAGACAGTCATACCCAGCTGCTGGCTGGCAAATTCAGAGCTTAAAACATGTTGGTGAACTAAATCAAGAAAGGTAAAAATTTGTCCTTCAACTTTCCCACGCTCTAGTCCCTGTTCAATGCCTTCTGCTCGTCCTCGTTCCAGTCCTTGTTCAATCCCCTCCGCACGACCACGTTCTAAGCCTTTTTCCTCCGCTTGTTCCAAGGCATAGTCCTGTGCTAACAAAGCTTGTTCTTCACGCATACGTAGTTGACTAAACATTTTCCTGTCCTCCTCGGACCAGCTCTTATAGTCTAGCAGTTGGTCTGCCTGGCTGATAGCTCGCTCGGGTTGCTGGGTAAAGGGTTTATTCCCGAAAAACTCCAACCACGGCTTGCGAACCTCGTCTTTGCTGGTTTCTCTATATTTTTTTAGTTCTAAGAACGCCATCTTAACCAGATGGTTTTCTTGACCGTTACTTGTGATGGTTAAGACTTCACCCGTCGTGTCTTCGCGCATGCTGAAACTGTGGAAAGCCAAGTCATCCGAGAAGTAATTGCTATCCACGATTGCGATAGCGTATACTGGTGCGATGTGTTTGTAGCTCTGGTGAGTATCTCCTTCTCGTTGGCGAATTTTTTCAAGATTTTGATTGACCTGACTGCACAAGTAAGCCCACAGGCGATTGATGAAAAAATTCTGATGATGCACCTGAATCTCAATAATTACTTGCGTTCCATTGTCCAACTCCGCTAAAACATCTATACTGGTATAGAAATCCTGCGCTGAGTACGGCATGGAAGGCAAGACATGAATATTGCTTCCCTCCAAAATAGTTACATTTTTGGCTGGTAAGTCCAACATATCGCGAATAAATTGACAAGTGATTTCTGGATTGCTAAAGATTTTCTTAGCAACCAAGTCATTAGTCGGGCTGATTCCCGGATGTCTTAAAATCATCCTTTTCCTCCTTCTATTATAGCACATTTTTAAATCTAGGTTTACTAGATTCTTTTGCTCTATCTATTTATTCGGAAAAAGTTTGAAAAATACTTGCTCTAGCTCTTTCCAATGGTATTTTTCCCTGCTTTCCTTTATAATGGGTGTATGGATAAGAAAAAATTATTATTGATTGATGGGTCTTCTGTTGCTTTTCGGGCGTTTTTTGCGCTCTATCAGCAGTTGGACCGTTTTAAGAATGCGGCTGGCTTGCATACCAATGCCATTTATGGCTTCCAGTTGATGTTGAGCCATTTGTTGGAACGGGTTGAGCCGAGTCATATTTTGGTGGCTTTTGATGCGGGAAAGACGACCTTCCGTACAGAGATATATGCGGACTATAAGGGTGGTCGAGCCAAGACTCCTGATGAGTTTCGTGAGCAGTTTCCTTTCATTCGTGAGTTGCTGGATCATATGGGGATTCGTCACTATGAGTTGGCTCAGTATGAGGCGGATGACATCATCGGGACGCTGGATAAGCTAGCAGAGCAGGATGGTTTTGATATTACCATTGTCAGTGGGGACAAGGACTTGATTCAGCTGACGGATGAGCATACAGTGGTTGAAATTTCCAAGAAAGGTGTGGCTGAGTTTGAGGCCTTTACGCCAGAATATCTCATGGAAAAGATGGGCATTACACCGACCCAGTTTATCGATCTCAAAGCGCTCATGGGTGATAAGTCGGATAATATTCCTGGGGTGACCAAAATCGGTGAAAAGACGGGTATCAAGCTCTTGCTGGAGCATGGTTCGCTTGAGGGGATTTATGAAAATATCGATGGGATGAAGGCTTCTAAGATGAAGGAAAATCTTATCAATGATAAGGAACAGGCTTTTTGTCTAAAACACTGGCGACCATTGATACCAAGGCACCGATTGAGATTGGTTTGAAGGATTTGGTCTATAGTGGTCCAGATGTGGAAAATCTTGGAAAATTCTACGATGAGATGGGCTTCAAACAGCTTAAGCAGGCTTTAAATGTGTCGTCAGCTGATGTGGCTGAAAGTTTGAACTTTACTATCGTTGACCAAATCAGTCAAGATATGCTGAGTGAGAAGTCTATCTTCCACTTTGAACTCTTTGGTGAGAATTACCATACGGATGATTTGGTTGGATTTGCCTGGTCTTGTGGGGAAAAGCTCTATGCCACAGACAAGCTTGAGCTGTTGCAAGAGCCGATTTTCAAGGATTTCTTAGAAAAAACACCTCTGAGAGTTTATGACTTTAAGAAGGCTAAAGTTCTCTTGCATCGTTTGGGTGTGGATTTGCAGGCACCTGCTTTTGATAGCCGTTTGGCTAAATACCTCCTTTCGACTGTGGAGGACAATGAAATTGCGACCATCGCTAGTCTTTATGGTCAGACTTATTTGGTTGATGATGAGACTTTCTATGGTAAGGGTGTCAAGAAGGCCCTTCCTGAACGTGAGAAATTCTTGGAACACTTAGCTCGTAAGCTTGCAGTTTTGGTTGAGACTGAGCCTGTTTTACTTGAAAAACTCAGCGAAAATGGGCAGTTAGAGCTTCTTTATGATATAGAGCAACCTCTAGCTTTTGTCCTTGCTAAGATGGAAATTGCTGGGATTACGGTCAAGAAAGAGACCTTGCTTGAGATGCAGGCTGAAAATGAGCTTGTCATTGAAAAACTCACTCAGGAGATTTACGAATTGGCTGGTGAGGAGTTTAATATCAACTCGCCTAAGCAGTTGGGCGTGCTTCTCTTTGAAAAATTGGGTCTTCCTATGGAATACACTAAGAAAACCAAGACAGGTTATTCGACAGCGGTGGATGTATTGGAGCGTCTGGCTCCGATTGCACCAATCGTTAAGAAAATCTTGGATTACCGTCAGATTGCCAAGATTCAATCGACTTATGTGATTGGCTTGCAAGACTGGATTTTGGCTGATGGCAAGATTCATACTCGCTATGTGCAGGATTTGACCCAGACTGGGCGTTTGTCTAGTGTGGATCCAAACTTGCAAAATATTCCTGTGCGTTTGGAGCAGGGCCGTCTCATTCGTAAGGCTTTTGTGCCAGAGTGGGAGGATAGTGTCCTTCTCAGCTCGGACTATTCACAGATTGAATTGCGCGTTTTGGCGCATATCTCTAAGGATGAGCACTTGATTAAGGCCTTCCAAGAGGGGGCAGATATCCATACTTCGACAGCCATGCGGGTCTTTGGCATTGAGCGTCCTGAGGATGTGACCGCAAACGACCGTCGCAATGCCAAGGCTGTCAACTTTGGAGTGGTTTACGGGATTTCAGACTTTGGTTTGTCTAATAATCTGGGCATTAGCCGTAAGGAAGCCAAAACCTATATTGATACCTACTTTGAACGCTTCCCAGGTATTAAAAACTACATGGATGAAGTGGTGCGTGAGGCGCGTGATAAGGGCTATGTGGAGACACTTTTCAAGCGTCGCCGTGAGTTGCCAGATATCAATTCGCGCAACTTTAATATTCGTGGTTTTGCAGAGCGGACAGCTATCAACTCTCCTATCCAGGGGTCGGCGGCAGATATTCTCAAGATTGCTATGATTCAGCTGGATAAAGCCTTGGTTGCAGGTGGTTATCAGACTAAGATGCTGTTACAAGTGCACGATGAAATCGTCCTTGAAGTTCCTAAATCTGAATTGGCAGAGATGAAAAAATTGGTCAAACAAACTATGGAAGAAGCCATTCAACTCAGTGTTCCCCTCATCGCAGATGAAAATGAAGGGGCAACCTGGTACGAGGCTAAATAAAAAGGGGGCTAGTCCTCCTTTTTTGTAGTAGAATTCTGCAAGCCTTTTCAAATTGTGCTATACTGATGAAAAAGGAGGATTTCTATGAGTCAAGAATTTATCAATCCAAGTGATGGGGTGATTCGTCAGTATCTCGCAACGAGTAAAATCCTTGCTGTGGTGGGCTTGTCTGACCGTGAGGAAACAACCAGCAATCGAGTGACCAAGGAAATGCAGGCTCGAGGTTATAAAATCATCCCAGTCAATCCCAAGTCGGCAGGTGGCGAAATATTGGGTGAGAAGGCTTATGCTAGTCTAGCAGAGATTCCTTTCCTGTAGATATTGTCAATGTTTACCGTCGCAGCGAGTTTTTGCCTGATGTGGCGCGTGATTTTCTCAAGGTTGATGCTAAGATTTTTTGGGCACAGCTAGGTCTTGAAAGTTTAGAGGCGGAAGAGATTTTGCGTGCTGGTGGATGCGATGATATCGTGATGAATCGTTGCATCAAGAGAGAACATACACGTTTGATTGAGGAAGCATAAGAAAAAGGTAGCAGATGGGGCTACCTTTTGTGTTATACTCAATGAAAATCAAAGAGCAAAGAGGAAACTAGCCGCAGGTTGCTCAAAACACAGTTTTGAGGTTGCAGATAGAACTGACGAAGTCAGCTCAAAACACAGTTTTGAGGTTGTGGATAGAACTGACGAAGTCAGTAACCATACCTACGGCAAGGCGACGTTGACGTGGTTTGAAGAGATTTTCGAAGAGTATTAGAAAATGCCGATAAGGGTCTGCATACCGAGACTGGTGAGGATGATGGCAATCCAGCAGATGGCTCCGAGAACAATGGATTTTCCGCTGGATTTGACCATAGCTACCAGATTGGTTTTGAGACCGATGGAACTCATGGCCATGATAATGAGGAATTTGGAGAGTTGTTTGAGTGGGGTAAAGAAACTACTAGACACACCGAGAGAGGTCAGAAGGGTGGTTAGGAGCGATGCAAGGATGAAGTAAAGGATAAAAAGAGGGAAGACTTTTTTCAGTTGTAATCCTTGCTTATTTTTTTGTTCACGACTTTGCCAGTAGGAGAGAAAGAGAGTGATGGGGATGATAGCCAGAGTACGTGTGAGTTTGACAATGGTTGCGGATTCGAGGGTATTGGTCTGGTAGAGACTGTCCCAGGCGCTGGCGGTAGCCGTTACAGAGGAAGTATCGTTGACCGCAGTTCCTGCAAAGAGGGCGAAGCCGTCATTGGATAGATGAAGCCAGGTACCTAGAGTTGGAAAGATGAGTGCAGCCAAGACATTGAAGAAAAAGATCACGGAGATGGCTTGGGCTACTTCCTTTTCCTTAGCGTGGATAACAGGCGCTGTCGCCGCAATGGCAGAACCCCCACAGATAGAAGAACCTACTCCAATCAAGGTAGCCAGTTTTGTGTCCAGTGTAAAGAAGCGCTGGAAGAGGTAGGCAACAATCAAGGCTATTGAAATGGTGGACAGGATGACAGGGAGTGAAGATTGCCCAACTGCGAAGACTTGCGAGATATTGAGACCAAAACCAAGCAAGATAACGGCATACTGGAGCAATTTTTTTAGAACTAAAGGTCAATCCCGCATCCAGTTGTTTATAGGGCGAGAGAAAGGGATGTAGGAGCATGCCTATGAAAAATGGCAAACACGGGTGCGCCAATAACAGGGAAGAATCCTCCTAAGTACCAAGATACGATAGAAATGAGAAGGCAGGCCAAGATACCTGCTTCATTTTTTTGATAGAAATGACATAAGAACCTCCAAATAGAATCTGTTACCATTATAGACCTGTTAACAGGAAAAGTAAAATAGAAAGTGGAGCTAACAATTATTTGACAAGTAGTGCTAATTATGTAATAATAATCTTACAAGAACTGTAACGAAGTCTTGGCAAAAACAAAAATACCAGAGCTCCACCTCTGGTATTTCTTTTTGTTCAGTTACATTAAAACTAAACTCAGGTTATATTTTTTTGTCGCGCTTATCTAACCACTTTCTGACTATCCACTCAGAAATGACATTACCGGTAATAGTAATCAGTAATGGTGCTAGAATAACTGTAACGAAGATTAGCAAAAACTCACCTCCAAACTAAGTTCGTTAGTGGAGTTGCGACAAATCCATTTTAACATACTTCAATTTGTCATGCTAGCGTTATTCTATCATGTATTTTTGCGGTCGGGGGGCTTTTGTAGTATAATAGAGATACGTTTTTACAGTAGGAGGTATCTATGGACTTAACTAAGCGCTTTAATAAACAGTTAGATAAGATTCAAGTTTCGTTGATTCGTCAGTTTGACCAGGCTATTTCGGAGATTCCTGGGGTCTTGCGTTTGACCTTGGGGGAACCTGATTTTACAACGCCAGATCATGTCAAGGAGGCGGCCAAGCGAGCGATTGACCAGAACCAATCCTACTATACAGGGATGAGTGGCCTGCTGACTCTACGTCAGGCGGCCAGTGACTTTGTTAAGGAAAAGTACCAACTGGACTATGTTCCTGAAAATGAAATCTTGGTCACTATCGGAGCGACAGAGGCTTTGTCTGCTACTTTGACAGCTATTTTGGAAGAGGGAGACAAGGTGCTCTTGCCAGCTCCTGCTTATCCGGGTTATGAACCAATTGTCAATCTAGTTGGGGCAGAGATTGTCGAGATTGATACAACTGAAAATGGTTTTGTCTTGACTCCTGAGATGTTAGAGAAGGCTATTTTGGAGCAGGGTGACAAGCTCAAGGCGGTTATTCTCAACTATCCAGCAAATCCGACAGGCATTACCTACAGTCGGGAGCAGTTGGAGGCCTTGGCAGCTGTTTTACGCAAGTACGAAATTTTTGTTGTCTGTGATGAGGTTTACTCAGAATTGACCTACACAGGCGAAGCCCATGTATCTCTGGGAACTATGTTGAGAGATCAGGCTATTATTATCAATGGTCTATCTAAATCACATGCCATGACAGGATGGCGTTTGGGACTGATTTTCGCTCCTGCAGCCTTTACAGCTCAGTTGATTAAGAGTCACCAGTACTTGGTGACTGCCGCAAATACTATGGCTCAACATGCTGCGGTGGAAGCCTTGACGGCTGGTAAAAATGATGCGGAGCCTATGAAGAAGGAATACATCCAGCGTCGAGATTATATTATCGAGAAAATGACTGCTCTTGGTTTTGAGATTATCAAACCAGACGGTGCCTTCTATATCTTTGCTAAGATTCCAGCGGGCTACAATCAAGACTCCTTTGCTTTTCTGAAGGATTTTGCTCAGAAGAAGGCCGTTGCCTTTATCCCTGGTGCCGCCTTTGGGCGTTACGGGGAAGGCTATGTGCGTCTGTCTTATGCGGCCAGCATGGAGACTATCAAAGAAGCCATGAAACGGCTTGAGGAGTATATGAGAGAAGCATGATTCAGTCTATCACGAGTCAAGGCTTGGTGCTCTACAATCGCAATTTTCGTGAGGATGACAAGCTCGTCAAGATTTTTACAGAGCAGGCTGGTAAGCGGATGTTTTTCGTCAAACACGCTGGTCAGTCTAAGCTGGCCCCTGTTATTCAGCCCTTGGTGCTGGCACGATTTCTCTTGCGAATCAATGATGATGGACTCAGTTACATTGAGGACTATCATGAGGTAATGACTTTTCCCAAGATTAATAGCGATCTTTTTGTCATGGCTTATGCGATCTACGTGGCGGCTCTTGCAGATGCGAGTTTGCAGGACAATCAGCAGGATGCTCCCTTGTTTGCTTTTTTGCAAAAGACCTTGGAGTTGATGGAAGAGGGCCTGGATTATCAGGTTTTGACTAATATTTTTGAAATTCAAATCTTGACCAGATTTGGGATCGGCCTCAATTTTAATGAGTGTGTCTTCTGCCATCGGGTCGGTCAGGCTTTTGACTTTTCTTTCAAATATGGAGCCTGCCTCTGTTCAGACCATTATCAGGAAGATGAGAGACGTTGCCATCTCAATCCCAATATCCCTTATCTGCTCAATCAGTTTCAAGCCATTGATTTTGAGACTTTGGAGACCATTTCGCTTAAGCCTGAAATCAAGCAAGAGCTACGCCAATTTATGGATCAACTCTACGAAGAGTACGTTGGGATTCACCTAAAATCAAAGAAATTTATTGATTCCCTAGCAGACTGGGGACAATTACTAAAAGAGGAAAAGAAATGAAAAAAATCGCAGTAGATGCCATGGGAGGCGATTACGCACCTCAGGCCATCGTTGAGGGTGTCAATCAAGCCCTTGCTGACTTTTCAGATATTGAGGTTCAACTCTACGGAGATGAAGCTAAAATCAAGCAATATCTGACAGCGACAGAGCGCGTCAGCATTATCCATACGGATGAGAAGATTGATTCAGACGATGAACCTACGAGAGCTATTCGGAAGAAGAAAAATGCTAGTATGGTCTTGGCGGCCAAGGCTGTCAAAGAAGGTGAAGCAGACGCTGTCCTATCGGCTGGGAATACAGGTGCTTTACTAGCAGCAGGATTTTTCATCGTGGGTCGTATCAAGAACATCGATCGTCCTGGGCTTATGTCGACTTTGCCGACTGTAGATGGGAAGGGGTTTGACATGCTGGACCTCGGTGCTAATGCAGAAAATACAGCCCAGCATCTCCATCAATACGCGGTTCTAGGTTCTTTCTATGCTAAAAATGTTCGTGGAATTGCGCAACCACGTGTTGGCTTGCTCAACAATGGAACAGAGAGTAGTAAGGGCGACCCGCTTCGTAAGGAAACCTATGAATTACTGGTGGCTGATGAAAGTTTAAACTTTATCGGAAATGTGGAAGCACGTGATTTGATGAATGGCGTTGCGGATGTTGTTGTGGCAGATGGTTTCACGGGAAACGCTGTGCTCAAATCCATCGAAGGGACAGCCATGGGAATCATGGGCTTGCTCAAGATAGCTATTACAGGTGGTGGTCTCCGAGCGAAACTAGGCGCCCTCCTTCTCAAGGACAGCCTTAGAGGTTTGAAAAAACAGCTCAATTATTCAGATGTTGGTGGAGCAGTCTTGTTTGGTGTCAAGGCACCTGTTGTCAAGACTCATGGCTCAAGCGATGCCAAGGCTGTTTATAGTACAATCCGCCAGATTCGTACCATGCTAGAAACAGACGTAGTTGCCCAGACTGCGCGTGAATTTTCAGGAGAATAAAAGAGATGACAGAAAAAGAAATTTTTGACCGTATTGTGACCATTATCCAAGAGCGACAGGGAGAGGACTTTGTCGTGACAGAATCCTTGAGTCTGAAAGACGATTTGGATGCGGACTCAGTTGACTTGATGGAGTTTATCTTGACACTGGAAGATGAATTTAATATCGAAATCAGCGATGAGGAAATTGACCAACTCCAAAGTGTAGGAGATGTGGTAGAAGTCGTCAAAAGTAAAGAATAGCAAGAAGCAACATGCAAGTCGTGTTGCTTTTTTATTGTCAGGGAAAATAAAAAATTTAGAACTTTTAGTGGGAATTACGAATAGATAGGTGAGGAAGAAAAAGAGGAGTATTTATGTATGTGACTGGTTTTTATCCGTGGTTTATTAAGTTATTTTTTTAAATAAAATTTAATTTCGTTGTACATTTTCGAATTGTTTTTTTCGAATAGATAAGTAAGAGGAAAAGGAAGGAGATTAGAAATGATTATTTCAGTTATTTATCCAATCTGGCTATTTAAGTGGCTTAGAGGATAAACATTAAACATATAAAAATATATACAAATTGAGGAGAAAAATATGACAAATTTTGACAAAATGGAACAGAACTTTGTAGCTCTTACAGAAGAAGAGTTGGTGAATGTGGATGGGGGATTCTTTGGTCCTGTATTGTTTACTATTTGGTGAACAAAAGTATTAGTAGGCCATGCTCTATCAGCAGGTGTAGCAGTAGGTTTTGCTGCTCTAGCTACTAATTAATAGATGAAGGGGATAGATAATGAATTATAACTTTGAAAATATGAAATCAGATGAATTGGAAAAAATTTCAGGTGGCTCTGTAGTAGGTGCTCTTGCGTTAGCATGGGGTGTAACCAAGGCGCTTGGAATCATTGGTGGTACAGCTGTTTCTGTTTACGTTGCAGGAAAAAGCTTTAAAGCAATAGGCGATTGGGGACTTTCAAGATTGCGATAATTTTTAAATACTTATGAGGTGGTGCAATGAAAAATGAAATAACTAGAGTAATAAAAAAATTGTTTTTATTGTTTGTCTCTATGGCTATCATGAATTTGATGTTGCTTGGAATATTAGCTATGCTTGGTTTTTCTTTGACGGGCAGTGTGGATAGTTACCTCATGCCACCTTTATTTTCTACTCTTGTGTTGCTCTTCATTAACAAGATGATAACAAGGTTAGACAGACAGAAGGAAAAATAAGAGCTTGCTATGAAAAAATTTTTATTAGGTTTTGTTTTAACAGCTTACAGCATATTATTAATTTATTCTCTATTTAATTTAGAAAAGGTATCGTTGGAGAGCTGTATTTTGTTAGTAGCATTGACATACTATATTAATAAAAAAAGAAACATTTAAAACCCAAAGTGAATTATACTAATAATATTTTTAGGAAGTGATCATCAGTTTACAGTAATGACAGAAAAAGAACGATAATCAATGAAAACAAGAACAGGACACAGAGCCTCGTAAAAGGTATATTATCGGAGGTTTATCTGCTGTAGATCTAGTTACATGGGATTACTATATCTAAGATAAAACACTTTGGAGAAATCATAAATTTTCAAATAAAATTTAATTTAGTTGTACATTTTCGAAATTTTTTTCGAATAGATAAGTAAGAGGAAACAGAAAGGAATAAAATAATGAAAGAACATTACTATGGATTTGTTGAGCTAACGTCGGAAGAATTGATCGATATTCAAGGTGGAGAAAATTGGACGAAAACCCTTGTAGATTGGTACATTGGATTTCGTAGAGGTTTAGGTTTTTAGGAGGATAAGCGATGAATGAAATGAATGATAAGTATACTATTGAAGTATTAAAGGAAAGCGACTTAGCTTTGCTGGTGGGTGGTAGCAAGGAAAGTTATCAACGGGGTCTAATTACAGGTCTATTGATACGCGGTGTATTTATTGGAACCCCATTTTTTAGAAGATAAGATTTAGAGAGTAAAGTTTATCTACAACAATGAATGGCATATATGAAAAATGAAACACAAATAACTACCTTCTTCAATCGTTAATAATCAAAAAAAGGAGAATAAGATGGAACAAATTAAAAATATGGAAGATAGTTTTCATGTAATGAGTCATGAGGAATTGGCCGATGTAGAAGGAGGCTTGTTGTTTGGTCTGGTAGTAGTTGGAGGAGTCGTAATTGCAGGAACATTTTTATTGGGTGCGGTAGATGGTGCTTCAGGAGTACATGCTAAGCGTCGTGGACGTTAACAGGGAAGGAAGAGCGCTAATGGAACGCATAATAGAAAGTTGGATTACTAGGGTAGAGAATTTTTACAGTTTGTAGTCAATTCCTGTAAAAGTATTAATTTTCATAGTTGGAGTAGTTGGGGTTTATGCTTTAGGGACATTAATTTTAGGTCCTATTTATTGGGCAGGCCAGAAGTTTGGCGAAACAATTTACAATTATTTGTTTTAATAAAAAATTCGAATAGATAAGTAAGAGGAAAAGGAAGGAGACTACGCGATGTATTTACCAATCTTATTGCCATGGTTTATCAAATGGTATTTAAAATAAATGAAATTTACCTATTCATTTTAAATCACTTCTCAAATAGATAAGTGAGAAGAAAAGGAATTCAGTAATTTATCTATTCTGGTTTTTAAAATGGTTTAAGAGCCAGAAATCGTAAACTAAAAAATAGAAATAAAGGAGAAAAAAGATGACAAATTTTGACAAAATGGAACAGAACTTTGTAGCTCTTACAGAAGAAGAGTTGATGAATGTAGATGGGGGAATTATTCCGATAGCAGTAGCAGCTAGTATTATTGCAGGTTCAGCATTTGCTGGTTTAAGTGCAGGAGTAGCTATTGGAATTAGTCGAAACAAGAGATAATGAGAGAATCAATGAAGTTTCAAACGAATTTGCGGCTGTTATTATATCAGCCTCAGGAATAGTGGGTTTATTAGTAGGAGTAGCTATTGGATTAGCTAGTATTATTTAAAAAGGAGTATATCATGCAAAATTTGAATCAATTTGAAATCGTAAAGCAAAATGAATTAGAGCAAGTACAAGGCGGAGTGGGTTTATTGATTGTTATCGGAGGCTCATTACTTGCTGCAGGTGGAGCTGGGGTAGCTGGTTATTGGTTATCTCGTACGTTTGGTTAATATATTTAAAGGAGTAGGTGGGATATGAAAAAATTAGAAGAAAAATTTGAGATCATGGCAGAAGCAGATTTGGCTAGTACCGAGGGTGGACTTATTATTACTACTTCTACAGCTATCGCTTGGGGTGTTTTAGGAGTTGTTGCCTATATGTACGGTCGTCATCTAGGAAGCAGACGTTAATTTTAACAATTTGATACATATTTTATTAAAGAATGTAAGAAAAACTATGAATCGTAATTTAGAACGATGTTATCTATTCTGACTAGGAATAGATCATACCAGAGGTGGCTTAGAAATAACGGGGACATTGGAAATTGAAGTAACTTTAAATAGGATGTCGTAAATGTTGCTATCAATGATTTATTTGTCCCAAGCTTGCCTAGGGTGACAGTAAAACATCAATTTCCTTTCATACCATATTTTTAGTAGGTAGGACGCTTGTTCTGCCTATTTTTTGCCAAAAGTGCAGTTGAGGTGTTTATTTGGAGTTTTACATATATTTTTGATAAAATAGGTGTAGAAATTAGGAAAGTTGAAGAAAAGAAATGAAGAAGGTTTTAAGATATTTTTTAGTATTTGTGTTTCTATTTTTGATGAATATTTTCATCTTTAAGATACTAGCAACTCTGGGATTTCAGCTGACAATGAGTGAAAAGAGTTATATTGTTCCACCGCTGTTTTCGATTATCGTGTTGTATATGATTGACAAAAGAATTAGGAAGAAAAAGAAATAAATATATATTTTAGGCATGACGTTTGTTCTGCCTATTTTTTATCCCAAAAGTGCATTTGGGAGGTAGATAGGCGCATTTGGGGAGGAAGTCCAGTTTTTGTTTGGTGATTGGGGTAAGATAGTTGTTATCAGATGAGTTTATACTCTTCGAAAATCAAATTCAAACCACGTCAACGTCGCCTTGCCGTATATATGTGACTGACTTCGTCAGTCCTATCTACAACCTCAAAACAGTGTTTTGAGCAGCCTGCGGCTAGTTTTCTAGTTTGCTCTTTGATTTTTATTGAGTATTAGGAAAAAGGAGATGAATATGAAATTTGGGAAACGTCACTATCGTCCGCAAGTGGATCAGATGGACTGCGGTGTAGCTTCATTAGCCATGGTTTTTGGTTACTATGGTAGTTATTATTCTTTGGCTCACTTGCGAGAATTGGCCAAGACGACCATGGATGGGACGACGGCTTTGGGCTTGGTTAAGGTGGCAGAGGAGATTGGTTTTGAGACGCGAGCAATTAAGGCGGATATGACGCTTTTTGACTTGCCAGATTTGACTTTTCCTTTTGTTGCTCATGTGCTTAAGGAAGGAAAATTGCTCCACTACTATGTGGTGACTGGGCAGGATAAGGATAGCATTCATATTGCCGATCCAGATCCTGGGGTGAAATTGACCAAACTGCCACGTGAGCGTTTTGCGGAAGAATGGACAGGAGTGACTCTTTTTATGGCACCTAGTCCAGACTACAAGCCTCATAAGGATCAAAAGAATGGCCTGCTCTCTTTTATCCCTATATTAGTGAAGCAGCGTGGCTTGATTGCTAATATCGTTTTAGCGACACTCTTGGTAACCTTGATTAACATTGTGGGTTCTTATTATCTGCAGTCTATCATTGATACCTATGTGCCAGATCAGATGCGTTCGACGTTGGGGATTATTTCTATTGGGCTGGTTATCGTTTATATTCTTCAGCAGATTTTGTCTTACGCTCAGGAGTATCTCTTACTTGTTTTGGGGCAACGCTTATCGATTGATGTGATTTTGTCCTATATCAAGCATGTTTTTCACCTGCCTATGTCCTTTTTTGCGACACGCAGGACAGGGGAAATCGTGTCTCGTTTTACAGATGCTAACAGTATCATCGATGCGCTGGCTTCGACCATCCTTTCGATTTTCCTAGATGTGTCAACAGTTGTCATTATTTCTCTTGTTTTATTTTCACAAAATACCAATCTCTTTTTCATGACCTTATTGGCACTTCCTATCTATACAGTGATTATCTTTGCTTTTATGAAGCCGTTTGAAAAGATGAATCGGGATACCATGGAAGCCAATGCGGTTCTGTCTTCTTCTATCATTGAGGATATCAACGGTATTGAGACTATTAAGTCCTTGACCAGTGAAAGTCAGCGTTACCAAAAGATTGATAAGGAATTTGTGGATTATCTGAAAAAATCCTTTACCTATAGTCGGGCAGAGAGTCAGCAAAAGGCTCTGAAAAAAGTTGCCCATCTCTTGCTCAATGTCGGCATTCTCTGGATGGGGGCTGTTCTGGTCATGGATGGCAAGATGAGTTTGGGGCAGTTGATTACCTATAATACCTTGCTGGTTTACTTTACCAATCCTTTGGAAAATATCATCAACCTGCAAACCAAGCTTCAGACAGCGCAGGTTGCCAATAACCGTCTGAATGAGGTTTATCTGGTAGCTTCTGAGTTTGAGGAGAAGAAAACAGTTGAGGATTTGAGCTTGATGAAGGGAGATATGGGCTTCAAGCAGGTTTACTATAAGTATGGCTATGGTCGAGACGTCTTGTCGGATATCAATTTGACCATTCCCCAAGGTTCTAAGGTGGCTTTTGTGGGAATTTCAGGCTCAGGTAAGACGACCTTGGCCAAGATGATGGTTAATTTTTACGACCCAAGTCAGGGAGAGATTAGTCTGGGTGGTGTCAATCTAAATCAGATTGATAAAAAAGCCTTGCGCCAGTATATCAACTATCTGCCTCAACAGCCCTATGTCTTTAACGGAACGATTTTGGAGAATCTTCTTTTGGGAGCCAAGGAGGGGACGACTCAAGAGGATATCTTACGGGCGGTCGAATTGGCAGAGATTCGGGAGGATATCGAGCGCATGTCACTGAATTACCAGACCGAATTGACTTCGGATGGGGCAGGGATTTCAGGTGGTCAACGGCAGAGAATCGCTCTGGCGCGTGCTCTCTTGACAGATGCGCCGGTCTTGATTTGGATGAAGCGACCAGCAGTTTGGATATTTTGACAGAGAAGCGAATTGTAGATAATCTCATGGCTTTAGATAAGACCTTGATTTTCATCGCCCACCGCTTGACCATTGCTGAGCGGACAGAGAAGGTGGTTGTCTTGGATCAGGGCAAGATTGTTGAAGAAGGAAAGCATGCTGATTTGCTTGCACGGGGTGGATTTTACGCCCATTTGGTGAATAGCTAGAAAGAGGAGAGGATGAAACCAGAATTTTTAGAAAGTGCGGAGTTTTATAATCGTCGTTACCATAATTTTTCCAGTCGGGTGATTGTCCCCATGTCCCTTCTGCTCGTGTTTTTGCTTGGATTTGCAACATTTGCAGAGAAGGAGATGAGTTTGTCTACTAGAGCTACTGTTGAGCCTAGTCGAATCCTTGCAAATATCCAGTCAACTAGCAACAATCGTATGCTTGTCAATCATTTGGAAGAAAATAAGCTGGTTAAAAAGGGAGAACTGTTAGTTCAATATCAGGAAGGGGCAGAGGGTGTCCAAGCGGAGTCTTATGCCAGTCAGTTGGACATGCTCAAGGATCAAAAAAAAAGCAATTGGAGTATTTGCAGAAGAGCTTGCAAGAAGGGGAGAACCACTTTCCAGAGGAGGATAAGTTTGGCTACCAAGCCACCTTTCGCGACTACATCAGTCAAGCAGGCAGTCTTAGGGCTAGTACATCGCAACAAAATGAGACCATCGCATCCCAGAATGCAGCAGCTAGCCAAACCCAAGTCGAAATCGGCAACCTCATCAGTCAAACAGAGGCTAAAATTCGCGATTACCAGACAGCTAAGTCAGCTATTGAAACAGGTGCTTCCTTGGCCAGTCAGAATCTAGCCTATTCTCTCTACCAGTCCTACAAGTCTCAGGGTGAGGAAAATCCGCAAGCTAAAGCTCAGGCAGTTGCGCAGGTTGAAGCACAGCTTTCTCAGTTAGAATCTAGTCTTGCTACTTACCGTGTCCAGTATGCAGGTTCAGGTATCCAGCAAGCCTACGCGTCTGGTTTAAGTAGTCAATTGGAATCCCTTAAATCCCAACACTTGGCAAAGGTTGGTCAGGAATTGACCCTTCTAGACCAGAAAATCTTGGAGGCAGAGTCAGGTAAGAAGGTACAGGGAAATCTTTTAGACAAGGGGAAAATTACGGCGAGTGAGGATGGGGTGCTTCATCTTAATCCTGAAACCAGTGACTCTACCATGGTTGCAGAAGGTGACCTACTAGCCCAACTCTATCCGTCCTTGGAGAAAGAAGGGAAAGCCAAACTCACAGCTTATCTCAGTTCAACAGATGTAGCAAGGATCAAGGTCGGTGATTCTGTTCGTTATACTACGACTCATGATGCCAAGAATCAAATTTTTCCTAGATTCTACGATTACCAGCATAGATGCGACAGCTACTAAGACTGAGAAAGGGAATTTCTTTAAAAATCGAGGCGGAGACTACTCTAACTTCGGAGCAAGCTGAAAAACTTCGGTACGGGGTGGAAGGTCGTCTACAGATGATTACGGGCAAGAAAAGTTACCTGCGTTATTATTTGGATCAATTTTTTGAACAAAGAGTAATGTTCGTATTTTTTTAGAGTTAAATGATTTTTAAAACTGTGAGAAAGATCTTTCTTGCAGTTTTTTTCTTTATGATTTTTCGAAGTTACTACGTTATTTATTCGGTTAAATTCTTGTAATTTTTAGGTTTTTTTATGGTAGAATGTGCTCAAGTAATACGAAAGGCGAACTTTAAAATGTCAAAACAATTGATCTATTCGGGAAAAGCTAAAGATATCTATACAACTGAGGATGAAAATCTTATTATTTCGACTTACAAGGACCAGGCGACTGCTTTTAACGGTGTCAAGAAGGAGCAGATTGCAGGTAAGGGAGTATTGAATAATCAGATTTCATCTTTTATTTTTGAGAAGTTAAATGCGGCTGGTGTGGCGACTCACTTTGTGGAGAAGCTTTCAGACACGGAACAACTCAATAAAAAGGTTAAGATTATTCCTTTGGAAGTCGTGCTCCGAAACTATACTGCTGGTTCCTTTTCAAAACGTTTTGGCGTAGACGAAGGAATCGCATTTGAGACTCCGATTGTCGAATTTTACTATAAAAATGATGATTTGGATGATCCATTTATCAATGATGAGCATGTGAAATTCCTAAAGATTGCGGATGACCAGCGGATTGCCTATTTGAAGGAAGAAACTCGTCGTATCAATGAACTTTTGAAAACTTGGTTTGCTGAGATTGGGCTTAAGTTGATTGACTTTAAGCTAGAGTTCGGTTTTGACAAGGATGGCAAGATTATCTTAGCAGATGAATTTTCACCAGATAACTGCCGTTTGTGGGATGCGGATGGCAACCACATGGATAAGGATGTTTTCCGTAGGGGATTGGGAGAACTAACCGACGTTTATGAGATTGTTTGGGAAAAGTTACAGGGGTTGAAATAATCTGTTTGCAACGGAAAACCTTCGTCTCTCAACTAAAAGGATTCAGGCTGAAAAGGTTCCCCAGACCTTTTCACTCCGTAGAGGATTGGGAGAACTAACCGACGTTTACGAGATTGTTTGGGAAAAGTTGCAGGGGTTGAAATAACAACCTCAAGGTCGTTGGAACATTGCAAGAGCTGAAATAAAGGAATAAGAATTGATGGATAAACGTATTTTTGTTGAAAAAAAGGCTGATTTTCAGGTCAAATCAGAAAGTTTAGTTAGAGAACTTCAGCATAACTTGGGACTTTCAAGCTTGAAAAGTATTCGCATCGTGCAAGTTTATGATGTATTTGACTTGGCAGAGGACCTGTTTGCACCTGCAGAGAAACACATTTTCTCTGAGCAGGTAACCGACCATGTTTTAGATGAAGTATCTGTGCAGGCAGATCTTGCTAACTATGCTTTCTTTGCCATTGAAAGCCTGCCAGGGCAGTTTGACCAGCGTGCGGCTTCTTCACAGGAAGCCTTGCTTTTACTAGGTAGCTCGAGTGATGTAACAGTCAATACCGCTCAACTTTACTTAGTCAATAAAGACATTGATGCGACTGAGTTGGAAGCGGTCAAGAACTATCTGCTCAACTCAGTTGATTCTCGTTTCAAGGACATCACGACAGGGATTGCCAAGCAGGAATTTCTGAGTCAGACAAGACCATTCCAAAATTGACTTTCTTTGAAAGCTATAGGGCAGAAGACTTTGCTCGCTACAAGACCGAGCAAGGGATGGCTATGGAAGTGGATGATTTGCTCTTTATCCAAGACTATTTCAAGTCAATCGGGCGCGTGCCAACTGAGACGGAACTCAAGGTTTTGGATACTTACTGGTCTGACCACTGCCGTCACACGACGTTTGAGACTGAGTTGAAGCAGATTGATTTCTCCGCATCGAAATTCCAAAAACAATTACAGGCGACCTATGACAAGTATATTGCCATGCGTGAGGAGTTGGGGCGTTCTGAAAAACCGCAAACCTTGATGGATATGGCGACTATTTTCGGTCGTTATGAGCGTGCTAATGGGCGTTTGGATGATATGGAAGTATCAGACGAAATCAATGCTTGCTCAGTCGAAATCGAAGTGGACATTGATGGTGTGAAAGAGCCATGGCTCCTCATGTTCAAAAATGAAACCCACAACCACCCAACGGAAATTGAGCCATTTGGTGGCGCGGCTACTTGTATCGGTGGTGCCATTCGTGACCCATTGTCAGGACGTTCATACGTTTATCAAGCCATGCGTATTTCAGGTGCGGGTGATATTACAGCACCGATTTCGGAAACGCGTGCTGGGAAATTGCCACAACAAGTCATTTCTAAAACAGCGGCTCATGGTTATTCTTCATATGGTAACCAGATTGGGCTTGCGACGACCTACGTTCGTGAATACTTCCACCCAGGCTTTGTAGCTAAACGTATGGAGCTTGGTGCTGTTGTCGGAGCAGCTCCTAAGGGCAATGTTGTCCGTGAAAAACCGGAAGCGGGTGATGTCATTATCCTCCTTGGAGGTAAGACTGGACGTGATGGTGTCGGTGGTGCGACAGGTTCTTCTAAGGTTCAAACAGTTGAGTCCGTGGAAACTGCTGGAGCTGAAGTTCAAAAAGGGAATGCCATCGAAGAACGTAAGATTCAGCGCCTCTTCCGTAATGGTGATGTCACTCGTCTAATCAAGAAGTCCAACGACTTTGGTGCTGGTGGTGTCTGTGTAGCTATTGGTGAATTAGCAGACGGTCTTGAAATTGATCTAGACAAGGTGCCTCTTAAATATCAGGGCTTGAATGGTACCGAAATTGCCATCTCTGAATCTCAAGAACGGATGGCAGTCGTGGTTCGTCCTGAGGATGTAGGTGCCTTCGTTGCTGAATGTAACAAAGAGAATATTGATGCTGTTGTGGTGGCGACAGTGACTGAAAAACCAAATCTAGTCATGCACTGGAATGGTGAAATCATTGTCGACTTGGAACGTCGTTTCCTTGACACCAATGGTGTGCGTGTGGTCGTTGATGCAAAGGTGGTGGACAAGGATGTCAAACTCCCAGAAGAGCGTACAACAAGCGCTGATACACTTGAAGCAGATACCCTTGCGGTTCTGTCTGATTTGAACCATGCGAGTCAAAAAGGCTTGCAGACCATCTTTGACTGCTCGGTCGGTCGCTCAACGGTCAATCACCCACTTGGTGGTCGTTACCAACTCACACCAACTGAGGCATCTGTGCAGAAATTACCAGTTCAACACGGTGTGACTCATACTGCGTCAGTCATGGCTCAAGGATTCAACCCATATGTAGCTGAATGGTCTCCATACCACGGTGCTGCCTATGCTGTAATCGAAGCCACTGCTCGTTTGGTTGCTGCTGGTGCCAACTGGTCTAAGGCTCGTTTCTCTTACCAAGAGTATTTCGAACGCATGGATAAGCAGGCTGAACGTTTTGGTCAGCCAGTAGCAGCTCTCCTAGGCTCTATCGAGGCACAAATTCAGCTTGGTTTGCCATCTATCGGTGGTAAGGACTCTATGTCTGGTACTTTTGAAGAATTGACAGTGCCACCAACCTTGGTCGCTTTTGGGGTGACGACAGCGGATAGCCGGAAGGTACTCTCTCCTGAGTTCAAGAATGTTGGTGAAAACATCTACTACATCCCAGGTCAAGTTCTTGCTGCAGAGATTGATTTTGACTTGATTAAGAAAAACTTTGCTCAGTTTGAAGCCCTTCAAAAGGCTCACAAAGTAACAGCAGCTTCAGCTGTCAAATACGGCGGTGTGGTTGAAAGTTTGGCACTTGCTACTTTTGGAAATCATATCGGTGCAGAGGTAACCTTGCCTGAACTTGGAACTTCTTTGACAGCTCAATTAGGTGGCTTTGTCTTTACCTCTCCTGAAGAAATTGCTGGAGTGGAGAAGATTGGACAAACAAGTGCAGACTTTACACTCCTTGTCAACGGTGTGAAGCTAGATGGACACAAACTTGACAGTGCCTTCCAAGGCAAATTGGAAGAAGTTTACCCAACAGAATTTGCTCAAGCAAAAGAACTGGAAGCAGTGCCAGCTGTGGCATCAGATGTTGTGATTAAAGCCAAAGAAAAGGTTGAAAAACCTGTGGTTTATATCCCAGTCTTCCCGGGCACCAACTCAGAATATGACTCAGCCAAGGCCTTCGAAAAAGAAGGTGCAGAGGTTAACTTGGTACCATTCGTGACCTTGCATGAAGAAGCCATTGTCAAGTCAGTTGAAACTATGGTTGACAATATCGGCAAGGCTAACATTCTCTTCTTTGCAGGTGGATTCTCAGCTGCGGATGAGCCAGATGGTTCAGCTAAGTTTATCGTCAACATCCTGCTTAATGAAAAAGTGCGTGCTGCTATTGATAGCTTTATCGCTCGTGGTGGCTTGATTATTGGTATCTGTAATGGATTCCAGGCCCTCGTCAAATCAGGTCTTCTTCCATACGGAAACTTTGAAGATGCAAGCAGTACGAGCCCAACCCTCTTCTACAATGATGCCAACCAACACGTGGCCAAGATGGTGGAAACCCGTATTGCCAATACCAACTCACCATGGCTTGCTGGAGTGGAAGTTGGTGAGATTCATGCTATCCCTGTTTCACACGGTGAAGGGAAATTTGTCGTGACGGCTGAGGAATTTGCAGAGCTCCGTGACAATGGACAAATCTTTAGCCAATACGTGGACTTCGAAGGCAACCAAGTATGGATTCTAAGTACAATCCAAATGGTTCTGTCCATGCCATCGAAGGAATTACCAGCAAGAATGGCCAAATCATCGGTAAGATGGGACACTCAGAACGTTATGAAGACGGTCTTTTCCAAAACATCCCAGGAAATAAAGACCAGCACCTGTTCGCGTCAGCGGTTAAATACTTTACTGGAAAATAAGACTTGCAGATTTTCTAATAGATAGTGTCAGTAATGTAAAAGTCATGTAGATTTAGCTCTTGGTGCTACACAAATAAAAATTAGGTATATAAAATGACATACGAAGTAAAATCTCTTAATGAAGAATGTGGTGTTTTCGGTATCTGGGGACATCCAGATGCTGCTAAATTGACCTATTTTGGTCTCCACAGTCTTCAACACCGTGGTCAGGAGGGGGCAGGAATCCTTTCCAATGACCAAGGAAAACTAAAGCGGCATCGCGATATGGGCCTTCTATCAGAAGTCTTCAGAAATCCTGCCAACTTAGATAAATTGACAGGGACTGGTGCGATTGGGCATGTGCGTTACGCGACTGCTGGCGAAGCTTCTGTAGATAATATCCAGCCCTTCCTCTTCCGTTTTCACGATATGCAGTTTGGGTTGGCTCATAATGGAAATCTGACCAATGCAGCCTCTCTCAAGAAAGAACTGGAACAAAGAGGCGCGATTTTCAGTGCGACTTCGGACTCTGAAATCTTGGCTCACCTCATTCGTCGCAGTCATAATCCTAGCCTGATGGGCAAAATCAAGGAAGCGCTCAGTCTTGTCAAAGGTGGTTTTGCCTATATCTTGCTGTTTGAGGACAAGTTGATTGCGGCTCTTGACCCCAATGGTTTCCGTCCGCTTTCTATCGGGAAAATGGCTAACGGAGCGGTGGTTGTTTCCTCTGAAACCTGTGCTTTTGAGGTTATTGGTGCTGAATGGATTCGTGATTTGAAGCCAGGTGAGATTGTGATCATTGATGACAAGGGCATCCAGTATGATAGCTATACAGATGAGACTCAGTTAGCAATCTGTTCTATGGAGTACATCTATTTTGCCCGCCCTGATTCTAATATTCATGGTGTCAATGTCCATACGGCTCGTAAGAGAATGGGAGCGCAACTAGCCCGTGAATTCAAGCATGAGGCAGATATTGTGGTCGGTGTGCCCAATTCTTCCCTCAGCGCAGCCATGGGATTCGCGGAAGAATCCGGTTTGCCAAATGAAATGGGTCTTATCAAGAACCAATACACTCAACGTACCTTTATCCAACCGACTCAAGAATTGCGGGAGCAAGGGGTGCGGATGAAACTGTCTGCTGTTTCTGGTGTTGTAAAAGGCAAGCGTGTGGTTATGATTGATGACTCTATTGTACGTGGGACGACCTCTCGTCGTATTGTTCAGCTCTTGAAAGAAGCGGGTGCAACTGAGGTTCACGTTGCCATTGGTAGTCCAGCGCTAGCTTATCCATGTTTCTACGGGATTGATATCCAGACCCGTCAGGAGTTGATTGCGGCCAATCATACGGTTGAAGAAACGCGCCAAATCATTGGGGCAGACAGTCTGACTTACCTTTCTGTTGAGGGGTTGATTGAGTCGATTGGGATTGAAACAGATGCGCCGAATGGCGGTCTCTGTGTCGCTTACTTTGACGGTGACTACCCAACGCCTCTCTACGACTACGAAGAAGATTATCGCAGAAGTTTAGAAGAAAAGACCAGTTTTTACAAGTGAGTTACTGAAGATTCTCCATTAAAGAAAAGGAAAAATAAAATGGCAAATAAAAATGCATACGCTCAATCTGGTGTGGATGTTGAAGCGGGTTATGAGGTTGTTGAACGAATTAAAAAAAGCACGTGGCTCGTACGGAGCGTGCAGGTGTCATGGGAGCTCTTGGTGGCTTTGGTGGTATGTTTGACCTTTCAAAGACTGGGGTTAAAGAACCCGTCTTGATTTCAGGAACTGACGGTGTCGGAACCAAGCTCCTGCTGGCTATCAAGTACGACAAGCACGATACCATCGGTCAGGACTGTGTGGCCATGTGTGTCAATGATATCATCGCTGCAGGTGCGGAGCCCCTCTATTTCCTCGACTATGTGGCGACAGGGAAGAATGAACCAGCTAAACTAGAACAAGTAGTCGCTGGTGTTGCAGAAGGCTGTGTGCAGGCTGGTGCTGCCCTCATCGGTGGGGAAACGGCTGAAATGCCGGGCATGTACGGCGAAGATGACTATGACTTGGCTGGTTTTGCGGTCGGGGTGGCTGAAAAATCTCAAATTATTGACGGCTCAAAGGTGGCAGAGGGAGATATTCTGCTCGGACTTGCTTCAAGTGGGATTCACTCCAATGGTTACTCACTCGTCCGTCGTGTCTTTGCGGACTATACAGGTGAGGAAGTCTTGCCAGAATTGGAAGGCAAGCAACTCAAGGAAGTTCTTCTTGAGCCGACTCGTATCTATGTCAAGGCTGTCTTGCCGCTCATCAAAGAAGAGTTGGTCAACGGCATTGCCCACATCACTGGTGGTGGCTTTATCGAAAATGTCCCTCGTATGTTTGCAGCTGAATTGGCTGCTGAGATTGAAGAAGACAAGGTTCCCGTGCTTCCAATTTTCAAAGTCCTTGAAAAATATGGTAAAATCAAACATGAAGAAATGTTTGAAATCTTCAATATGGGTGTGGGGCTTATGCTGGCAGTTAGCCCTGAAAATGTAAGTCGTGTCAAGGAATTGTTGGATGAACCAGTCTATGAAATCGGTCGTATCGTCAAGAAAGAAAACGAAAGTGTCATCATCAAATGAAAAAAATAGCGGTTTTTGCCTCTGGTAATGGCTCAAATTTTCAGGTGATAGCGGAACAATTTCCAGTAGAGTTTGTCTTTTCAGACCATCGTGACGCCTATGTGCTCGAACGTGCAGACAAGCTCGGCGTTCTGTTCTATGCTTTTGAACTCAAGGAGTTTGAGAGCAAGGCAGACTACGAAGCAGCCATTGTCGAACTCTTGGAAGAGCACCAGATTGACTTGGTTTGTCTAGCAGGCTACATGAAAATTGTTGGGCCTACTTTACTGGTAGCTTATGAAGGTCGGATTGTCAACATTCATCCAGCCTACCTGCCAGGATTTCCAGGAGCTCATGGGATTGAGGATGCTTGGAATGCTGGCGTTGCTGAGAGCGGCGTGACCATTCATTGGGTGGATTCAGGTGTGGATACAGGAAAGGTTATCAAACAAGTCCGTGTGCCACGGTTAGCTGATGATTCCATCGAAAGCTTTGAAACTCGCATTCATGAGGCAGAGTATAAGTTGTATCCGGAGGTGCTGGATAGTTTGGGAGTAGGGAGAAGATAAGAAGTAAATCAAATTTTGATTGTGCAATTTTGCTAGGAGAAAAAATGATTGAGATAAAATTAGTAGATGAGAGCAGTTTTCAGGCAGTGCTGGATTTGAAAATATCTGAAGCTGATGAACGAGCACGTTTCGTGTCTCCAAATGTACGCTCTTTAGCTGACGCATGGCTCTACCGAGAGAATGGGGATGTGTTTCCAATGGCAATTTATTGGAATGAGCTTGTAGTTGGTTTTCTCCTGTTGGAAATAGATAAGGATGAAGCGGAATACTTTATCTGGCGGATAATGATTGGCCAGCAGTACCAAGGAAGAGGTTATGGACGAAAAGCCGTGGAATTTCTGATCAAAAAGGCTCAGATGGATAGCACTTGCAATCATATTATCGCAGATTATGTGGTTGGAAATGAAAAAATGAAGCACCTGTTGACTAGTTTGGGTTTTCAGGAAACAGGATTTATAGAAGAAAATAACGAAGTCGCTATGCGTTTGGACCTAAAGAAAGAGGAATAGAATGACGAAAAAAGCCCTAATCAGCGTCTCAGACAAAGCGGGCATTGTTGAATTTGCCCAAGAACTCAAAAAAACTTGGTTGGGAGATTATCTCGACAGGTGGAACTAAGGTTGCCCTTGATAATGCTGGGGTGGAAACCATTGCCATTGATAATTCATATGATATCTTTGATTTTAAATTGGAGTCAGTGCTTGTTGAAGACGGCTTCAAACGGAGGTATTTGTAATGTTAGAATCTAAAAAAACAACTCGATATGTATTTTATGTCTATCTGATGTTATTAACTTGGGGAATCTTATTTAAGTTTGAGACCAATCCTGAATTTATAGCATTTTTCTTAGCTCCAAGGTACATCAATTGGATTCCATTTTCAGAACCACTAATAGTAGATGGAAAAATTGTTTTTGCTGAAATGTTATTTAATCTGATTTCCTTTATTCCATTAGGTGTTTGTTTCCCTCTGATAAAAACTAATTTATCTAGTTTAAGAATAGTCGGGACAGGTTTCTTGATTAGTCTATTGTTTGAGTGCTTACAGTATATTTTAGCAATAGGTATAACAGATATAACGGATTTGGCTTTAAATACGCTAGGTGTTTGTGTAGGCTTACTGATTTATCAAATTTTTATAAGAGTGTTCAAATCACAGACTAGAAAATGGGTCAATATCTTAGGTATGCTTAGCCTTGGTTTTGCTTATTTTGTTTTACTGTTACTGCATTTAATTGGTGTTTAACTAATGATTAAAAAGGAGAATATAATGACTAAACGCGCTTTAATCAGCGTCTCAGACAAAGCGGGCATTGTTGAATTTGCCCAAGAACTCAAAAAACTTGGTTGGGAAATTATCTCGACAGGTGGAACCAAGGTTGCCCTTGATACTGCTGGGGTGGACACCATTGCGATTGATGATGTGACTGGTTTTCCAGAAATGATGGACGGTCGTGTCAAGACCCTTCACCCAAATATCCACGGTGGATTACTCGCTCGTCGTGATTTGGATAGTCACTTGGAAGCAGCCAAAGAGAACCAAATTGAGCTTATCGACCTAGTTGTGGTCAATCTTTACCCATTTAAGGAAACCATCCTCAAACCAGATGTGACGTACGCGGATGCTGTGGAGAATATCGATATTGGGGGTCCGTCTATGCTTCGCTCAGCAGCGAAATCATGCCAGCGTAACAGTTGTGGTAGATCCTGCTGACTATGCAGTGGTTTTGGACGACTTGTCAGCCAATGGTGAAACGACTTACCAAACGCGTCAACGTTTGGCAGCCAAGGTTTTCCGTCACACAGCGGCTTATGACGCCTTGATTGCAGAGTATTTCACAGCTCAAGTCGGAGAAAGCAAACCTGAAAAGCTCACTTTGACCTATGACCTCAAACAAGCTATGCGTTACGGTGAGAACCCTCAACAAGACGCGGACTTCTACCAAAAAGCTTTGCCAACAGACTATTCGATTGCTTCAGCCAAACAGCTCAACGGGAAAGAATTGTCATTCAACAATATCCGTGATGCTGACGCTGCCATTCGTATTATCCGTGATTTCAAAGACCGTCCAACCGTTGTGGCTCTCAAACACATGAATCCATGTGGAATCGGTCAGGCTGATGATATCGAGACTGCTTGGGACTACGCTTATGAGTCTGACCCAGTGTCTATCTTTGGTGGGATTGTCGTTCTCAACCGTGAGGTGGATGCTGCAACAGCTGAAAAGATGCATGGTGTTTTCCTTGAAATCATCATCGCACCAAGCTATACGGATGAAGCGCTAGCCATTTTGACCAACAAAAAGAAAAACTTGCGCATCCTTGCCTTGCCATTTGATGCTCAAGAGGCTAGCGAGGTGGAAGCAGAATACACAGGTGTAGTTGGTGGACTTCTGGTGCAAAATCAAGATGTGGTCAAGGAAAGCCCAGCCGATTGGAAAGTGGTGACCAAACGCCAACCAACTGAGACAGAAGCGACAGCTCTTGAGTTTGCTTGGAAGGCTATTAAATACCTCAAATCAAACGGAATCATTGTAACCAACGACCACATGACACTGGGTGTTGGTCCAGGTCAGACTAACCGTGTGGCTTCTGTTCGTATCGCTATTGACCAAGCTAAAGACCGTCTGGACGGCGCTGTGCTTGCTTCGGATGCCTTCTTCCCATTTGCGGATAACGTGGAAGAAATCGCCAAAGCAGGTATCAAGGCGATAATCCAGCCGGGTGGGTCCGTCCGTGACCAAGAATCTATCGAAGCCGCTGACAAATATGGCTTGACCATGGTCTTCACAGGCGTGAGACATTTTAGACATTAGGAGATTATTTATGAGAAATGTCAAGAATAAAAATATTCATGGGAATGTAAGTAATGTTGATAATTCCACAAATATAAAAACAGACGACAAATATATTTCATACGAATGTAATGACTAAAGTCAATACAGGAAGCTCGACCAGTGATAATTCTGAGATTATGTGGATTATTATTTCGCTATTTGTAATATCTCTATTTATATTATTTATTAATCCCGTTAGGAATTTTTCTTAACAACAACATTATTTTTTTATATGGACTTATCTTGTCATTGCTTCAATAGCTCCTTTATTTTTATATATTTTTATAAATCGGGAGAATATAGATTGAAGAATGCTATAATTGCTCTAGTCCAAACTACTATCGTGATAAGTGCTAATATAATAAAACCAAAATATAAAAATTCCCTGAACAACTGATAGACTATTTGAATCAATTTTTCCAACGGGAAATTAGATAACCTTGTGAATGTTCTAATTAGTTATTTCCAAAATGGCAACAGTAAATTTTTTTCTTGTATCTATTATTATATATTGTTTTGTTATGTAATGTCGATATTATCACCGCTTGTAGTTGGATATAACACTTTTTAAATTTAAAAAAAATACCTAATGTCATACCGTGGATAGCTTTTAGTAATTTCAATATTGTTTTTCATACTTTGGTATAAAAAAATATTACAATGATTAATGATAGCTATAATTAAAACTCGGAAGAACCGCTCTTCACAGACGTGAGACATTTTAGACATTAAGAAGACAAAAGGGAAGAAATCAGTTTCTTTCCTTTTTTTTGCTTAAAAAACGGAATAGAACAAGATTAAAAACGAACGTTTATGATATAATATTATTAAATAATTCGCAAAAGAGGTTAAGAGATGAAGCTGTTAGTTGTCGGTTCGGGTGGTCGTGAACATGCGATTGCTAAGAAGTTGCTTGAATCAAAAGACGTTGAACAAGTCTTTGTGGCTCCTGGGAATGATGGGATGACTCTGGATGGTTTGGAGTTGGTAAATATCTCCATTTCCGAACATTCTAAATTGATTGAGTTTGCAAAAACCAACGATATTGCTTGGTCTTTTATTGGTCCAGATGATGCTCTTGCTGCTGGTATCGTGGATGAGTTCCATGCAGCTGGTCTCAAGGCTTTTGGTCCGACAAGATTGGCAGCGGAGCTAGAGTGGTCTAAGGATTTTGCTAAGGAAATCATGGTCAAATACGGTGTTCCAACAGCGGTCTATGAGACCTTCTCCGACTTTGAGGAGGCCAAGGCATACATAGAAGAAAAAGGCGCTCCAATCGTAGTTAAGGCGGATGGTTTGGCTCTTGGGAAAGGTGTTGTTGTTGCAGAGACTGTTGAGCAAGCGGTCGAAGCTGCTCACGAGATGCTTTTGGACAATAAATTTGGGGACTCAGGTGCGCGTGTGGTTATTGAGGAATTCCTTGATGGAGAGGAGTTCTCACTCTTTGCTTTTGTCAATGGTGATAAGTTCTACATCATGCCAACAGCTCAGGACCATAAACGTGCCTACGATGGCGACAAGGGACCCTAACACGGGTGGGATGGGTGCCTATGCACCAGTTCCACACTTACCACAGAGTGTAGTTGACACAGCGGTTGAGACTATTGTCAAGCCAGTCCTTGAGGGCATGATCCAGGAAGGGCGCCCCTATCTTGGTGTTCTTTATGCGGGGCTTATCTTGACAGCTGATGGCCCCAAAGTCATCGAGTTCAACGCTCGTTTCGGAGATCCAGAAACTCAGATTATCCTGCCTCGATTAACCTCTGACTTTGCACAAAAATATTACGGATATTCTGGATGACAAGGAGCCAAACATCATGTGGACGGATAAGGGTGTGACACTGGGTGTGGTTGTCGCATCAAACGGTTATCCGCTAGACTATGAAAAAAAGGTGTTGAGTTGCCAGCCAAGACAGAAGGCGACATCATTACCTACTGTGCAGGGGCTAAGTTTGCGGAAAATAGCAGAGCACTGCTCTCAAACGGCGGACGTGTCTATATGCTCGTTACCACAGCAGATACTGTCAAAGAAACTCAAGACACCATCTACAGCGAACTCAACAAACAAAAAACAGAAGGCCTTTTCTACCGAACAGATATCGGAAGCAAGGCGATTCGATAAAGATATAAGAAAAAGCGACGCAGTCGCCAAACACGATAATGGTCGTTTGATTTGCGAGCGTTAGCGATCTAATATAGAACAATCACCGCTGTTGTGAAAGAACGATTGAATGACAATCCAATCGTTCAGGGAAATTGGAAGACCTTGGACTTCCGATTTAGGCATGAGACACCTTTGGTGGCTGCTGTCGTCCCTCACAATCTAAGGTGATTGTTGAAAAAGAGGAAAAAGGAGAAGAAATGAAACCCGTAATTTCCATTATCATGGGCTCAAAATCCGACTGGGCAACCATGCAAAAAACCGCCGAAGTCTTAGACCGCTTCGGTGTAGCCTACGAAAAGAAAGTTGTCTCTGCCCACCGTACTCCAGACCTCATGTTCAGACATGCAGAGGAGGCTCGTAGTCGTGGTATCAAGGTCATTATCGCGGGTGCTGGTGGCGCAGCCCATTTGCCAGGTATGGTTGCTGCTAAAACAACCCTTCCAGTCATTGGTGTGCCCGTCAAATCGCGTGCCCTTAGCGGTGTGGATTCACTCTATTCCATTGTGCAGATGCCAGGTGGTGTGCCTGTTGCGACAATGGCTATCGGTGAAGCAGGTGCGACTAACGCTGCCCTCTTCGCTCTCCGTCTCCTCTCAGTAGAGGATCGGGCTATCGCGACAGCTTTGGCTGATTTCGCAGAGGAGCAAGGAAAAATCGCAGAGGAGTCGACAAATGAGCTTATCTAAAACAATCGGAATCATCGGTGGTGGGCAACTGGGTCAAATGATGGCTATTTCTGCTATCTACATGGGCCACAAGGTTATCGCGCTGGATCCTGCGGCGGATTGCCCGGCCTCTCGTGTGGCAGAAATTATCGTTGCTCCTTATAATGACGTGGATGCTCTGCGTCAGTTGGCTGAGCGTTGCGATGTCCTCACCTATGAGTTTGAAAATGTCGATGCTGATGGTTTGGATGCTGTCATCAAGGATGGACAACTCCCTCAAGGAACTGACCTCCTTCGCATTTCACAAAACCGTATCTTTGAGAAGGATTTCCTTTCAAACAAGGCACAAGTCACCGTGGCACCTTACAAGGTCGTGACTTCTAGCCAAGACTTGACAGATATGGACCTGTCCAAAAACTATGTCCTCAAGACGGCGACCGGTGGCTACGATGGGCATGGGCAAAAGATCATTCGTTCAGAAGCAGATTTGGCAGAAGCCTATGCGCTAGCTGACTCAGCAGCTTGTGTCTTGGAAGAATTTGTCAACTTTGACCTTGAAATTTCTGTCATCGTATCAGGAAATGGCAAGGATGTGACAGTCTTCCCAGTTCAGGAAAATATCCACCGCAACAACATCTTGTCTAAGACTGTCGTGCCTGCTCGCATTTCAGCAAGTCTAGCAGCCAAAGCCAAAGCTATGGCGGTGCGAATCGCAGAACAACTGAACCTCTCTGGAACCCTTTGTGTGGAAATATTTGCGACAGCTGATGACATTATTGTCAACGAAATTGCCCCACGTCCACACAATTCAGGTCACTACTCAATCGAAGCCTGCGACTTCTCCCAGTTTGATACCCATATTTTGGGTGTTTTGGGAGCACCATTGCCAGAAATAAAATTACATGCTCCAGCTGTCATGCTCAACGTTCTCGGACAGCATGTCGAGGCCGCTGAAAAATATGTCACAGAAAATCCAAGCGCCCACCTCCACATGTATGGTAAAATAGAGGTAAAGCACAACCGCAAGATGGGGCATGTGACTTTGTTTAGTGATGCGCCGGATAGTGTGGCTGAGTTTGGGGAAGGGATTGATTTTTAGGACAAGTCTATGATACAAATTATCGTTAATGCATTTGTTGAAAAGGATAAGACTGGAGCAGTTGTTGAAGTATTGTTTGCTAGTGCTGACCAAGATAAGGTACAAGCTAAATATGAAGAACTAGCTACACAATATACTGAAAACTATTTAGCTATCTATAATTTACCGCTGGATACGGATTTGAATACACTAGATCATTATCCTTCTGTGTGGATTGAGAAAGAAGAATTTGAGTAACAGGACAATGTCTAAAAGTGAAAGGTAACTGACTAATATGGAGAGTTTTCGAATAAAGAATCTACGTTCAATAAAAGATTCCAACGATATAGAAATAAACAGATGTAACTTTTTTATAGGTGCTAACGGTACGGGAAAGAGTTCTATACTACGTTTTTTTCCTTTAATTAAACAAACTATTTCCCAGAAAAGCAGTTCCCCAATTCTATGGTATGCCAAAGAAGGTGTAGATTTTGGGAGTTACGACGAATCTGTAAATAAATCAAATAAAAGTAGAGGAATAACCCTTTTATTTGAGTTTAACACTGAAATAGAGATTTCTAAATCTTTAATATCAAGATTACTGAGAAATTATGCTTACTGGGGTTTTCATGATAATGAAAGCAGATACCATTACTGGTTAAACAAAGATACGAAGATAGATTTCCAGAAGGTTGAAATTACTATACTAGATAATAAATTTTTCGAGTTTGACACTTTTTTTGATTCACAAAAAAATAAAAATTCGATTTTTTTCTGAAGAAAGGATTTGTGTAGACAAAGAAGAATATGAAAATGTAAAAGTTATTTTTCCTTAAAAGGAGAGTATCCCTTGTTACCCTCGTTGGCGATTGAGGATAATGGGAAAAAAAGTCAGTGTTGAAGAATATTATTTGAAAAAAACTTAAAAATTTTTTTCTTCAGAAAGACACTAATTTAAATATAAGTGCTGAGACATGGTTGAAGGTATTTGAAAGAGTTAATTACTCTAAAGATAGAGGAGAGATTTATAGTCGGATAACAACCTCTAAATTACCAAAGACTATCACAAGAAAGTTTAGGGAAGCAAACAATAGTATAAATAGGGATCTGTTATACAGATATATTTTTATAATCTTATCATCTGTATTAATCACGGATATTAACCAGCTCATTTCAGACTACTTTAAAAATATTATTTATATTGCACCAATACGAGCGACTGCTGAACGATATTATAGGATTCAAGGGCTTTCTGTCGAAGAGGTTGATCCCATGGGAGCTAATGTACCAATGATTTTATCTTATATGGAATCAGATACAAACTTGAGAAAAGAGTGGCAAGATTGGACAATGGGACATTTTGATACAAAGTATAGAGCTAGAACTCAAGGAGGAAATACCTCAATTGAAGTGTTTATTGATAACGAATTTTATAATCTAGCAGATACTGGTTTTGGCTATTCTCAATTTTTACCTATATTATTAATGTTGTGGCAGGAAGAACGAAGAAAAGAGGAATCTAATCAGGATTGGATTTTCTCATTCGAAGAACCTGAAGAGAAAAAACTACCCAAGGTTATTATAATCGAGCAACCTGAATTACATTTACACCCTAAGTTACAGGCGCAATTTGCAGAATTATTATTTAATATTATAACTAGAACTAATAATAAGTTCGATTTTATTATAGAGACTCACAGTACTACTATTATTAACAAAATAGGCCAATTGATAGAACAGAGTCATTTTTCAAGATGTCAAGTCGAATCCTGAGGAAAAAAATTTAATTTATATTTGGTGAATAATAATTCTTCCAAGGAGAAAATTGTTAAAACTCGTTATGATAAAGAAGGGGTCGTAGAAACTTGGCCCATTGGATTCCTATAGGGGTATATTGATGATATTTTTATAAAAAAACAGTGTGTTAGAAAAATGCTATAAATTATAAATTGGAATTAGAGAATTTAATAACTGCTTTTTTTATAGAGGTAAGCATATAATTGATTTTGAGAGTGAATTTTTTTGCAAGGGAAAAAAATTATTAAATAGTGGTTTATTTGAGTATAATAATGAAGTGCGAAAAAGCAGTGAATTTTTTTACTCTGAACAAAAACAAAATATTAAGTCTTTACGGAAACAAGTGAAACACTCTGTTGAAGTAATAAGTAATGAGCCATTTCAACTAATAACAGAAAATTCAAAAAGTAATTATTAGTATAGACATTTCTTATTTTTGATTTTTGAATTATCGCCGTGTTATATCCTTTCTGAAAATCTACAAGATGCAGATTTCTACATATCGATGTTATACAATGCTAAGCATTTTTGATAGTCTTCCATTTTTTTATCTGACGTAAATCATTCTTTTGAAGTGGATAACGGGGGTGGTAACACTACGAATATAGTGCTTGAGAGAAGGATAAACGAAAAAAATATTACTATGCATTGTTGATAGTGATAAAAAAATTTGAAACTGATGACTATTCTGGGACATCGGGCTCTTGTTTCAGTACGTGGAATTCACTGAAAGAAAAGAATAAAATTGCAGATTTATATATTTTTGTATGTAAGAGAAAAGGAGAATTTGATTCCTTTCAGTTTATACAAGCAATACAATAAATTTAGTGGGAATCAAACCATTCTACATTTGGAACAGTTTGAGGGAACAGATAAGGAAAAATATCTTAAATTTGTTAAAATTTCAGATCGATGTAATATGGACTATGAAAAAAATAGTATAGTTAAAGATGATTTAGCCCTAACAAATGCTATGAGAGGAATAGGGAAAAAGTGGACTACGTGATTTTTTTCAGTAAATAAGGTTTATACTGAGGAATTAGCATTACTACCACAGATTCATACAAAAATCTGACGAAAAATATATCTAATGAAAATTTAGTCAATATATTTAAAGACATTCCTAATTATCTGCAGGATGATTATACAAACTTGGTAGAAAAAATTCATGCGTTCACATGTTCTTTAGATAGAGTGCGTTATAACAGTTAAATTAAGGAGAGACAACATGATCGACCGTTACTCTCGCCCTGAGATGGCGAACATTTGGAGTGAAGAAAATAAATACCGTGCTTGGCTTGAGGTGGAAATCTTGGCTGACGAGGCATGGGCTGAGTTGGGGGAAATCCCTAAGGAAGATGTAGCTTTGATTCGTGAAAAAGCGGACTTTGACATCAATCGTATTTTGGAGATTGAGCAGGAGACGCGCCACGATGTGGTGGCTTTCACGCGTGCGGTTTCTGAGACTCTTGGTGAAGAGCGCAAGTGGGTCCACTATGGATTGACTTCTACCGACGTGGTGGATACGGCCTACGGTTACCTCTACAAGCAGGCCAACGACATCATCCGTCGTGACCTTGAAAACTTTACCAGCATCATCGCTGACAAAGCGAAAGAGCATAAGTTCACCATCATGATGGGTCGTACCCACGGTGTGCACGCTGAGCCGACAACTTTTGGTCTTAAATTGGCGACTTGGTACAGCGAAATGAAGCGCAATATCGAGCGTTTTGAGCATGCGGCTGCTGGTGTGGAAGCTGGTAAGATTTCTGGTGCGGTTGGGAACTTTGCCAACATCCCACCATTCGTTGAGCAATATGTCTGCGACAAATTGGGTATCCGTGCTCAAGAAATCTCTACACAGGTGCTTCCTCGTGACCTTCACGCTGAGTACTTTGCGGTTCTTGCTAGTATCGCGACTTCAATCGAACGTATGGCGACTGAGATTCGTGGTTTGCAAAAATCAGAACAACGCGAAGTGGAAGAATTCTTTGCTAAAGGGCAAAAAGGTTCATCTGCAATGCCTCACAAACGCAACCCAATCGGTTCTGAAAATATGACTGGTCTGGCGCGTGTTATCCGTGGTCATATGATTACAGCTTATGAAAACGTGGCTCTCTGGCACGAACGTGACATCTCTCACTCATCAGCTGAGCGCATCATCACACCAGATACTACCATTTTGATTGACTACATGCTCAACCGTTTTGGAAATATTGTCAAAAACTTGACAGTCTTCCCAGAAAACATGATCCGCAACATGAACTCAACTTTCGGTCTTATCTTCAGCCAACGCGCTATGTTGACCTTGATTGAAAAGGGGATGACCCGTGAGCAAGCCTATGACTTGGTGCAACCCAAAACAGCCTACTCGTGGGACAACCAAGTAGACTTTAAACCACTTCTAGAAGCAGATCCAGAAGTAACATCACGTCTCACTCAAGAAGAAATCGACGAAATCTTCAACCCTGCATACTATACCAAACGAGTGGATGATATCTTTGAACGTCTTGGATTAGGATAATTAGAAAAAATCGAATTTCTATTACTCCATTTATAGGAGTAGCAGAACTTCGATTTTTCTTGTTTATTAAAGCTTTTTTTCTAAAAAGATTACCAATATTTTATACTCAATGAAAATCAAAGAGCAAACTAGGAAGCAAGCCGCAGGCTGTACTTGAGTACGGCAAGGCGACGCTGACGTGGTTTGAATTTGATTTTCGAAGAGTATTAGTAAAATTTAAACAAATTTAATCTATCTTCATTGACATATAGAAAATACATTTTTAATGCCATATAATAATCATAGAAAAAAGCCCAAGCAAGGCTCAGGCTTTCTTCTTAGTGATCACGGTCACATGAAATGAATTTGATTTTGTAATAATCCGCTCGTTTATATGTTTCGCTGTATGCGAGAACTTGACCAGTAGACTCTAGTTTAGTAGTCTTGGTTTGTAAAACGGTTGGGAATTGTTCATCGACTCCGAGGACCGAAGCCGCATGTTCTGGAGTTGGAAATGCTATTTCATTGATTTCTTCAAAATGTTCATCATTCATGTGAATGTGATAATCCAATTTGAAACGGTTATAGATAGAGCTATAATATTCAAGATTTGGATAATTTGCGTTGATGTATTGTTCTGGAATATAAGATGTGTGGTAGATATATGCGACACCATTTGTTTCGCGTACGCGTTCAATCTTGTAGTAGAATTGATTACCGCGTAGTCCAAGTTTTTCTAAGTAGCTTAGTTTGTTTCCACGCTCAATAGAAAGGACGGTCACCTTATCATCTTTAGTTTCAAAAACTTCTACATCTGAAACTCTACGAGTTTGTGTTTGCGTGCGCGTGAAACGAATGTACCCTTTCCTTGTTGGCGGACAATATAACCATCTTTGGCAAGGTCGTTTAAGGCGCGGACAACTGTGATAGAACTCACATCATACATTGCAATCAATTCAGCTTCAGTGTAAAATTTATCTCCACTGGCGAATTGACCAGAGATGATTTTGTTCTTTAATTCGTCTTTTATATATTGATATTTAGGAATTGCCATAATTTCACCTCGATTTTCCTTCTCCGTTAAAGATTTTACCATAAAAACGGAAATAATAGTAGTCTTTTGAATAAAAAAATTAGAATAATAGGCTATAAGGTTAAATTACATATAAAAAAGGAGATTTTATACATTTTTATACATGCTAACTACTTGAAGCTCTATGTCTGTAAAATCTATATCTTTATAAGTTTTTTGTGTAAAAGTTGGTAAAAAATGAAAAAAATTGTGAAAACCTATTGACAAATGTGGTATATTGAGTTATATTCAATATATCAACAAATGAAAGCGTGAACTTTAATTGTCAGAAGGTAGTAACATGACACGATTTGAGATACGGGATGATTTTTATCTCGATGGAAAATCATTTAAGATTTTATCTGGCGCCATTCATTATTTTAGGATTCCTCCAGAAGATTGGTATCATTCGCTCTACAACTTGAAAGCTCTTGGTTTTAACACGGTAGAGACTTATGTTGCTTGGAATTTACACGAGCCTCGTGAGGGTGAGTTTCATTTTGAAGGAGCTCTGGATTTGGAGCGATTTCTACAGACAGCACAAGATTTGGGTCTCTACGCTATCGTTCGTCCGTCACCCTTCATCTGTGCGGAATGGGAATTCGGTGGTTTACCAGCTTGGCTCTTAACCAAAGACATGAGGATTCGTTCATCAGATCCAGCCTATATTGAAGCTGTCGGTCGCTACTATGACCAGCTCTTGTCACGATTGGTTCCACATTTGTTGGACAATGATGGCAATATCCTCATGATGCAGGTTGAAAATGAGTATGGTTCTTATGGCGAGGATAAGGCTTACCTGAGAGCCATTCGACAGTTGATGGAAGAGCGTGGCATAACCTGTCCTCTCTTTACATCAGATGGTCCATGGCGAGCTACTCTGAAAGCTGGAACCTTAATCGAAGATGATCTCTTTGTAACAGGGAACTTTGGTTCTAAGGCACCTTACAACTTTTACAGATGCAGGAATTCTTTGATGAACATGGTAAGAAATGGCCACTCATGTGTATGGAGTTCTGGGATGGCTGGTTCAATCGTTGGAAGGAACCGATTATCACACGGGATCCTAAGGAATTGGCAGATGCAGTTCGAGAGGTTTTGGAACAAGGCTCCATCAATCTATACATGTTTCATGGTGGTACAAACTTTGGCTTCATGAATGGTTGCTCGGCTCGAGGGACTTTGGACCTGCCACAAGTTACGTCTTATGATTATGATGCCCTTCTGGATGAAGAAGGAAATCCAACTGCCAAATATCTGGCAGTCAAGAAGATGATGGCAACACATTTCCCAGAGTATCCGCAGTTGGAACCACTCTACAAAGAGAGTATGGAGTTGGATGCTATTCCACTGGCTGAAAAAGTTTCCTTGTTTGAAACCCTGGATAGCTTGTCCAGTCCTGTAGAAAGCCTCTATCCTAAAAAGATGGAGGAGTTGGGACAAAGCTATGGCTACCTACTTTATCGAACAGAAACAAACTGGGATGCAGAAGAAGAAAGACTTCGTATCATTGATGGTCGAGATAGAGCTCAGCTTTATGTCGATGGTCAGTGGGTTAAAACCCAATATCAGACAGAGATTGGGGAAGATATTTTTTGTCAAGGTGAAAAGAAAGCGCTGTCTAGATTGGATATCTTGATAGAAAATATGGGGCGTGTCAACTATGGTCACAAGTTCTTAGCGGATACGCAACGTAAGGGAATTCGGACAGGGGTTTGTAAGGATTTGCACTTCTTACTAAACTGGAAACACTATCCACTCCCACTAGATAATCCTGAGAAAATTGATTTTTCAAAAGGATGGACAGAAGGACAACCAGCCTTTTACGCTTATGACTTTACAGTTCAAGAGCCAAAAGATACCTACCTAGACTTGTCTGAGTTTGGGAAAGGAGTTGCCTTTGTCAATGGGCAGAATCTAGGACGTTTTTGGAACGTCGGCCCGACCCTCTCGCTTTATATCTCTCATAGTTATCTTAAGGAAGGTGCCAACCGCATCATTATCTTTGAGACAGAGGGTGAATATAAAGAAGAGATTCATTTAACTCGTAAACCTACACTAAAACACATAAAGGGGGAAAACTTATGACAATTGTAGGATGCCGTATCGATGGACGTTTGATCCACGGACAAGTAGCCAATCTTTGGGCTGGAAAACTAAATGTTTCACGTATTATGGTTGTAGATGACGAAGTTGTCAACAATGACGTTGAAAAGAGTGGTTTGAAACTTGCGACACCACCAGGTGTGAAATTGAGTATTTTGCCAATTGAAAAAGCGGCAGCCAATATTCTTGCTGGTAAATATGATAGCCAACGTCTCTTTATCGTGGCTCGTAAACCAGACCGCTTCCTTGGTTTGGTAGAAGCAGGTGTACCACTTGAAACCCTTAATGTTGGGAATATGTCTCAAACACCAGAAACTCGCGCCATCACACGTTCTATCAACGTAGTGGACAAGGATGTGGAAGATTTCCACAAACTAGCAGAAAAAGGTGTTAAATTAACTGCTCAAATGGTTCCAAATGATCCAATTTCAGACTTTTTGAGCTTATTAAAATAGGAAAAAATTTTTAGGAGGTCATTGTTATGATACAATGGTGGCAAATTTTACTTCTCACTTTGTACTCAGCTTATCAAATCTGTGATGAGTTGACGATCGTTTCATCTGCAGGTTCCCCTGTATTTGCTGGTTTCATTACTGGTTTAATCATGGGAGATGTGACTACTGGTCTGCTTATCGGTGGTAACTTGCAATTGTTTGTTCTTGGGGTTGGTACCTTCGGTGGTGCCTCTCGTATCGACGCAACTTCTGGTGCAGTTCTTGCGACAGCCTTCTCTGTTTCACAAGGAATTGATACAGCACTTGCGATTACAACAATCGCTGTGCCAGTAGCAACTCTCTTGACTTACTTCGACGTTCTTGGACGTATGACAACTACTTTCTTTGCTCACCGTGTGGATGCTGCAATCGAACGCTTTGACTATAAAGGTATTGAACGCAACTACCTACTTGGTGCGATTCCTTGGGCTCTATCTCGTGCCCTTCCAGTCTTCTTTGCCCTTGCTTTTGGTGGTGCCTTTGTACAATCAGTAGTAGACTTCGTTGAAGCATACAAATGGGTTGCAGCTGGTTTGACACTTGCAGGGCGTATGCTTCCAGGTCTTGGATTTGCAATCTTGCTTCGTTACCTTCCAGTTAAACGTAACCTTCACTACCTTGCAATGGGATTTGGTTTGACAGCTATGTTGACTGTTCTTTACTCATATGTAACAGGTCTTGGTGGCGCTGTTGCTGGTATCGTAGGTACTCTTCCTGCTGAAGTTGCTGAAAAAATTGGTTTCGTGAACAACTTCAAAGGCTTGTCTATGATTGGTATCTCTATCGTAGGTATCTTCCTTGCAGTGCTTCACTTCAAAAATAGCCAAAAAGTAGCTGTAGCAGCACCTTCTACACCATCAGAAAGTGGGGAAATCGAAGATGACGAATTCTAATTACAAACTTACAAAAGAAGATTTTAACCAAATCAATAAACGTAGCTTGTTTACTTTCCAATTGGGTTGGAACTACGAACGTATGCAAGCTTCTGGTTACCTTTACATGATTTTGCCTCAATTGCGTAAAATGTATGGGGATGGAACTCCTGAATTGAAAGAAATGATGAAAGTTCATACTCAATTCTTCAATACTTCACCATTCTTCCACACGATCATCGCTGGTTTTGATCTTGCCATGGAAGAAAAAGATGGTGTAGGTTCAAAAGATGCCGTTAATGGTATCAAGACAGGTTTGATGGGACCATTCGCTCCTCTTGGAGATACAATCTTTGGTTCACTTGTACCTGCTATCATGGGATCTATCGCAGCAACTATGGCTATCGGTGGTCAACCTTGGGGTATCTTCCTTTGGATTGCAGTTGCAGTAGCGTATGATATCTTCCGTTGGAAACAGTTGGAATTTGCCTACAAAGAAGGGGTTAACCTTATCAACAACATGCAAAGTACCTTGACAGCTTTGATTGACGCTGCATCTGTACTTGGTGTCTTCATGATGGGTGCTCTTGTAGCAACAATGATCAACTTTGAAATTTCTTACAAATGGGCAATCGGTGAGAAGATGATTGACTTCCAAGACATCTTGAACCAAATCTTCCCACGCTTGCTTCCAGCAATCTTTACTGCCTTTATCTTCTGGTTGCTTGGTAAGAAAGGTATGAACTCTACTAAAGCTATCGGTATTATTATCGTACTTGCTTTGGCTCTTTCTGCCTTTGGTAAATTTGTACTTGGAATGGGCGCATAATTTATGGCTAAATCATTAATTTTGGTGAGTCATGGTCGCTTCTGTGAAGAACTTAAAGGTAGCACTGAAATGATCATGGGTCCACAAGACAACATTCATGCAGTGGCTCTTCTTCCAGAAGATGGCCCAGAAGAATTTACTGCAAAATTTGAAGCTGCTATTGAAGGATTGGATGATTTTCTAGTCTTTGCGGATCTTCTCGGTGGAACACCATGTAACGTGGTAAGCCGTTTGATTATGGAAGGTCGTGATATTGACCTTTACGCAGGGATGAATCTTCCAATGGTGATTGAATTTATCAATGCGAGCCTTACAGGTGCAGATGCGGACTATAAGAGCCGTGCTGCAGAAAGCATTGTGAAAGTTAATGACCTGTTAGCTGGCTTCGATGATGACGAAGATGAATAATACTCTTCGAAAATCTCTTTAAACCATACTAGTGTCGCCTTGCCGTAGGTATATGTTACTGACTTCGTCAGTCTTATCCTGCAACCTCAAAGCAGTGCTTGAGCTGACTTCGTCAGTTCTATCTACAACCTCAAAACAGTGTTTTGAGCAGCCTGCGGCTAGTTTCCTAGTTTGCTCTTTGATTTTCATTGAGTATAAGATGTGACAACGTGAAAATCATAGGGAAAATAGGCGATAGGAGGATGGAGCGATGCTCCGACGATAATCGGTCTTTTTCCCCAAAGATTTTAGTTGGAACTCGATTCAATTCATGTGACAACGTGAAAATCGTTAGAGCATTTTATATAGAATATACATGGGAATGGGGCTTACTCCCATTCCCATATTTAATAGAAAAAGAGGAATTCAATGCTACATTATACAAAAGAAGACTTGCTCGAATTGGGTGCAGAAATCACTACACGTGAAATCTACCAACAGCCTGATGTCTGGAAAGAAGCTTTTGAATCTTATCAAGCACAAGGTGAAGAAATTGCAGCCTTTCTACAAGGGATTGCTGATAAACATGACTATATCAAGGTTATCTTGACAGGTGCGGGGACTTCTGCTTATGTGGGAGATACCTTGCTACCTTACTTTAAGGAAGTCTATGACGAACGTAAATGGAATTTCAATGCTATTGCGACCACAGATATTGTTGCCAATCCAGCAACCTATTTGAAAAAAGATGTGGCAACTGTCCTTGTATCCTTTGCTCGCAGCGGAAATTCACCTGAAAGTGTGGCGACTGTTGATTTGGCCAAAGCCTTGGTGGATGAGCTTTATCAAGTGACGATTACTTGTGCAGCAGATGGTGAATTGGCTCTTCAAGCTCATGGAGATGACCGCAATCTCTTGCTTTTGCAACCAGCTGCTTCTAATGACGCTGGATTTGCCATGACTTCTAGCTTTACGTCTATGATGTTGACAGCTCTCTTGGTCTTTGATCCTACAGAATTTGCTGTTAAAGCTGAACGTTTTGAAGTTGTATCTAGTCTTGCCCGTAAAATTCTAGACAATGCAGAAGATGTCAAAGAACTTGTTGACCTAGACTTTAACCGTGTCATCTATCTAGGCGCTGGTCCTTTCTTTGGACTTGCTCATGAAGCTCAGCTCAAGATTTTGGAATTAACAGCTGGTCAAGTTGCGACCATGTATGAAGTCCAGTCGGCTTCCGTCACGGTCCAAAATCTCTTATCAACGAAGATACAGTTGTTTTGGTCTTTGGTACAACAACAGACTACACTCGCAAGTACGACTTGGACTTGGTTCGTGAAGTTGCTGGTGATCAGATTGCTCGCCGTGTTGTGCTTTTGAGTGATCAAGCTTTTGGTCTTGAAAATGTCAAAGAAGTGGCCCTTGGTTGTGGCGGTGTCTTGAATGATATTTACCGTGTCTTCCCTTACATCGTTTATGCCCAACTCTTTGCCCTATTGACTTCACTCAAGGTAGAAAATAAACCTGATACACCGTCTCCTACAGGTACCGTAAACCGTGTGGTACAAGGTGTTATCATCCACGAATATCAAAAGTAAGACAGTATTTATGAATTCTTGACAAGAGGATTTGTGAATTATCAGATAAACCATAGATTGTAAATTCGCTTTCTATGGTTTGTTTACTTGAGAGAAATAGTAAAAGGAGAACAGAATGAAAGCATACACAGAGCGTGTATTTGGAAATGTTGAGGGCAAGGATGTCTTGGCCTATCGTTTTGAGACGGACGGTGGCTACCAGCTTGAAGTCATGACTTATGGTGCGACTATCTTGCGTTATGTCACGCCTGACAAGGCTGGAAATTTTGCCAATGTTATCTTGGGATTTGATGACTTTGATAGCTATGTAGGTAATAGTCCCAAACATGGAGCTAGCGTAGGTCCTGTGGCAGGCCGTATTGCAGGTGCGACTTTTGAGCTCAATGGTAAGACCTATGCCCTTGAAGTCAACAATGCCAGCAACTGTAATCACAGTGGTTCAACTGGTTGGGATTCTAGTTTGTTTGAATTAGTTGAAGTGAGCGACCATGGCTTGACCCTCTACACAGAGCGTACAGATGGGACAGGAGGTTTTCCTGGAAATCTCAAAATCTGGATCAGTTACTACTTGGAAGAAACAGGTGCCTATGAAATCAGCTACAAGGTAACGACTGATCAGGATACGCTGGTCAATCCAACCAACCACAGCTATTTCAACTTGTCTGGTGATTTCACGCAGACGATTGACCGTCATGTCTTCCAACTAAACACAGAGGGCATTTACCCAATCGCTCCCGATGGTGTCCCTGCCAAAACTCTAGATGCAAATCGTGATGCGGTTAAACACATCTACAACGGTGCCTTGTTGAAAGATATCTTTGCAGAAGAAGATGAGCAAATCAAACTTGTATCTGGTTTGGACCACCCATTTGCCCTTCCTGCAGGTCATGACAATGCTGGTTTCCTTTATGACCAAAACTCAGGTCGCTTCCTACTTTTCAAGACAGAGGCCCCTTGCTTTGTAGTCTACACAGCAAACTTTTTGGATGAGAGTGTTATCATAGGAGGTAAGCCAATGATTCAGCACAATGGGATTGCCCTTGAAGCGCAAGCTTTACCAGATGCCATTCACAGTGACTTCAAAGATCAAGTCATTCTCAAAGCTGGTCAAACCTTTACCAGTAAGACACGTTATGAGCTTGTTGTGAAATAAAGGATGAAGTTTCTACTTTTTGGGTGAATAGCATTTGCCTTATAACATTAGTAGAAATGGGCAAAGAGTAGGAAAATATGATATAATTTAATATTGAAAATACCAGTCCTATCTATAGGATAAAAGGAGAAAAAATGAAGAAAATTGTATTTGCTAGCGCCTTGGCTTTGACCTTGGCTGGAGCAGTTTTGACAAATGATGTTTTTGCTAATGACAGATTGGTGGCAACACAATCTGCTGATGGTAGAAATGAAAATGTTTTGAGTTCAGAAGTGTTAAATCCTTCTAGTGGCAACGTTTTAGTTGGGATTAAGGGAGAATTTTTAACCCCAGATAAACAAGCTATTTTGGATGCGATTAATAAGATTCGTAAGGAAGCAGCGGATGAAGGTTTGGTAGATAAGTATGTCCCTATCAAATGGTCTACTGATCTTGAAAAAACTGCTTTTGTACGCGCTACTGAGGTGTCAGTAGCTTTAAAACCTGAGCGTCTTTCTACGAAAGAAATCTGGACTGCTTTTCCATCTAGTAACAGTATAAGAGGAGAAGCTTTAGATGTGAACTATGAAGGTTTTCTAAAAGCAATTGAAAACTGGCATGCTGAGAAGGCGAATTATGTAGCGAAAAAGAAGGGTGGAACATCTAAAGAATTTACAGGTTATTATGAGGTTCTGATCAATTCTAAATTTAGCTATGTGGGGCTTGCGGCTTTTAGAAATGCAGCTAGTTCTCAGAAAGTGGCAACGGTTTCTATAGCTTTAGGTGATGATGCTTCTTCAGAGGAATTGGCTGGTGGATATGGTTCTGCTATTCAGTATACAGAAGTGACTGCGTCAAACCTTTCAACAGTTAAAAGTAAAGCTACAGTTGTAGAAAAACCGTTGAAAGATTTTAGAACATCTACATCTAGTCAGTCTGGCTGGGTGAAGTCTAATGGAAAATGGTATTTTTATGAGTCTGGTGATGTGAAGACAGGCTGGGTAAAAACAGGTGGTAAATGGTACTATCTGAATGATTTAGGTGTCATGCAGACTGGATTTGTAGAAGTTGATGGAGCATGGTATTTCCTTGATAGTTCTGGCGCGATGTTTACAGGTTGGGGAACAGATGGTAGCAGATGGTTCTACTTTGATGGTTCAGGAGCTATGAAGACAGGCTGGTACAAGGAAAATGGTACTTGGTATTATCTTGATCAATCAGGTGTCATGAAGACAGGTTGGTTTAAAGTTGGTCAATACTGGTACTATGCATATGGCTCTGGAGCTTTGGCAGTCAGCACAACAACACCAGATGGTTACCGTGTAAATGGTAATGGTGAATGGGTTAACTAGGCTGAAAATAGCAAGTCATAGGAACAGTATTCATCTTACTTAGCAAAAAGAATGAACGATAGGAAAGAGGTTGATGACGAACATTGACCTCTTTTTGTTAGAATATAGGCTTCAAGTTGTCTGACTTGATTTTCCTGTTGGAAATTATATAATAGTTGTAATGATAAAAATTACAACAAAAAGAGGAGCGTTTATGACCTATGAATACAAGAGCCACATTTATTTGGCAGAGGCAGTTTTAAATGTAAAGGATTTGGACAGTCAAACAGCCTTTTATCACCAAATCATTGGTTTAGAAATCTTATCTCAAACTGAGACAGAGGTTATTCTAGGACTTGGTAGAAAAGTCTTGGTGCAGCTGATTCAAGCACAAGAGAGTGGCGAAGTAAGGGAACATTATGGCCTTTACCATCTGGCCATTCTTTTGCCGACACGAAAGGCATTGGCTGATGTCTTGAAACACCTGACAGATTTACAGATTCCTCTTGTCGGCGGTGCAGACCACGGTTACAGTGAAGCTCTTTACTTGGAGGATTTGGAGGGAAATGGGATTGAGCTTTATCGAGATAAGCCGGTTTCTACATGGGATATTCGAGAAGATGGACGTATTATCGGAGTTACTGAGGCTCTTGCGGCGCAGGACATCTATGAGTTGGGGGAAAGAGTAGAGCCTTTTATCCTAGCAGATGGTACGAGAATGGGACATATCCATCTTTCTGTTAAAGATAGTCGAAAGTCCAGCCAGTTTTATCAAAAAGGTGTTGGGACTAGAGGATAAATTCAGTGTGCCTAGCGCCAGTTGGATTGCGGCAGGAGACTACCATCATCATTTAGCAGTCAATGAATGGGGAGGAAAAAAATCTGGCTCCGCGTAAGCAAGGCTTGCCAGGTTTGGCCTACTATGTCATTGAAGTCGCACATAAAGAAGAACTGTTAACGATTGTCCAGCGAGCACAAGCAGTTGATGCATCAATCAAGTGGCTGACATCTAGCCAGTTAGAAATCACAGACCCAGACGGAATCGTGACTCGTATTCGTTTAGCAAGATAGGCAAGATGTGATGAAAATCAGAGTATAAACTGTAGAAAGTACACCTTATCCTAGTCAGATAGGTGGAAAATTTGATGTAATAGTAAGGAATAAGGAGAAGAATACAATGACCAGTGAATACCAGAAAATGATTGCAGGAGAGTTTTACCGTCCATCGGACCCAGAACTGAGAACCTTGGCTCAGGCTTCTCGCAAAAAACAGGCTACCTTTAACAAGGAAGAAGATCCCTTGAAGGGAGTCGAAATCATCAAGACTTGGTTTGGGTCAACCGGGCAAAATCTCTATGTCAATCCACGCCTGGTAGTCGATTATGGAGTCAATATCCATCTAGGGGAAAATTTTTATTCTAATTGGAACTTGACCATGCTGGATGTTTGTCCGATTCGTATCGGGAATAATGCTATGATTGGTCCCAACTGTCAGTTCTTGACTCCACTCCATCCACTGGACCCGCAGGATCGTAATTCAGGTGTGGAATACGGCAAGCCTATTACCATCGGAGATAATTTCTGGGCTGGAGGAGGTGTCATTGTCCTTCCTGGAGTGATACTGGGAGATAACGTCGTTGCAGGAGCTGGGGCTGTGATCACCAAATCTTTTGGTGATAATGTTGTCCTAGCTGGAAATCCTGCGCGTGTGATTAAGGAGATACCTGTGAAATAGAAGTAGCAGAGGCTGGGAAAAACTCGATTTCAGGACAAATGAAGTAAATCTGTCAACAATAAAACGCATAATATCAAGGTTGTTCATTACCTGATATTATGCGTTTTTCTGATTTCAAAGACGTTTTGCCCAGACTCTTTTTGTAGGTTTGATACTTGAAGTCACTCTTCTTTATCATTATGGAATTGCTCCATACAGTTGAGTAGTTTAGATGGTGGTATTTTTCTAACATAAAAAATTCATAATGGATAGTGAGATAGGTATGACGATACTTTGAGATATTGGCATAAATCTTTTTTATGGTCACAATAGAAAATATATATTAGTCAAGCTAGAAGATTCGTAGTAGAATAATTAGCAAATAAAAGCAAAGGGGTTATTTTATGAAATTAGTTAATTTATGGTCAAAACTTTCACTCGGTTTGCAATTATTGCTGGCTTTGGTTTTAGGTGTTATTTTTTTGCAGTAATCTGGCCACAATTTGCAGGTTTTTATCAATTTCTAGGACAAGTGTTTATTAAATTGGTGAACATGGTCATTATCCCACTGATATTTCCAATTATTGTGGTTGCAGTGGCTAGTGTTATTGGAAAAAAATCGTTTGGTAAAATGTTAACGAAGACCTTACTCTACTTTTTTGCTGTTACAACTGCGATTACTTTATTATTTGTATTTTCTAGTTATTATTTGGGATTTGGTAAAGGTGTGAATATTGGCCAAACTGGTGGTAATATCGATGGGATAGCTAATAATGTTCAATTGAGTGAGTTTTTACTTGGTTTTATTCCTTCAAATATTGTGAAGTCAATTTCAGAAGGATCTCTTCTTCCAATTATTGTTTTTTTGCTATTTTTTTCTTGGTTATGGAATTGGTAGCTTGAAGAGTGATAAAACCAAAAAAATTCTTGAAGGTTTCCAGATCTGGATTGAAGCTATTTATAAAATTGTAACTGTTATTGTAAAATTATCTTCTATCGGAATCTTTGGCTTTATTGCAAAAGATGTCGCTACTACAGGAATTGATAAGTTAGTTGGACTTGGTCAATTTGTTATCGGAACTTATTTGGCTTATGGAGTTCTCATTTTAGTTATTTTCCCTCTGATTGCCTCTATCTTTAAAGTTCCATATTTGACTGCTTTTCGTGAAAATTGGAGCCTTTTGACTCTAGCATTTATTTCAGGTAGCTCGAGTATCGTGTTGCCGTCCCTATTGAAGGATTTAAAGAAACAGGGACATGATGAGAATACGATTGATTTGGTTGTCCCTTTAGGATATACCTTTAATCTAGAAGGAGCAGCTGTCTATTTTTCAGTAGCAACTATTTTTATCGCCCACGCCTATGGCATTCAATTTTCTTTATCAAGTCTCTTGTTTACTGTTTTACTTTTGACCTTAATTGGGAAAACTGCAGCAACTGTGCCATCAGGAGCTATCGTAGTTCTATTAGCTGCAGCACCTCAATTGGGCTTGCCAGTTGAAGGAGTGGCCTTGATTTTTGCAGTTGATTTCTTTGTCAATGCTGGCCGTACTATGATTAATGTTTTGGGCCAAATTTTGACAGTTAGTGTTATCGAAAAAACAGAAGGATATATTTTAGAAGAAGAAAAGGGAAGCCAATTATCAGTCAGCTTTTAATAAGGAGATATGAATAATGAGTGAAGCAAAAGTTTATGTGATTCATGAGAATCTTGAATGGACCCAACATTTAGTGAAATGGTTGGAAGAATTGGACGTCCCTTATGAACTATGGGATTTGTCTAGTGGGATTTTAGATTTGCAAAGCCCACCGCCGCAAGGTATCTTTTACAATCGCATGTCTGCGTCTTCTCATACCAGAGGTCATCGTTATGCGCCAGAATTTACAGAGCAGGTGCTTACTTGGCTAGAAGCACATGGACGCAAGGTTGTGAATGGTACTGGTGCTATCAACCTAGAAATCAGTAAAGTCAAACAATATTTGAAGTTGAACGAGTCTGGTATTGAAACTCCTGAAACAGTTGCAGTTTTAGGGCAAGAAAACATCATTGAAGCAGCAAGAAAATTAAACATTTATCCTTTGATTACCAAGCATAATCGAGCAGGAAAAGGCTTAGGAGTTCAACTCTTCCAAAATGAAGAGGAACTTGAAGCTTATGTTAATAGTTCTGCTTTTGAACCTTCGGTAGACGGGATTACCTTGTTACAAGCTTACATCAAACCAAGTGATGGTCGTATCCGTCGTTCAGAGTTTATCAATCAGAAGTTTCTTTATACTGTTTCAATTGATTCTTCAGATGGTTTCCAACTTTGTCCAGCAGATGGTTGTCAAATCGGTAAGAGGCCAGAACAACTGGAAACTTCTGAAATTCCAAATTACAGAACCTCTACCAGTATCTCAAAAAGAAGCTTATGTAGCCTTCCTTAAAAATGCTCATATTGATGTGGCAGCTATAGAATGGGTTCAATCAGAAAGTGGAGATATTTATGTGTATGATGTAAATACCAATACAAACTATAATCCTACAGCGGAGCAGAATGCTGATATTTTTGCTCATCAACATCTGGCTGAATATTTAAAGAGGGAGTTAGAAGCTCTTTATAGTGAATGATCATCTTGGAGGTTGATCTTTTAAAAATTTGATAATAACGTCTAGATAGAGTAAGATATAAATACTATTCTTTCAAGGTAACAGTTATCATCAACAACTACTAATATATAACGCCCCTCTGCAGATTTTAATTACAGAGGGGCTACGTTTGTGATGGTTACTCTAGTTCCTTATGATTTATGAAATCACTTAGTGTTGAGAATCCCAAGAATACTGAGATTTTCCCCCTCAGTTCATCAGCTCCCTCCTTGACACTCGGTCAGCTTTTGATACAATAGTACAAAATTAGAGGAGGTAGGCTATGATTCAGAAACATGCGATTCCCATTTTAGAGTTTGATGACAATTCTCAGGCGGTTATCATGCCCAATCACGAGGGGCTGGACTTGCACTTGCCAAAGAAGTGTGTCTATGCTTTTTTAGGTGAGGAGATTGACCGCTATGCGAGGGAAGTAGGGGCGGACTGTGTCGGCGAATTCGTTTCAGCCACCAAGACTTATCCAATCTATGTCGTGAACTACAAAGGCAAGGAGGTCTGTCTGGCTCAGGCTCCTGTCGGTTCAGCTCCAGCAGCTCAGTTTATGGATTGGTTGATTGGATATGGTGTGGAGCAGATTATTTCCACTGGTACCTGTGGTGTGCTAGCTGATATAGAGGAAAATGCCTTTCTAGTTCCTGTTCGCGCTCTGCGAGATGAAGGAGCTAGTTATCACTATGTGGCGCCTTCTCGTTATATGGAAATTCAGCCAGAGGCTATTGCTGCCATTGAGCGAGTGTTGGAAGCCAGAGGGATTCCCTATGAAGAAGTCATGACCTGGACGACAGACGGTTTACCGAGAAACGGCTGAAAAGGTGGCTTATCGCAAGGAAGAAGGCTGTGCTGTTGTGGAGATGGAGTGTTCTGCGCTTGCGGCAGTAGCCCAACTGCGAGGGGGTTTCTGGGGTGAATTGTTGTTCACAGCTGATTCCTTAGTAGACTTGGACCAGTACGATAGTCGTGACTGGGGTTCAGAAGCTTTCGAGAAGGCCTTGGAACTCTGCCTTGAGATTGCCTTTCAGATATAGCTACTCTCCTACTTTTTATGGTACAATGGATGTATGTTATTCAAATTATTTGTTAAAAAAATTGAAAGGGCCTTGGGTGGACTTTCGCCAGCTCGTCGTATCTTTTTAAGTTTCGCTGGAGTTATTCTTATAGGCTCTCTTCTTTTGAGTTTGCCTTTTGTTCAGACAAATGGTTCGCAGGCTACTTATTTTGACCATCTCTTTACGACGGTGTCCATGGTCTGTGTGACGGGCCTTTCTACGCAACCAGTGGCTACGACTTATAATGTCTGGGGGCAGTTGATTTGTATGCTCTTGATACAGATTGGTGGTCTGGGGCTCATGACCTTTATCGGGGTCTTTTATATTCAGGGGAAGCAAAAGCTTAGTCTTCGCAGTCGTGAAACCATTCAGGAGAGTTTTAGTTACGGGGAAACTCGGTCGCTGAAGGCCTTTATGCGGTCCATCTTTTTGACGACTTTCTGGTGGAGGGCTTGGGTGCCTTCCTGCTAAGTTTCCGTTTTATTCCTGAGTTCGGCTGGGGACGAGGCCTTTTTACCTCTATCTTTTTAGCCATTTCAGCCTTTTGTAATGCTGGTTTTGATAATTTCGGCAGTAGCAGTTTAGTGGCTTTTCAGACGGATCCCTTGATTAATCTGGTCATTGCTGGCTTGATTATCACAGGCGGTCTTGGCTTTATGGTTTGGTTTGACTTGGCAACCCAGTTTGATAAGAAGAAAAAACGCCGTCTGAGGTTCCACACTAAGCTGGTTCTCTTCTTGACTGCAGGGATTTTACTGTTTGGGACAGTATCTACGCTCTTTACAGAGTGGCACAATCCAGGAACGATTGGCAATCTCAGTGTTCCAGAGAAAGTGCTGGTTAGCTTTTTCCAAACCGTCAGCATGAGAACGGCTGGCTTTGCCTCTATTGACTACACCCAAGCTCGGCCTGTGACCTTGTTTATCTACATCCTACAGATGTTTCTCGGAGGAGCGCCTGGAGGGACGGCTGGGGGTCTCAAGATTACGACTTTCTTTGTCTTGTTGGTTTTTGCGCGTAGTGAATTGCTGGGCTTACCTCATGCCAATGTTGCGCAGAGAACTATTGAGGCTCGAACAGTCCAAAAATCCTTTAGTGTCTTCATTATCTTTTTGATGACCTTCTTGTTAGGCTTGATGTTGTTGGGAATTACGGCAGAAGGAACACCGCGATTTATCTACCTTATGTTTGAGACCATTTCAGCCCTTGCGACAGTTGGGGTAACGGCAAATCTGACACCAGAATTGGGCAAGCTAGCTCTTAGCATTGTCATGGTGCTCATGTTTATCGGCCGTATCGGTCCCTTGACCTTGCTGGTTAGTCTAGCGGATTACCAGCCTGATAAGAAAGATTTGATTCAGTATATGAAAGCAGATATTAGTATTGGATAAGAAAGGAAGAACGATGTCAGATCGTACGATTGGAATTTTAGGCTTGGGGATTTTCGGAAGTAGTGTCCTGACGGCCCTAGCCAAGCAAGATATGAATATCATTGCCATCGATGACCACGCCGAGCACATCAATCAATTTGAGCCAGTTTTGGCGCGTGGTGTAGTTGGAGATATTACAGATGAGGAACTCCTCAGAACTGCAGGTATTGATACCTGTGATACGGTTGTAGTGGCAACAGGGGAAAATCTGGAGTCAAGTGTGCTTGCAGTTATGCACTGTAAGAGTTTGGGGGTACCAAGGGTTATTGCCAAGGTCAAAAGCCAGACAGCTAAGAAGGTGCTGGAAAAAATCGGTGCTGACTCGGTGATTTCACCTGAGTATGAAATGGGGCAGTCTCTAGCGCAGACCATTCTCTTTCATAACAATGTTGATGTCTTTCAGCTGGATAAAAATGTGTCTATCGTGGAGATGAAAATTCCGAGTGTTTGGGCAGGTCAAAGTTTGAGCCAGCTAGATCTACGTGGCAAATATAATCTCAATGTCCTAGGATTTCGTGAACAAGAAAATTCACAGCTGGATGTCCAGTTTGGACCTAATGACCTCTTGAAGGCAGATGCCTATATTTTAGCAGTCATTAACAACCAGTATCTAGATGACTTGGCAGAACTAAATTCGTAAGGAGGGGAATCCCCTCTTTTTTGATGTCTAAGATAGCAAATAGAGGCAGAACACCTTGTATTCTAATAAAAGTCCTTCAAAGTCTGGACTTTATGGTAGAATAGAAAGAAGTGACAAGAGAGAGTAATACTCTTCGAAAATCTCTTTAAACCATACTAGTGTCGTCTTGCCGTAGATATCATAGGTATAGGTAACTGACTTCGTCAGTCTTATCCATAACCTCAAAACCGTGTTTTGAGCTGACTTCGTCAGTTCTATCTGCAACCTCAAAGCAGTGCTTTGAGCAATCTGCGGCTAGTTTCCTAGTTTGCTCTTTGATTTTCATTGAGTATAAGAAAAAATCAGTCCCCTAAAGGAGTAGATTATGAAGTTATTGTCTATCGTCATCCCTAGCTATAATGCCGCAGCCTATCTTCATTACTGTGTGGAGTCGCTAGTGATTGGTGGTGAGCAAGTTGAGATTTTGATTATCAATGATGGGTCTCAGGACCAGACTCAGGAAATCGCTGAGCGTTTAGCCAGCAAGTATCCTAACATCGTTAGAGCCATCTATCAGGAAAATAAAGGCCATGGGGGTGCCGTCAATCGTGGCTTAGCGGAGGCTTCTGGGCGCTATTTTAAAGTAGTTGATAGTGATGACTGGGTAGATCCTCGTGCCTATTTAAAAATTCTTGAAACCTTGCAGGAACTTGCGAGTAAGGGTCAAGAGGTTGATGCCTTTGTGACTAATTTTGTCTATGAAAAGGAAGGTCAGTCTCGTAAGAAGAGTATGAGTTACGAGTCCGTCTTGCCTGTCCAGCAGATTTTTGGCTGGGATCAGGTTGGAAATTTCTCAAAAGGTCAGTATATCATGATGCACTCGCTAATTTACCGGACAGATTTGTTGCGAGCTAGTCAGTTCCAATTGCCTGAGCATACCTTTTATGTCGATAATCTTTTTGTCTTTACCCCCCTTCAGCAGGTCAAGACCATGTACTATCTGCCTGTCGACTTCTATCGTTATTTGATTGGGCGTGAGGACCAGTCTGTCAATGAGCAAGTGATGATTAAGCGCATTGATCAGCAACTCAAGGTCAATCGACTCTTGGTAGACCAGCTTGACTTGTCCAAAGTGAGTCACCCCAAAATGCGAGAATATCTGTTGAATCACATTGAAATCACGACGGTGATTTCCAGTGCTCTGCTCAACCGAGCTGGCACAGCGGAGCATCTTGCCAAAAAACGGGAGCTGTGGACCTATATTCAGCAGGAAAATCCAGAGGTCTTTCAGGCCATTCGTAAAACCATGTTGAGCCGTTTGACCAAACATTCAGTCTTGCCAGCTCGCAAACTGTCCAATGTTGTCTATCAAATCACCAAATCTGTTTATGGATTTAATTAATATAAGTATTTATAAGAGGGATTTAAGAAAAATTTTAACTTTTTCTTAGTCCTTTTTAATTTTAGGAGATTATACTAGAGTCATCAAATAAAGAAAAACTCTAAGGAGAATCCTATGAAATTCAATCCAAATCAAAGATATACTCGTTGGTCTATTCGCCGTCTCAGTGTCGGTGTTGCCTCAGTTGTTGTAGCCAGTGGCTTCTTTGTCCTAGTTGGTCAACCAAGTTCTGTACGTGCCGATGTGGTCAATCCAACCCCTGCTCAAGTCGTACCAGATGCGACTTCGGTGAGTGAAAAGAGTGACTTACCAGTAGAACTTCTCAAAGAAGCAGTCGATACTGCTCTTCCTTCAGAACAGGCAGACTCAACACCTAAAGCAAGCTTGGATGCTACAAGCTCTCCAGAAAAAGTGAATGTAGCTGATAAAGACCAAGTGGTAGCGCCAAAAGAAGAAGTGCAAGCAAAACCAGAATCTAATAAACAAACAGAAGATGCGCTTAAACCTGCGATAAATCCCGCACCTACAGTTTCTGGACAAGACCGTGAAGCAAATGAAGCGCAACCAGCAACAACTCCAGTCGAAGTTCAAAAAGGCGTAGCCGACAATACCAAAGACACAGTAGATGTCCCAGCCACTTATTTAGACAAGGCTAATTTCCCTGGTCCATTCACAGCCGGTGTCAACCAAGTCATCCCATACGAATTCTTCGCGGGAGACGGTATGTTGACTCGCCTTATCTTGAAAGCTTCAGACAAGGCCCCATGGTCAGATAATGGTTCAGCTAAAAATCCGGCCCTTCCACCAGTAGAAAACTTGGGTAAAGGTCTTTACTTCTATGAAGTGGATTTGGCTGGTACTCAAGGCAAATCTGATAAAGAGCTTCTTGATCTCTTGAAACAAAACGGCACTCAAAGTTATAAGGCAACTATCAAGGTTTACGGTGCCAAAGATGGCAAGGCTGATTTGAGCAACCTCGTAGCGACAAAAGATTTGACATGTCAACTTGAATGGCTTTGACTACTCCAGCTGAAGTTCAAAAAGGTGTGGCTGACAATACTAAAGATACAGTAGATGTTCCAGCCACTTACTTGGACAAGGCTAACTTCCCAGGTCCATTCACAGCTGGCGTCAACCAAGTCATTCCATATGAATTCTTCGCTGGTGACGGTATGTTGACTCGTCTTATCTTGAAAGCTTCAGACAAGGCTCCATGGTCAGACAACGGTTCAGCTAAAAATCCCTGCCCTTCCACCAGTAGAAAAATTAGGGCAAAGGTCTCTACTTCTACGAAGTGGACTTGGCAGGAACTCAAGGCAAAATCAGATAAAGAGCTTCTTGACTTGTTGAAACAAAATGGTACGCAAAGTTATAAAGCTACTATCAAAGTGTACGGTGCTAAAGATGGCAAGGCAGACTTGAGCAATCTCGTAGCGACTAAAGAATTGACAGTGAACTTGAATGGCTTGACTACCCCAGCTGAAGTGCAAAAAGGAGTAGCCGACAACACTAAAGACACAGTAGATGTTCCAGCTAGCTACCTTGATAAAGCCAACTTCCCTGGTCCATTCACAGCTGGTGTCAACCAAGTTATTCCATATGAATTCTTCGCTGGTGACGGTATGTTGACACGCCTTATCTTGAATGCTTCTGACAAGGCTCCATGGTCAGACAACGGCTCAGCTAAAAATCCCGCCCTCCCACCAGTAGAGAAATTGGGCAAAGGTCTTTACTTCTATGAAGTGGACTTGGCAGGCACTCAAGGTAAATCTGATAAAGATTTGTTAGACTTGTTGAAACAAAACGGCACTCAAAGCTATAAAGCAACTATCAAAGTGTACGGCGCTAAAGATGGCAAGGCCGATTTGAGCAACCTCGTAGCGACTAAAGATTTGGATGTCAACTTGAATGGCTTAACTACTCCAGCCGAAGTTCAAAAAGGCGTGGCTGACAATACCAAAGACACAGTAGACGTTCCAGCTACATACTTGGATAAAGCCAACTTCCCAGGCCCATTCACAGCTGGTGTCAACCAAGTTATTCCATATGAATTCTTCGCTGGTGACGGTATGTTGACTCGTTTGATTTTGAAAGCATCCGACAAGGCTCCATGGTCCGACAATGGTTCAGCCAAAAATCCTGCCCTCCCACCAGTAGAAAAATTGGGCAAAGGCCTTTACTTCTACGAAGTGGATTTGGCAGGGACTCAAGGTAAATCTGATAAAGAGCTTCTTGACTTGTTGAAACAAAACGGCACTCAAAGTTATAAAGCCACTATTAAAGTATACGGTGCCAAAGATGGCAAGGCTGATTTGAGCAATCTTGTAGCGACAAAAGATTTGACAGTAAACTTGAATGGACATCAGTCTCTGATTCCGATGCAGTCAGGTTTCGTCCCATCTTCTAATGGTTCAGCTATGCCGGCTCCAATGATGAATAGTCATCAAGATGTGTCCAAGATGAACGCTCAAATGCCAAGTGCCAATCAAGATGAGATGAAATCTCAAATGCCAGCTGCTAGTCAGGATAAGATGATGCCTAACAAAGAGCAGGATAAAACCATGAATGCTAGCCAGCTTATGGCAACACCAAGCATGAAACAAGATCAAGCTCCAGCAGCCTCAAGCAAAATGTCTGATGAAGGCAAGATGGCATCTAATAACAAGGTATCAAGTCCAATGATGGCTGATCAAATGAAAGACAAAAAAGACATGCTTCCATATACTGGTGAAGCCCAAACATCAATGGCTACTCTTGGATTCTTTGGACTCGCCTTAGCAGGACTGTTAGGTGGTCTAGGTTTGAAAGCTAAAAAAGAGGAAAATGACTAGTCTAGCTACAGACTTTCTATCTAGGATTTGAAAAATCCAGATATCGATTAGAATGTTCGTAAAGAGATTAAAATAGTGTTATACTATTGTGGTATAGCACTGTTTTTTTCAAAGGAGAGACAGATGGGAAAGACAATTTTACTCGTTGACGACGAGGTAGAAATCACAGATATTCATCAACGTTATCTGGTTCAGTCAGGATATCAGGTTTTGGTGGCTCATGATGGAGTAGAGGCCTGGAAATCTTCAATCGAAAATCGATTGATTTGATTATTACAGATATCATGATGCCTCGGATGGATGGTTATGATTTGATTAGCGAAGTCCAGTATCAATCTCCGGATCAGCCTTTTCTCTTTATCACGGCTAAGACTAGCGAGCAGGACAAGATTTATGGCCTGAGCTTAGGGGCAGATGACTTTATTGCCAAGCCCTTTAGCCCTCGTGAACTGGTTTTGCGTGTCCACAATATCTTGCGTCGCCTTCATCGTGGAGGTGAGACAGAAGTCGTCAGTCTCGGGGATTTACGGATGAATCACGGTAGTCATGAGGTCCAAGTCGGAGATGTGGCGCTTGATTTGACAGTCAAATCCTTCGAACTTCTTTGGCTTCTAGCCAGCAATCCAGAGCGCGTTTTTTCTAAGACAGACCTCTATGAAAAGGTCTGGCAGGAAGACTATGTAGATGATACCAATACCTTGAATGTTCATATTCATGCTCTTCGACAGGAGTTGGCTAAACATGCTAGTTCAGAATCACCCACCATCAAAACCGTTTGGGGCTTGGGATACAAAATTGAGAAAGCACGAGGTAGTTAATGAAATTAAAAAGTTATATTTTAGTGGGGTATGTCACTTCAACACTTCTAACGATTATCGTGGTTTTTTGGGCTGTTCAAAAAATGCTGATTGCGAAAAGCGAGATTTACTTTTTGCTTGGGATGACCATCGTTGCCAGCCTGGTCGGTGCTGGGATTAGTCTTTTTCTCCTGTCGCCGGTATTTACGTCGTTGGGCAAACTCAAGGAGCATGCCAAGCGAGTAGCGGACAAGGATTTTCCTTCAAATCTGGAGGTTCAAGGACCTGTAGAATTTCAGCAATTAGGCCAAGCTTTCAATGAAATGTCCCATGATTTGCAGGCGACCTTTGATTCCTTGGAAGAAAGCGAACGAGAAAGGGCTTGATGATTGCCCAGCTATCGCATGATATCAAGACTCCCATTACTTCGATTCAAGCGACAGTGGAAGGGATTTTGGATGGGGTTATTAAGGAAGGAGAACAGGAGCATTATCTAGCAACCATTGGGCGTCAGACGGAAAGGCTTAATAAACTGGTTGAAGAGTTGAATTTTTTGACCCTAAACACAGCTAGAAATCAGGTGGAAACTGCCAGCAAGGACAGCATTTTTCTGGACCAGCTCTTGATTGAGTGCATGAGTGAATTTCAGTTCTTGATTGAGCAGGAGGAGCGAGATGTCCATTTGCAGGTAATTCCAGAGTCTGCCCGGATTGAAGGAGATTATGCCAAGCTTTCTCGTATCTTGGTGAATTTGGTCAATAACGCTTTTAAATACTCTGCTCCAGGGACAAAGTTGGAAGTGGTGGCTAAGCTGGAGAAGAACCAGCTTTTAATCAGTGTGACCGATGAGGGGCAGGGTATTGCTCCAGAGGACTTGGAGAATATTTTCAAACGCCTTTATCGTGTAGAAACTTCGCGTAACATGAAAACAGGTGGTCATGGCTTAGGGCTTGCGATTGCGCGTGAATTGGCCCATCAATTGGGTGGGGAAATTACAGTCAGCAGCCAGTACGGTCTAGGAAGCACCTTTACCCTCCTTCTCAATCTCTCTGGCAGTGAAAATAAAGCTTAAAACCCCTTTACAAATCTAGCCATTCATGGTAGAATGGATCTTGTGCGAAATATCAGCAGGAAAGCATGAAGCTCGTCAACAGGTGTCTTATGATAAGTAACCTTGGCTGTTTAGGCGAAGGGCATCTGCACGAATCAGGGCTTTCTAAGTGACTATTTCCACCTAAATATTATTTATATCAGGAGGACATTCACATGTCACGTTATACAGGACCATCTTGGAAACAAGCTCGTCGCCTTGGCCTTTCACTTACAGGTACAGGTAAAGAATTGGCACGTCGTAACTACGTACCAGGACAACACGGACCAAACAACCGTTCTAAATTGTCAGAATACGGTTTTGCAATTGGCTGAAAAAAACAAAAAAACTTCGTTTCACTTACGGTGTAGGTGAAAAAAACAATTCCGTAACTTGTTCGTACAAGCTACAAAAAAATCAAAGGCGGAATCCCTAGGTTTCAACTTCATGCTTCTTTTGGAACGTCGTTTGGATAACGTTGTTTACCGTCTTGGTCTTGCGACTACTCGTCGTCAAGCTCGTCAATTCGTAAACCACGGTCACATCCTTGTTGACGGAAAACGCGTTGATATCCCATCATACCGCGTAACTCCAGGTCAAGTGATCTCAGTTCGTGAGAAATCATTGAAAGTTCCAGCTATCCTTGAAGCAGTAGAAGCTACTCTTGGACGTCCAGCATTCGTATCATTCGATGCTGAAAAATTGGAAGGTTCATTGACTCGCTTGCCAGAACGCGATGAAATCAATCCAGAAATCAACGAAGCACTTGTCGTTGAATTCTACAACAAGATGTTGTAATATTTTATTGAATAAGATAGGCTTTAGAGCCTTGATATTAAGCACTTTGGGACGCTCTCCCTTAGTGCTTTTTTACATTTTACAATAGCTTTTAAGCATACAGCTATAAGTATCTATACGCGACTAGACCTGTATAGTTTAAAGTGATATAATAGTCTAAAAGGAGGTACTACTATGAATGTTTTAGAAAAAAACACACAGGTAAACTTTAAGACTAACAGAGACTTGTTAGAGAAAGCTAAAGCTATTATCACAGCGCAAAATCTTGATATGACAGCTAGTTTTAACTTGTTTTTAGAACACATTGTAGAAAATAAAGCCTTGCCATTTGAAACTCAAGTAGACAAAGAAAGAGAAGAACTTCTATCAGGGTTACGTGCTGAAATTGCCCGTAGTTTTGACGATTTAGAACATGGAAGAACTTACAGCATTGATGAAGTGAGGGCTAACCTTGGAATTTAACGAGAACTCATATAGCCTTATTATCTCTGAAACGGTACAAGAACAGCTAAGAGGTATTAAAGATTATATCTCAGCTAACTACTTTCAGAACAGGCTGGAGCAAACACAGTTAAGAATATTCTTTATGGTTTGGAGCGTCTTGAAGTTTTCCCAGAAGCAGGATTTGATGCTGATGAAAGAATAGGAGTTATTATATACCCACCCCACAAAACCAGATGCATCATTTTAGGCGATTACCTAGCCTTCTATCATATTTTAGAGGATAGAAAAGCTGTCTTTGTATCAGATATTATTCATAGTAAACAGGACTACATCCGTTTGTTCAAGAAAAAATAGTGCATATTATTGAACTGCGTTTTGGATTCTCTAAAATACTAGACAAGATGAAATTTCTAGTTCTAGCATTTCAATAGATACAAATAAATAGAGAAAAGCAAAAAAAGACTTAGTCTTTATTTAAAATATATTAGAAATAATATGAAAATCTTTTTATAAAAATATTATATTCAATAATACTGACACAATAGAAATTGAGAAGAGATGGTATTCTTCGTTTTTATATTTCAGGTTCTCACAATATGAAAAATCGATGGTATAATAAGATTAGACGGATTATTTATTGAGGTAATAGCGATGAAATATTTTAAATTAATCAATGGTGGAACTTATCATATTGATGAGTTTGAAGAGAGAACAAATAAAGAATCACTATATTATCAAAATGGCAGTAAGTACGCATTGTGTCCAACTTGTGGTTCTTCGATTCAACTTATCGGGGGGGAAAATAATAATACGCGAAATAGAGCTGGAAGATATTATGCGGCACATACAAAAAATCCTATAGAAGGACTGCCATACGACATAGGAAGAAAAAGTAATTGTGCAAATTATGAAGGAAATCAAGATAATTGGCAGGGTATTTATCAAAGGAGACAAGGGCTTCCTGAAAATGAAGAATTATCTAGATTTATAGACAATAATAAGTCAGATATTGCTAAAAAAGTTGGTGACTTAATTGGATTTTATGGAATCAAATGCAATGGGGAGCCAAGTGCTATTTTTAACCGATTATTAAATTCTTTCAAAGAAAACGGAGGATTATGTATTTCACCAGAACAATTTGCACCTGAATATATTCCTAGAATGATTATCGAAAGAGCTGAGCCAGTTATTTGCTGGGGTTCAATTCCTCATGAAGAAATACGCAATCGTATCCTACAACATCCACTGTTACAAGATTCAATTGATGGGAGACAATTTAAACCAAATATTGAAACAAGGCTTGTTTGTGTTTTAAATAATGGAAACGCTCCTACTCAAATCCAAATCAGATTATTGTTTGAAGATAGGGAATTGAACTTAAAACAAGTAAATGCTAAAATTTAGTGCAACGAAAGATAAAAAAGAGGAGCCTCGTAATGAAGCTCCTCTTGTTTTTAATTGTCCGAATCAATATTCTTATTTCAAAAAAAGGTAGTGAAAAAGGTAGTCATTCGAACGATTTCCCTTGCAATATAGTGAAATTAACAAAAAGAAAAAACGCTTGAATCAGCGTTTTTCTTCTGTATTGATTCGTATTGAATGCTTACTTAACTTCTGTGAACACAACGTGTTTGCGAAGTTTTGGTGAGTATTTCTTCAATTGAAGACGGTCTGGAGTGTTACGTTTGTTTTTAGAAGTAAGGTACAAGCGTTCACCAGATTCTTTGTGTTCAAGTGTAATATTTACGCGCATGGTATCTCCCTTCTATTATTCAGCTGATGCAGCTTTAGCGATTTTACGTCCTTTGTAGTATCCTTTAAGTGATACACGGTGAGAACGTGAGTAATCTCCAGTAGTTTCGTCAAAGTTTACAGATGGAGCTGTTACTTTGTAGTGTGTACGACGTTTGTTTTTCTTCGCTTTTGAAGTGCGACGTGCAGGTACTGCCATTTTGATTTCTCCTTTAGGTATTTATATTCGATTCAATCTACTGATTTTCATCAACCATACTAGGATAACACATTTTTTTTGTAAAGTAAAGTTACTTGACAAAAAAAGATGAAAAAATTCTCCTATCCGACACGGCAGACAGGAGAAGGTGTTAAATATCAATCTCAAATGGTTCGTCAATGGTTTCTGATACGTATTTTCCGTCTTTCTTCCGTTGTTTGACACATTCTGTGAGGAGATATTCGATTTGCCCATTGACTGAACGAAAGTCGTCTTCTGCCCATGATGCGAGTGCAGCGTATAACTTTGTTGAGAGTAGAAGGGGGATCTGCTTTTTTTAGCTTCATCCATCTTTAGTAAAGACTTCCTGTGTTGACAATTGGTTGTGCATCATGATTGCCACAGAGAACGACTAGAAGATTTGAAACCATGGCAGCTTTTCGTTCTTCGTCAAGCTCTACCAATTCCCCTTCATTGAGCCGTTCCAGTGTCATTTCAACTATTCCTATTATTTGATATCTAAATGATATCATTTTGTTTTTAAAAATTAATAGAAAGTTGACAAATAATCACTAAAAACTTTCAGCCCAATAATTTATTTTAAAAGGTGAGATTATATTGTGCTGAAATACTCTTTTATTCTTATAACTTTTACACTATAATTGTAGTTAGAAAGGAAGAGAAATGTTTGATTATAGAGCACTAGTTATTTTGATGACTTTGATGGATCATTGTGAGCTATCATTATATGAATTATCTGTTAAGGTGAGCTTACCTATAAAGGAAGTCAAAGAAGGAATAGATTATTTAGTGCCTTATCTAGCTAATAAAGGGATAGTGCTGGATAAAAAGCAAGGTCGCTATAGTTTATCAAATCGTACGAAGCAGTCTTTGACAGATATTATTAAGTCGGATGAATTGGTTTTACCAAAGTCGACTCGCTTAGCTTTGATCTATCTTTACACTTTTTGCCGATTAGATTTTATATCGAATAATCATTACCAAGACTTTTTGAAAGTAAGTAAGAATACAACCTTATCTGATATTCAATCATTAAGAAAGATTATGTTAGATAATGATTTGGAGCTAGGGTACAGTAGAGCAAAAGGTTATACTTTACACGGTTCAGAGTGGAATAAGCACCGTTTAGCTTTTCAAATGGTTAGTGAGTTGCTGGAATCCTCCATAGGGATTTGGGGTTTGGATTATGTTTTATCCAGTTGGGGGTATTCATTAACTTATGATTTGATTGATCAGGTGGTTAAAGATTATTATGAAAAGTTACAGATAGTACCTATTGTTAATCAATTAAAAGTTTGCCTTTTCGGTTTAGTATTCATTCTGTGTAGGTATCAAAGAGATGTTGAAAGAGTATGTCTTTCAGAGACATTAGTATCTCCTGTTATTCAAGATATAACGACTATTTTATTGGATACAGTGGTTGATTTGGGAATTATAGATACGGTGTTTTCTGAGGATGATTATCGCTATATCACAGTTTTATTATCAAGTTGCTTGAAGGTGAAGTAGATGTTGCTCCGGTTTACTTTAATCAATTAACAGAGGCTATTATAAGTAGAATGGAAGATATTTCTTTGTTACATTTTAAACAAAGAGAAGTATTGAGAGAAAATCTTCGTCGCCACCTTATACCGGCTTACTATAGATTAAAGTTCGGCTTACCTAGTTCAAATGAATATGTGTTGCATGTTAAAGAACAGTATCCTGATTTATTTGAACTAGTAAAAGATTCTTTGACTCCCTTGATGGACGCTATTGACAATCCCATACCTGATAGTGAAACAGCATATTTTGTTATCCATTTCGGAGGTTATTTAAAGAAAGCAGATACTTTGCCTCAAAAATGTTATAAGGCAGCAATTATTTGTCCTAATGGAATTAGTTCTTCATTGATGATAAAAGAGAATCTATTAGCATTATTCCCTCAAATTGAGTTTATAGGAACCTCAAAGATTGATGATTTATATGCGAAAACTAGTAGTGACTATGATATGGTTTTTTCTACTATAAAGGTGGATACAGAGAAGCCAAATTATCTAGTTTCTGTTATGATGACGGAAGAACAAACAACACAGTTAGTTGAATTGGTATCAAAAGATTTCCCAGATACAGGTTATCGAGATATTGAGCTTAATCAGATAATTAGCATAGTAAGACGATATAGTGTAATCACACAAGAATTAGAGTTAAAATTAGCATTAAAGAGGTATCTCTATCAAGAAATGAACAGAAAGGAAGTGTTACCATTGTTAGAAGAATTAATTACAAAAGAAACTTATCAGGTTAGTTCGGAAAAATTAGGATGGAAGGAGGCAATTCGTTTAGCAGCTAAACCGCTTTTGGATCAACATAAGATAACTGAGAACTACCCTGAGGCAATGATTCAAAAAGTAGAAGAGTTTGGGCCTTTTATTAATTTAGGGAAGGGAGTAGCAATTCCTCACGCTCGGCCAGATGAAGGTGTGAATGAAATAGGAATGTCAATGTTAGTTTTGGAAGAACCGATTTATTTATTGGATAATCCAGAACAAGAGGTAAGATTGTTGATTTGTATTGCAGCCATTGATAATGAGAGTCATTTAAAGGCTTTGTCACATTTAACAACAATTTTAAGAGATAAAAACCATGTTCAAACTTTAATATCATCAAAAAACTATGATGACATTGAAATGATAATTAAACAGGAGGATTAGATAATGTTAAAAATTGGTACAGCTTGTGGTTCAGGATTAGGTTCAAGTTTTATGGTACAGATGAATATTGAATCTGTATTGAGTGATTTGAATGTTTCAGATGTAGAAGTTGAACACTATGATTTAGGTGGAGCAGATCCAAATGCAGCTGATATTTGGATTGTTGGTCGTGATTTAGCTGATTCAGCTAGTCATCTTGGAGATGTTCGTATCTTAAATAGTATTATTGATATGGACGAGCTACGAGAATTAATTACTAAACTTTGTGAAGAAAGGACTTATTTAGGAGGCTAGCGTCATGATGAAGTTCATATTGGATATTGTTAGTACACCAGCTATTTTAGTAGCTTTAATTGCAATCTTAGGATTAGTTCTTCAGAAGAAGAAATTACCTGATATTATTAAAGGTGGAATTAAGACCTTTGTTGGTTTCTTAGTTGTATCTGGTGGTGCAGGAATTGTACAAAATTCTTTAAATCCATTTGGTACCATGTTTGAGCATGCTTTTCATTTATCTGGAGTTGTACCAAATAATGAAGCAATTGTAGCTGTAGCTTTAACAACATATGGCTCAGCTACTGCAATGATAATGTTTGCAGGTATGGTGTTCAATATCTTAATCGCTCGTTTTACTCGATTCAAATATATCTTTTTAACAGGGCACCACACTCTATATATGGCGTGTATGATTGCGGTCATTTTATCAGTTGCTGGCTTTACTAGTTTGCCTCTTATCTTACTAGGAGGATTAGCACTCGGTATTATTATGAGTATTTCCCCAGCATTTGTGCAAAAATATATGGTTCAATTAACTGGAAATGACAAGGTGGCTTTAGGTCATTTCAGTTCTTTGGGATATTGGTTGAGTGGTTTTACTGGTAGCCTTATCGGTGATAAATCAAAATCAACAGAGGACATTAAATTTCCAAAGAGTTTAGCTTTTTTACGTGATAGTACTGTTAGTATTACTTTATCCATGGCAGTTATTTACATTATTGTAGCTATCTTTGCAGGGTCAGAATATATAGAAAAAGAAATCAGTAGTGGTACAAGTGGTCTAGTTTATGCTTTACAATTAGCAGGTCAATTTGCAGCAGGGGTATTTGTTATTTTAGCAGGTGTTCGCCTTATTTTGGGTGAAATTGTTCCAGCCTTTAAAGGTATTTCAGAGCGTCTTGTACCTAATTCAAAACCTGCTTTGGATTGTCCGATTGTTTATACTTATGCACCCAATGCAGTTCTAATTGGATTTATCTCTAGTTTTGTTGGTGGTTTAGTGAGTATGGCAATTATGATTGCTTCAGGAACGGTTGTTATTTTACCAGGTGTTGTGCCTCATTTCTTCTGCGGAGCGACTGCAGGTGTCATCGGTAATGCATCTGGTGGTGTTCGTGGAGCCACTATTGGAGCATTTTTACAAGGTATTTTAATTAGTTTTCTTCCAGTCTTTTTAATGCCGGTTTTGGGAGGACTTGGTTTCCAAGGTTCAACTTTCTCAGATGCAGATTTTGGTCTATCAGGAATTATTTTAGGAATGTTGAATCAATTTGGCTCACAAGCAGGCATTGTTATTGGTCTTGTTCTTATTCTAGCAGTTATGTTTGGAGTATCCTTTATTAAAAAGCCATCTGCAAAGGAGGAATAAGGGATGATTTTAAGTGAAAATAGAGAAGATGAGTTAAGAAAATTTGCGACTAAAATCCGATTAAATACTCTTAGAACATTGAATCATCTTGGATTCGGCCATTATGGAGGGAGTCTGTCTATCGTAGAAGTTTTAGCGGTGCTTTATGGTGAAATAATGCCAATGACTCCAGAAATATTTGCATCACGAGATAGAGATTATTTTGTTCTATCCAAGGGGCATGCTGGGCCGGCTTTATATAGCACACTCTATTTGAATGGTTTCTTTGACAAAGAATTCTTATATTCTTTAAATACAAATGGAACCAAATTGCCGTCGCATCCTGATAGAAATCTAACGCCGGGCATAGATATGACAACTGGCTCTTTAGGACAGGGAATTAGTGTTGCAACCGGACTTGCATATGGTCAGAGAATAAGAAAAAGTCCCTTTTATACCTATGCTATTGTTGGAGATGGTGAGTTAAATGAGGGACAATGTTGGGAGGCTATACAGTTTGCTTCTCATCAACAGTTATCTAATTTAATTGTATTTGTAGACGATAACAAAAAACAATTAGATGGTTTTACAAAGGATATTTGTAATCCAGGTGATTTTGTAGAAAAATTCTCAGCATTTGGATTTGAATCCATTAGGGTCAATGGTTCAGATATTAGAGGAATTTATGAAGGGATTATCCAATTAAAACAGTCAAATAATTCATCTCCTAAGTGTATTGTATTAGACACTATTAAAGGTCAAGGAGTTCGAGAGCTGGAAGAAATGAAATCCAATCATCATCTTCGCCCTACTGTAGAGGAGAGACAAATGTTAACTTCAGTTGTAGAAAGATTAAGTCAGGAATTGGAGGAAACAGAATGATGAGAAGTGCGAAAGAATTACGACATGTGTATAGAGATTTCCTTTTAGAGGCTAACCAAAGTTATTCTGATATAGTAGTTTTAGAAGCAGACTTGTCAAGTTCTATGGCTACTAATAATCTTGAAAAGGACTTTGGAGACCGTTATGTGAATGTTGGAATAATGGAAGCAGAAATGGTCGGGCTTGCAGCAGGTTTATCTATTCAGGGGTTTAGACCTTATCTTCATACATTTGGCCCTTTTGCTTCAAGAAGAGTATTTGATCAATTATTTATTTCTCTTGGGTACGCACAATTGGATGCCACTGTGATTGGCTCAGATGCAGGAGTAACGGCAGAGATGAATGGTGGAACACATATGCCATTTGAAGAAATTGGATTGTTACGTTTAATTCCTAAATCGATCATTTTTGAAGCAACTGATGATATCCAATTTCGTGAAATCTTGAACCAGACATTAGACTTAAAAGGACTAAAATATATTCGAACAATTAGAAAGGCTCCAGAGGCTGTATATCAAGGTGGAGAAGATTTTTCTAAAGGCTACATTGAGTTAAGACACGGTGAAGATGTTGTAATAGTTGCTTCTGGCATAATGGTTGCTCCAAGTATTCGAGTTGCGGATGAACTGTCTAAATTAGGTTATTCAGTAGGTGTGATAGATTTATTTAGAATTAAACCGATACCAGAACAGATAAAAACAATGTTAAGTGGAAAAACTATATTTACTGTAGAAAACCACAATCAGATAGGTGGAATTGGCAGTGCTTTATGTGAATTATTCTCTGATGATGGAATAACAAAAATTCATCGGATGGGTGTTCAAGAAAGATTCGGTCAAGTTGGGAAAATGGATTATCTTCTTAATGAGTATGGTTTGAGTGAATCGAATATAAAAGAGAAAGTTCTAGAGTTTTATAATGCAAGATAGATGTTAAATACACTTATCTGAAAGAACTTCTGTAAAAATTACATTACGTTATTTAAAGCAAGCGGATTAAAAGCATATTCTGGTAATCAGAAAGTGCCCTGATCCGCTTTGTTGTTTTTTTAATTTAAAAATGTTTATATGTATATAG
>BNJV01002495.1_pt1 | contig 88370 bp, 92 predicted proteins | sample 8540591 | NCBI WGS metagenome assembly BNJV01 (sample SAMD00202457, study PRJDB9452) | human saliva metagenome | host: Homo sapiens
CACCACTGCACACCTGAGCACCACTGATCAAGGATAACACAATGAATTGTTCACAATGAACCAAATTAAAGAAGCCAATGATGTCTCAACGTTCATATAATGCACCAACCATCAAGATTTCACCAGCTGGAAAATAATCAGTACTAGTGTTTCTATTCACGATTTTAATGAGCAAAGGAAATTTCAATAAATACTGAACTTAACCATTCACCAAATAACCATGAGTACGCTGTGAAGACCAGGTCACACACCGAATTTACTCACCGCATGCACCGCCATCGACCACCGCAGACATACCGATCTATGCATCCGTTAACACCAACGACCACCGCAAAGACTATTATCTGACGATATACTTGATACAACCAGGCGCTCGTCCGCACCCCATACGAGATGATCACGACGTCAATATACAACCGGCGTTTGCACCGCGTTCAATCCTCAAGAACTTAAATATTCTGAGCGCCATACCTTGTTCGAAGAAACAAAACCCCAATAACCATCATCAACACATTAACCCTATCTCTGATGAAACCATCAACCAACCATTGAAACCACCGATCAATTGATTGTCTCAAATGTATGGCACCAGTGTCAGCAGTGATGAATAGACTTTATGACCTTCTTTGGTAAGGAAACGCATCGGTAATAATACCCGTGGCACGGCATTCCACAGGAACGTAAGCAGCTCTACTTTTCTATCGTCCATTAAGGGTATCGATTTGCGTTGCTCCTCTTCGCGAGGAAACTTAGACGATATTTATTATACAAACGATGAATAAAAGCGATCCGTCAACCTTTACCAGTTTTGCAGTGATGGCATGTCGCCGAGGAAACAGCGACGGCGATTGGCATCCTGCATCTGATCATGCGGAGGATTCTCGCATCGCTTCAAAGTCTGAAAAACTATACTATGAAATTGTTTAAAATGATACCGCAGAACAGCTTAATTTTAATATGAGCCCGATGCAATTCCATACCACAGGTTACAGATTTCTTTAGACTTTATGTATTACCATGAATGTTGAAGCAACGATGGTAATCCATGCCGGGTTTTAAATAGATTTCGCTTTCGAGCCGTAATTAGCCTTTCCGGAAAGCAGCTTAATGCTTCGTTATCCGTTTCAACGATGTATCGATAAAGGCCCACGTCTCTTTGGTGCACGATATTAGAAAATTAATATTGTTTTGTAACTGTTCATCAGGAATGAGAGACGGCAGTTTTCACTTTCACATAGCCTGACGTTTCATGATGGTTAATACTGGTGGATACCTCTTGGCGACAATACCGTTAATAGCCCGATAATACGTCGTTTTCAACGTAATTCCTAAAACCACATGGAATTATCTGCACTAATAACCATATTGAGTTGATGACACAAATTTTTGTAATGATCCCGCAATGACATCACCCAATAACACACACTTGTGAACAAGGGTACGAATTTATATGGTTCCAGTAAATTCAGTTCTCAAGGCTTTGGTAAACAGTGATCAAGGCTGGTCCATACTCGAACCGTCCCTCAAGAAATAAATTGAACGATCAAACTTTAAATCGTGAATATCCGTAGTACGTTTGAATCGTCATGAACAAACTGCGCAATAAATCTGTTCGTCTCAACTCATCAAGTTCGCCTGGTCACATCATCCGAAGTACTGATGGCCTCCACCGACTTGATAAAACGGCTCACCAACTCTTTAAGGCACAGCGTTCTGTTGCTGCCCTGAGATCCAAATTTTAACCATCGCATCGGGAAAAGAGACCAAATCATCGTATTGGAGAACCAGTCTGCCAGTGCGCGATGACGATCCTGAGGCAACGCTGCTTTGATGCGTTCAAAGCCTCTCCTTGTATATTCCAAATGAACCACGTCCATACGGCTGTTCATAACCAGTCGTATAAACCTTTGCGCCACCTGTCACCACGATTCATCAAATCGATAAGCAAATCGATTTCTTTAAGCCTCAATCGTTTTTCACAACAAGCTTACACTAAGCAGCTGCAAACCGCCCTCAAGAGAATAGTACTCTTTCCATTCTTTTAGACCGTATCGTTGTTGTAACAGCCGATTATACCGCATCAATTGATGATAGTATGTAGCGCTGGTTTGAGATATCATATCGAGAAACGCCTGCTGTCCCGGACGGAGTTCCCTTTAATGAGCTGTAAATCTCAGAGAAAGATAACTGTATTTAATGCATCTAATTAGTTCTTTTGAGATATTTTTAAAGTCGTTTAATCGAACATCCAGCCTTGACGAATAATTTAATATTACCTTTGAGGCGCATCTTTTCTCGAATTTTACAATTACGCCTGCTTCTTCAGCATTGAACATGGTTATATCTGATCGTATCGTTCGTACCGATGGCTTTTACCAACAATATAAAAATCGATTCAGAGGATATTCAGCTCCACCAGCCCTGTTACAAGTTGGCAGAATAAATAACCAGGATTAACCGTATCTGTACATCCTTATACGAAACTGAAAACAACTTGTGAGTCAATTTCTCACCGATTATGCCTCTTGTGTAATCACGAGGTCTACATCGGAGACCTTCACAAGAAATCAAGCATCACCAACGCGGCATTTCTTTCTGTTTTTCCAGCAACTGACCATCCGGCGTAAGATGCTTCAGTCGATGAAAGATTTTATTTGGACGTCTGGCTCTAATGATGCCTTTAACTTCAACAATTGATTAATTGAATGTAATTCGTATGAATGGGTACCGCTGTTGCCTTTCTACAACGTTCTCCCCAAAGTGATAAAGGTTAAGATCGAAGTGAATCCGTGTAATACGATGCATGTATAGTCTGGATTATTGTCTTGTCGAATGTGACAACAGGACCATTTTAGCTTTTTAAGAATCAAAACAGGAACATTATCGCCCGTGCTGTGACGCAAGATGCTGAGACAGTTGACCATGAAGGAGATTGCTGTGAAAGGTGTACCTGAAATCTAACAGCTACGTCTCTTTGCACATACCGATTTCTGTATTTTGAGTAGACAATGTGACATTGCTTTCAGACCAATCTCACAACGAATTACATTATAGCTGATGTTCTTTGAGCCAACAAGGATACGCGGATCAACAGCACCAGCAAATCTCGCGGCGATCAAATTACAGCGCTAGAATCGAATCTGAGAAGAACTACCTTTTCATATTCAGGGTATGTACCTTCGACATGGGCGAGAAAATACAGGGTAATAGATTCAAAATTGAAGCACGATTTGTAAAGTGATTCCCCATAATATTGATCAGTAGCTGGACTATCTGTTGCACAAACGAGAGATACTTCCAGCCAACGTGCCTTTGTTGGAAACGATAAACGTCTACTGGAGCGCGTTGCCGGTTCATCGATGGTAATTCTTTAACAGCCACGTGGTGTGTATCGGTAGCAAAATCCATAGTCACTGTCCAGTCTTTGATTCTTACGCAAGAGCACCGGTAAATACAGAGAATGATCTTCTACTGGGCAGCGTGCAAGAATCTAGTTAAATCGATGAGTTCTTCATAGCAAAAGCTATCACTGATGCTTATATGATCCGTCGTGAATTCTCGTCTCCACCTCAAGGAAAAGTCATCTGGGTGTAATGTAACAAGATTAAATCTGAAGATCCAGATGTGATAGCCAAAGAACTCTGCCTCTGCTCAGAAAGTGTCTACAGTATCGCCAGGCACCCAGGAATGCAGTCACCCTGGAAATAGAGCGGGAACTCTTACTACTAAAGTACCAGGTTCTTTAACAGTCTCCATCGATGGTGTTGCTGAATGCCGAGTTCAAAGTCGCTACCTTTGCAAATTCTACTTCTGGACCACATTTTTGCAGTCACGTAACAGCCTGTGTTGGAAACTTGTTTTATTTTGAGATACCTTCTGCACACACGTTAATTGCTTTCTTGAGACTGCTTTGGGAAATGTACATGGCTACAGGTTACTCCTCTATAGCACTATATATACGGTAAAAAGCACCCAATAATTACTGCTTTTGTTTGTAATATTCACCGTTTACCATCGTAGATTCTCTAGATATTCGCGGTAGATCTATTTCTACTGATGATTGTTTGGTATTTAGTAGTAGTAATAGTAGGCCTGTTTATATGTGTGTGTGCTGATTTGGCGCCACTAACTGTGTGAGTCTATGACTGTGGCATAACCATGTTGATAGCTCGTACCTCTACTTATCCACAGCATTAGATCGTGCATGAGTTTGTGGGATATCCACAAAGTTATTCACCGTGCATATCTACAGTAGCTATCCACAGGTTGTTAATTTCGTTTAATTTCTGCAACCATCCGTTTAGTTTCTTCGTCTCATTTCTCTCGTTATTTTATCGTACGCACGGAGAATTGGTCGTATGGTCGGTCACGAGAAAAGCTGCTGCGATTTGAGTGATAGCGCTTTCATTGACTGGTATCGCGTGCATAGGGATATACGGCGACGTGCCGTGAAATGCGAATTGGGCTTTCGTTTCGCCGAGTAGGAAATCGGCTTTTGGGCTATTGAAATCAGAACTTACAAAAATTCTGGATGCTTCTAATATTAACCATATTCAATTCTTCTGGTGTATGAACGAGGTCCGCCAAGGCGCAAGGTTTTCGTGTACGTAGGTCGATAGATTCGAGTACGTTGCTCGATGGACAATGCTGCACCGATGAGCTTGGTAGCACCTGTGCAACACAGCGGACGTTTTCGCCAAATTGCAATGCCACGTGAAGTTAATGCTGAATCACGGTCGATGCGAATAACGCGATTCTTTTTATAATTCTCGTCTCGAGCAGTGATCTGAAGATGGGTATGCGTTTCTAAACCCGGGATCGGCATTGTGGCAACGGTGCCAGGCTTGGAAAACGAGAGCGAAGATGATCGCTTCGAAACTGTTCCATATCGTCTGGTACTGTATCAGAGGTAAAGAACGACGTGCTTTGTTGTTATTTAATAATTCACTGGAACGCGTATTAGAAGCAGTTCCGCTTTCGTACTTCACGGCTTTCGCGAACCGAATATCGCCGCCAATCATGTGAGCACATCGACAGGAATGTGTTGCGGAACAAAAGGTGAACACTGGTTGCGCTGTAACAAGTGCTCAAACGAAAATATCTGGCAAAGTTTTCTGCTCGTAAAGCAGACATGACCTTCATATGTGGATGATTTTCCTGATAGCATTACCGATGCTGGCGTGCATCATGTGTGTAGTCTCGCCGAGGCCCGATGGACCCGGCGGATCAAAGAGCGGATGCTAGTCTCCCACCTGGAAATTCAGCTACGTATTTTGAGTGGCTCCAAATGGCATTGGTCTGCATCGCCCGTTGGCATAATTACATCATTTCACGGTATGCCGGATTGAGATTAGATAGTGATAAACCACAGGTACATTGGTCAGACCGTAATGTTGGCGTTGTTTCGACGCTCTTTTCGGTGTCGCTCACCATTGGTTCGTCTGGAATCTGCAGGCGCTGGCGTGCGGTCGATATGGTAGACAGGGATCTCGATAGACTGGTGAAACTCTCGTTGTTTGTGCCTCTACTATAGGCGTAAAGGCATCGTGCGGTGCTACAACAGGCGTGTCGATGAGATTTCTCATGCTGTGCAAATGGTAGTATCTACACTTTCTTGATTGAAATCGAATAACACCATACTTCCTCGATGGGAAACTGATAATCTCGTAGTAATCGTGTCCGCAAAGCCTTGCTACACCTGCAGGCTGCTGGTCGATTAAGTGTTTCCTTTTACAAATGCCTGTGCATCGACCCCAATATGGATTGAATGACCTTTGAGAGACATGGGAATCTAAATCGATGATGTGACGCAAACACAATGCACTCAGTGTAACGTTGCATATTCTTTTCGCCTCCTGTACATATGCGCTCCTACATATTATTTTAAACTCAAATGATCACGACGTGCCGTGAATAACTCATTGCAATCAAATGTATAACTTTCAGGAATAATGCTAACTAGTGTAAAAGCCAGGAAAACTATGATATTCCTGTGAATAACTGTGTATAACCTGTGAAATTAAGTAGAAAAGCTCATTTTATATAGATAATTACTGACCTTTCTTCAGCTCTTTAGTAAACCAAAGAGAGAAAAATGCGATAACTTCGAAAGTTATCCATCACATGTAAAATCTATTATTTTGCTATTTCGCATGATTGTGCTGTAAAATCAACTAGCTTTGCCATTTATTCCGTGGATAACTTTTGGCGGCCCGTCTGATGCGAAATGTGTCACAAATTATTCATTATTCTGTGTTCATCAATCATTTTGGGAGGAATGAAAATCACTTTTATCGCCCCATTCTAACGCAAGTCGCCCAAAGAAAGTTTCTCATTTCCTCCAGACAAAGATAATTTTGCGATTATTATACACATAGATGGAGCAATTGATGTGAAACTATAACAACATTCAACTCCTTCAGATAATCAAAAATAAATGATAGATAAAAGTCGACAAAACTAGTGATTTTCTGGTAAAAGGAGTCTTAGGAGCAGGAATAGATGTGGATTTTTGACCGACTTACGATGAGTATGGAGGGAGAAACCAAGCATCTATTCTCCCTCTGTTCAACTGAGATCAAAACATATGCACCCATTGCCAAAGATATAGATTTGAATTGTGAGTTCTTGTATGTTGACAAATTGATGTTACGTTTACATCGTGTAGTGGTAGCGAAGGTGACATTAGGTTTGTTTACTGATGGAAGAGGTCCCTCTTTTGAGCGACTTTACGATGAGGCATGGAGCACAGTGAAGGAGCCCATAGATTCCCCTGGAAACGTTACATCGCTCAGGATAAAACAATGTAGTAGAATTCATTTCTCAGAACTACAAGAACCTCACAGCAGAACCCTCTATTATATTGGTCAAATTTACGTTTTTACCTCTATACTCACCTCTTGTTGGTGGTATAAGTAAAACAATACAGAATGACGAGGAGGTGTGTTTACCAATGAAACGTACCACGAACCAAATACTCTTTGAGAAACGCACTCTGGTTTCCGTGAACGCATGAAAATCTACTGGTGGCCGTCCTGTTTTGAAAGTGAAGACGTGCAAAAGGCAGAAAACGCTTATCTGCATAATATAATAGTTGTTAGTAGAGAGAGACCGAGCGCTGCTACAAGTTTTTCTATTCTTAGGACTTAAGGACAATGCATGCGGATTATTGCCTTGATAAAGCGGGCAAGACGACTCGACGCACTAACAATGAATATCGCCTGTGTATAAGCACTGGAAAATCATGCCGAAGCAGGCCGTGTATGTGTGTACTGTATCGTAGCGCCCGGCAAAGCAAACTCTACGCGCATTGGTTTTGGTGGTAACAGGTGTAAAAGTTGGTTGGCTGCAGTGGAGCGCAAACCGGAGCTAGGACGCCTGATGAAAAGAGTGCATATCGCCTCGTCCAGCACGCCGCCCGCGAAGGGTATCATCGTATCAAATTGCTGGACGTGGCCTCTGAAAACGCCGCCACCTACGAGCGGAAAAGGAGATTTTGTATCCCTGCGATAGTGCCACTATTGATACAAAATGATAACGCTGACCACAGGTTAGAGTGCTTCTGGTCCTTTCTTTGTGTATATGGAGGCTCCGCGAAACGCTGTATATACCACATGCTTTGCTGACTTTTAACTAGGGTTTTATCAGCCTCGCCATATCTCCCTCAAAACCCGGATGTTGCCGTTATGTCCGACATGTCATATATACTCTGCAGGCCACTCGAAAAGTCATGGTCCCTTAGCGGTAGCTACGGGATGCGTTTAAAACTGCATCTCTGGTTGTCATCCTCCACAAGGGGTGAAGCGCTGGATCCAGTTCCCTAACCGCACGGGATTAGGCTGGATGTGTTCGGAGAAGTAACTTTCTACCATCACCATCAAGCTACTAGTTTTGGACACCTGAGCATCCGTATGGATGTGAAATTTAGACTCATACCACAACGTCTATAGATGCGCAGCAGACGATTCCTGGACCAGCAGTGAAAACAGGAGATCAATGGACTTTCTATGGTATTTTCGGAACCCATCGTTGATTTAATGAGCACATATCGCAACCTTGCTACAGTTCCAATTCGACTCAAAATGATGGTTATCCAAGCCACGGTGGCTACATTATCCCTTTGTAACAATCGTTATTAAAAGCGATTTTGGCACCACATCACTGTTAAGCAAATCAAATCCATGATGGCTATGCAAGAATTGCAGCCCTCGCATGAAACAATTGCAAGATAAATATCACGATCCCAAAAACTGGGAGCGGAAATGGCATTGTACAAAAGCAAATGGGTTAACCCATTGGCTGGTTGTTTGCCATTGTGCTGGTACAAATGCCATTCTTGACTGCGATTTACTCGCTTCTAAGATTTTCACCATACGATCCAAACTTTGTAGCACTTTGTGGTTGGGCCCAGCCTCGCGATCCTAGATTCACTGTATATCTTACCCATTTTGAGCATGGTCCACATGGGCTAAGTGTCTCGTCAAACTAGTAATGAAAGTGCAACTGGTGCTGCTGGGTAACAACAAAAGATTATGTCAAATCTTTTATGCCTTTATTTCATTGGTCGCACTCTTTGAGCTTCCCATCTGGTCTCGTATTCGGGTAGTTTTAACGTATTCCAATTGATTCAACAGCATTTCATCTATAAACTTGAAACGCTAAGTAGGAGGCACCAGTGAAATTTACTCGATGTATCTGGCTAAAACCATTGAAGATGCTATTGCTAAAGGCGTAGCTTGGAATGCTGCTGAAGGCCAAGAATCGTAGAAACCAAAGTCTTAGAACAAACCTTAGTGGATTTTTAGGCATTAGTCGAAAACCAGCAGTTGTTCGCTTATTCTTCACTGCTTTGACTAAAATCTGCTACTGCAGAAGAAGCAGCTTATCGTTAAAGAACAATCTGTAGCTATTGCCTCGGAACCAGTGGCAATAAGCGAAATAGAAGTACAAGATACGATAGCTGAAACTTCGAAAGTACTGTAGAAGAAAAACCTCTAAAAAGGAAACTGCAAAAGAGGATCAACAAGAAATTGCTGAAAAGGTAACAATTCTCGATGATATGTTTATAATAAATGGGTCTCACTGTCGTTATCGAAAAATGATGACAAAAAGATAAAATTACATCTCCAAGTAATAGCTATGAAGAGCTAGGTATTTTGATTGGTAAACATGGTCAAACATTAGATGCTATCTCAATACTTAACAAATCTCGTGGCTCATAAGGATGTATCTGACCATTGCCATATCATGGTGATGTGGGAAAATTATCGTTCTGCCGAGAAGAAACATTGGTGAATCTCGCGAAAACGCTTGGCTTCGACAGAAACGCAATCGTCAAAAAGGTTTCTTTTTAGAACCGATGAATGCTTTTGAACGTAAAAATCATTCATACCGCCTTCGTCAAGGGGATAAAACGTTGTTACCAACAGTGAAGGGATGAACCATCCCGTCACGTTGTGATTTCGCATACATAAAATATAATGGTAGCTTCAGGTAACTGGCATCTCCGTTACTTGAGGGCTGTTCCCTTTATTATTTAGGTTATGGTGAAAGCTAACCTAAGTTAATCTTCGCGCGGTAAGATTGGTTTAGTTTAACTTGCAGGTGCGAAGAACATATAAAAAGATAAGCTAACGAAGACGGAGATATGTAGCATATAGACGTACAATAGCAGCCATTGCGACACCGCCCGGCATCGGTGGGCTGGTATTATTCGTGTTATGGCAAGGATAGTTTTCCCATTGTAAATAGCCTGTTCAAGAGCATATGGCACCGTTCCTTTGATGGATCGCCAAAATAGAACGATTCAATACGGGACTCATTGTGGATCCAGCGACGAACAAGACCATCGACGAGGTGTCCTGTGTTATTAATGAAAGGCCTCATTCTTATACGGCGGAAGATGTGGTAGAAATTCAGCGTCACGGCGGTATTGTGCTGGTTCGACAAATTTAAAATTGCTTGTAAATCACGATGTGCGCATGGCTGATGCCGGTGAATTTGACGAAGCGTGCCTTTATGAACGGATCGTATCGATCTCACGCAAGCGGAGGCGATTATTGAGCATATTGTGCTAAAACGGAGGACTCCTCTCCCTCGCTGTGGCTCAGCTAGATGGGACTGTTTCTTCATTTTGTAAAAAGATGCGCGAACAGCCTATTGCTATGATTGCTCATTTAGAGGTAAACCATCGACCATCCTGAGGAGGATATAGAAGACGTAACGAGCCAAGAGGTTCGCGAACAGTTGCAGCTCATTTTGAAAGCTATGATGAACTCTGTCTCACAGTTAATATAGGCCGTCTGAATTCGCGACGGTATTACGACGGTTATCGTAGGTCGTCCAATGCAGGTAACCGAGCCTTATGAATGCCTCTCTGCGCTGAAAACCGCGCGATCGTAACGATATCCTGGGACGACATGACAGTATTAAGAATAGTGACCGTAGAAGGCATTTCTTTACGCCTTATTGATACAGCAGGTATTTGCGACACACAAGATACGGTGAGCCCTCGGTGCTGAGCGTGCTTCGCGATTATATCAACAAAGCAGACATCGTGCTCTGCGTTATTGACGGATCTACCTTTAACCCCGAAGAAATCGGAACTTTTGACCTCCGTGAGCGGTTTGAATACCATCGTATCTTAATAAGTCCGATGTACAAGTCGTTACAGATGAAAAATATTAAAGAACACGGAACCTTCACGTATTATCGAACGAATCAGCAGTGCTAAAAGAAGGCGAAGGTTCGCGGTTCTTGCCACAAATGGGTGCAAGAACTCGTCTACGGCGGTCGCGTAAAACAAGACAATAGCGCCTGATCGGCAATGTGCGCCACATCAGCCTCATGGAACAAGCGAAGGCTCAGCTAGAACAAGCCCTCTCATCGATCATGGGCATGCTCAGTGCAGACTTTGTAGCCACCGACCTGCGTAGCGCTCTGGGAACTACTAGGCGACATCACAGGCGACACCATCCGAGAAAGCATGGATAGATGAATTGTTTGGTCGTTTTTGCCTTGGTAAGGGATTTAAACCTTTACAACAAGATAAGTAACAAATATAAGGAATTTAATTGATATGTACACAGTAGATAATTGCGATGTCATCGTCATCGGTGGTGGTCATGCTGGTTGTGAGGCGGTCCCTCGCCGCTGCCCGCATGGGTCATCGCACGCCGATGGCGACCATCAGTTTAGATAATATTGCGCTTATGCTGCAACCCTGCCGTGGGTGGCCCCGGTAAAAGCCATCTTGTTTACGAAGTTGACGCATTAGGCGGTCAAATGGTATCAATCGTGATGCTAGCGCTATCCAAAATGCGTATGCTCAATATGGGCAAAGGACCTGCTGTTCATTCTTTGGCTGCTGTCAATCCGACAAGATTAAATACAACATTTGATGAAATGAACATTGGAGAATACAGATAATCTCCCAATGTTAAGCAACTCGTGGTGACAGAACTTAAGGTTGAGGATGAGCAAGGTAACAGGTATCGTTACAGAGCTGGTGAATTCTATGGCGCTAAGGGCTATTATTCTTGTACAGGTACCCTATTTGAAAGGTAAAATCCTCATCGGTGATATCGATTATGGGCGGTCCAAATGGTCAACGCGTAGCAAGAACATTTCTCCAACTTACTGATAATGGTATTGAATTGATGCGTCTTTAAACGGGGTACACCAGCACGTAGATAAACGTACTTTTAAACCCTCGAAAACATGGGTAGTTCAGTAGGCGATGCAATCATCACGCATTTTCCTTCATGGATGAAATGGATTAATCGTAATGAAGATGTATGTTGGTTGACCCATACCAATAAAGAAACGCACGAAATCATTCATAGCAATATCCACCGGCTCCTGCGTATAGTGGCAAAATCGAAGGCGTAGGCCCTCGTTACTGTCCTTCCATCGAAGATAAAGTAGTGCGCTTTGCCGATAAAGAACGCCATCAATTATTCGTAGAACCAGAAGGCACGGCACAAATGAAATGATGTACAAGGTATGAGTACGTCTCTTCCAATGGATGTACAATATGCTTTCTTGCGTACCATCCCAGGTCTTGAGAATGTTGAAATTATGCGTCCTGCCTATGCTATCGAATACGATTGCTTGAATCCAATGCAATTGACACCAGCACTTCAAGTGAAACATATTGAAGGTCTCTACCTGCAGGTCAAGCCAACGGTACATCTGGCTATGAAGAAGCGGCTGCTCAAGGCCTTATGGCTGGTATCAACGCGCATTGTGGATTCAAGGAAAGGAACCGTTCATCCTTGCTCGCTCCGAAGCGTACATCGGTGTTCTTATCGATGATCTTGTAACAAAAGGTACAAATGAACCGTACCGCATGATGACAAGCCGCAGTGAATACCGTTTATTGCTTCGTCAAGATAATGCAGACCTGCGTCTTACAGAAAAAGGTCGTGAAATCGGTCTTGTAAAAAGATGATCGTTGGGCCAAATTTACAGCCAAGAAAGCTGCTATCGAAGAAGCAATGGATATGTTAAGAAATACACCTGTCAATCCGTCTAAAGAAACACAAGCTTTGCTTTGAAAGTTTAGGTACAGCACCTATTAGAACAGGTATTCACGCTTATGATTTAGTAAAACGTAACGAACTCTCTTCACGCCATCGTAGCCGATGCATTTGGTTTAAAACGCTATACTCCTGACGTAGAAGAGAGCTGTGACATTTCCATTACCTACGAAGGCACATCAAAAACAAAATGGACCAAGTCGACAAGGTTCGCAAAACTAGAAGATTCTTCCATGGGACCATACAGAAATTAAGGGTATTTCTCTTGAAGCTCAACAAAAAGCTCAACAAGATCTCGTCCTCACTCCATCGGCCAAGCAAGCTGTATCTCTGGCGTCTCCCCTGCAGACGTATCTGTTCTATTGATCCAATTAGAGCAATATAACAGAAGTAAAATAAAATAGTATGTAATAATATGAATTCATGTAACAACATGCATTTTATATGAACTTTTTAAAAGATATTTCCTACAAATCTTATTGTCGTATACATATTAGACAATCTCATTAGGAGTACTTATGAAAGAAAAATACGATGTGCCTATAGCACCTCTGTCTGAATTTGTTTTCATATATGATGGAGCAAATGAGTCATTTTGGTTTGCCCTGTACGGAAGAGTGAGCAAAGACTTTACTTGTATTATATGCATATGATTGAAACAAATAAATATCTCAATCTAACGGGTATCACAGACATGAAAGAGGTCGTGATTAAGCATACTGATTGACTCTCTCCTGTTATGATTCTGAAATCATCAAATCTGGTATGTCTATCATCGATGTTGGTACGGGCGCAGGTTTTCCTGGTATCCCATTGGCTATCTATGATCGTAGCCTCAAGGTTACCCTGTTTGATTCTTTAAAAAGCGGCTTAACTTTTTGGAATCGGCTATAGACATGAACTAAAACTGACGAACTGTACCACCTCACACGGACGTGCGGAGGATCGAGTCACCAAGATTACTGTGAAAAGCTTTTGATATCTACGAGCCGTGCCGTGGCACGTTTGCTCGATTCTTTTAGAATGGACTGTGCCATATGTAAAAGAAGGTGGATACATAGTTGCTTTAAAAGGAGCTATCTACGAAGAAGAAGTTAAAGAATCTAATAAAGCCCTTAGCATACTAAAAAGCTACTATCGAAGAAGTAAGAACCATTACTCTGCCAACCTTAGATGATAAACGAGCAATCATATATATAAGGAAAACGGGAAAAACACCAAAACAATTCCCACGGAAACCAAAAAGAAATCAAAGATAAACCGTTAGTATAGTAGTTAATGATTTAGGTGTAGATGCTAATATAAATTTATATAAATAAATCCCATGTTACATAAAGAAAAAGAGAATGCAAATCTTAGATCTGCATCCTCTTTTTAACTTGATAACGAATTGGTTTGCATTCCCTCCCCCACCCTATATCTATTAAATGATATCGTTTACAACAAAAATTATATATTTTGTTCACTATATGAGAGCGGAGATAAAAGATACATATAACACCTTTCCCTAAGGACGACTTAGCTCGCTTTGGAGTCCGTGGGAAAGGTATTCTATGCAAACATTAAAATGACTTATATGTGGTCAATAATATGTAACGTTGTATCGATATCATTTAAAGGCATAATATGTACGCCTGCTGCAATTTTCTTGATTTGTTCAAGTGTTTCGATAGCGATTTCTGTACCAGCCTCTTTACCACCTTTTTCCATGCGATCCAATATTTCTTGAGTAAGGTTGATTCCAGGCACTTTTTCGTGGAGGTATGTAGCCATTTTAAAGCTTTTAAGTGGAATCAAACCGAGCATGATAGGTACATCGAATTCAGACATTTTATCAATGTAGCGTTTTGCCTGTTCTAAATCATAAATTGGTTGTGTTTGTACAAAGTGAGCACCATTTTGAATTTTAGCAGCCAATTTTTGGCGTTCAATCTCTAAATCTGGAGCACCAGGATTACCAGTTGCACCGATGTAGAAGTTTGTAGGTGAGTCTAGGTCATTACCTGCAAGGTCTTTGCCTGCATTTAATGTCTTGGCGATATTGAGTAGTCCCATACAGTCGACTTCAAATACAGATTGTGCAAATGGATGGTCCCCGTTATCTGGTTTGTCACCAGTGAGGGTTAAAATATTATGCACACCCAACGCTGCTGCACCGAGTAATTCAGATTGCAAACCGATAATATTGCGGTCGCGGCATGTAAGGTGGAAAATGGTTTCAATCTTTTTGTTATGCTGTAACAAATAAGAAAGAGAAATTGGGCTCATGCGCATTTTGGACATAGGGCTATCAGCGATGTTGATAGCATCCACCTTCCCTTTTAAACGGGCTGCTTGTTCGAAGGTCTTTTCCGCAGAACTGCTTTTGGGAGGATCCAATTCAACCGTAATGGTGAACTGCCCTTGTTGATGTTTTTCTCTTAATGTCATCATGTACCTCGTTACTATACATTATTTTTCTAGTGTTTCAAAGAAATCGTTAGCATGGTTAACAGCAGCGATACCGTCCTTAGCGTAGATATCTGCACCTGCTTGGTCTGCGTAGTCTTGAGATACTACGGCGCCACCAACCATGACCTTAGTTTTAAGGCCTGCTGCACGGATAGCAGCGATAGTATTGTCGATTTGTGGCATGGTAGTCGTCATCAAGGAACAGATGCCAACGAGGGCAGCTTTGTTATCTTTAATGGCTTGTACGATAACTTCTGGGTCAACGTCCTTACCAAGGTCGACGATTTTGTAACCATTGTTTTCGAGCAATGCTGCTACGATATTTTTACCTAAATCGTGAATGTCGCCTTTAACTGTAGCTACGACAACGGTGCCTTTATCTAAGCTTTCACTAGCAGGAATAATTTCTTTAATGGTGTTGAAAGCAGCCTGCATTGTTTCAGCAGCAAGCATTACTTGTGGTAAGAATAACTTACCAGAACCAAACTTATCCCCCACTACGTTCATCGCTTCAGATAAGCCTTTTTTCGTAAGATCTAATGGATCGATACCATCTGCTAAGGCTTTTTTTACAAGATCAATGATAGCTTCTTTTTCGCCTTGTTCTACACATGCGCGAATATTGGCTAAAGGATCATTACTATCGAAGGATTTTTTATCTGGCCCTTTAGGAGCAGTGTTACCAGGAGCGGTAGTTTCGTCTTCATAGCCGTATTCTTTAATAAATTCAGCAGAACCTGGGTCCCAGCCTAGTAAGGTAGTACTAGATACAAATGCTTTTTTGGCTGGATAATTGAGTGGATTCATAATCGGTGTTGTTAAGCCACATGCGAGGGCCATTGTTAAGAATTGGCCGTTCAAATATGGACGCTGAGGCATACCGAAGGAGATATTGGACTAGCCCATTACTGTTGGGAAGCCAAATTTTTCTTTATATAACTGTAGCGTACGCAATGTTTGGCGTGCACTATCTTCACCACTGGCAAGTGTTAATACTAATGGATCGAGTAATAAATCATGTGGGTGAAGACCATAACCGTAAGCGCGATTTACGATGCTTTCAGCTACAGCAACGCGGTCCTCTGCTTTTTCAGGTAAGTCACCACTACAGATTGGCAAGCAAAGCAATGCTGCACCATACCGTTTAGCCAAAGGCATTACGTGAGTAATAGACTCCTCCTCCCCATTTACAGAGTTAATGAGGGCACGGCCTGGATAGTTTTTAAGAGCTATTTCCATAGCTGCTGGGTCTAATGTATCAATGGATAAAGGTGTTTCCACGAGCATGGATAACTCGAAAATGGCACGTTCCATTAAGGGCGATTGATCCATGCCAGCTACGCCCATGTTTACATCGAGGATATCTGCGCCAGCTTCTACTTGATCCAACGCATCACGTTTAACACGGATGAAAGAGCCATCGCGTAATTCTTGAGCAAGGACTTTACGGCCAGTTGGGTTAATACGTTCGCCAATGATAAGTGGTTTTGTATGATGGCCCAACTCTAAAAGTTTAGTACGGCTTGTAATAATTGTTTTAGGTGCAATGTGGGCACGTTCTTTTGGGGTGTGCGCTTTCACAGCATTGGAAATAGATTGAATATGAGCTGGTGTTGTACCACAGCAGCCACCAACATAACTAGCCCCTGCATCAACGATAGCAAGCATTAATGGACCCATTTCTTCTGCTGTGAGTGGGAATACAGTTTGTTTATTAATTAGTTGAGGCATACCAGCATTTGGCTGACAGCTTATTGGTAAATTTGTAACGCTTGCAATCTCTTCGATAAGTGGTGTGATTTGCTCAGGTCCAAGGGAACAGTTGATACCAATGATATCTGCACCCATAGCTTCTACGATAGTAGTTGCTACTGCTGGTGGTGTACCTGTAATAGTACGACCGTCTTCACTAAAAGAAAATTGACAGATGATTTGTACATCATCTTTTGTCTTCCCTGCTGCTTCACGAGCATCTAAAGAGGCTAATAAAGCGGCACGCATTTCTTGTACGTCGATGATAGTTTCAATGATAATAAAATCAACGCCACCTTCGATTAATGCTTCGGCTTGTTCACGATATGTATCATAGATAGAGTCAAAGCTCATATTGCCTAATGGTTGTAAAAAACGGCCTGTAGGACCCATAGAACCTGCTACACGAGCAGTTGGTTTATTCTCTGCAATGGCTTCTTTTGCTACCTTCACAGCTGCAATATTGATTTCTCTTACGCGATCCTGTAAATCATAATCTTCTAATTTAAGACCACAAGCACCGAATGTATTGGTAGTGATTACATCACTGCCATGAAGTAAATATTGTGCATGAATATCCTTTACTACTTCTGGTCTTTCAATATTAAATAGCTCTGGACAATAGCCCTCTTCTAAGCCTGCCGCTTGAAGCATTGTGCCCATAGCACCGTCAAATATATACATAAACATCTTCCTTTAACATCCTAAATTACAATGTTTCACGTGAAACACTATTGTATTGGTTGCCCCTTCATGGCAATACCAGAAATGTCGGCAGTAGTTTTACTACCTGCCTCTTCTCCCCCATCTTGGGTGTTGACTGTTGCTTTCTCTGGTAATTTTCGAGATGCACAGTTTTGTTGTGAACAAGATGTACAGCCTCGTTTAGTTTTAATATCTTCGTTTGCTGGCATTAAACCGATGATAGCCGTTACAGACTTACGTGGGAATAATAAATAGTTCTCTGTTACTTGTAAGCCAATCATCTCTGTTTTGATGATTTTAGCTAATTGTGGTTGGATTTCTAGTGGCCAGTTGCCATAACCAGGGCTAAAACGCCAAGTTGGCTTATAGCCTTGTTTTTTAGCAATTGTATTGATTACTTCGTTTACCTGATCAGCTACCTGTTCTACAGCAGTTGTGGCTGCTGCATCAAGTAATAAGCCTACCGTATAGTTACCTTGTTTAAATAATTGCTCACTACGAATTTCTACATCTTCTCCAACTGTTACACCTAATACGTATACTTTAGTAGATTTTTCTAGATGTTTTTCAATGATAGACCCTTCAATTTTAAGCGGTGGATTGCTTAAAATTGTTTTTGTTTCTGCATCGTAATCATATTCTTGATATACACCCCTAGGTGTAGCCAATAATTGGATTTCCTTACATGCTTCGTCAACATAGTTTTGTGGGAAATCTTCAGCGTGACGAAGTCCTGCGTATCGTTTTTACTTCTGCTTTATCGATGGCAGGAAGCATTCCGTTATAGATGGGCATAGAAACGCCTCCTCTTCAAAATAAAAAGCTCTGCGTGTCCGTAGAGCGTGTGCTTACTGTTATTAATTGTATATATAAATCTTATAAAGTGATTTTTCTAGACTCTTAAGATTATCAATCTAATTACTATCTAACTAATAGTATATAGATATGAATAATACCTGTCAAAAGTATATGGGGCCTGTATTCTCATATAATTTAGTAGTATATAGATATAGTTTAAAGTTATATCAAAAATGATTTTTGTTCATAAAAGTTATTGGTGATGAAGGTTTTTATATGTTTAATGTTAACCATAATAGTCTCACGTGAAACAATTTATTAAATATAATCTAATAATTTGTTATGAGTATATAAGTATATTAATATTAGTTCATTACATTTTCGTATATTATTGTTATATATAATGTTACCGATCAAAAGTTGATTACTCTATACCTTTTGCTAATGGTGTTGTTCTATAAATAAAAAGATGATATAAAAATAATTTTGTGTATATTTGTCTATAGGTATAGATTTATATTAATATGATAATTTTTTTACTGTAAAAATTTTTATTAATTTTACAACTTAATTTTTGCGTTAGATTTAACCTTAAATGTTTCACGTGAAACATTTAATCGTAAAAACTTATAAAACATTTGATGTAATTTTTTTCTATTTTGTGTTGTACTATATAGTAAAGGAATAAATTGCTATGTTTCACGTGAAACAATAAAAAAATAAGTGTTGTAATTATATTAATGAAGTTATTTACCTATAAGTTTATGTGCGTAATATAAATGTAAGTGGGAAAAATGTAGTAGATAAATAAAATAATATAGTAGATAAAAAAATTAATGAGAATTTGATTTATAAATACCGTAATTAGCATTGTTTTTATGTTATAATGGAAAAGAAATATTTTGAACGAAGATGTGAGGTGAATTAAGTGGGCAAAGTTATAGCTATTACTAATCAAAAAGGCGGTGTTGGTAAAACTACAACATCAGTAAATTTGAGTGCTTGTTTAGCTGATGCAGGTAAAAAAGTATTACTGGTTGATTTGGATCCACAAGGTAATGCTAGTTCTGGGTTAGGTATTGAAAAGGATGATTTAGAGCTCTGTGTGCATGATGTTCTAATTGATGGAGAACCAATTGCTGATATTGTACAACCTACAATGCTTGAAAACCTATTTGTGGCGCCTGCAACAATTCAACTAGCTGGTGCTGAAGTAGAACTAGTTTCCGTTGTTTCACGTGAAACAATGTTGAAAAAAGCATTAGCGTCAGTAAGAGATACATATGATTTTATCGTTATTGACTGTCCACCATCTCTCGGGTTATTAACATTAAATGCCTTCACTGCTGCTGATAGTGTATTGATTCCGATTCAAAGTGAATTTTACGCATTGGAAGGGGTTAGTCAATTAGTTAAAACGATAACAATTGTACAACAAACATCAAATAAGGATCTTGAAATTGAAGGCGTGCTATTGACTATGTTTGATGGCCGCACAAATTTATCGATTCAAGTAGCCGATGAAGTAAAAAAATTCTTTGGCAATAAAGTATATAAAACAATTATTCCTCGTAATGTACGTTTAAGTGAGGCACCTAGTTATGGGGAGCCAATCATTGTATATGATCCAAAATCCAAAAGGTGCTGATGTATATACGAAATTAGCTAAAGAGGTAATTAAAAGCATCTAAAAACTAAATAAGCACTAGAGATAAATAAGTATTAAAGCTCAATAAACACAAAAAGGAAGTAAGTACCCTAAAGGTAATAAGTATCTGTTATATGTATGTATCTAATGCTAAGAATATTAGTTTTTGGTGGTTTGCGTGATTTACATATTTTAAATTTGTAAATATTTGTAAGGCCGAGAGAGGTTAGTTGTATGCCAAGAGAAATTAAAAGCAAAAAAGCAAAGCGTCTGGATTGGGGAAGGGCCTTGAGAATTTAATGAAGGTTAACTCTGTAGAGTCTGTATTGCCTGAAAAGGAGATACATGAACTGCCACTTTCTGAGTTAGTTCCAAATGTAGATCAACCGCGTAAAAGTTTTGATGAAGATAGTCTAGCTACATTGGCTGAATCAATCAAGAATCTTGGTATTTTCCAACCGATTGTAGTTCGTAAACAAAAGAATAAATATCAAATTGTAGCTGGTGAGCGCCGTTATCGTGCTGCTATGATTGCTGGATTGAAAACAGTACCAGTTATTGTTAAAAAAATATAATACCGAAGAAATGACAGAGGTTGCTCTTGTAGAGAACCCTACAACGTGAAGGATTAGATCCCATTGAAGAAGCATTGGCTTATCAAGGATTGATGGATACTTATAAGCAAACGCAAGAAATGATTTCTGCTCGTCTTGGCCGTAGCCGTTCATATATTGCTAATATGGTTCGTCTTTTAAAAATTATGTGATTCTGTACAAAAGGATCTTATCGAAGGTGATTTAACGGTTGGTCAAGCTCGTCCATTATTAGCGTTAGAAGTGCAGCTCAACAAATAGAAGCAGCTGAACGTATTAAAGAGGGTGAGCTAAGTGCTAGACAAGCAGAGGCCCTTGTTAAGTCTATGCAAAATAAATCGTCTAAAGCAAAGACTGGTAAACCTCAAAATACGGCAGAGGTTCGTGCCCTAATGGACCGTTTAAAACTAAGCTTAGGGTCCCCTGTGAATATTAAATTCCGTGCAGGCAAAAAAGTACAAGGAAAAATTGAAATTGCTTTCTCCTCTGAAGCTGAATTAGAAAGACTTATTGCATATATGGATGGGCAAGATCAAACAGAAGATGCGGAAACAATAGAGTTTAGAGTATAATTGGCTAGCAAAAGCAAAAGCAAAAGCAAAAGCAAAAGCAAAAAGCAAAAGCAAAAAGCAAAAGCAAAAAGCAAAAAGCAAAAGCAAAAAAAGCAATAGCAATAGCCGTAACACCAACAATAATAGTAACGATAATAATAACAACAATAACAATAATAACAGCTATAGCAATTGCAATAGTCGTAATAGTAATAATAACAATCTGCAGTAAAAGTGTAGTCTACGGGCTGCGCTTTTACTGTATTTTTAAGAGATTATAATAAATAATAGGATAAGTTATTAGATAATTTATCAGAAGCTTTTATAATATATTTGTAATATATATGAAGGTTAAGTAACAAGGATAGGTTATGGAACAAACACCTAAGGCAAACCGCATACATATTGGCTTTTTTGGCCGTTGTAATGCCGGTAAATCTACATTGATCAATATGTTAACTGATCAGCCTGTATCGTTAGTATCCGATGTGGCAGGGACTACAACAGATCCTGTAAGCAAAGCTATGGAAATTTTACCACTTGGCCCTGTGGTGATTACTGATACTGCTGGTATAGATGATACAACTGAATTAGGTGCATTGCGCATGGAGAAAACAGAAGAGGTCGTGAAAAAGATTAACTTGGCTGTTTATGTGCTTCGCACCGATGAAGAGCCAAACTCAGACGATATGCACTGGTTAGGTCTTTTGAAACAAAATAATGTACCTGTTGCACTTTTTATTAATGAGATTAATGCGGCGCTAAACAATTTAACGGAGTCTAAAGCTAGTGTAGGCAGAGATAAACTGGGAGAGCGTTATATAGCAGATCATACAGGTTTATCTGAATTGGTTACTGTCATTGGCTCTGCTGACTTCACATCTGATGCGAAACGATTAGAGTTGCTTGATCTACTCGGTGGGCTAACACCACTTGATGTAGAAGGGGAGCAAACTCTTTTACAAGGTTTAGTTGAAGAGGGGGATACAATCATTCTTGTATGTCCTATCGACAGTGCCGCACCAAAGGGGCGACTCATCTTGCCACAGGTACAGACTATCTGAGAAATTCTCGATCATAAAGGTTTAGCTTTAGTCTGCCAAACAGAAGAATTACCGGCTATGATTCACTCGCTTAAGAATCCCCCTAAAATGGTAATCTGTGACTCCCAAGCGTTTGATCGGGTTGATGAGTTGACGCCTGATTCGATTCCGTTGACGTCCTTTTCTATTTTGATGGCACGGTTCAAGGGAAAATTACAGGATTTAGTCACTGGTGTTAAGGCTATTAAGAATTTGAAAGCTGGTTCCAAGGTACTTATCAGTGAAGGTTGTACACATCGTCGTCAATGCGATGATATTGGGACTGTAAAAATACCTAATCTTTTAAAGAAGCAAGGTTATACAGATTTACAGTTAGAATTCACTAGTGGGGGAGCATTCCCTAAGGATGTATCACAGTATGATTTGATCATCCACTGTGGTGCTTGTATGCTAACACGCCGTGAGGTGTTACGTCGTATAGAATGCGCTGTTGTACAAGGTACACCCATTGTAAATTACGGTGTACTCATAGCAGCTCTACATGGTATACTAGAACGAGCAATAAGCCCATTTGTTGACGAACTAGAGGGCTAATAAATAGCCTAATAAATAGCATTGTAATATGTATGTAACATATACATTTAGATATATCACATACTTGTTATATACATTGTTATATAGGTATCGTTTATCTATATTAGATATATTAAATTAAATTGCATGCAGTCATTTAACTTTCACAATAGGAGTGGTATAATTAACTGTTGGAGTTTTGATGATTGTATAGGAAGGAAAATACATGTTCGAATCGATTCAACCGTGGATAGGCATGGTTACCATCGTTCTTGTTATAGTGTTATTCGTATATTGTGTAATCTTACACATCCGTTTAGGTAGCTTGAAAAAGAAATACGATTTCTTTTATGCAAGGGGAGCATGGTGCGAGCCCTAGAGCGTAAATTATCTGTAGAGGTCAGTGAAATTCATGATGCTGCGAAGGGCCTTGAGTCCTTGTTATCCGAGCAAGTGGCAATCCGCAATATTCAGAGTAATACGATACAAAAAATTGGCTTTATTAAGTATAATGCCTTTGAAAATATCGGAAATGATTTGTCCTTTGCGCTTACCTTGCTAGATGGCAACAATAATGGTATCTGTATCTCTAGTATTTACGGTCGTAGCGAATCTCGTATTTTTAGTAAACCTATTGTGAAAGGTAAAAGTTTAGTAAGTCTTTCACAAGAAGAATTAGAAAGTTTGAACGAAGCGTTGGGTGAGCGTACCAATGAGGAAGCGTTGACGAGCGCTATCGTCTCGAAATAAGGAAGTTTTATGTTGAAAATACCGGCATTCATTTCAAACAAAGTTGAAAGAAATGGTGACAACTGCATATTGACATTAACTACCAAGCAAGCGAAACTCGTTGCTATTATTGGTTCTGTAGTATTGATCTCGGCATTGGTACTCGGTATTTGGGGCATCGTGCGTCAAGCTGAGGTTGTGCAATTACGTCAACAAACGCAATTATAATCGGAACAGTTGAAATTGTTACAACAAAAACAGAGGTTCTGGATAAGAAAATTCAAAACTTAAATCAAATTAGTGAAGAGAATAAGCAAATGCTGAAGGGCGCTGAATCTGGCACACCAGCTCAAGGTGGCGGGGATGGTAGCGACCCAAAGCAGGAAGCCGCTGATAATAGTGAAGCACAGACGTTAACAGCGGCACAATTATCGGCTCGACTATCCAAAATGGACAAGGAAGCACAAAAATTGCTTGTTAGTTTCTATACAATGCGCAATATCCTTCGCGATGGTGGCGCAAAAGATTTGATGGCATTACAATCCATCAATTTCTCCGCTGGTTCTGGTGGTGCTGTGAATAGTACGACACCCTAGTATTTGGCCAAGTAAGGGCGTTATTACATCTCCATTTGGTAGCCGTGTTGACCCTGTTACGGGTGCTATTGGTGCATTCCATGAAGGTATCGATATTGCCGATGACTATGGTTCCCAAATCGTGGCTACTGCGGCAGGGGTGGTAACTTTTGCAGGGTATACAAGCGGTGGTTATGGTAATCTCGTTGAAATCGATCATGGCAATGGCTTTGTTACCCGTTATGGCCATAATAGTGCCGTATTGGTAACGGTAGGGATGAGTGTGAAACAAGGTCAAACCATAGCTTTGATGGGTAGTACTGGTAAAAAGCACGGGCGCCCACGTTCACTATGAGGTACGCCTTAACAATACGCCTGTAGACCCTATGATCTTCTTACCAATTAGCAATTAAAAATATAAAAGCTTATATAAGACCTAAAAAGAACTTGTTATGCGTGCATATGCGCTCATAGCAAGTTCTTTTTCTTTCCTTTGTATATATATATTGTAAAATAAAAGTATATGAACGGAGGTATATCTATGAAGGCCTATGTACAAGTTTATACCGGCGAAGGCAAAGGCAAAACAACTGCCGCAATTGGCTCTAGCCATTCGTGCCATCGGCGCTGGCAAGAAAGTCCTCTTCTTACAATTTATGAAATCTAAAGTATATAGTGAACATACTATTTTACCTACCTTAACAAATTTAACGTTAGAAACTGTGGGCAAGCCATTCTTTATCATCAAAGAAGGCATGAAGAGTAAGGATGAACTTGCTAAATGGGGCGATGAAGTCGTTGTCTTTGAGTCTGGTAATCCTCCGAAGGATTATGTGGCTCTTATCGAAAAAGGCTATGAACGTGCACTCGCTGCGATCAGCAGTGGTGAGTACGACCTTGTTGTACTTGATGAGTACAATATGGCTTCTCTTTGAACTCATTACATGGGATAAAAACTAAAGCTTTACTCGATGCTCGTCATCCAGAAACGGAACTCGTATTTACGGGCCGTGGGGCTCCTCAAGAATTAATTGATGAGGCCGATCTCGTAACGGAGATGAAAGAGATTAAACATTACTACTTACAAGGCGTAATGGCTCGAAAGGGCATTGAAAACTAATCATAGGAACACCTAAGGAGGTGATGTGGTTGAGTACAGTGGCTATTGTGGCCCTCGTTATTGTGGCCATCATTGTAGCACTCATCTTGACTATCCTACTGGCACCAATCACATATAGCATCGAAATTGATGGGCGGACACCATATCGTGGCGAGCTGCGTATCAAATGGCTGTGGCGCGTATTTTCACCCACTTAGCGTACATCTCAAAAATAAACCATTTTTTAAGGAATTATACGTTTTAGGTGTACTTAAGATCGGTCCTGTAAAAGACTATGAACAATGGCTTGAAAAATCGTGTAGATGAAGAATATCAAAAGGTAATGGATGATGACGGCGACATATCACAAGCAGAAGCTTTTGCAAAGGCTATGCAAGGAGGCGGACAAGGTCCAACTGCAAGCTCTAGCGGCACAAGCTTTGATGACTTGAAGAGCGCCCAAGGCTCCGATACAATTTTTGATGATGACGAATCACCAGGGGCGGGGAGCGCACCTAGGGCAAAGGAGCGCATTGAGCGACCTGATGCGGCTTCTGAGGATATGGATGCACAAGCTCGTGCTGAGCGGTATGATTCGATACAACAAGATCCAACGGCTCATATTCAAGATGATGATGAAGTAATAAGTCATGTTACTTTCAATAGTGACGGATCTATCAAGGAAAAGGTATTTACAAAGGTAAATGATATTAAAACGACTGTGAAACAACGTTTTGGAAAGCCTGATCCCAATGATCCGGTAGCATCATTCAAGTCTGAAATTCCTACATTCTGGTTCATGAAACACTTGAGAAATACAGAGTTGTGGCGTCAGATATTCCTTGTGTCGAAACGATGCTATAACCACTCTAAACCACGTGATATGGCTATAGAGGGCCGATTTGGCATTGGCGATCCGTATCGGATGGGGCTTATTGCATCTATGTTATATAGCATTTGGCCTGAGCAAGCAGAGTCTATTGAAATAGATTATGTGAACTGGGTAGCTGAAGGCAGCGGTCATATCAAAGGTCGTATGATTCTTGCCATATTGGCGTGGTATGGTACTAGATTCTTGGTATCTAAAACCCTATGCGTTCCCTATTGGGTGAAAGTGCTCGTGTCTTCTGGGTTAAACGGAAGGAAGCCAAGCAACTAGAAAAGCTAAAAGCCGAACAGGGTCAAACAGCGTAAGGATATATAAAGTCAATTGAGTATATGAGCTGTATTATTATAGCTATAATAATAATACTCACAAAAAGCGGAGGTACTGTGATGGAGAACAGTAATGTAAAAGAGAATTTGGAAGTCCTATTCGAGAAGTTTAAAAATATGATTAAAGTGGAAACTGTAGTTGGTGAAGCTGTGCAAATCGGCGATACTACACTCGTTCCATTCGTTGATGTAACCTTTGGCTTCGGTACTGGTACAAACCATTGCACAGCCAATAAAAGCCAAGAATCTGGCGGCGGTGGCGGTGGTGCCAAAATGGAACCAAGTGCGATCCTTGTTATTAAAGGTGACCGCATCGAATTGTTCAATATTAAGGGCAACCCTTACAGTAGCAGCTTTGATCGTCTTATCGGTTTGGTGCCTGATCTCGTGTCCAAATTGAAATCCGATAAATACATCTATTTAAATGATGAACAATAATTCGGTGAATAATAAAACCATAATTTGATGACAAATTATAAATAATTGGTGAAAGCCGAAATGCCCACATGTGTGTTCTGAATATGTTTGTATCGACTGCTTTAAGGGTCTCAGAGTATGCTTGTGGGTATTATTTTAAGTTCTAATAACTTTCATAAGTAGTTCATAGGCCTTTATTATGCTATTTATCATAGTCTTGTGAAAGTTAGCAAGATTTGTTATAGTAAAAATAGTACACTATTGGATTGTATAGTGAAACTTTTAATCGAGGAGGATTTCAGATGAAATTATCTAAAAAAATTGACTACCTTAGCTATCGTTGGTGCTATGTCTGCTACTGCTGCAGTAGCAAGTGCTGCTAACATTGGCTTAGTAAATATGAGCCAAGTAGTAAATAGCTACCCTGGCTACGGTGCATTAGATATGAAAATGCAACAAGTAGACGCTCAATACCGTCCACAAATTGAAAAAAAAGTACAAGAAATTGAAAAAATTAAAGACTCTGCACAAGCAGAAGCAGAATTCAACAAAACTGTAGCTCCATTGCTTCAAAAAGAAAAACGAAGAAATCAATAAAAATTGCTCAACCTATGATGCAAGCAATTCACAACACTGTTGAAGCTATCCGCGTTGAAAAACAAATGGACGTAGTATTGGATGACCCATACACAATTCGTGCTGCTGACGCTAACAGCAAAATCGAAAACATTACTAACGAAGTAATTAGCCGTCTTAAAAAATAATAAGCACAAAACCCCCTAACTGAGGTATCAGCTAGGGGGTTATTTATTAAAAATACATTTGGATGAATCCGATAAAGGAGTGAGATTTAATGAAAGATTTTAAAGCATTAGCCACAGAGCGGTATTCGGTTCGAAAATTTGATAGTCGACCAGTGGAGCAGGAGAAGGTAGATATGTTACTAGCAGTCGCTCGATTAGCACCTACGGCGCACAATTATCAGCCGCAACGATTGCTCGTGTTAAATACAGAAGATAGCTTAAACAAACTAAAAGATTGTACAAATGGCCATTTTAATGCACCGTTAGCAATTATCGTTTGTTATGATAATACGGTGAGCTGGAAGCGAGAATACGATGATGCGGATATGGGGGTTGTAGATGCTAGCATTGTGGGATCTCACATCATGTTTACCGTAGCCGATATCGGTCTAGGTACAACGTGGATTGCTCACTTTGATCCTGCTAAAGTACGCAAGGCATATAACTTGCCTGATGCTATCATCCCTGTAGCCATCTTCCCAATTGGTTATCCTCATCCAGACTGTGTTCCTGCACCGGGCCATACAAAACGCTTTGATGTGGGGGAATTTACAACTTATAACTCCTTTTAAAAGAATACTCTTTAGATTGTGTATTATCCTGTGGGTATTTAATAACTATGGATATAACTGAACCACTAAATAGCTATATAAAACCTAATAACTATAGTATTTCTTTTTAATACATACACCATATAAAAAGGACAGTTGCTTGTATCAACTGTCCTTTGGTATTTTATTCAGGTTTGTGAATGAGGTTTACAACGAACTCGCTGTCTTCTACGAGTGTTGCTTGGATGTAGTTATCGCCGTTGAATTCCAATACTTGTCCTGGTACGAGTACATGCTCTTCCGTTTCATTAAGGAACACTTGTACTTTACCTTTTACAACTGTAAAAATGACATTAGCTTCAGGGTGGTTATGTTTTTCCACCTTTTCACCAGCCTTGCCGCCTTTTTTTACGATTACATAGTTAGGACCTTGGAATAATAAACCTAATTCTTGATTAACTGTGCCTGCCATAATGGACCTCCTAGTTCTAATTTTTTTATATTGAAAGTTTAATGTAATACATACTATGTTGTATATCTATCTTATAATTGTATTATAAATGATATTGTTTATCAATGCTGTGCTTATGGCTACAGTTTCGAAAAATAGTTGCTTATTGTATAATTTATATAAAAATAGGTAGGAAAAAGGAGCGTAAGTTACGCTCCTTTTTCAGTACATATATCTGAGAGTAGATAGTTTATATTATTTTTTACGAATGGTATATAAACGTGTACCGTTTTCTTCTGTTGTTACAAGTTCAAATGCTGGATCGATAGCTTTTACAAAGGCCTCGAACCATGTTTGGTAAGCTAATGCCATGAACTTAGGGTCAACGCCCGCTGTACGCCAGTAGCCTGCTTGTAATCTGTGGTCGCCAACCCAGGTAAATTCATCTGGACTTTCAGAAACCACTTGGTCACCACCATCGCAAGGCATGCCATTTACGTAGAAGTTTTGTAACGCATTGTAAATCGCAGGTGCAGTGTGTTCCTCAAGGCTGTCTTGAGCCGCAACGCCACATGCTTGGCCTTGTACTGCAAAAGGCATCGAGGATAGCTGTTACCACGTGTACTGCTTCATCGCCGGAATTTGTGTCGAGCATATCTTTGATGAAAGCCGCTTCGCGAACGGAAGCAATGTTGATTTGGTTAGCTAACCAGCCGTGAATATTGCCGTGGTCGATGATGTTTTCCAAAGGAATGCTTGGATTAATTGGTTCGCCGTATGTATCTACGGAGATGGAGTGTAGTTCCTCCGCCAAATCATCAACAACTTTAGAAGTTTTTTCTAAAATCAAATTTTCACGCTCAACGAGCAATTGAATTTTGCGATATAACCAGTAATGGATGTGACCTAAGAATGCGGACATATTAAGCTCCTTTTCGTGCTGTTTCTAATTTTTCTACTAAATCGTATACATTAAAACCGTGGATTTCTGCGGCTTGCCATAATGGCTCAGCTGTTGCAGAAGGGCAACCTAGGCAACCCATACCAATACCTTGTAATACAGGTACAACATTTGGATAGGTTTCAACGATGTCGCGAATAATTGTGTCTGGAGTGATAGGGGCACCTGCTTCGAGGCGTGGTGCTTCCACTTCAGGATCGTTACCTTGACCTGGTAAGAACACAGCTGGTTCTTCGGACTTGCTTTCAGCTGGAGCCCCTTCAAGGTCGCCCAATACAGCTGCTTTGAAAGCCTCTAAACCAATGCGGTCGATGAATTCGCCCATGCGTTCGATTTGTGCGTTTTCTTTATAGTATGCGATGATTCGATCAACTAATGCAAGAGCTTCTTTTTCTGTTTTAACTTCTGCGATGAGGTCGCCGATGCGAGGATGCGCGCCGCCGCTACCGCCAGCGTATACATTCCAACCGTCTACAGTACCGATAACGCCCACATCTTTCATGCGGCTTTCAGTACAAGAATTTGGACAACCGGACACGCCGATTTTCATTTTGCTTGGCATTTCAAGGGACAAGTACTTGCGTTCGATTTGCATGCCAAGATGTACGCTGTCTTGTTTAGCGCGTTTACAGAAGGTAGTACCTGGGCAGATTTTTACGCTGCGTACGCGGTTGGATACAGTGTACGCTGGTTCCATGCCAAGCATCTCCCATGCTTTATCTACGTCTTCTGCTTTCAAATTCGTAATCATAATGCGTTGGCTGCCAGTTAATTTAAGAACAGCGCCGAACTCATTCGCTACGTCGATATATTTTTGTAATTGATCAGGTTGAATGAAACCTCCTGGAACGCGAGGTGTAATTGCATAACGGCGTTGACCGTTTTTTATGCGTTGTAAATTTGCTGCAATTTGTGCCATATTAAATCCTTTCTCGAGCCCTCTCTGCGGAGAATAGTGGCTAAAAACTACTTAGTTAATCTATAAAACTCTTTATATATTAATTATTTACGCCCTAGGGTTTTGTGAAAGCTTCGCACATATATACGGACAAGTGGGATGAGATCAACTAGGCGATGCCTCAACAAAACCCGACGTAATGATCAGTATGGGTATTTAGAATACTGACCCGACGCTCTTAGTATAAAACCATTTTAACAAACAATAATGTAAACCCAAGCTACAAAAAAATAGAACTTTTTAATATTAATTATTGATTGTTACTAACTATAATTATATACGATACTGTTTATAGATGAAAACCCAAGGGTAACATATCGTATAATAGATATATAGAATGTTCTTGATGTAGGAGAAACGATGAAAGTCCTTTACGATACTATTTTAAAAGCAACATATATAGGTCGCCCGAATCGTTTTGTGGTGACTTTAGATTTGAATGGTGAAAGCGTACTCGCTCATTTGCCAAATCCGGGCCGCATGTGGGAGCTCTTGTTTACGGGGGTAACAATGTACATTGTGCCTCACGACAAGCCGGATGCAAAGACGAAATACCGCGTGATAGGTATAGAACGTGATGGCGTTGTTATCATGCTCGATACAAACTACAGCAACGATGTGGCGCAACATTTAATCGAAAATAAACTGATCCCTGGTTGGGAGGAGTGGCGCGTAGTGAGACGGGAGTATACGGTTAAACTACACGGCACATCATCTCGCTTTGACTTGCTCCTCACCAATGATAAGGGCGATGAGTTCTTACTAGAGGTTAAGTCCTGTACTTTGTTCTCCAAAACGGGTGCCATGTTTCCTGATGCTATTACAGAACGGGGTCGCAAGCATTTATTGCATCTGAAAGAATTGCAAAATGAAGGCTACCACACAGGCGTTCTATTCCTCGTACAATGGGACCAAGCGCAGTGGTTCTTGCCAGATTATCATACGGATTTGGAATTTGCCAAAACCTTTAAAGAGGTGGCACCTTCGTTAGATTGGAAAGCCGTTGCTGTGGCGTGGGATGAAACTTTCACCATGCCTACGGTGACACATGAATGTTCCTATCCGAGTAGCGTCCTCGATACAGAGGCTCATGATAGTGGCGTGTATGTGATGGTCATGCACCTCGATCACGATCTAGATCTCGAAATCGGTTCTAAAGGGATAATGCATTTCAAATCTGGTTATTATATGTACGTTGGTTCTGCGAAGGCAAATTTAACAAAACGCATTGAACGTCATAAACGAAAACGGAAGAAAATGCACTGGCATTTAGATTACTCCGAGGTCACTGTGAAATGATAGGGGGTTGCCAATTCGTACTAGTGGGCGGCCGCAGGCTATGACAATTTCTGCTCAGGAACGGCGTAAAGGTAAATTCTCTGATGATGACTCGGCTGCTCGTGAAAGCGCAGATATAGATCTAACTAAAATTGACGTAGAATGTGCTCGCTGATGCAGTGCGAGCTATTGCGGAATGGAATGTATCGAACTTTGGGTGCAGCGATTGTGACTGCAACAGTCATCTATTCGGAATGAGCGAGAACCCGATACATAATAAAAATTTATGAACGTAATAGAAAATTACAGGATGAATATGCTAGATGAACTAGTTAATAGGTAATTATTATTGATGGGGCCCGAGAACTATATATTGCATTATTAAAGTGCTATTCTATCTCTTCTGCTCCATAGTGACCCTAAGTCGCTCATCAATAGGTAATAGCACTTTTTAAAACACTAGTTATAAAGATGTCCCATCAATAATAATCTAATCCTATCTATAGTCATATCAGCATATTCATTCGATAGTTGATAAATAGGAAGAGGGGAGGTTTTGTGTATGAGGTTGTTAAGATGTGTGTTGTTGGTTTTGGTGTGTATTTGTAGCATTGTGTTGAGTGGGTGTTCCTTCATTTGGACCACGGAGAATGGTGATCCTGCCACGCCAGAGGATATCAAAGCTATTGTGGAAAAGGAGTTCAGCGTTGTTCATCCTCGCCTAGTTTTACAATCAGCGGTGGTGGAGAAGGAGAAACCCTTCCAGCGAAATGTGTATGTATTTTATGATGAAAGTAATGGTTTTACTTTTACTATAAATTCTGTGGTGAAAGACCCAACCTTGCCTGTACCTGGTGGTGAAAGAGATAATAATGTTGATTTTGCTTATTCACAGGCGTATCTAGTTCATTTAAACTCTTCTTTGGTGGATCGTGCTAAGCAGTATGGCATACGGATGGCCACTCATGAGGAAGTTTTTGGAACTTGCCAAATCTAAAGCGACACGCGTGGCAGGTAGGAATAAGATACCTTTATTTACATACGATGAGATTATCTTTGTAGATGAGTCTGTAAAGGATGAAGATGTTCTAACCTTTATGAAATTCATATATAGCCAGTATAAACCGCAAGATAGTCCAGCACTGTTACCCATTGAAAGAAGCGTAGGCATTTACTATTTGCCAAATGGGGAATCGGACAAAACAAAAGCTAAGTATTTGAGAAGTTTTCGTTTTATGGCAAGAAATGACTGGAAAGAAACTATTGGCGAATGATACTTCGGCTGTAGAACGAGACTTTGTTAAGGTCTTGGACCATATGATACTGCATTCACGCTAAATAAAAGCATTTCTTTTGATTAGATAGGCACAGGTGAAAGTAGCTTTTCACGAAAATACAGAAAAATACCTATAAAATTAGCGTTTAGCCCTTAAAAATGCTATAATATTAAGATGAATTGTAATCAGTGTTAGTAAAATGAGGTGAGATTGTGGCAGACCAACAATGGTCCCACGGGAATATTCATCCCGTTCAGATTGATAAAGAAATGAAGAATGCGTACATCGACTACGCGATGTCCGTAATCGTAATGCGTGCTCTTCCTGATGTACGCGACGGCTTGAAACCAGTACATCGCCGTATTTTGTACGCGATGCACGAAACAGGCATGACGCCAAATAAACCGTACAAGAAATCCGCTCGTATCGTCGGTGACGTACTTGGTAAGTATCATCCACATGGCGATAGTTCCGTTTATGACGCGACGGTTCGTTTGGCGCAGGATTTCAATACGCGCTACCTCTTGGTAGACGGCCACGGTAACTTTGGTTCCATCGACGGCGATAGTGCCGCTGCGATGCGTTATACCGAAGTACGTATGGCGAAGATTACAACAGAAATGCTTGCCGATATCGACAAGGAAACTGTTGATTTCATGCCGAACTATGATGAAAGCTTGCAAGAACCAACTGTATTGCCAGCGAAGATTCCTAATCTTCTCATCAATGGTTCCAGCGGTATCGCCGTAGGGATGGCGACAAATATTCCACCACATAACCTCAACGAGGTATGTAATGGCCTAGCGATGCTCATCGACAATCCGGATGTGACTGTAGATGAATTGATGACCGCTATTAAAGGTCCAGACTTCCCAACTGGAGCGCTCATTTTGGGCCGAGAAGGCATCAAAAAAGCGTATTCTACAGGTCGTGGTAGCGTTAAAATGCGTGCTCGTGCGACCATCGAAGAGATGTCTAAGGGAAAGCATAAAATCGTAGTGACTGAGATTCCGTACCAAGTTAATAAGGCTCGCGTTATCGAAACAATTGCGAACTTGAGCCGTGATAAGGTTATTGATGGCATTACAGCACTTCGCGATGAATCTGACCGCCAAGGTATGCGCATCGTTATCGAATTACGGGCTGACGTGCAACCAGACATCGTACTTAACAAATTATATAAACACACTCAACTTCAAGAAACATTCGGCGTGATTATGCTCGCTCTCGTAGATGGACATCCTCGCGTATTGAATTTGAAAGAAGTATTGGGTTACTACTTAGATCATCGTCTAGATGTTATCGTACGCCGCACTCAATTCGAGCTTAACAAAGCCGAAGCGCGTGCTCATATCTTGGAAGGCTTGTTGATTGCCCTCGACCACATCGATGAAGTAATCGCTACAATCCGCAGTTCCCAAACTGACGAAATTGCACGCAATGCATTAATGCAAAAATTCGGGCTTTCAGAAAAACAAGCGGTTGCCATCCTCGACATGCGTTTACGCCGTTTAACAGGCTTGGAACGCGAGAAAATCGAAGAGGAATACAAGGAATTGTTGGCATTGATCGAAGATTTGAAAGCTATCTTGGCTAACGAAGCGCGTCAACGACAAATTATCAAAGACGAACTCGATGATATGAAGAAAAAATACGGCGACCCTCGTCGTTCTGAAATCACCATCGATACGTCCGACCTTGATGTAGAAGACCTCATTGCTGACGAAGAAATGGTTATTACCTTGACTAAACAAGGTTACATCAAACGCATGAACGCGAACGTATATCGCAACCAACATAAAAGGCGGCGCTGGCGTTATCGGTATGAAGACGAAGGAAGATGATTATGTAACGCAAATTATGCATGTGCGGACCCATAATACATTGTTATTCTTCACATCTACAGGCCGTGCATATCGCCTCAAGGCGTACGAAGTGCCGGAAGCAGGCTCCCGCAACTCTCGTGGTACCGCTATGGTTAACGTATTGCCACTCGCAGTAGGCGAATCCGTTACGACTATGATCGACCTTGAACGGGTCCATGAAGATGTAAATTTATTCATGGTCACTGAGTTCGGCGTTGTAAAACGTACAGCTATTGAAGAATACCGCAATATCCGTCGTTCTGGTCTCAATGCGATTAATCTCGACGAAGGCGATCGTTTGATTTCCGTTAACGTAACGACTGGCAACCAAGACATCTTGATTGGCACTAAGTTGGGTATCGCTATTCGCTTCAGCGAGCACGATGTGCGCCTCATGAAACGGGCAGCTCACGGCGTGCGCGGTATTAAATTAAATGCAGGCGACGTGGTTGTAGGCGCTGGTGTTCTTAATACTGATGAAAGTGAAGCACAAGTGTTTACTATCTCTGAAGAAGGTTTTGGTAAACGCAATGATGCGGAAGCTTATACATTGCAAAAACGCGGTGGTAAAGGCTCTAAGAACTTCAAGATTACTAACAAAACCGGCGATGTAGTAGCCGTAGAGGTTGTTCATAACGATGACGAAGTCATGCTTATCTCTGAGCAAGGTAAAAATCATCCGCTTCAATATGAATGACATCGCTGTGAAGAAGGGCAAAGCTATCTCTGGTGTGAAAACACAAAACCCTCGACGAAGGTGATAAGGTAGCTAGTATTGCTGTTATTCCAGGCGCTGAAATCGAAGAAGAAGTAGAATAATATAAAACACTATATAACTATTAAGTAACCATGGGCGATCATCTTAGATGGTCGCCTCTAGTGTTGAGGAGTTTAAAAATGAAAAAATGGCTAGCTGCTATGTTTGCAGCAGGAGTTTTCTTTGTAGGTGGCTTTGGTCAAGCTAGTGCTGCTGACTGGTACTATATCGATGCTGATGCTGACGATGCGGCATGGTTTATTGACAACTCTTCTGTATATAAAACAGATGATGCGGCTACAGTACTTGTTAAAATTAACAATGTAGAAGGCTTTACATATATCTACACAGTACGGATCGATCGCAAAGAAAAAACATGGACAGAACTTGATACAACAGTATATAGCAATGCTGGTATAGCATTGCTATCCAGTAAAGAAGCACAAAAACCTACGAAAATTGAACCGGATACCATGGGGGCGGAAGTTATGCAGGCCCTATGGGGTAAATAATCCAACAATTTAATAGAAGCTGATATTCGCTCTGTCTATTTAGATACTCAGAACGTATAAGTAGCCCCGAACTATCCTGAAAGCCTCCATAGTGACCTAAGTCGGTTTCAGAATAGTTCGGGGCTTTCTATATTATTAGTACTCTTACAGGGCGAATATCCGCTTTCAAATCCGTTGGATTATTTAATCCCATAAGGGGCCTTGCTAGACTTCCTAGGGAGAAAAAGTGACCTAAGTCGTTTTCAGAGTAGTTCGAGGTTTTCTATATCATTAGTACTTTTACAGGGCGAATATCCATATTCAATCGTGTCAGATTCATTTTTTCATACAGAGAGAATATTCCAAGGTGAGTGTGTTTTTGTTTTTAGGTAGGTATGTTATTGAATAGATATGATAAGAGGCTGTAATTAAAAACTTAGTTTTAATTACAGCCTCTGGATTAGATTGTATTAACTATTATGATGGGAAAATTTAAATACTTCTTTTAAACTTATAATAACCAGAATTAGTGTAATTCCCCATCCAATTCGAGTTGCTAATAATAAATCATTTGACCAGATATTTAAGCAAGTTGCACCAATAGCTGAACTGATTGAAATCGCAACATTTTTGCAGCATTCGCTGCAAAGCTCCTGTACTTCCTTGATTTCCATAGGACTGGCTTGCATAATACTGGCAATATTAGCAGGTTGAAAGTATCCTCCACCAATACCGTAGATGAATAATCCTAATGTTAAGAGTTGATAAGGCCAGTTAGGATTGATCAGTAAGAGAAAAATCAAGGATATGATAATAATACTTAGACCAATATGGCTAAATAGCTTATTTTTATTGCCGTTATTGATTTTACTGGATATTCTTGAAAAAAGCACCAGCCCTGTAGGAGCTCCTAGAACAAGAAATCCAGTTTGCCCCACTTCTAGATGATATGATTGTTCAAAAATGAAGGGGGAAGTAAAAAGATCATTGCAGAGGCAAAAGCCAAAAGTAACTGTTTGAAAAAGGTAAGAGATTACTTGAGGATTATTTTTTAATCCTTTGATATCGATAAGTGCGTGTTTGTTATTAAGTTCCACATAGTAAAATATAATTCCGAGCAACAAGCTAGATAGTATCAGGATTATACCAACTACAAATAGATGTGATTTGTTTAATAAAGATAATCCTAATAAGAGAGAAACTAACATGAGAGTGTTTATAGTAATTCCAAGCATATCTAATTGTCGGTTTGTTGTTTTTCGGAGAGTTTATTGAGAAGGAAAATTATTACATGCAATTCCAAAAATTACAAAAGGAATATTTATCAAAAAAATAAGTTGCCAGAAACTTAAACGAAAGTATGATCCCTGCCTAAAGAAGGCCCTAGAATAGGGGCCTAAACCAATCATAATTCCCTGAGGATACCAATAGAGCTATTTTTACGTTTTTCAGAAACTAAAGTTGTAATTAGTGCGGCAGAAGTAGCTTGTAAAGCAGCCGCTCCTATGCCTTGAAAAATTCGTCCAATAATTAATAAACTGATATTGTTAATTAAGCCACAAAATAGAGAACTTAGACCAAAAAAAGCACGAATCCTAAATACGAAATTTTTAATTTTCCAAATTTATCGCTTAATACGCCTAAAGGTAGGATAGAGATAGCTAAAGCTAAAGTATAACCAGTTATTGTGAAGGCTGCAATATCAGTTGAAGTTTGAAATTGTTCTTTTAAAAAGGGTAATGCTATATTGATAATTCCCTGTATCGAGAGTGGATAATAACATTCCCATACCTGCAACAATTGTTATGAGTAAATCTTGCAATTGTTTATTCATAAAGATTTCTCCTTTTCTTTTAAAAACTATTAAGTATAATATAATAAGTCTAAAGTCTATAATCAAACGATTCAAAAAAATATCGAATCGTTTCAGGAGGATGTTTATGGCTATTACAATTCGGTTTAGCGATTATGCTTTTGGAAAACAAATGAAACGTTGATACAAAGAATACAATTTGTGTATTCCCCTCTAAATGAACTTTTTAGAAGTTTACATGTGCTTCTAAATCCTCGCCATCATGGAACTAATATTGACTGGGTGATTGAGATACAAGATAAACTTACTGAAGAATTTTATGAGAATCTTCATTATTTCCAACTTTTTATGAACTGGGGTCTCTCCTATTTTGCTTTTGTAATTTTCGTTATCATATGACAACGATTGAAGAGGAAATACAAAATTTAAAAGGAAATTTCTGCTAATTATCCAACTATTCAATTAATTGAGTATTTGGAGAGAATAGTAGATGATAGAGAAAAATGCCTTTATTCCAACATTAGCTAAAAGGACTAGAGTGGAAAGATTTTTCTTTAAATGAAAATGATCAATTGCTTAAAGATTTGAGACGAAATGCTGCAAGTGTTTATAGGAGACTTTTTTTCTTTTATTGATTGGTATAGAAAATCAATTTTTGATGATACTTGGAAAGAAAAAAATCAATTGAGCAAAAAGCTTTTAATTGAAATACAAAAAGCAATCTTCATTTTTGAGGGAAAAAGGTTTTATAGAGATGTTTAATCATTTACAAATTGATCGAATCCATTGGGAAAAAGATGCCTTTATCCATTATTAAACCTTTTGACCAAGAGATTCATTTAAAGGATAGTGACTCTATTATGTTGTTACCAAGCTATTTTTATTTGGCCACATCTGTTTGTTGAACCTTTTAATCAAGGAATTGCTATTACTTATGATATTATGGAGCAAACTAAGTTACTATAACTCCACGCCGGAGGAATTAGTTACTATTTTTTTAAAGCTTTGAGTGATTCAGTGCGGCTACAAATTATGAACTATATTTTTGAGAAAACCATGTACGACGCAGTCTTTAGCACAAATTTTATTAATGACTGATTCAAGTGTATCGAGACACTTACAAATTTTTAAAAAGATGCAAAAGTTATTGAAAGCAAGAAAAGTGAAGAAGTTTGTTTCTATATGAACCGACAGAGTTAGTTACTCAACTTATGCCGAAATTTCTATCGCTTCTTTCGAAATTAAGAGAAGATGAATTACCATGTTGTGGGTTGATAGAGATAGTTTTTCATATAACATTTAGTTTTCCTTATATACTAATTTGTATATTTTTGTATTTTCTTTGAGAGGTATTAATATGAAAAAAACATTGGCAGCTGTTTTTGGCAGCAGGTGCATTATTAATCGGCGGTATTGGTAGTGTTGATGCGGCTAATTGGTATACAGTAGGCACTGATAGCAATGGTGTTACTTGGTCTATCGACAACGATTCCGTTAAAAAAGATGATAAAAAAGCGGTAATGGACATTAAAGCTATGGACTACGAAGGTTACCACTACATCGTGACTGAAGAGTTCAATCATAAAAAACGGGAAGTTAAAGATCTTAAGGTGACTCTTTATAACCCACAAGGTTATGTTGTGAAAGAGGAACAAGTTAATAAAGATAGCCGTAAAGTTGAGCCAGGTACGCCTGCCTACGCTGTATTCCAACTTATTTGGGGCGGTAAATAATTGAATCCTACAGATGAGTACACTGTTAATTAGTACAGGCTTGTCTAGATTGAATGATTTTGTGAAAGCTTCACTTGCGCACGTTCTCCTATGGAGGGCGTGCGTTTTTTTATGTGAATTATTTATTGTTTCATGGTAAAATGTGATTTATATTACACTTTTTCGGAGATTTTGTGCAAAAGTGTAACAATTCTACATAGTATAAACTTTCACTATAGCGTATACTATAGGTAAGATGCAGAAGTATGGCTTGGGCGCAGTGCTCCGTAGTTTGGCATATTTCGCCCCAATAGGTTTGGTAGTTATAGTTTGTTAGAGGAGGTCCTCATGTCTCAATACGAATTTATCGATAAACGCGTGCCGATTGCACTAGACAATCCATCCATTTATCACGACATTTCCAAGTGTAAAAACTGTACGTTATGCCGTCGCGCTTGTGCGGATGTAATGAGCGTACTTGATTACTACGACCTTGATGCAAACGGCGATGTGCCTGTATGCATCCATTGCGGTCAATGTGCGGCAGCATGCCCATTTGACTCCATGCATGCTAAATCCGAACTTGAAAAGGTAAAAGCTGCCCTTACAGATCCTGAAAAAATCGTCGTAATCCAAACGGCTCCTGCTGTTCGTGTAGCCATTGGTGAAGGCTTCGGTTATGAACCGGGCACATTCTTGGAAGGTAAAATGGTCGGTGCCTTGCGTGCACTTGGTGCAGACTATGTAGTAGATACTAACTTTGGTGCGGACTTAACCATCATGGAGGAAGCGTCTGAGCTTGTAGAACGCCTTAAAAAACGGCGGCCAAATTCCTCAGTTCACAAGCTGCTGCCCAGCGTGGGTACGCTTTGCGGAAATCTACTTCCCTGAATTGATTCCTAACTTGTCTTCCACACGTTCTTGTATCGCTATGGAAGCGGCCATGATTAAAACGTACTTTGCAGAGAAAAAAGGCATCGATCCTCGTAATATCGTATCCGTATCTGTAAACCCTTGTACGGCTAAAAAAGCAGAAACGAAACGGGAAGAAGAAAATGCGGCGGCTCGTTACCATAATGATGAATCCCTTGGCATGGATACAGATATTTCCATCACAACTCGTGAGTTCATCCGTTGGATCCAAGAGGAAAACCTCGACTTCAATGCCGTTGAAGATTCCCAATTTGATGATTTAATCGGTATGGAAACTGGTGCATCCATCATCTTCGGTAACACAGGTGGTGTTATGGAAGCGGCGATGCGTACGGCTTACAAGCTCATCACTGATAAAGAGCCACCTCCATATGCGTTGACTCACCTCGAGGACGTTCGCGGTATGGAAGGCGTAAAAGAGGCGACTGTTCAATTGGGTGATGATGTAACATTGTCGGTTGCCGTTGTTCACGGTGGTAAAAACACACGTGACTTCTTGAATGCATTGAAAGACAGCGGTAAACACTACGACTTCATCGAAGTTATGGCGTGCCCAGGTGGCTGTATCGGTGGCGGTGGTCAACCGCGCACTAAATTGCCACAAGCAGTTAAAACTAAGGAAGCCCGTATTGGCGGTCTTTACGAAGCTGACGAAAACTACAAATGGGTTGCGTCCTATGAAAATGAAGAAATCCAAACATTGTACAAAGATTTCTTAGGCGAACCATTGGGCCATAAGGCACACGAACTTTACACACACACTACACAGACCGTAGCGCGGTTCTTGGTACTCGTAAAGACGTAACACCTGAAACATGCCCAACATCCCCTAAATTCAAAGGCTAATGATAGCCGATTGCTTGAATATGGTGCAAGATGGTGTTGACTATGTGCCAGTAAAGAAAGAAAAATTTAAAGGTTAATAATAGTCGATTACTCAAACAGCAGGCTGTTATAAAGTAATCAAATGTTTATACACTCATAGTAGCGTTAGCCATTTAGGGTATAACAACATAAAATAGAAAAATCCTACGGGTCATGAGTGACTTGATACTCACGTAGCCTTTTTGTTACAGTGTGGTCACTTTTTAAAACTGATTCGTAGGATTTTTATATAATTATTCAAAATTCACATATTTTTACTGTATAACTTTATTATAATAATTCAGTACAAAAATTTATTTTATTATGAGGAAAAGATGAATCATTTAGTGTATAATATAAAAATATACTGTACGGATCAAGGGGGGACTTATGGGTGTTGCATTGGGAGAGCAACATAAAAAGCCCATAATATTCATAATATTGCGTAAGCATTAAGGAGCTTTTTAGGAGAGATGAACCAGTTTTTTTCGGCGGGTCCTGAGTGGCCTTGCCTTACTAGTTGCTGTCGTTGGTACAACTGGATGCCAACATGAGAGTCAGGCAGAACAAGAAACGGTACGAACCGTATCGTACCGTGCCGTCATGGAGTCCGACAAGCCGGTTTCTGAAAAGGTGGATACTTGGCTTTGCGGCCATGTCTCAAGAGGATAAGGTGGGGCAGCTGATGATGATCAGCCTTCATGGCAGTACGATAGGACAATCCCCAAAAGGATGTGATCCGAAAAATACCGTGTCAGTGGCGTTATGCTAACGAATGAAAATCTTATTAATAAGAACCAAGTGAAAACTTTCACCAGCGATATCATGCAAACGGCGATAACCTCTAGCATGGTGACACCCCTATATCGGGGTACATCGTGATCGCATATTGCATGGGAATGAAAGTTTCTTGCGGTTGCCGAAGCCCAATCGGTGGGGGCAACTGCCTATGGATCGTATCATTAACCTGGCCACGCGATCTGCTATTGAAATGCGGGATATGGGTTTTAACCTAGTTATTGGGCCTAATGCTAATCTTGGTGTACCTAATATGTCCTATACATCCGATCCCACGTGGGCAGGCCATATAAACCTTGCCATGGTGGAGCGTTACCAAATTAATCATATGTGGTTCGCTTATAACTACTTTCCGGCGGTGACCTTAGGGGATGTGTCCTTTGGATCTGCTAATGAGGCGAAAGCGTATCTCAGCAATAATGATGTAGCCGTCTTTAAACGGCTCATTGCGCAGACGACGGCGAATAGCTATATGCTTGTGATGAGTCACATCCAGATTCCCGCTATCGATAACGAACATTTGGCGAGTTCCTCTAAGCCGATTATTGATGGTTGGCTTCGCAAGGAGCTCGGCTATAAAGGTATCGTTATGACGGATCGTATCGATGTGGGTGCTTTGCAATCCAATCAAAAGATAGGCGATTACGCTGTGGCCTCTATTTTTGGCAGGCAGTGATCTCATTCTTGTTGATGCGGATACGATTCATATCGATGAAGTCCATCGTGCGCTGACCCAGGCGGTGGCGGATGGAACGATTACGACCGAGCGCCTCAACGAATCAGTTAAGCGCATTTTATTGATGAAAAATGCAAACTCAAATTGAACCATAAAATATGTAGATATATCAGATTATGTAATCAGAAATTTACGAATTAGATATTTATTATTAAGAAACTTAGTATAAGAACATTCAGTAACAATTTAATATACTTTTATATGCAAAATGACGTGCTATACCTTTTGGTAAGCACGTCATTTTTTAATATGTATAGATTAAAATATATGGCTTATCATATATAATTTATATAACTATGTCTTATATGATATGTTGATATCAAACATATCTGGGAATAACGTAATAATAAGGCCTTTTATGATAGTAAGGCAAATACGTATCACATGAAAGCTCTGATTTGATGGGTAAAAATTAACATAATAAAAAGCTATGTTAACTATATGAAAAAAATTTAATAATGATTTAAAATTATGATATAATAATTTCCGTAAATAGTTGGAGGTGAGTATATGAATTTTGTGGGACGTGCTGAGATTATAGAGAGTATCCAGTCCCGTATTGCATTGGGCCGAATGAGTTTATGTGTTGTATATGGCCCTCATCGCAGTGGTAAATCCTATGTGGCTTCGCAACTTGTACGCCGACATAAGGCGGTATACTTAGCGGGGCGCATGGCTAATGAATCAGTCCATGTGGCTGATATAAATAGAGCTCTTGAGGCACGTTTTGTTCCTGCTGATGCTCAAGACAAGTTTGAGCCTGTAGAGACCTTGCATGAGGCCTTTGTAAGACTTTTTGAAAGTAGTGTGAAAACACCTCAAACTGTGGTGATTGACGATTATCCTGCCTTGGTGGAGGCTGTACCTCAGTTTCCAATTTACTTGCGTGACTTGTTAGATACCTATAAAGATACGAGCCGATTAAACATCATTTTGATGGCGAATGGCATGGAACAGCTCGATGGCCGCATCATTGGCAATCGCAGCCTTATCGGACCTTTCGTGTCCGAATATCTCGAGGTGAAACCATTTTCCTTAGTTGATATGAAATCCTTGGGCCTTCACTATGCAAAGGATGATTTGCGCACCGTCTTTGCCGTAACAGGTGGGTTGCCTGCCTATGTGCAATACTTTGATAATGGTGAAAGCATCGATACGAATATTATTAACTTGTTCTTCTCAGTAACGGGAGCTCTCTTTGAAGAAACACAATATATTTTGCATCGAGATATGAAAAATATAACTGGTGCCAATGCTATTTTAACGGGCCTTGCTAGCTTGGAAAGACCGTACTACGTGGAGCTTTTACAAGAAAGCCAAATTAAAAGTGGCACGTTCACATCCCGTTTGAACGATCTTATGTCGATGGGGCTCGTGGGTCGCATTCAGGCAAGTAGTCGTGGGAACGCGAAGTATGCGGATTACCATTTCACGAACAGTATGTTCCATTTCTGGTACCGCTATGTATATAAATACTGGGGCGATATCGTGCGCGGTTATGGTGCTGATGTATATTATAATCATGTAAAACCGCAGCTAAACGATTTTGTTCAAGCCGCATGTATTGCGATTTAATCAGACAATTTCAGATTGAATACTATTACTCAATGATAGTATATATTTCCTCTAAAAAATGACACCACATTGCGTATGTGGTGTCATTTTTTAGTAATAATATATTTTCAGCAATTACCCTTTGAATCTCATACTTATGGTGTACTATGGATGAAAATTAAGGCTCCAATATAACAGAATATAGGGAAATTCCAAGGAATTGCCGATTTGTCAAAAAAACTCTTTCCGCGGTATTGTGTACATAAGCGCTATGCCATGGCAGGAAAGGGGATTTATGTTATACACAAACGAAGAACCTTTAGTACAAAGAACATGTATTAAAACTGCAAACTTACAACATGACAACTATCAGTCAGAAAAATTAGAAACACAGACATTACCATCTCATTCTTTATTATCAAAAGCTAATGAGTCTAGCCGAAGTATTCCTGAGAAATTGAAATTACAGACCCTCGTCTGTGGTCATCAGGTCTTATCGTCCTTGTCGGATAAAAGTCTCGTGTCCATCTGTCAAAAGCCGAATATGCGGGTTCAGACGGTGGGGTATCAGCCGTGGTCCGTTGACGAGCTTCGTCATGATGCGGCACAAATTGAGCTCTGTCGTAGGTATCGACCGCTCATCTTGCACTATACGAATCGTATGGGAAACCGCGAGTTCCGCGAGGACGTAGAGAGCTATCTTTGGGCAATCCTTATAGAATCGATTTATAGCTTCAATTTGGACGGGCCTGTACCGTTTGCAGGCTTTGTGAAAGCTGGCATCATGTACGGTTATATGCGGTACTGGAAGCGTGAGCGATTGCGTTATCGCCGTGAAATTCACATCCCAGATCGCACCACCGATGATGGAGAAGTGGCTTTTGGCATGGATATCTTCGCATCTGGCGAGAATGTGGCGGATATGGTGATGAGTGCCGACGAAGAGAATAGGCTGCGAGCCCGCCTCGTATGGGCTTTAGGCAGACTATCTCCTGATCAACGGGACCTACTGCGCCGTGTCTATGGCGAGTGTCAAAGCTTGGTATCGGTTAGTGAAGAGTTGAACTGCAGCCGTCAAGCCATCCAACGGCGCCACGGACGAGTCATTCGGAAGCTGCGCAGGTATTTGAGTACGGACTTTAAGGACGTGCGTATACATTAGTTATTATAATTTAATTTCTTATTTATATCCTATATATTGCATATTTCTTTTTAATCTCGATTAACGAATATACATAAAATATGCAATTCTCAATTTAAATGAGAAAATAATGACGCATCAAGGTATATATAACTTTTACAAGATCATAAAGTCATTAAATATACGTAAATTTCTATAGTTTTTGTATATATATTTACAAATTATACAGGCTGATATACAATTAAGTCAGCAGCAGATTAAAAGCATGCTAATCTGCTTTCACAGAACACGTGTTCATTGTATTGTTGAAAGGAATGTTCCTGATTAGATTGGAGAGGATTCCATGGCAATAGATGATAAACTAACAGATTTGATGGCCGCTCAGCTATCTAAGGGAGAAGACTTGGATTTGATCTATACGAATCCAAAGAATCATATTGTTTGTTTTATTCCTACCTATCAACCTAGTGGTGGGGACAGTACGAAGTGTTATTTTGTGGATGGACGGGAAGAAATGGTTCATCTGCCGATGCGCACGATTACGCGAGAGCTGGCGATGCAGGAAGGGCTGAGACCCAATTACATCATGACCAGCGACGGTCGACGCAGCAGTTATACCGCGCCTAAGACCTATGGTCCGCATCTCACCTTTGCTCATATTAAATGTCGTCGCCCTATCGGCAAGGACGTGGTGTATGGCCTCTTTAATGTGGCTATACCCTATGAATATATCGTTACGGAAGGTCCGGAACCCGATACGAGCTATATTCATGTGGCGGACTTTGCACCGATCTTGGTGTACCAATCCCCGCGTCATGTCAAACACAAACTGAATGAAGCGATGCTAGAACACTGCAACTACGTGCGCAAAATGCTAGCCCGCATCAAACTCAGCCAAAACCCTCAAGTCGTGGCCGAACTATTTATCGCCTGGAGAGACCTAACGAGATAATTCGTTGGACGGTGAAAGTAGAAGTAGGAGGGTGGAGAGAAATCTGGAAAAGGAGGATAGGCGTATAAGAAAATAAGTAGAACTGCGGGAGCAGATGAATTATTGAAAATAAGTTACATATGGCACCTCAATAGAGCTACCTTATATAAGGTGGCTCTATTTTCATATGTTTTTCATTAATGCTAGTGATGTGCTATAATAGACCTAGATTTAATCTCTGAAAAACTAAATCTGCGCCGTTGTGATAGTGGCGCGGTTAAACGGCATTATTTTAGTTTACTAAAGTGCTTTTTGGAGAAGATTTACAATCTCCGCCGTTTTTTGCATTTTAGAACCAGTAAATATCTGTTGTTTCAAAGACAGGGTTAAATAAAATAATTCTATAGCACTATGAGGGACGTATACTGTATATGTTCATTGCAACAGTACCTATCGTTTACAAAATTATTGTTTCTATAGTGTGTGTAACTAGTATTTCTGTCAGGTCTTCTATATATGGGGACTAAAACTCATATAAGTATAAATATTTACTATATCTAGATGTAAATGTAGTTGACTATATAGAGTATATCTATGTTAATTATGCTTATTATAAAAAAAGTTTAGTACGTGTTTTTTTCATAGGATATAATTGTTCGTTACAGATCTGCCAGATTTAAGTATCATCAATAAGTAAAGCCCTCTAATTAGAGGGCTTTTTGCATGTAATAATAATTTGTTGGTTTTTTTGTTCTGATTATGAAGATAAGATGATACAATATGAATATATATTATAGTATAGGTGTATGTGGGGGTAGTATGTTAACAATTGCATTGAATGAATATGGGGACTTTCACCATTTAGGGCAGAAGGAAAATAGTTTAAAGCACATCCATTTATTACTGGTATTGTGTATGATGATGGAGATAGCGAGCAGGATTTGCGTAATGAGCAGATTCGTTTAGATCGTTTTTTTAGAGTTGTAGCTGAGGCTTCAAACAGTGATTATCCACAGGGTTTCTTTGGTGATACTAAAGTGGATGATTTTGAGATAGCTACTGAAAAGAGAGCTAACCTTCAAAATAAATCACAGATAAAAAGAAATATGAAACGTTATCGAGATGCACTCGATGCTGCTTTACCAGAGTTTTTGGCTGATGGCACTTATAAGGGACGAAATCTCGTGGAGATGCCACGCATTGGTCATTATGCTATTACGCTTATGTTGAAGAGTGAAGCTGGGAAAACACAGTTCTTACAGCCTTATATGAGCGAGTTGTTACATGATGATGTAGCAAGTAATTTATACTGGCATATGGCAGATAGTTTAGTGTCTCGCCTTGTACTATCTAATCCTTTTGTATTACATAATAATCGTATTCAATTGCATTTAGCATCGCAATTGGTAGATGTTAAAGAAACCGAATATGAGCGTTTGGCAGAGTATCGTCGTTTAGGCTATAAGCCATATGACTTTCAGAATGAGCAATTAGAAAAAGAGGGAATTATTACTTATCAAGTGGGGAATGATTTTACCTATCGTGCTGCCTTAGATCGACGTATGGTTGAGTTTAATCGCCCTGATTTAGAGGTAGTGCAGTTGAAATCTGTTTCTGTTCAGTACGACGATGATAGTCCAGAGACGACATCTAATTTTGCATTCTTATTCTTAGCGGGTCATATTTGTGGTAATTTTATTTACTACGGAGCTGAACGAGATACTAAAGATATATTTAAATTCAAAACACTCGTGGATTTTGCTAATCAAATCAATCCGAAATATCCTAATTATATGTTTGTGTATGATGATATTGATACCTATTTTGAGCAGGCTATGAAAGCATATCATAATGAGGATTATTATGGTGCGTTATGTCATGTTTACGATGGGAAATGTTGTGATAGCAAATTTAAATTCTATTATGAAACGAATTGGTTCCCCTTTGTAGAGGAGCTCATTCATAGTGCAGATAATAGACAAGCTATAGAGCGAGCGGTTCAGTCGTTTGTGAATTATGCTAATCAGAGTCGTCTTGATGAAGGTAAATTACATTATTTATACCAACAGCTTGAGTATATCTTAGAGGATATCAAGGATATGTCTTGTGTAGATAAAGCATTAGTATATGCCTTTTATGATGGTGGTATGTCGGCCTTTAATCATCTTGGTGAAAGCGATTTAGCTGTAGCTTGTTTTGAAAAATGTCAGGCCCTGAGTCATACAGTACCACTTGAAACGTGTATGCAGACCGTTCGCCGTCGCATTGTGGCAAAAATAGATTGCTATGACTATGAAGAGGCTGTAGAACTTGCTAAGTACGTTGTTGATGTAGAGGAACAAATCCAAGCTATACGCGCTCCATTACAGATGGGAAAACGGGCTATCAGTTTGGGACAGTCCTATAGTCAACTTGGGCAGGTTTACGCTTATATGAAACGACATGAGGCAGAGTCTTATTTTTTACAAGCGATAGATATATTTACTGTGGATACAGATGATTACTATAGAACAGTATCCTATTTGTTACACTACTATATTGATGTGGATAAGCAGGCTGCCTATGAACAATGGGCACCTAAATATTTTGGTGGACACCTTAATATCGTAGATCAATTATCATTTTTGCTGAATATGACTAGTGATGAAAAAATAGTTCAACACGAAAGCTATGCATTAAATGTATATATCAAGGCGTTGTACCAATTTTATAGAGCTGAAATGAGTAATGAACTCATGGAGAGACTTATTAAGTTAGGACGTACCGTAGGGGCTACTTTAGACATAGCACCTAAAGGTCATCCGTGGGAATTAATATTTACATATCTTGCTATGCTAGCCTATGAAAAGGGTTATAAGGTGGATGCAGAATACTTTAGATCTTGTATAGGACGCTCTGTTGAGAACGCAGGTCCAGCGATTAGTAATATCGTGACTTATGGTGAATTAAGATTTGCTCAATGTAAAGGAAATCAAGATAAATATGATATTTTACATCGTGAACTTGCTGATAGGGTAGGTGATGTAGCAAAGAATATGACCTATATGTTTAGATAGGTCATATATGTGTAAGGGAAGATTAGTATGATTACGATTGCATTAGATGAAAATGGGGATTTTGAAGGTTTTAAGGGCACTGGAAATAAAGAACCTCTCTTTATAGCAGGTATTGTATATGATGATAAAGGTCATGATAATGATGCTTGGAATGAAAAGCAGCGATTAGATGACTATTTCCGTGCTGTAGCAGAAACAGTTGAATGTAAGTATCCGGAAGACTTACATACTAATAAGCGTAATACAAATGGATATAATGTAAAGTTAATGAAAACTGAGTTGCAAGCAACCCTTCCAGAGTTCTTTCAACAATGTACTTATAAAGGCATGCCTATTGGTAAATATAAGAGAAATGGTCAATATCGTATTGTTATGATGCTTAAGAGCGGAACAGGTAAGACCATCTTGAATCATAAGTCTACTAGTATGCTTGTTAATGATGAATGTGCTAGTAATTTATATATGAATATGGCTTATTCGACGGTATCACGCCTCGTGTTTCATAACCCATTTGATTTGCATGTGTCTAAAGTTAAATTTGATTTGGCCACACGTTTGGTTCCTGTGAAAGCTAGCGATAAGGAGCTTTGCAAGAAATATATTAATTTAGGCTATAAAGATTTTGATTTCAAAAACCGTACACCAGAAGCAAATAAAAATAACGATACACGATTTTTCCAAGTGGCAAATGACTATAATTACCGTGCTGCTTTAGATCGTAAATTGTTAGAAACTAATCGTTTGGATTTAGAGATTGAGGATTTCTCAGTACGTTCTATTTATTACAATGCTAATGAATCTGAATCTACACGATATGCTTTTTCTCTATTTAGCAGATACGATTTGTGCGATTTTTAAATCATAATAAAACTGGTGAAAGTCCTCTAGCTTGGCATCAATCGTTTATTGAGCAAGCTACTCGCCTTAATGGCTCTAGTCAAAAATCTCATCTTTTACATATGACGATATTGATATGGCTTATGAAAAAGCTGTTATGGCATATCAACAAAAAGACTATTTTAAAGTACTATCTACACTTTTTGAAACAAAACAAATTCGTAGTGATTTTAAAGGTTATTATTGGGAGCAATGGTTCCCGAAAATCGAGCAATGGATTTCAGAGGCTGCAGATGTTGAAGCGATAGAAGAAGCCGTTCGTCAGTTTGCCAAGTATGCGAATTCTAACCTGCTGAAACAGGATGAGCTGGTGTATTTATATAACCATTTAGAACCATTAGTAGCGAATCTAGAAAAATCTGAAGCTAGTAAATATGCATTTTATGATGCGGGGATTACAGCATATAACCATATTGGAGACAGCTTAATGGCTGAACGATGCTTTGAAATTGCAAAAGGATTTGCTAAATATTGTCATGTAGAGGACTATTTGCTAACGCTCAAACGCCGAGTGGTTATGCTCAATGATCAATATCGTTATGAAGAGGCGCTTTCCCTAGCAAAAGAAATACTTGAATATGAGGATGAATTGGCATCCTTACGTCAATTATTAGTTGAGTCTAATGATATAGTTAGCATTAGTAAAGGCCGTGCATTAAGTCAGTGTGGTCAAGTGTATGCTTATTTACAAGATGCTCACGCTGAGGAGTGTTTTGAACAAGCGTTGGCTCAATTTGATAAAAAATCAATCGATTATAATATTACACTGTCTTATTTGCTTCATCACTACATTGATATGGATAACCGTGATGGCTATGAAAAATATGCACCCCAGTATTTTGGCGGATATGACAATGTATGGGAGCAATTTAGTTATTTGAAGGATATGACAGAAGCGGATCAAAAGTTGCAATCCTTTAAATTTGCGTTCTATGTGTATATTAAGGCATGGTATAGATTTTATGTAGATGAGTTGAACTCGGAAAAGTGCCGTAATCTATTAAGCTGGATACAAAACTTACATAAAGGCAATAAAGCTTCACATGTGAATGGTCATCCATGGGAACTTATCTATAAATATTTTGCACTACTAGCTGTTAAATTCAATAAAAATGAGTTAGCTGAAAAATTCATACAGCAAACAAAAACCATTGTACAAGAACGATCTACGGCTATCGATAATATCATTGTTGGTGGACTCGTTGAATACTATACAGTGGTTGGTAATAATGATTTAGCTGAAAAATCAAAAGAACTATTTACTGATGATTTGATAAGAGATAACTATAAAGATTTGTTGGCCTATATGTTTAGATAGAAACATATTATTTGTGATTGAAAGTGATAATTAATTTAGAGAAAAGGTTTTAATTGATTAATCTTTGGAGTGTTAAAAATGGAAAAATCAAGATAAGCTTTTGGAGTGTAAAAAAATAGCTGATAATAATGATTTATGGTTTAATGGCAACTTTAAAGTGTTCCCTTTTATTCTTTCTCAAGAGTATCAGAATTTACGTAATATGTTCCGTAGAGGAGAGTATGCAGGGGCTTTTTATGAGTTAAAGGATGTTTTTAGAGTTAACAATTAAATTACCTGTTATTTATGTTATAGCAGACTTATTTCATAATCCACAAGAAGGCTATGAGAATAGCTTAGCTCTATTATTAGGTGGACCACTATCTTTGGGTACATGGATTGTTGTTGCAGATAGACTATCTAAAAAGCAAAATCTTTCAGAGGACTATCAAATTTTATTAAATGAAATTGCTACTAGATATAAGTCGACTAATCCTAATAATTATCAGTTTGATATTACAAACTGGAGAAATGATCGAATTGGACATGGGTCTTATAGTAGTAGTTTGCAAGAAGAACATAAGTTAGAAGTAGAACAGATTTTGTTGTCAGTAAAAAGGTATTTTGAAAAATACGTATAATGCATTTTCTCGACTAATTTGGATTTATGAATCTAATAGAGGCAAAGAGCGGGTTAAATCACTAGATGATCTTAGCAATATAGTTAAAATAAAGATTAAGAATGGAAAACGGTTTATACCATTAGCACCATTTATTGAAGTCTTGAATGGATCATTATATCTTTTTGATGCATACTTATTTAATAAAAAGAAATATAGGCTATTTGGATTATTTAACCAATAATAAGGTGAAGAAATCTGAAACATTATTAAAAGCTTTTTACAGAGATGTTATGTCTAAATCATCGCTCTGTATTACGCAAGGCTCTTGTATAATACAAAAAGATACAGATGAGTTAAATGTGATTAGCAAGGGGCTCGATAAAAAACTAATAAAACCTATTTATTTAAAAAAAATATTAGAGGGATGGTTAAATACGTATGATAAAGGATTATTTCTTCTAGAAGCTGAGTCAGGAATAGGTAAATCTACATTTATTAAAAATGTTAGATCCTTTACTTGCTCAGAATCTGGTAAAAATCATATGATGTTATCAGATTGCACTGTGCGAGCATTTTATTTCCGACAAGGTGATACAATTACTGTAAATGAGCTCAAAGAACTCTTGAAAAGAGCTTTGTTGCGATTGGACACAGGTGAACCATTTTCTATTAAGGGAATAGACGTACCGCATATAGCTCGATCGCAATTCTATAGTAGATTTCCTTGCGTATTTTTCAAGCAATTTATAATGGAGCATTAGATTTTGATTATAAGAGTAAACTGGTCATAATATTTGATGGTATAGATGAAACATTAGGTAATAACTTTAATATTTTTTTGATTTCTTACCTGATGAGTCTTTAATAAAAAAAGAATATTTATATTATATTAACATCTCGTATTATAAGAAATCCCAATTCAATTATAGCTCAAAAGCTTAAGTACGATACCTTTTTACTAATCGTAGTTTGATAGTAGCTGATGATACTAGAAATAAAGATTTAGTTAATAAATATATATCATCAGTTACTAAAGATATTGAGAGATTTGGAGATATCAGTACTTTTATTAGAAGCAAGTTTATTACAATACATTCCTGAGATTATTGATAAGACAGAAAAAAATCTCATATGCACGATTGTTTGAATATTATTTAAAAACTAGAATATATTTATGGAGAAAAGTACTTTAAACCTATTAGAAATACACTGTTATTATTAGTTTTTAAGTGATATTCCAATTGCATTTAAAGATTTAGTAGCTTTTAGCAGAGCTAGGAGAAGATCGATATTATCTTCAAAAATATGTTGATTGATATAAAGCCATTTATTAGTAAATATATGTATAATAGAGTTGCTGGTTTTTACTATTTCACATCAAGATATTAAACATTTAATATTAGAATTATGGTCTTCTGATATTGATATATTAGCGATACAGTTAATAAAATCATTGGTATCAAAGGTAAAATGAAGGTGAACTGCTAAGTGGTTCAGATTTAATAGGGCTTCAATTGCATTTAAATATTTGCCAATAAATTTACCAGAGTTTTGGAACTGCTATATTCGAGAAGATAAGGTATTAATGCCTATACTTATGCAACTAGTAAACCCAAAAGTTAACTGATATTTATGATATATATGGAGATAAGATTTACTTCGTACTTTTTAAAAATAAGTGATTGTATTAATAATGCTTTTTGATACCAAAACGTATAGTAATAAACTATGGATATGATATAGCTGTTAAGTTGACTGCAGAAATTTCATATGATAATAATATTTTTATCTAAATTCTTAGGATATATTAATAAAAGTAAACTTTTTGATGATTTTAATTTCTTAGAATTAAATGGTCAACTTATAGAGGAAGCTAAAAACATAAAGTATCATTAGAAACTCTAGCAATTTTAAATTCATATAATCAAGATTATTTACTGATGCATAATATGTCCTCTAATAGTAAGTCAGAATCGAAGCATCTAGTTAAAGATGAAGATGAATTACTAAATGATTTTTGACTTTATTAAGTATCTTCCGGTATCTCAACATTCATTGTTTTCAGGTCAACGAGAATGTGTTTTAAGTTTATTAGATAGTTTGATAAAGTATTTGAAGCTTAATATTGTAGAGGTGCTACGTAGAGATGTGATTAATTCTACATTATCTTGGATATATGATATTTCTCAATTTAATAATTTAAACTGTAATGGTGACAGAACCTATAATAGCTTTTAAGCAAGGTCTTTGTAATTATCTTAAAAATAGAAAGGTCTAACTGGAGTAGAGAGAAGAGTTATATCCCTAATTCCTTATTAGCACTGTATGAAAGGGACTTTATTGCAGCTAGCTTTTAAGTTATTTGATAATTTTGTAGAAGAAGCACAGTTTGTCAAAACTGAATATGACGCCAAATATAGTAAAATATTATATTAAGGACTTTACAATATTTAATACAAATCAGTTAATTGTTCAATTACAATTATATTATCATCTATTAAAATCAGAGTTTCTTACGGAGCCCTAATATTGAACTTAATCCTGATGGTGTTTTGCTTTTATACTAATACTAATGATATTATCATTCAAACATTGGGTTTTTATACCTAAGACTTATGATGATTTGGAGAAATGTTTCTATTCACTACATGGGAGTATGATTCAAAAACCAATTAAAATTACTTTTTACAATAAAGATTGGGTATCGGCTATAAATTATCGAGGGCTAAGTGAGCATTTTTGTGGGAGCCTTTTTAACATTATTTGAAGAAAATAAGTTAGGGCATATAAATATAGATAATTCTTTTTAATAGCTATGGAGTGAATGAGCTATTAGACTTTAAGCTTAGCTATGATGAGGATGTAATAAGTAGTGGATTAAGTTTAAATGAAGGGTTAGGAATAATTTTTTTATTTGTTCTTTTCAATGTTTATAGATGTATATCATCATTTTACTAATAAAAAAATTCTGCCAAACCTCTTATATTCAGCAAGATTTGGATATTGTCTTAGACTACTTAGATGAATATAATCATATTCCAGAATTGTTAAGAAGTCATATAGCTAAGATGCTAGAATTATATTATATATATCGTAATGAAAAAGATTATGATTATGTTGTATCTGAAGTTAAATCCTTGTTATTTGACGCACGTTTTGGCTGAAGATACTAGCTTATACTTGGAGGAAACATACATTATATTGATGATTTGTGTCAATGCAAGGTAAATAGAGGTGATGTTCATGATATGTATTATGATGAAATCATCAAAGAATATCTTGATATATAATTAAAAATCAAAACGATTTCTTTCTAATATATGGTGAAAGACCCAATTTAAACTTAAAGTATGAGTTGAAATTGGGTCTCTTTATATTTAATACTTTTTATGTGCATCGCAACTTTGATAATGATTCCCAAACATCTGATCTATTTCTTTATGTATATCTTGGCTGATTGTATAAATTAATATTGCGAATAATTGGTGTATAGTAAGATGTGATGTTGATTCATTATATCATCTACTGGTTAATAAAAGTTGGTTTACCATGTAGGTAGCTGGGTTGCTCTTTGGAATCGGGCTTTTGATAGAAACTGCTAATTTACTAATACTGATAGAACCTGTTGCTAATTTGTCTAAATAGGCATGTAATGCTTTTTTAGTGGCCATTGTAGCTTAAGTTATATAGGTGGTTTATAGGTCTACTAAAAAAGCTCCAACTTTATCGTTGATTTGGTTGAAATGTAGCATTTCGGTACTTGAATTATTATTCTTTTTAACTTTGAATTTTGTTACGCATTAGCTGAAAGATACCTAATTCAAATTGACTATTATCTTGCTTGTGACTAGTAATATTGGTAACAGTGTATTGATACCTCTACGGATGTTTGGAATAACCCTCAGCTAGACAGACGGAGGGCTTCTAAAATTGACCATTTTGTTAGTAGTTGATTTGTTAGTTCATTTTCGATGTTAGTTTGATCAGAATAATGACCTAATGTTTCGGCATCACCATAATGCGTGAATTCGGATAAGTCAGAAATCATGTCGAATAGGAAATAAATATCCTTGCTTTTATATACTGTAATCGTATTATGTTAATTATTCAAGTTCGTATATACAAGAGTACTGATTTGGATGTCTTGGTTGGAAGACCATGAAACGACTGATAGCGAGCATAGCATGAAAGTTGTGCGAGGGCTACCCATTAAATCTTCATGTAGTTTAACCGTATCCTCTTTAAGTTGGGAATCATAGGACTTCAATATTGGCTATGACATGTCGAGGTTGCTTTCCTTAAGGTTGTGGATACAATTATGTTTTGAGCGTATCTTCGTCATATTAAAATTTAGAATTAAACGGCGTCAAAACCGTAAGGTGTATAGGGTGTTCCATCATTTTTTTACTAACAATGTAATGGCTTGGTTGTAGATAGTGTCGAGTTTTTCCTTAATAGCTTGCGGCTCATGGACACGAACCGCAGCGCCCAAGGACAAAAGGATACGTACTATATCTTTTTCTTGGAATGGTAGGTATTCCACGCTGAGTGTAAATGTATTATGATCAGTTTCAGAGCCTACAATTTCATAGTTACAGAATATGTTAAAGCATCGATCGATAGCGTTATTCAAATCATAAATAGAGAAGATAACCGTTTGACGGTTAGTTTCTTGGTATTCTTTGTATAAGGCGTTGGTATCGATTTCTACAGACCTAGTACCTACCGTTACTGTTGGTAATGTGTCTAGTGCGAAGTAATGGAAAGTTTCGTCCGCTGTATGGTAGCCGATAAGTGAGAATCCATTTGTTGCTGTATTATATTCTAATTTACATGGAATAACAGTGGTTACGCCTTCTGGCGTTTCCCAAGATAGAGTTGTTTGCTCAATCATTGCTTGCGTACATAGCGAATGGTTCGTATAACTGTCAGATGTTCTATCGATAGCAAGACTTTTATTAGCCCATGTATTTACTGGTAATGTTGTAGGCACCTCTGCAAGTGTTTGTTCTAACTTTTGCTGCATATCGATAGGCAACATCCAGTTGATGCGGCTATCCTTTAATAAATCCTTAAGGAACATGCGTTCTGCAGTGGTTAATACTAAATCTGGTAAATGTGGGAATAAAGGCTGTATGCCTTTATCGGATGACATGACTAAATACTTTGGCAATATTTGCTCGTACTGGTCATTTTCCTCAACAGGTGCATACCTATCTAATAATGGTCTATGATTTATGATGTATTGTAAATCATCTAATGTGTATGAAATACCATTAATTAAATCTTGCTGTATACGGTATTGCGTATTGCAGGTAATTGCGGTCATCTCATTTAGTAGAGGTGATACTGTACCATTTTCTGAATCGGTAGGCTCTGGTGAAAGTAGATTCCAAGCAGGATGCATTTTCTTAGTATAGCTACTTGGCTCAGACACTGTTTTATGTTGTGTATAATGTAAATTATCATTAAAACGTGTTCGGATACTTTTAGGAACACTATGCAGAATTTGGATATATGGTAAGAATGTACGCAATACAGGTAATAGGACTTGCCCATCCTGTACCTGTAACTGCACCTCTATATGCTGTGGCGTATCTTGTTCAATAATGACAGTCATATGACGGAAGGTATTGTTAAAATCATCCCATACGGATTTATAGTGGGGTAATTTATGAAAGTGCATATGTAGTGTTGTTTTATATTTGATATTTTGGGGTAGTATTTGATTTGTCCTTGTAAGAGACTCTTTGGTAATGATTGTATCTATTGAATCAATGCGATAGGTGACAAGCTTTTGCTTATGATAAGCGATTAGATAGTCTCGATTTCCCATGTAATCTGATTCAATTCGAACCGGTTGAACAAGGACCTTTGGACGACGTTTATTATAAAAGCTAAGCTCGAGCATTCTGTTATGTTGTAGTGCTTGGGCGATAGTATAAAGTAAGCCTTCATCAATTACATGAAGAGGATTGTTATAGGTAAATAAATACTGAGATTCGTAAGCTTGCGTAGTGGGCTGTTCAATCTCATCTAATATAGATGTACTAGTATGTAACAGTTGTATCTTCTTTACTAAGGTACTACCTGCTGTACTAAAGAGCGATATGTTTTTATATACAAAAATGGCTCTAGATAGCAACTCAAGCTGCGGACCTGTTAGATTTTCAATATTTGATGATACGAGTCGATATATATAGGTGTTTCCTTCAGAAATTTCATCAACTATACCAAGCGTTACAAGTTTTTTGGTAAGACGACTTATCACCTGCTTTTCTATGATATCTGGTAGTGATTTATTAGTATGCTGGTATTTTTCTGCTAAAAAATCTTGATAGGATGAAAGTATATGAGGGTGGTCATTAATAGCCTCGTATATTTCTGTAATAGAACAAGTTTCAAGATCGCTAATTGTGTCGATAATGGCTAAAATAAGAATGATTGTCTCAGGTTTCATCGCATACAGAGAATATAAGGAAGATAAGTAATTATGCCCCCAATAAAATTCTTGTTTCGCAATAGTGTGTACATGCATTCGACCGATTTGAGTATCTTGAATTTTAGAACCCATATTGAAATAGGCGAGGCGCTTGAGATAATCATCATGCAAACTTTTCTTTATGCCACGCTTGGGAGCTGTATTTCTGTATGCAAACCCATGGCCAAGCTACGAAAGAACAAGCGTATATTCTTAAAGTTTTTTAGGTAATTCGTTACACTTGGCATAGATCCTCCATTGCAGAAAATGAAAATAATATGAGTATTATACCAAAATTTAAAGGCGAGATATAGAAATATATTTCGCCTTTATTGTATAGATGTATTAATTTTTGTCTAATACATATAATTTTTATATAATCTATAAATTATGAAAAATATTTCATAAAAAAAGTCGATTTTTAAGTGATTTTCTTTGTTGTATTTGGTATTATTTAGATGAATAAATAATGAACTTCAAAGGTGTGTTAAGTAAAAAGAGGATAAGATGGTCTTTATTATTAATTTAAGAGACCATCTATAATTTTTATAGGAGGAAATATGAATTATAAGATTCTCCCGAATTTTTATAAGGTTGCTAACAGTAATCAGTATAACTTCATCAATGGTCATTCCTATTTATACATATTTTACGGATCGGATTATAGATGTCCATTATGGGGTAATACTTTTAATAACAACATTATTAGGTATTTTATCGACTTTTTCTCAGAGAAAATGTAACTCATATTGTATTAGAGTGGTTTAGTCGATACAAAGAGCTAATGACGATTTTTATTATTGGTATTATCTTGATAGCGGGTATTTTATCAGTTAATAATTTCATTTCTTATGATTTTATTATCTTAAGTATTACTATTCTTATATTTATAATTAGTATATTTTTCTCTAATGATATTACGAAGAGAAAATCACAATTTCTCACGATGGGGGCTGCCTTTATTAATTGCTTGTTTAGTATGGACGCTCTTTAGTTATATGTCATATTATAGTGGCGTTAGATCTGCATTATATCAAAATCAAATGTTATTATTTCATTCTGTTAAAGCTGTTATAATCTAGCGATTTATCAGAAGAAATAAAACTTGAAAAAGATAAATGATATTGCTAAATCTACAGCCGGTGAGTTTACCATTGAAAAAGATGGAAAGGAAATCTTGAAAAGAAAAGTGATAGAACGCCCAAAGTTTACTTATTAGAGTCTATTCAATCGAAGTTTGATTCTGATGAATATCGAGTATTTTTCCTATAATGGATCAAAAATATAAGTTAGATTTTTAAGTATGCTAATAAGCCTTACTATAGTTAGGGGCATTATTAGAGCCATGACATTTTCTACTTTTCCTGATTTACTATATGGTTATTCTTTACAGGCTGATGTATATTTTTAAAAATCAAAAATTATGCTAGGAGCTCTTATTTTTGGGGCGTGTTCTGGGTTTTTATTTAATGGGCTTGATGTGGCAGTATTATCGAGATAGCCAAGAGGCGCAAAAAAAGGAACTAATAAAGTTAAGCCAAGAAAGAAAAGATACTTTGGATAAACTTCAAGTTGCTTATAGTGCATATGATCATATGCATGACGAATTTGATAAAGTATCGTTAAGAGATACACGACAGCAATTACAACAACTCAATTTATCATGGAGTGAAATTGTTGAAAATGTATTAGCTGATAGTCGACATACATTAAAGAATAAGTTACAAGATCAACCTTTATTGAGTTTGGATGAAATGAATAGATTAGATGATTCTATGCAATTATTCGAGCAATTGATTGAGAGGGGAATAAATGTTAGATTAGCTGAATTTAGGGATACTATTTTTGGTTCATCAAAAAGAACTATTTAAAAACTATAGATTATAAAACTAGTCTAAAAATATTACAGAAATTGTTGATTGTATTAATCATAATATTCCAAAGAACTATTATGATAAAGAGCGTAGTGGAATTAATTTCATAGTAAATGATTATATAAATGCTCAGGATTATAAATTAGTTTGTGAAGTTAATCTTAATCGAGTAGCGAGTATTGTAGAGAATCTTCTTAAAAATGCCAGTAATGCATTGTCATATAGAGATTTAGATGCTGAAGTTCTTGATGATCAAATAGTTCTCACATACTCAATTAGAGAAGTTGATTTCAGGCTTTTTCTTTTCTGTTAGAGTTCAAGATAATGCTGGTGGATTCCCATTGCATATACTTGGAAAAATCTATAAAGAACCAGTGGAAAGTTCTGATAAGACCCAAAAAGAGAATGGGGAAAGGGTCACAATATGTTAAATTTTTTTGCTGACCGAATGAATGCAATAATTTATGTTAATAATGTTATTAATGATAAGGGTGAAAAAGGTGCAGAAGTTGAACTTCTAGTACCTATTGCAGAAGAGGAGTGAATGGTATCATGAATAGTTTGACTATTTGTATTGTAGATGATGAGGACATTATACATAATAGTTTATCATCATTTATTAAACGTAATTTTTTTAATGTAGAAATTACATCATTTTTACTCTGCTACTGTTTTTATTAGAGCTTTTAAAAAGAATGCAGAAATAGGTAATTTAATTATTCTGGATCATCATTTTGATACAGGAATATCTGGATCAGAGGCTGTAGCAGAAATTAGAAGAATTAACTCTAATATACCAATCATCTTTTTAACAGGGGTTAGTGATGATTCTGACATAACTTATAAGAGTGATGTAAATATCCATTTTAAAGCTAAGCCTATTTCTGAAATAGAATTAAAAACGTACTATTAATGAATGTATTGAGTTGAATACAACAGTTAATGGTTTGCATGATAAAGTAAATTCTTTAGAGTTAGAAGTATTATCTTTAGCAAAGCAAGTTGAACAAACTAAAGAGTGGGCTTATGAAGCTTTACAAAGTTTAGGGATTGGGAAAGAAAGTAATATTAGTGATCCAAAGGAATGGATAGAATTCCAAAATAAAACACTTAAATATATTGAAGCTGTAGAAAATCAAGAAACCCAGGGAAATAGTGGCAAGGCAAATATTTTTAATAAAAATAATTGAATTGTTTTAGACGCCGCTACAGAGGTTTTGATGAGCAATCAATTAAATTCCTTGCGACAGGGGAGTTCCTTTTTGAGAGCCATAAAGATGATACAGATATTGATTTTTCTCCTATGCTTATTGCTTATTCTAAGTGTTTTGAAAGTGTGTTGACTGTATTTTTAAGAGCTAAAGGTTTACTTTTTGGACGAAGAAACTACAACTTTAGGATCTTGTATTTATGTGATAAGTAAGAATATAACTTCTCTAGGTGTTTCATCATCAGATTTTTTTCTAAGTGGTATAAACGGATGCAAGCTTTCCTTCAGCTACGTAATAAGGCTGCCCATCCTAGTGGTATTTCAAAGGATGACTTTGAGAGAGCAAAAGCTTATCTATTTGATTTAAAAACAATAAATAAACAGGAGTATTTATTAGATTTTTCTTCAATATTCCTTGTAATATAAAAAAATAGTCGCCTTTTTTTAGGCGGCTTTTTTTGTTCCTAGTTTTTGATTATCTCTATTTTTGTTTAATCCGTATAATGAACACATGTTGAGCCTGAGGGCGAAACATCGAGTAGTTATTTTTACCTCCTTTCTATGATAATGATAATTCTCCCTTTTTAAATAAAATTTCTCCTCTCTACATACATTGCCTCCCTAAGGTATGAGGCCGTCTGATACGGCTTGAAATTTAGTGATGATCGTCCCACAGGCTTAACAGTAATTTTAATGTTTGTGTTAATAGATAGTACTGTTTCTTACTTGATGGGTGTTGTTTTTTGATGATTGTTTGAAGTTTTTGTTATATGTGGTTTGTACACATGGAGGTTCTTATGGAACAGTTAGTTAGACGTTTTACTTTATCTAGCAATGAATATTTATCTCGTGATTGTGTTGGTTATTATCGTGACTTGTATTTGCGCTTTCGTGAGCCAGGAAACTTGATTTTTCTTAATACCTTAAAAATACATTGAACAATTATTGTCCTAGTGTCCTAAAATCTGCCCGTCAGGAAGTGTATGATAGAGTAAAAAGGGATATTCCCGATATCATGAAGGCTGAAAAGCTTGAGGAGGCGGTTGTTGCCGTTGTACCTAGATCTAAAGCCCTTATGTCACCTAACCAGTTAGGCTTCCGCGATGCGGTGCAAGAGTGTGTCAGAATATTACAGGCCAACGGATACTCAGGTATCACAGATGGCATCGATTGTATTATGCGACATACAAATACGAAGACAACACATATTCATAAAAATTTGCCAGGCTTTGATAATTGTGGTAGCGAACCCTATGTGGGGATTACAAATGACACTTGCCATATCAATGCCGATGTAGTTCGAGACAAAACGGTTATTTTAATTGATGATATTTATACAAAAACAGTGAACGTTGATGAGGATTGTATTCAGGCATTATATGATGCGGGCGCAGCTCGTGTTGTATTCTACGCCGTTGCATACACCTACCGTCGTTCTTCTTATAGAAAAGGGGCATAATATGAACATTTCACAGATAGCTTTAAAAATTTGGGCCGTCCATAATACGACGAGCCGCATTACAACGAGAAAAAGCTTTCACGATAACTGGAAAACAGAGGATGAATTCCTCGCCATGATGAGCGACATTACTAACATCGATGATGTAGTGCATGACCTATCCGTTGCGGTAGATGACATGGATTGGATGGATGGTGCGGTATGCTGCTTTGATGCGGAGTTTCCGGTTATTAATGAAAACGCCCCTAAAGGGGATCGCCCGTATCTCTTGTTTTATAAGGGTGACTTGTCTTTGTTGAGCGATTTAAATCGTAATGTGGCAGTCATCGGTTATACAACGCCGAACGAGGCTCTCATTGCTCGTGAAAGTAAGATTGTTGAGCACTTAGTCCATCACGGACAACATATCGTAAGCGGCCTTGCAAAAGGTTGCGATGCCATTGGGCATACGGTTTGTATGGACTGTGGAGGAAAGACGATTGCCATCTTGCCATCACCATTAAATGCTATTTCACCGGCAGACCATCGACATGGCCCATCAAATTATCGAAAAAGGTGGTCTTGTTATTTCTGAATACTACAATGGGCCGCGCAGTCGTCATGAAGCGATTAATCGTTATGTAGAGCGAGATCGGTTGCAAGCGTTATTTGCCAAGGCTGTAGTGCTCATCGCTAGCTATGAAGGCCGAGATGGAGATAGTGGCTCTCGTCATGCTATGGGCAAAGCACACTCTTATGGACATCTAGCCTGTGTCATGTATGATGAAACGACAGATGGCGAAGTACTTGAGATGAAATTGAACCGTAGCCTACTTTCACAGCAAAAAGCAAAACAATTGGTGACAAATCCAAGTGGGGGAGGTACAGCAGGGCATACATCGGTAACGATGGATGACCTAGTAAGCCTTGTAAATCCAGCTCTAGAGGCACAGCAAAAACTATTTTGATATGTATATGACTAAAGGAGGTTCTCATGTTTCACATTATAGATGTAGATAATACATTGGTTTTTACTGACGAATTAAATACAGCTGGCTATGTACACGCTTTGGCATGTATGGCATTAGAACCCCGTAAGGTTGTGCCACGTATTACTCGTGAAATCGTACAGGAATGGTATCCACAGCTGTCAGAGTATGACTTAGTTCATATCGCTACCCTAAAACAAGCATATGTAGAAAGCCACTTAGATATGTCTCAATTGAATTCCTCTGTAGCTCGTGTGCTCAGCACATATGGTAGAGAGCGATGTGCCTTATGGACAGCGGCTAATCCTGAACGGATACGCATGTTGCTAAGACACCATATGGTCACTGATTATAGAGCGATACGCTTTAGCAATAAAACAGAGAACGATATATCCCATGCGGTGCAAGATTTCTGTGTGCTCTTTGACTGTGAACCAGAGGAACTATGCTTTCACGAAGACAATCCTGAGGTCATTAACCATCTGCGGAAAATAGGAATGACTGTAATGGCTGTTGAAGTGAAAGCGGGAATAGTTGCATAGGGTGTTAAATAGAGAAATAAGATTTGATGTAATAATAGAGGCATTAGTTGTTATATATTAAACAGTTTGAATAAAGAGAGTTTGTTATTATGTAGTATTACGGACGGGGTGGATTTATGAGATTTTTAACCTTAAGTACCACAGGTATATTTAATGCTATTCGACCATCGTTGTTTCCACCGATAGAAGGAAAGGAAACAACGACATTTTTGCTTGCTTTGGATTATTATGTACCAGATCGATGTTTCCTAGAGGATGAACAAGAGGATGTGGAGGCAGCTCGAAAAAGTTATGATTTAGAGTGTAAACGTATTCGTGCTTTTGTAAAAGCACTTTGCAATGACTGGGGAAAGCCTATAGAGGAGTTGCGAACAGAAATTATCAATTGTTTGCCAGAGTTTATTAGTCATGGTACCTATAATGGGGAACCATTATTATCTGAACCTCGTGATGGATATTATACTATTTATCCTATGTATAAAAGCTATCGAGGTAGGGATATGCTATTCCCAACACATCAATCTTCTAAAGAGGAGGCTCAGTATATATTCGATCATATGCTTAGATATTTTTTAAAGGCCTTCTTTGAACCAGATGCTTTTTTTGGTTATTTAGACGGTGCATTTCATATTGATACCCCCTTATCTGTCACAACAGTTCAACAGATTTTGGAAGATCTCGAGCGTGAAGCAGTACCATCTCCATTGTCGGTTTCCTCAATTTCCAATACCCATACCATGGACGAACCTACGATAATTAATACAGAGTTCCTATTAATCGCTGATGCCTTTGGTGCTTACATGGTACAAGCAATGGAAGGTGATACAGAGAGTGAACAGTTAGCTGCTTTAACAGAGGATCCATTTGTCTGTGAGATGTGTTGTAGTTTACATAAGTGTTTTATGATTAACAATAGATGTTTTAGCATATCCATTTATGATGAATGTAATATTTGGGTAGATAAAATATTAGATGCTTATGCTATACATGATTATTTACAGATTCTTAACGTTTATAATGATGAGTTTCCATCCTATGACGATGGGGTAATCGGCTATGAGAAACAATATCTTGTAGGACCTTTACTTGATAACCTTGTAAAAGACCTCACACGAGAGAAACTGTTAGTTCAGTTATCTCCTCAAAATGAGCAGCGTAAGGACTATCTTAACTTTATACTCACCTATGATGAGGCAGTGCAGTCTATTTTTGAGGAAATATGTGAAAAAAAGATAGATGGACGAGACATTTATAAGCAGCAAGACTTAGCAACTGTACTAACTCTAGACGTTCGCCTGTGCTGTACATTTTATTGTATGATTGATGCATGTCGACATGCTTTTAATAGACACATGTATGCCGATATTTTACCGATTGTAGACAAGTTAGATGTGCAACTTGCAAAGGTACAAATTTCTGCGACAGATACGTGGCAAGTTGAGTATTTGGTGAAAGTATCTCGCATATCTCAGTGGTATCGAGCACTAGCCTATGCTTGTTTAGGAGATGAAAGAATAGAGGCAATACTACAAGATTTAATGATTATGCAACAGCAAGACCCAGTTTTGTATAAAGAACATATAGATTCTATTTTTGAGAATTTAGACGATCCAGAACATGCTTTTAATACAGAACATTTACGCTATGCATTGCTACATTATTACATAGAAACGAATAATCAACTTGGCTATGAGCGTTATATTAAAGAGCTGTATCCACCAATATTAGGGATAGATTCAGATTACAAAGTACAAAAGAATATACTGTTATACGGTGAAGATGGTAAATATTGTGAAAATTATTCTAATAGAGATTTCTATTTATGGGTGAAAGCGTTGTGGGCGTTCTACTTAGATGATATTGATAAAGAATTTTTGGAATGAATTGGTAGAACAATGGGAAAAACAGGACTATATACCTATTTTCTATGGTATAAAATGACTATGAGCTATGTGTTAACTATATGATTAAGCTAGCTGTTCATTTTGGAGATATGCAACGAGCCGAGAAATATAAAAAAGAATTTGATATGGCTCTTCCTAATAAGAAAGAACCTATGGAGGATGCACCTAGTGGATATACATGGCCTTTCTTCGATTGCTATATAATAGCTCAAGTTAATGAAACGTTAGGAAATATAGAAATAGCAAAAGAACACTATCACAAAGCCCTTTCCATGGCTTCTTTTGGCGAAGCACGCTGGGAACAATACGAAGAACAACATGGTGGCATATGGAAGACCTACAAAGACTTTGGTTATAGTGGACCAGATCTGAAATTTGAAGATTGGATTAAAGATAGTACCGTGACCTATAAAACGATAGAAGAATACAAAAAAGCATTAGATAAGTATGTATTTTATATGTATAAGTAGAGACTATATAGAAAAATTTATATACCTATTTTTTTATAAAGATTTCCATGCAGAATTTTATATATAGATTGAGGTTATGAGCTTAAAAATATAACTATATAGTTATAATCTTTATGCCTTAAAGATAAAAAAATAACCCGCCTAACAAAATTTTTAGGCGGGTTATTTTTGTTTAAACTATTTATTGAAAAAAAGATAAACTATCAAAAATTTTATTAATAGTATTTCCTTAAAATATAATGAAAAGAAAATGAATTAAATATTGACGCAAAATCTGAAAAACCTTATAATTACTATAACCTTAGAAAAATCATTTACCACCAGTATTTACCTATGCTCATCGGCATTTTTAATCCCATGGGAGCCTAATCTGACCGTTTACGGTGTGAGGTTTGCTAAAACCTATTTTTAAGCCCCATGAATACTGGCTTTCTAAGACACGCTGTTGCAACAGTGCTTACCGTTTACGGTATTGAAACTATCGAAGTCTGATCCGCCAGTTAAACCCTTGAATATAGAGCGTTGCAACAGTGCTTACCGTTTACGGTATTGAAACTTGATAGCTTGGCTACTCTCAACTGCATTTCTAACGTTGCAACAGTACTTACCGTTTACGGTATTGAAACTTCGTTGGTGACTTTTTTCACCTGATTTTCTACAGTTGCAACAGTGCTTACCGTTTACGGTATTGAAACAGCTTTTTCAAGTTTAGTTGTAGGGATCGCAATATTATTTAAAGTTGCAACAGCACTTACCGTTTACGGTATTGAAACGAGTAAGCTTCAAGCATACTACAATTATCAGTGATTAGGTTGCAACAGCAATTAACGTTTATAGTATATTAATAGAACCATTATTTTTTTAGTTTGATATATTGATAGAGTTATCTCACTAATGCCAATGGTTCTATTTTTGTTTATGGTATAATATAGCTAGATTTAAAAACTCGGGAAACCAAATCTGCGCCGTTGTTATAATGGTGCGGTTTATCGGCGTTATTTTAGTGGGCTAAAGTGCTTTTTAGGTCGGTTTTGTAATCTCCGCCGTTTTTTGCATTTTTCGATCAGTAAATACCTGTGATTTCAAAGACAGGGTTAAATAAAAATAATCCCCATTAGGGGACGGAAACAATACTACTGCTCCGCCTATGTTTAAAACTTCTAATAATTGTTAAATAAAAATAATCCCCATTAGGAACGGAAACTTATTTTGTAGAATTACTGGATCAATCGGTAAAGAAGCATAATGTTAAATAAAATAATCCCCCATGAGGGGACGGAAACAGTTCGACATTTCTGACAAGGTAACTTCTTGCTTCACTAAGGCGTTAAATTAAATAATCCCTTTTAGGGGACAGAAAGGCACTACCTTATTATTGTAGGTAGTGCCTTATGTATAATCTAGGGGTTTAATTGTCTTGTATTATAAATACTTAAGGTTTTTGTTACTTTCTCTTGGAATGAAGGGTGGATTATTGAAATAAAATAAGTGATATTTATAATATATAATATATTAAGTAACTATATTTATTATTTAGTGTGTATGGGATTGGGGAGCTTTCAAAGGATAAATATCATTTGCCATTTTCTATTGGTCATGGTGAATTTATTTTCTTTGGTGGTAACGAGGTTTCACTCACTATTTATAACTGATTATTGTCATTGCTTTGGGACCCCTAGTATCCTTTATTTGCCTTATAAAAAGCAAAATAGCCTTCCGTTGCCTAGTTTAACTAGATAACGGAAGGCTATTTTCAATCTTTTTTTCGATTTCGAGATGCGCCTGACGTTACGACTCGTCTGACTATCTTTTTAATATGATAGAGATAAAGGTATATCATCAAATTAAGATGAATATGTACAATTGTATTAGATTAGTATTTTTTTAAACGGATTTATTTTTGAGTACTGATAATTAAATTTAATGATAAGATGTATAATAAAGTATAGTGATTCAAGCAACATAATTTGCATTAGGTATACTCTTGGCAAACCGCATATGTGAATGTGTATGGTGTGTAATTCGATGATATAGTTGGAGAATAGGAGGCGCATATTATGGCAAGCACAGTAATCGATAGTAAAGTGTTTGGTGCATTATTTAGTACTGATGAAATGAGACATGTATTTAGCGATCTAAATCTTGTACAGAAATGGTTAGATACCGAGGCAGCTCTTGCACAGGCGCAAGGTGAGCTCGGTGTGATTCCTAAAACTCAAGCTGAAGATATCGTTAAGTATGCTGATGCTAAGGCTCTTAATATTGATGAGATTGGCGAGTTTTATAAATCCTCTATTACTATTGTTCCATTGTTGAAAGCTTTCAAAGAAATCCTACCAGATAATGCAGGCGAATATGTCCATTGGGGAGCCACAAGCCAAGATATTGTCGATACAGGTCTTATCTTGCAAGAGAAAGAGGCATACCAAATTATCTTACGAGATATGAAAGTGTGCCAACAACATGTACTTAATCTTGTAAAAAAATATAAAGATACCATTATGTGTGGTCGTACTCATGTTATTCATGCGTTGCCGATTACATTAGGTTATAAAGTAGCTGTATGGGCAGATGAACTAGGGCGCGATATTCAACGGTTAGAAGAGATTGAAAAAAACGTGTATTTGTGGGTCAAATGTCTGGTGCGGTTGGTACATTAGCATCACAACCAGAAAAAGGCTTAGAAACACAACAACGCATGATGGAAATTTTGGGGCTCGGTCAACCGACCATCTCCTGGCATGTTGCTCGAGATAGCCAAGCAGAGTTTGCTAGTACATTAGCTTTATGTGCCGGTACATTAGGCCGCATCGCTCATGAGATTTTAAGCTTACAACGTACAGAAATTCTTGAGTTAGAAGAACCGTTCTTCATGGGTAAAGTTGGTTCCTCTACTATGCCACATAAACGTAATCCTCAAGTATTAGAAAACATTATCGCTGTTTGTCGTAGTGTGCGTACCATTGCTCCTGGTATTGCAGAAGCCATGATTTGTGAAAATGAACGCGATTGGGGATGTTTATTAACAGAATGGGAATCTATCCCAAGAGCCTGTGAATTATTGGCTGCTGCTTTAGAAAAATCTAAAGACGTATTAGAAAATCTTATTGTATATCCAAAACATATGGAGCAAAATCTATACAAACTACGTGGCTTGATGATGAGCGAATGTATCATGATGCATTTGGCACCTCGTTTGGGCCGTATGACAGCACATTCTATTGTTTACCGTACATGTATGAAAGTCTATGAAGAAGAAGCACAAATGAAAGATGCCTTGATGGCTGAACCAGAGGTTACGGAAGCCTTTACAGAAGCAGAAATCGACTATATGTTGGACCCTCATAACTACCTTGGTCTAGCCGTTCAATTTGCAGATCGAGTACTACAAAAATATAAATAAATCACTATCCTATGAATACTAAAAAGCCCGTCCTAAGATGGGCTTTCCTTATATATTTATCTGTATATTTCTATTATTCGTTCCTTATTGTATCGTATATTAGTTCGCTATATAATAAACTTAGGATAGTCAGATGAGGTTGGGCCTCTCTTCGTCATCGAAGGGAGGGATAAGCCTATGAGTGATTATGAAATAATCATGCTCTTATTACAGGTAATAACGGTTGTTATTGCCTTTGGGGCATTAATAGCGCTTATTTGTCTCACAAAAGACAAATAGCCCTCCGTTGCCTAGTGTAACTAGATAACTGAAAGGCCATTTCCTAATCTTTTTTTCAATTTCGAGATGCGCCTGACGTTACGACTCGTCTGACTATCTTCTTATATTATAGTAAGGTTATTATATATCGTCAAATTATGATGAACACGTGTATGGCATACAGTTTGATGATGGTATTGTAAAATGAGAAAACTCCTATTGGCTTTCACCGATAGGAGTTTTTTTGGTTTTATAATTGTAATTTTATAGCACTTTTAAGTCTATTATTAAGTGACAGATTATAACAAATTGATTATACTTCTTTTTACATCATCAGGAATTGCTGGTGGAGCCGGTGGTTTACCCATGGATCTTTCAATAAATACCACAGCGACAAAAAAACGATGAGGCTGACGATGGAACCAAAGATGATAGACATGATGCCATATGGGTTGCCAACGAATTCCCAGTACACGCCTGCGATGGAGCCGAGCACGATGGACCAAATGCCAGCGCCAGCTGTTGCATTTTTTTCCAAGTAAGGCCAAGTAGGAATGCGGCGAATGGGCCAGCGGATCTCATTGTGAAAGCAAATACGAGCATCGGAATGATGGCTTTGCTTACGAGGGAGATTATGATAGCGATGATACCGAGGAATAGCACACATAGACGGCTATATCTAGTGAGCTGATCATCGGTGAGGCTTTTACCAAAATGATGTTCCACAATATCCTTGGTAAATACAGTTGCGGCGCCTAATAGGTCGCCTGCGCCTGATGAAAGTGTGGCCGATACGACAGCGGCCATAACGAAGCCCGCCATTATAGGAGGCATGAGGTTAAGTGCTACCGTTGCCACTGCATTGTTGGCTTCAATTCCGGGGAATTCAGCTAATGCTACAAGGCCTAATACGGCAGGAACAAAGGCGAATAGAGCCATAATAATCCCGCAAATGATAGAACCGAGAACGGCCGTTCTTTCATTTTTCGCTGCAAAGTACCGTTGAACTGACTCTTGCCCTGTGGAGAATGTCATGAAGTACATGATGACAAGGCCGATGATGGTTTTCCAACCCACCTTTGTAAAGCCTAGCTGTTCAGGTGGCAATTTTGTCACTACCGATTCCCAGCCACCTACATTGTGCAACACAAACGGCACCGCGAGGGAGAAGCCCCCAACGAGAACGAAGAAATGGATAACGTCTGTCATCGTTACGCTCCACATACCGCCGGACATGGTGTAAATTACGAGTACCGCACCGCAGATGAGGATGGCGAGCTCTGTTGAAAGTCCGGTGAGAACGCTAATAATGGTTGCAGTTGCTGTAATCTGTACGCCTGCTAGTGTAATTGTTGCCAGCATGGACAGAATGGAAGTAATGAGATGACTGGACGCGCCGAAGCGACGGCCGATGATCTCCGGTACAGTTGTTGCCATGGCACGCCGTAAAAGCGGTGCGATGAAAGCAACGAGAATAACACCAATCCCTGCAGATACGACGTACCAACCTGCAGATAAGCCCCACGAACCATACGCTTTCGCTGCTACACCTACGGTGCTCCCACCACCGATTTCTGTAGCCGCTAATGTGCCTGCCGTCATAAGAACCCCAATACGACGACCTGCGAGTAGATAGTCAGTACTATCTTTTACACGAATATGACAATACACGCCGACTAATAAATTCAGTAATAAATAGGCGCAAACAATAACCCAAATAATAGTCAGAGAATCCATATGACACCTCCAAAAATTTACACTATCTAGAGATTCATACTAAATCACCCTTACTACTTGCGGTGCATATATCAAGTATAGTTTAATTATCCATAAAAACTGGGGAAAATACAAAGAGGAGTTTCTTGGAACGTTGGAGAATGTATATATATTAGGAACTAAAATATAAAATTATTAATCATAGGCACAGCCTTGTTTGCATAGTATACTTATGTTAATAAGACTGTGCTTATTTTATTGAGAGACAAGATTCATTTTTTGAGAGAGGTTTTTATGATTCAACGTATTTTGATGCTAGCTCTTGTGTTACTGGCTTTCACCATGCCTACAGAGGCAATTACTTATCAGGAATTGAAAACGTCGCCACAGTTTAAGCTTGTTTATTCTCAGTCGATTAATGGGCCCATAGAGAGTGGTGGCTTGTATATCTATTTAAACACTTATTCGATTGAGGCCCTACGCTATGCACCGCCACAGTATTCCTTGCGCGGGACTTACTATATTGTGATGGATACGTCTTATCAATCTATCATCAATGAGAGACAGCTCACCGTGGATTATGATACTAACTATTCGTTAGCGACACTTATTCATTCGTCTCGTATCATGAATCCGAGCCCGTCTATGCTGGCTTTGATTGAGGCTAGTGAAGTAAGTCTGGTTTAGCTATGACAGGGGTAGATGTAGCGAGATATACATTTGATGGGGCGACAAAGCCAATGCATTATGTAAACGATACGCGTAAGGTCCCACTTAACCGTAATAATACTATTATATATGATATAGCGGATGCTATGTTTGTATCTGTATATCAGCAGCATTTTGATGATATTGTGGCCCAATGAGGTGGATGATGAAACGCATATATTTACTTTCACTATGGTTACTAAGCTGCCTCGTGTTGCCAATGCAAATCCAAGCCGTATCACAAGCTGACTTATTAAACGCAGAACGATTTGAACACATCGATTCGAGTGCTGACTCTGGAAGAGGAGATGGAAAATATTTGGATCTTTCATCTGTTAAGTCTGTAACGGCGCCGAATGGCCATCGTCGTATTGAAGCCGTCATTTATGTTTCCATGCCTGCTGCGAATATGATTCAAGGACTTTCAGTACAATACGATTACCAAATGGATCGTTCTTTGCGCCATTTGATTAATGATCATGATAGAAGTTTAAAACAAGGTGATAAGACCCCATATATCTCTATTTGGCGTGCAAAGCAAGGAAGTTCAGGAATTACAGGGACCGTTAATGATCGCGGTACCTATTACAATAATGGACAAATTCGCCAACAACGTATATATGCAGAAAATCTAAAAGCTATGATTCTACCTGCTGAATTTGGTGATGAAAAATATAAATTGCCTAATTTGATCTATAAAAAGATCTTTGGACTATCTTATGATGATGAGTTGTAATATTTATGTATGGCACTAGAGTGGTTAAAACAGTGAATAAACATAGATTAAAGATAAAACTTGTTTTTGGACTCCTAATAAAGCTTGTGCTTTTACTTATTTGGGGAATCTCTATTTGGGCTTTCTATACATTGCTCTATGATCGATATGTATTAGAAGCATATCCATTAAGGGATTATTTGCCAGTATTGATATTTACCTTTGGGAATATTTGGGTTTTTACCGTGGCTTATTTTGTGGCATGAGAAACTATATCCAGCGTTTGATAAACCAAAAATTTATTATAGAGTGAAAGCTTGGTACTTTTCTTTGAAAGACCAATCTTTAGTGGGGACATTTATCTTTTATAGTATAGATTTTTGTTATAAAGCTAGGGATATTAATGTATGGCACTATTATTGTTTTAGCTATTGTTATTTTTTTGTGTTTCTTACCTGGCTCCGATTCTGATTATTATTGGACTGATATTTCATTAGCTTTTGAAAGCTCCTAAATACGCATATTAGATTTCTGATATATTTTTAACTTATTTACATAATGTAAAAGCCAAGCTATTCATAGTTAGGAATAACTTGGCTTTTATTAGTTTATTCGTATATTTATATAATATAATGCTTATTGTATCGCATATTAGTTCGTTCTATAATAGACTTAGGATAGTTAGGCGAGGTTGGGCCTCTCTTCGTTTTTGAAGGGAGGGTTGCTTATGAGTGGTTATAAAATCATTATGATTATCCTTGGGATTTTATCAGTCATGATATCCTTTGGAGCACTTGTGGCGCTTATTTGTCTAGAAATAGCAAAATAGCCCTTCGTTTCTTCGGAAATTAGATAAAACGAAAAGGCCATTTCTACATGTTATTTGTTTGTGAGATGAGCCTGACGTCACTACTCGTCTGACTATCTACTTATATTATAGGGATAAAGGGATATATCGTCAAATGGAGATAAACCTTATATATACCAATTATAGATATATCATACATATACTAAATTATAAAATTATTAATAATAGGCACAGCCTTGTTTACATAGTATACTTATGCTAATAAGGTTGTGCTTATTTATGTTGTAATGTGAGAGAAAAAAGAGAGGGTTTTATGTTACGTAAAAGTTTGATTATCATGGCTGTACTAGCTGCTTTCACCATGAATGTAAGCGCTGTACAGATAGAAGTGCCAGCAGGACAGCCACCTATACCAGGGGCAGATGCGAATATCCCTGCCAATGCCTATGAAAACTATCGGGCCGGTAGCTTGAGCAATGTAGGAGTTAGTGATGTTATAAAAATTACATTCTGAATCTAAAAAACGCATGGACATGTATGTAACTGACTGGGGACTAACACGAGATGAAGTCAATCAGATAGCAAGCGATTCGGAGAAGTTGATGGACTTACTTGTTAATGAGTCTGCAGTTGTGTTGTTGCATGATGAGCGTAATAACATTCGGGCATCTGTTCCTGGACTACTATTAGCAAGTAAGTATTACCAAAAACGCAGTGATGGTGAACGTTTATCTATTGTAAGAGAGAATTCCATATTTTTTGCGATTGGTACAAAACAGAATTATGATGATGCATTAGGCAAATTAAAATCAGAGCGAAAAGGGGAGTTTACATATCCGGGTATCACACATGGTAAATGGGCTATTGAAACTGAGTCTTTCGGTGAGAATACGCCTGCTATGGTTGCTGTAGTTGGTTTATTTAATCAACCGAATCAAGAATATATGGTAGGTCTTAGCTACAAAAATCAGCCTGTTACCGGCAAGCTCGAGCACGTTATGAGTAATTATGTAATTCCGTCGATTCGATCGTTAGATGACATGGATCATTATAGTGAAAGTATTCAATGGGATAATTTCACATATCGTATTCCTAAAGGGCTCAAACTAATAGCACAGAAATCGTTAAAGGACTCTGCCGAAATGAGAGACTATCGTGGATCAGGTATCCGACTTATTGTAGCTAAGAAACCTGTAAAAGTAGATGATAAATATATCTATTCATTTTATTGACGAGATTTTCGGAAATAAAAGCCAGAAAGTCAAATCATAGGTGATGCACCTATTCAATCAGCATCTGTTTGGAATAATGGCGTTCCTAGTCTTTTAGTAGATAACTATCAACCAGGAAAAACGTCTTTAATGCATCGATTCTTACGTGATGACAAGAATGTATATATAATGAGCTTAGTTTATATTGATGGGGCTACGCCATATTCTCATATTCAGCTGCGTAATACGGTAGAATATTCTGATTTTGCAAATGTTGAGACACTGCGGAATAAAGTAATCCGTATGCAAAGTAAAGATAAAATGTAATTCAGTTGTTTATAAGATCGTTCAGGAGAGAGAACATGAAAAGAAAATACATGATTACGGGGCTTGTTATCGGCCTGCAATTGGTAAGTGGTTATAGTTATGTGACAGATGCAAGTTGGTTGAGCAAAACGTGGGATCGCCTTGAAACAAATGCAGCGAAACAGTCTTACGATTGGCCGAAAGCTGAGCAGTATACTCATTATGCGGGAGGACAACTTGTAGGTGCTAACTTACCAGACGAGGATATGATGGTTCTTGGTGTTTCATTAGGTAATACCTTTGATAGTGTGAAAGCAAGTTTGGGGCAGCCTACTAAAGAAACTAGTAGAGGACTCACCTATGGTGGTGTTACCTTTGGGAGTTTTAAAATGGATGGTGTAGAGTCAGTTGTTACCTATATGATGATCGAGAATCGTGATGCCACAACACATAGAGGCATTGCCGTAGGCGACTCCATGCGAAAAGTCCTTAATGTATACGGTAGACCTGATTTAGTAGACTCTAATAATCGATGGTTTTATGGGAAATATCGCTATCGTACGGATATGATGCATGGCATACAATTTGAACAAAAAGGCGATAAAGTAAGTAAAAATTATGATTTATAGATAATTATATTAGAATAAAAGAGACGAAAAAAAGCCGAGCTACGTTAAATTTTTGAGTAGCTTGGCTTTTACTTATAAACATAACTATTTATTAACTTTTATGTACTCGATTATGAGTATAATTATAAGATTTATGAAAAATATATGAATTAATTTATTGTTTTATGCTAAAATGAAGTTAATTATACGGTGTTTGGCGACTTATAGATTATATATCACGTTTAAATAGTAAATTTTGGCAATAAAAAAACTCAATTCCGAAGAATTGAGAGTAGGTGCCCTACGTCAGGGCAGCCCTGAAGGCATTGTAAATTAATTTGTATTTGAACTCGTAATGTAATTCTGTAAACCTCCAAAAACTAGTTGGATTAATTATAGTATAGTTAAGCATTTGATGAATGTCAATTATTAATTTCCAAAGGAGAGGACTTATGGAAACGCAAGCATCGAACCAACTTATTTCAAGTCATTTGAAAGGATATCCAATTAAAGATTATTTTGTGGGGTTAGATATTGGTACAAGCTCAGTGGGCTGGGCAGTAACCAATAAGGCCTATGAGTTGCTGAAATTTCGATCTCATAAAAATGTGGGGAAGTCGTTTTATTTGATGAGGGAGAATCCGCTGTAGCACGTCGTGGATTCCGGTCTATGCGTCGTCGTTTAGAACGTCGTAAATTACGCTTAAAACTATTAGAAGAATTATTTGCTGATGCTATGGCACAGGTGGATCCTACATTCTTTATGCGCCTTCGTGAAAGTAAGTACCACTATGAGGATAAAACGACCGGTCATAGTTCTAAACATATTTTGTTTATCGATAAAAACTATACTGATCAAGATTATTATAAAGCGTATCCTACTATTTATCATTTGCGTGCAGAGTTAATGAAAGATGGTACTGATGATATTCGTAAGTTATTCTTGGCAGTACATCATATTTTAAAATACCGTGGTAATTTTCTCTATGAAGGGGCTTCATTTGATTCAAATGCTTCAACGCTTGATGATGTGCTTAAACAAGCCTTAGAAAATATTACGTTCAATTGTTTTGATTCTAGTGTTGCAATTGGTTCTATCGGTCAAATCCTTATGGAGCTAGGTAAAACAAAATCTGACAAAGCAAAGGCCATAGAACGTCTTGTTGATACATATATAATTACTGATGAAGTGGACACTTCTGGTAAAACTCAAAAAGAACAGGTCAAGGAGGATAAAAAAAGACTTAAATCATTTGCTAATTTGGTGTTAGGTTTATCTGCGAGCCTTACTGACTTATTCGGCTCTGTAGAGGATTTAGATGAAGATCTTAAAAAGTTACAAATTATAGGGGATACATATGATGAGAGACGTGATGACCTAGCTAAAGTTTGGGGGGACGAGATTCATATTATTGATGATTGTAAATCTGTATATGATGCTATTATACTCCTGTCCATTAAAGAACCCGGTCTTACTATTTCTGAATCTAAGGTAAAAGCTTTCAACAAGCATAAAGATGATTTAGCTATATTGAAATCTTTACTAAAGTCGGATAGAAGCATTTACAATACCATGTTCAAAGTTGATGAAAAAGGTCTACACAACTATGTGCATTATATTAAACAAGGTCGTACTGAGGAAACGAGTTGTAACCGTGAAGATTTTTATAAGTACACTAAAAAGGTAGTAGAGGGATTACCAGATTCTAAGGATAAAGAGTATATTCTTAGTGAAATTGAATTACAAACCTTATTGCCACTACAACGGATTAAAGATAATGGCGTAATTCCGTATCAATTACATTTAGAAGAACTTAAAGTAATTCTTGCTAAATGTGGTCCTAAATTCCCATTTTTAAATGAAGTGGCGGATGGTTTTTCTGTAGCAGAGAAACTTATTAAAATGCTTGAGTTTCGCATTCCGTATTACGTAGGGCCTTTAAATACTCATCATAATGTAGATAACGGTGGTTTTGCTTGGGCGGTTCGGAAAGCATCTGGACGAGTAACTCCGTGGAATTTTGATGATAAAATTGATCGGGAAAAATCAGCAGCAGCTTTTATCAAAAACCTTACTAATAAATGCACTTACCTTTTGGGCGAGGATGTGCTGCCCAAATCATCACTTTTGTATAGTGAGTTTATGTTGCTTAACGAACTAAATAATGTACGTATTGATGGTAAGCCATTAGAGAAAGCAGTAAAAGAACATCTTATTGAGGCTGTATTTAAGCAAGACCATAAGAAGATGACTAAAAAAATCGTATAGAGCAATTCTTAAAGGATAATAATTATATCCCTGAGAAGCATAAACCTGAGATTACAGGTCTTGATGGAGAAATTAAAAATGATTTAGCCTCTTATCGTGATATGGTTCGTATTCTTGGTAATAATTTTGATTTGTCTATGGCCGAAGAGATTATTACTGATATTACTATCTTTGGTGAAAGTAAGAAAATGTTACGAGAAACATTGCGTAATAAATTTTCTTCGCGCCTTGATGATGAAGCTATCAAAAATTGTCAAAATTAAGATATCGAGATTGGGGACGTCTTTCCAGAAAGTTACTGAATGTTATCGAGGGCTGCGATAAAGCTGGTGATGGTACGCCTGAAACTATTATTATATTGATGCGTAATTTCAGCTATAACTTGATGGAACTATTAGGCGATAAATTCTCTTTTATGGAACGTATTCAAGAAATAAATGCTAAATTAATAGAAGGTCAAATCGTGAACCCTCATGATATTATCGATGATTTAGCGCTTTCACCTGCTGTTAAACGTGCGGTATGGCAAGCATTGCGCATCGTTGATGAAATTGTACATATTAAAAAAACTTTACCGGCTCGTATCTTTGTAGAAGTAACACGGTCAAATAAAGCGGAGAAAAAGAAAAAAAGATTCTCGCCAAAAAAACGATTATCAGATTTATATGCAGCAATAAAAAGATGATGCATTATTAAGTGGACTTACGAACGAAGAGTTTGGAGGGCTAAAATCAGGACTAGCTAAATATGATGATGCGGCTTTAAGAAGTAAAAAGCTTTATTTATACTACACTCAAATGGGACGCTGTGCTTATACTGGTGAAGTTATAGATTTAAGTCAGTTAAATACAGATAACTATGATATTGATCATATTTATCCTCGTAGCCTTACCAAGGATGATAGTTTTGATAACTTAGTGTTATGTAAACGAACTGCAAATGCTCAGAAATCAGATACATATCCAATTAGTAAAGAAATTCAAAAGGCACAAAAGGCGTTCTGGATATTCTTAAAGCAACAAGGTCTTATTAGTGAACGGAAATATGAGCGCCTTACTCGCATTACACCGCTTACAGCTGATGATTTAAGTGGTTTTATTGCTCGTCAATTAGTTGAAACTAATCAATCAGTTAAGGCAGCCACAACATTACTCCGTCGTCTTTACCCAGGTGTTGATGTAGTCTTTGTAAAGGCTGAAAATGTAACAGACTTCCGTCATGATAATAACTTTATCAAAGTTCGCTCATTGAATCATCACCATCATGCTAAAGATGCTTATTTAAATATTGTTGTTGGTAATGTATATCATGAAAGATTTACTCGTAACTTCCGTGCATTCTTTAAAAAGAATGGAGCTAATCGTACATATAATTTAGCGAAGATGTTCAATTATGATGTAAATTGCACAAATGCTAAAGATGGTAAAGCTTGGACTGTAAAAACAAGCATGGATACTGTTAAGAAAATGATGGACAGCAACGATGTTCGAGTTACGAAGCGTGTTTATGAACAAAAGGGACAATTGTCTGATATTAATTTGACTAAGGCGAGTAAAGTTAAGGCTGATATATATTTACCAATAAAAGCTAATGATCCAATTATGTCACAGAATATGAAATATGGAGGCTATTCAGATATAAAGAATGCATACTATACGATTATTGAGTATAGTGATAAAAAGAATAACAGTATCAAGGCATTTATACCAATACCTATATTTATAGCTACTAAGACTTTAACGAAGCAAGCTCTTTTAGAATATATAAAAACGGTTTTTACCAAAAGGCTAATAATCTACGAATAATTTATAAAAAGTATATAATGATCAGTTATTAAAAAAATTGATGGATTTAACTATTATTTAGGTGGCCGATCAAATGATCGTTTTTGTATTGATAACGCAATTCAACTTATAGTTCCTTTTAGAGATTCAGTTTTTATATAAAATTGGTTGAGAAATTTACAGCTATAATATCAGAAAATAAAAAAATATTGCGCTTAAAGCGTCATCGGTCAAATCTAGAAAATCAATAAATAATCAGGTTGAAAATATAACTTTAGAGTATACGCAAAAATTATTCGATTATTTGGTATCTAAGTTTAACGAGCTTATTTATTTGAAGATGAGAGGTAATAAGTTAACAGATGTTAATAATATAGGAAGAAAACAATTTATAAAACTTTCTTTAGAAGAACGATGTAAGGCATTAGCTGAGCTGCTTAATATTTTTTTACTAATATGAATAAAAACTATCTTTAAGTACTATAAATGTTAGCGCATCTCGTAAAGTTGTTAATTTTTAAGATTTCGTCATTAGATGAATTTAAAATTGTAAATGAATCTATTACGGGTCTATATTCTCATGAAATAACTATAGTTTAAAACGTGGGAGTTAGTATTAGGGGTTATTATGAGTTGGCGTACGGTAGTCATAGGTAGTCGTTCTAAGTTAGATTTTTAAAATGAATTACATGATTATTCGTAAGGACTTTGAAACGACTAAAGTATATATTGATGAAATCTATATGTTGATTATTGAATCTACGGCGGTGAGCCTCACCGCCGTACTCTTAAATGAGTTGATTAAAAAGAAGGTGGCTATTGTATTTTGTGATGAGAAACGAAATCCAGCGAGTGAGGTTCTTCCATTACATGGTAGTCATAATAGTAGTAAACGTTGTCGGGAGCAAGCTAATTGGTCTAAAGATGTACAGGCTTATATTTGGACTGAAATTGTACGGCATAAAATTATGAATCAAAGCAGACTTATTACAGCATCAGAATTTAGCTGAGGCAGATTTACTATATCAATATCTGGATGAGTTGACTTTAAACGATGAAACGCAACGTGAAGGTCATGCTGCAAAGGTATATTTTAATGCTTTGTTTGGAAAATCATTTTCTCGAGAACAAGATAATCCTATTAATGCAGCCCTTAATTATGGATATGCGATATTGCTTTCTGCAGTAAATCGAGAGATTTTATCTTTTAGGATATATTACACAATTAGGGTTAAATCACTGTAATCAATTTAATCCGTATAATTTAGGATCTGATCTAATGGAACCATTGCGTGGATTTGTTGATGCAGTAGTTATCAAGTTAAGACCTACAGAATTTGACCGTAATGTGAAGCTTGCTCTTATAGAATTGCTATCTGAAGATGTAAAGATTAATGATACCGTTCAAACATTTAGTGCAGCGATTCGTATTTATTGTAAAAAGTGTGTTTGATGCATTGTGTACTCAAAATGCTAATCAGATTAGGTTTATAGAATATGAGCTATAGATTTATGAGAATACTAGTAATGTTCGACTTACCGACGTTAACTTATGAAGATCGAAAAGAATATAGGAATTTTTAGAAAGTACTTAATTGTATCTGGCTTTCTGATGTTACAAGAGTCTGTATATTCAAAGTTAGTTCTTAATACAACTAGCGCTAATCTTATTATGGAACATGTCGTAAAAAAATAAGCCACCTAGCGGTAGCTTATTTATGTTAACTGTAACAGAAAAGCAGTTTTCAAGAATGGAAATTGTAGTTGGAGATAAGCAAAGTGAAGTTATAGATTCAACAGAGAGGGTGCTCGTGATATGAAATTAATGTATCAAGATTCTATATTGGACTTTGAGATATTTTCATGATAAGGTAACCGTTATATCTTTTGAAGATTGTAAAAGCTTTTTCGACATATGGTTACAGAGCTCGATATACAGTGTGATGGTGGTGAAGGGCCTTGGATCTTAAATGATAATAATAAAGCTTTTTAGTATAGATAAGTATAGCCATATGATACTTAATCCATTATATGTAGATGTAAATAGTAAAACTTTATTAACTAAATTACAAAATCAACTATCTAAAGACGCTTTATTGATGACTGAAGAGGTAGCGGATATTGTAAAATCGACTTCATGCCTTTTACTATTCTTTAGAATTTGGATATCCTTTATCAATCCAACATAAACTTGAAATTGGGACTGCTGAACTTATTAAATTAGGGAGTTTTTAATTTTGAGTTTAATCGTAAAGGAGATGTTATGGATTTAATGTCCTATATAGAAGTGGTGGATACATTATTATCTCCCTATGCTGTATATTATGGTGAATTTAGATCTAGTTTTAAATGACGATGAACTTAATGCATTTTTATCAAAAATATGCTAAGTCGGCAATTACGACTGGTTTGTCTAACAACTGGATCTCTTAACAAAGAAAAAAACTTGATAAAAAGCCTTATAAATGGGTATATTTTTAGATAATGATTTCTGTGTTATTTGAAGAGGATACAGAATTACACCTAGTGGTAGCTCGAGTTATTCTTGAGCCTCAAATTTAATTTGGGGTTTGAGAGTAGTGTAATTCTGTAAACCTCTAAAAACGTCTATATCAATCGTGAAATGATTCCGACAGTTTGAGAGTAGTGTAATTCTGTAAACCTCAAAAACTTATTCAAAAAGTAAAGCTTCCTTAGTTTCGAGAGTAGTGTACTGTAAACCTCTAAAACGAAACTGATGACAGAAAAAGACAGTGATATAGTTTGAGAGTAGTGTAATTCTGTAAACCTCTAAAACCTTTGTACAGCCTTGAAGATCGGCTCGCCCGTTTGAGAGTAGTGTAATTCTGTAAACCTCTAAAAACATGTTTGAGTACATGTCGGTTAAATCATCAGTTTGAGAGTAGTGTAATTCTGTAAACCTCTAAAACACCTCCTTTCTTCAAAAATCACATTCTCTAAGTTTGAGAGTAGTGTAATTCTGTAAACCTCTAAAACAATATTTTTTTAAGACTGTCATCAAGTGGATTGTTTGAGAGTAGTGTAATTCTGTAAACCTCTAAAAACAACTCCGCATACGATGTAGCTCGTCTATTTGTTTGAGAGTAGTGTAATTCTGTAAACCTCTAAAACAAAGAATACACCGACGCAATCGACGCTATAGTTTGAGAGTAGTGTAATTCTGTAAACCTCTAAAAACTAGAATTATTAAAAGTAACTCCCCAGTGGGAGTTTGAGAGTAGTGTAATTCTGTAAACCTCTAAAACAACCATATACTTCACTTAATCGCATACCAGGTTTGAGAGTAGTGTAATTCTGTAAACCTCTAAAACTCTACGAAGTCCCTTACCTTTTGTCTACTGAGTTTGAGAGTAGTGTAATTCTGTAAACCTCTAAAACGAACAAACAGAACTTATGATGCGGCACATAGTTTGAGAGTAGTGTAATTCTGTAAACCTCTAAAACTATCTATATTATGCAGTGCCTAGAAGTTTGGTTTGAGAGTAGTGTAATTCTGTAAACCTCTAAAACTCCCTTTGCTATCTCTAAAATACGATATTTCGTTTGAGAGTAGTGTAATTCTGTAAACCTCTAAAAACAAGTATGAATATTCTGGTACGTATATGTCTGTTTGAGAGTAGTGTAATTCTGTAAACCTCTAAAACACATATGTTAAGCGGTTGTAGTATACTTAGGTTTGAGAGTAGTGTAATTCTGTAAACCTCTAAAAACTAGTTCTGCATCTGCTACTACGTTACCGCTGTTTGAGAGTAGTGTAATTCTGTAAACCTCTAAAACTGTTACCGTTATCGACCGCATCAATGATCGGTTTGAGAGTAGTGTAATTCTGTAAATCTCTAAAACGAGCAAATTAGATCCTTATTTAAAGATTTGGTTTGAGAGTAATGTAATTAGAATTTAGTAGATTATAAATTTGTGAAACGACATAAAAAGCCGACCTATCTTGTTTTTAGTAGCTCGGCTTTGTTTGTTAATTCATATATTTATATAATATGATGCTTATTGTATCGTATATTAGTTCGTTCTATAATAGATTTGGGATAGTTAGACGAGGTTGGGACTCTCTTCGATTTTGAAGGGAGGGATAAGTCTATGAGCGATTATGAAATAATCATGCTCCTTTTACAAGTACTGGCTATTGTCATTGCTTTTTGGAGCTTTTAATAGCCCTTATTTGCCTTTACAAGAAGCAAATAGCCCTTCGTTGCCTAGTGTAACTAGATAACTGAAAGGCCATTTCCTAATGTTTTACTGATTTAGAGATGAGCCTGACGGCACTACTCGTCTGACTATCTACCTATATTATAGGGATAAAGATTTATATCGTCAAATTGAGATAAACCTTATAAATATTAATATAGGTAAATCCTATATATTAAATTATAAAATTATTAATCATAGGCACAGCCTTATCTGCATAGTATACTTATGTTAACAAGGTTGTGCTTATTTATTTTATAAAAATTGAGAGAGGGTACTATGTTACGTAAAAGTTTGATTATGATGGCACTAGCAACTGCTTTCACCATAAATGTAAGTGCTGTACAGATCGAAGTGCCAGCCGGGCAGCCACCTATGCCTGGGGCGGATGCGAGTATTCCTGCTAATACGTATGAAAATTATCGACATATTAATAAGGTGGCGGAGCAAGAGGTAGAGTCATATATTCAATTTGTAGAATCGAAGTCTGTAAATCCGGCATCGAAACTGGATAAGTTATATCGAGAACGGTCTGGTTTTGTTAAGGCTTCGGAGCTTGCAGATTATTCGCAGTCTACAGTTGTGTTGCTTCATGAAGGGGATAAGAATATCAGATTATCCGTACCAAATGTTAGCTTACGCGGTGATGTTGTAGAGTCTCCATCCGGAAAACAAGGGCCCTTGTTTGCTGTTCGAAGCCTTAGTGCGTTTTTAGTTGTCGGTCCACCGCATGCTAAAGAGCTTAATAAATATTCTGAAAGTAAAGGAAAATATATGTATCCAGGATTACGGAACACATCTTGGAAGCTCATGTCAAATAATGCCCATGTAATGTATACGGAATTTACACCAAATGATACAAATACATCTTATGGCATTACCTATGGCGGTTGGGTAAATACAGAGGATCCATATCAAGATAAAGCGCCTGAAGTGGTGATGAGTAATTATATTATTCCATCTATCGAATCATTATCTGGATTAGATGCTTATACTAATGTTGAGCATTGGGGTAATTTTAACTATCGTATTCCTAAAACGGCTAAGCGCATCAGTGAAACTGTGGAAGACGAGACATATGATGTAAGAACCTATGAGGATACAGGATTTAAAAATGCGGGTAATACGTAGCTTAATCAAGAAAGAAAAAGCCAGATGTAACGATTATTAAGATCCCAACATTATATTTTTTACATAAATATAATGATTTAGACACACCTACACAGTATGCAGTAGTATGGAATAATGGAATTGCAGGCTCTTTAGTTGATTCCCATAAGACTAATAGTGAATCCTATCTCCGTCATGTTGTGAGAGATTCTGTATACGTTTACAGTTATCGTATTAATTATGATGAAAGTAAAACATCTTATACACATAAACAACTGAGAGATATGATCGAATATGTGGGCTTTGATGATGCGGCAAGATTACGAAAAAGAGCCACAATGGCGAGAAGAAGGGTCTTATAAGGAGAAACTTGAAGAGAGCCCAGTATTTATATCGTGGTATATGGAATGGATTAATATATTAACTCAATAAGAAATGTAGTTTTAAAGTTTTTTTATGGTGTAAGCGATTACCGCCAGCTTTTTAATTCATAGAATTAGCTCGGCTTTTATTACTGTATTCATATATTTAGATAATATAATGCTTATTGTATCGCATATTAGTTCGCTATATAATAAGCATAGGATAGTTAGACGAGGTTGGGCCTCTCTTCGTCATCGAAGGGAGGGATAAGCCTATGAGTGATTATGAAATAATCATGCTCTTATTACAGGTGATAACTGTGGTTATTGCTTTTGGAGCTTTAATAGCGCTTATTTGTCTCACTAAAGACAAATAGCCCTTCGTTATCTTAGATGATTCGATAACTGAAAGGCCATTTCTCAAGCTTTTTTGTTTTCAGAGATGAGCCTGACGGTACGACTCGTCTGACTATCTACCTATATTATAGGGGTAAAGATTTATATCGTCAAATTGAGATAAACTGGAGGTTCTTATGAAAGCATTTGAAACAAAGGATTATAAAGCTTTTACCATGTTTGAGAATCGTTGGGCTCTTGTTACTGCTGGAATGCTTGATGATTTTAATACATGTACGGTTAGTTGGGGCAGTATGGGCAACATATGGGGCCCTAATGGTGGCGATATATCCACGGTGACAGTGTACATTCATCCAGCGCGTTATACTCAAGAGTTTATGGCGAAATATGATACCTTTACAGTTAGCTTTTTCCCTGAAAGTTATCGCAAGGCTCTTGGTTATTTAGGTTCTCATTCTGGCCGCGACGAAAATAAGGTGGCAAATTCTGGACTAACGCCAGTTGCGGCAGGCGATGGGGTAACTTTCAAAGAAGCAGAGTTAACTTTTGTATGTAAAAAGCTATATGAACACCAATTCGATGAAGCCTATTTGGCAGAAAAGGTAAAAGATTATTACGCATCTAATCCTGCTGTATATACACAAGCTGGGCATGATCGTTGGGAACCACATTATATGTACATTGGCGAAGTAGTAGAGGCTATAGAACAATAGAAATATAGAACAATAGAAATATAGAACAATAGAAATATAGAATAATAGTTGTTTAGTTAATAGCTACTTAGCAAGATAGGGCAGAATGCATAATAGATAGATCCTATATAACATATGATTGTGTAGACGATAGATAAAAATAAATACAGATAAATAAACGACAAACAAAAAGGCAGCCCTGAGTTGTATCCCCAAAAATTGGACACAATTTTTTTGAGAGGTACAGATTTACGTTAGGGACTGCCTTTTTTGCTATTTTCTATCAAAAAGGAGAAAGTGAGACGAGTATTTACTACCTGCATTTATAATAACATAGTTAATGAGTATAAAATGCCACATATTATTGGAATAAATTTATCTGATTTGAATCCTATATTTTTTTAGAGCCCATGATTAAGAGAGGTCATGACTTTGATGAAAAATGAATATACAAGAGCTGACTACAGAAAATGGCTTATATAGTGACTTCTTTTTGTTA